>Ga0209322_10001829_pt1 | contig 12257 bp, 14 predicted proteins | sample Rifsed19ft1_FD_184013 | JGI IMG/M metagenome (GOLD analysis project Ga0209322, IMG submission 184013) | Soil microbial communities from Rifle, Colorado, USA - sediment 19ft 1 (version 2) | ecosystem: Environmental > Terrestrial > Deep subsurface > Rock core/Sediment | place: Rifle, Colorado... | reverse complement strand
TGAAGGAGGCCACACGTGATCGAGCGCATCCATATCCCCGTGGCCGAGCCGTTGATGCTCGAGCTCCAGCACTTCATCGGCTGCATCCGGGATAACCGCCGGCCAGATGTCTCGATCGAAGTCGGCCTGGCGGCGATTCACTACGCGACCCGTATCGCGGAGTCGGTCCGCTTGACCGCGCAGGCGGCCGAGCTATCCCGCGCCCGCCCGCTGGAAGACCCGCATTCCGCGACCACAAGATAGCAGGGAGATGTCGAACATCCAATGCGGAGAGGCGTCACATGAGAATCGCGTCAATTGTCGGCGCACGTCCAGATTTCATCCAGGCTGCACTCGTCAGCCAAGCCCTGCGCCGCCGCCATGAAGAAGTCTTGATCCATACCGGTCAGCACTACGATTACCAGATGTCGCAGGTGTTCTTCGAGCATCTGAGACTGCCCGAACCCACGCTCAACCTGGATGTGGGGTCCGGGCCACACGGCCAGCAGACCGCCGAAATTCTCGCGCGACTGGAGCGCGCCCTGATCGAGTATCGGCCCGATCTCGTCCTGGTGCGCGGCGACACCAATTCGACGCTGGCCGGCGCACTGGCCGCCGCCAAACTGCACATCCCGCTGGCCCGTATCGACGCCGGCGAGCGTTCCTTCAACAAACGCATGCCGGAGGAGATCAATCGACTGGTGGCCGATCGCCTGGCCGATGTTCTGTTCTGCATCACCCACACCGCCATCCGTCAACTGACCGACGAGGGCATCGTCAACAGCGTGTACTTCACGGGCGACGTGATGCTGGACACGCTTCGGCAACACCTCGCCCTCGCGCGCCAGCGATCGCGCATTTTGTCGGACCTTGCGCTGGAGACCGATGGCTACCTGCTGGCAACGGTCCATCGCGCCGGTAATACGGACGATCCAGATCGGTTGCGCAGCATTATCACCGCGTTCAACCGCATCCGCGAACCGATTGTGTTCCCCCTCCATCCGCGCACGCGCGCCGCTATCGATCGCCTTCGGCTGCCGCTGGCCTCTCACATCCGATCGATCGAGCCGGTGGGCTATCTGGACATGCTGGCGCTGGAAAGCAACGCGCGCATCATCCTCACCGACTCGAACGGCGTGCAGCGCGAGGCGTATTTCCTGTCGATCCCGTGTATCACTCTGCGCGACGAAACCGAACTGATGGAGACCGTGACAGTCGGCTGGAATCGGTTGGTCGACTGTGACCCGGATCGCATCACAACCGCCCTGCGCGAGTTCACCCCGCCAGCCGATCACCCGCCGCTCTTCGGGGATGGGCACGCCGCAGAGCGGATCGCCAAGATCCTTTCGAGCGAGACGATTGGGTTCGGGCAGTACTACGATCGCGCAGCCACCCAATGGGCAGTTCAACCCGCCACCGCCAGGGTGTCTGCCCTTCCCTAACGACCATTCGCAAACCACTTCGATCCACAAGTTCCCCAATCGCCTGCGCGTTGATCGATCTCGATGAGATCAAGCCCGATCGGCGTGTTAAGAGGCCGGCCCTCATACATCATCCTGTGTTCGACGAATTAAAGTCAACGCCACCAACATTTCGCAAATCAACCCTATTTGATGTTGGGATGCAGTGTGTGTTTAATACTTAACTCTAACAACAGCACTACCTCAGCCTAACATTTTGTTGCTACCGTGTAGCAGATTGAGGCGACCGCAGAGATCGCCCCTGCAGTGGACGGGACGAGTTTACCCAAGGGATTGTCAAATAAAGTCTTCGTCTTGCCGGATTCGATCATCCTGCCGAGAGTGGAGTGTATGCGAACGCTGCGACTGACTTCCGTCTCTGTCTCTAACCCGGCGACCGAAACGAGGAAGCGAGTCATGGGGACCCTGACCTACATTTTGCCAAGCGTATTCTTAAGTGTCATCGGCCAACTCCTGTTGAAGCAAGGCATGTCCGGAATGGGATCGCTAAGCCTCGGCAACAACAACGTCGTCGCGCTTATCTGGCGTATCTTCACAAATCCCTGGATCATTGTCGGCGTAGGGTGTTACGTCGTGGGCCTGCTGTTCTGGCTGATCGCGCTGTCGAGAGCCCCTCTCAGCATCGTCTATCCCTTCGCCGCACTGACGATGGCGCTGGTCGTGTTCAGTTCGGCGCTTGTCTTTGGCGAACAGATCACGTTCACGCGCCTGGTCGGCGTGGCGGCGATCGTCCTGGGCGTGGCCGTAGTGGCGCGGAGCTGATTCGATGCGCCCCGACATCGGCACGGAGAGTTATCCGGCATGACCACCCAACCGCTTCTCCAAGACTGGAACGTGGTTCAACCCTCACGGACCGAGGTGCGCTATACTGAGTGGCGCATCCTGCGCGTGGCGTTACTGGTGCTGGATGCGCTTACAATTGGCGCGGCAATCGGCCTGTCTTACGTGCTCCGCTTCACCGCCGATCTGCCGCTGTTTTACATGCCGCAAGAGATTCCGGTCAATGTCTATTCGACTCTGGTCTTCTGGCTGATCCCGGCTTGGCTGATCGTCTTCAGCCTATACCATCTGTACGATCCCAATTACCTGTTGAGCGGGCTGGATGAGTATAGCCACATCGGCCAGGCAACCACGATGGGCATGATGCTCCTCATCGTGGTCTCCTTCCTCGACCCGACATTCATCATCGCTCGCGGCTGGTTGGTTCTGGCCTGGGCCTTCACGACGATTGCCGTGATCGCAGAGCGGTTCAGCGTGCGCCGCATCGTGTACGCAGCGCGCACGCGCGGGCGCTTCATGACGCCGGTGCTGCTGATCGGCGCGAATGAAGAAGCCCGCGCCGTCGTCGAGTACTTCCGTGAGGCGCCGGCCCACGGTCTGCGCGTCATCGGCTTCCTCGACGATCGCGTGGACGTTGGCCGCGAAGTCGTGCCCGGTGTGCGCGTCCTGGGCATGATCGACGATGCCTCGGCGGTGATCGAACGCTATGGCGTGAATGAGATCATCATCGTCACCAGCGGACTGACGCACGCCGAGCTACTCGACGTCTATCAGGCGTTCGGCCTGCGCCAGGACGTGAGGCTGCGCCTGTCGGCCGGTCTGTTCGAGCTGCTGTCCACCGGCATGCACGTCAACTCGGTCGGTAGCGTCTCACTGCTCACCCCCAATCGCGTGCGGCTGTCCATCACGGAACGGATCATGAAGAAGGCGACCGACCTGGTCATCGCCACGACGGCGCTCGTCGCCTTGTCGCCGATCCTGATCGCCATCGCCATCGCCATCAAGCTCGACTCGCCCGGCCCGGTCATTCATCGCCGCCGCGTGCTGGGCGCGGGCGGCAAATCGTTCGACGCCTTCAAGTTCCGCACGATGGTCGTCAACGGCAACGAAGTCCTGGCACGCCATCCCGAATTGCTTGAGGAATTGAAGCGCGACATGAAGTTGAAGAGCGACCCGCGTGTCACCCGGGTCGGCGAATGGCTTCGCAAGTTGAGCCTGGACGAACTGCCGCAGTTGTTCAACGTGTTGCTGGGGCAGATGAGCCTGGTCGGGCCGCGCATGATTGCGCCGGAAGAAGCCGACCGCTATGGGCGCAGGCAACTCAACCTGCTGACCGTGAAGCCAGGCATCACCGGGCTGTGGCAGGTCAGCGGTCGAAGTGACATTTCGTACTCCGAACGGGTCCAGCTTGACATGAGCTACATTCGCAACTACAGCATCTGGTCGGATTTGGCCCTGTTAGCCCGCACCATCCCCGCCGTCTTGAAGAAAACAGGAGCCTATTGAATGAAAGCATTAGTTCTGGCCGCCGGCAAAGGCACACGACTCGGCGCGCTCACACACCATATACCTAAACCCATGTTGCCAGTCGGAGGCCGCCCGCTGCTCGAGCACATCCTCGAGCTGTTGCGGCGGCACAACATCACCGACATCGCCATCAACCTGCATCACAAGCCGGAGGCGATCCTGCGCCACTTTGGATCGGGCGATGTGTGGGGCGTGCACCTGCGCTACTCCTACGAAGCCGCCCTGCTCGGATCGGCGGGCACGGCTCTGCGTCACCTGGCGTGGGTGTATCCCGATTCGTTCCTGTTGTACTACGGTGATGTCTACACCGATGCCGACTTGACCGAGCTGATCGAGTGTCACCGATCCAGCCAGGCTGTGGCCACCATCGCCGTGAACCAGGTAGACGACCCGACCCGCTGCGGCATCGTCGAATTTGACAGCGATCGGCGCATCAGGCGCTTCGTCGAGAAGCCGCCGGCAGATCAGGTTTTCTCGCGCTGGTCCAACTCCGGCATCTACGTGCTGAATCCGGAAGTCCTGCATTTCGTGAGCGACATTCCGGCCGATTTCGGGAAAGATGTGTTTCCACGATTGATCAATAGCGGCTTGCCGGTTCAGGCTTACCCCATCACCGGCACACTCATCGATATCGGGACGCCGGAAAACTTCGAGCGCGCTCAGCAATTGTTTGCGGCAAAAGCGGCCCCTCCGCCGCCCGTTCCCTTCACCCGCCTGGGACTGACTTCGACCACGGCGTAAGGAGCTCAAGTTGGCACTCATCGCGCAAGCACCGGTACGCATCAGCTTCGGTGGCGGCGGGACCGATCTGGCGGCTTATTACATGCGCTACGGCGGCCTGGTCGTCAGCACAGCCATCAACCGCTACGTGTACACCATCGTCTCCAGCAGCGCCTTCGACTCGCAGCAGATCATTTCGGCCAACTATCACACCTTCTACCGGCGTTCGCTGTCCGAGGATCTGATCTGGGACGGCAATCTCTCGCTGCCCAAATCCATCCTGCAATATTTCGGCGTCCAGACGGGTCTCGATATTTTCCTGGCGTCGGAAGTGCCGCCGGGGACCGGGCTGGGATCGTCGGGCAGTGTGGCGGTGTCCATGATCGCCGCGCTGCTGGCCTGGCAGAACCGGCCCCTCGACAAGGGCGAGATCGCCGACATCGCCTGCCACATCGAAATCGACCGCATGGGGATGCCGGTCGGCAAGCAAGACCAATTCGCATCGGCCATGGGCGGGCTGAACGTGCTCACCTTCACGGCGGATGGCGTGCAAGTCGATCCCATTCAACTCAACCCCTATACGCTGGATCAGCTTCAGCGGAACATCTTGTTGTTCTATACCGGCCAGGCGCGCGAGTCGTCCAACATCTTGAAGCACCAGCGCAATGCCAGTGAAGAGAACCGGCCCGAAGTGATCCAGCGCCTGCACACGATCAAGACACTGGCGCTGGATATCCGCGACGCGCTGATCGCAGGCGACCTCGACGCCTTCGGGAAACTGATGCACCAGTCCTGGTTGAACAAGCGAGGTTTGGCCGCCAACATCACCAACTCGGACATCGACGAGTGGTACGAGGTCGCGTTGAAGTCCGGCGCGATCGGCGGCAAGATCACGGGTGCGGGCGGCGGCGGCTTCCTGATGCTGGTGTGCCCGCCCTACCGGCAGTCGGCTGTCACGCGGGCGCTGGGCGAGCGCGGCTTGCGTCGCATGGATTTCGGTTTCGATTTTACCGGTGTGCGAGTGGTATCGACTGAAACCTCGGCATTGCCGATTCGATAAAGTCCAATCATCTACTAAACTCTAACCGGCAGGTTACTGGGGTCTAACATTTCGTTGTTAGAGTGCTGCTGTACTTCGGAGTCCAATTGACAAGACATCGGCCTGCCTTGTTCGCCAGGGAGAGAGATTCCTCGTGAATGCATCGAACGTTTTCCAAAGTTACACCGCTGCACTTCAGAGCGTCTTGAGTGACTTGCCACAGGGTGACATTATCCGTATGATTGACGAGATTGTGGAAGCCGGTGAGCGGGGCAGCACGATCTTCATCCTGGGCAATGGCGGCAGCGCGGCGACGGCCTCGCACTTCGCGTGCGATCTCGCCAAAGGGACGCAGCGGATCGGCGTGCGGCCCTTCCGCGTCATCGCGCTCACCGACAACGTGCCGTTGATTACCGCCTGGGGCAACGACACCTCGTACGATCGCATCTTCGCCGAGCAGCTCCGGCCGTTGGTGCAGCCCGACGATGTGGTCATCGCCATCAGCGGCAGCGGCAATTCGCCCAACGTCCTGGAAGCCGTGCGCCTGGCTCGCGAGGCGGGCGCGCGAACGATCGGCTGGACCGGGTTTCAAGGCGGCCAGCTGAAGGACCTGGTGGACGTGTGTGTGATCGTCCCTAGCCACGTCATGGAGCAGATCGAAGACGCGCACCTCATCATGGAACACGCCATCTGCACAACGCTGCGCGCCGTGCGGCAGCCGCAGTTGCTACAGGCCGAACCGCTCTCGGTAGTCAAAGGAGCATAACCCGTGCGCGCCATCTTCCTCGATCGCGATGGAGTGATTTGCGAGAATCGATCCGACCACGTCAAGTCGTGGAATGAATTTCACTTCCTGCCGAACGCGCTCTCCGGCCTGGCGCAGCTGGCTCGAACCGACTTCGCTTCGATCGTTGTGACGAACCAGGCCGTTATCAATCGCGGCCTCGTGCCGGCCAGCGTGATCGCCGGCATTCATCAACACATGCTCAACCAGGTGCAGCGTGCCGGCGGCCGCATCGACCACGTGATGGTTTGCCCTCATCGCACCGATGAATTCTGCGCGTGCCGCAAGCCGCAGCCTGGCTTACTCCTGCGGGCCGCTGCTGAGATGAATATCGATCTGGCGCAATCGTACCTGATCGGCGACGCCGTCACGGACATTCAGGCCGGGCTGGCCGTCGGCTGCACGTGCTTCATGGTGATGACCGGTCGCGGCACCAAGCAGGCCACGCAGGTGTATGGGCAGGCGCTGCCCGGCGTGCGCTACGCGCGCGACTTGAAGCACGCCATCCAGATGATCCTCTTCCTCGAAGTCTTCGGCGCGGACCATCCGGCGTTGGTTCACTCGGTGCAACCGCCGGTCACGCGCCCGCTGGTTTTCCCTGCGTTCCAGGGCCAAACCCTATGATCGATCTGCTGCGCTATTTCCTGGCCGGGCAATCGACCAGCGTTCCACGCTACCTGCTGGAACAGCTGCTGTTTGCCTTGTTCGGCTGGGTGCCGAGCCTGATCGGCATCGGCCTGCGCGGGCTGGCTTACAAGTTAGTCATCCAGAGCACGGGCCTGCCCTTCATCGAGAACGGCGTGCGCATCCTCCACGCCAAGAACCTGCGCCTCGGTCGAGGCGTGTACATCGATCACGGTGTGTATTTGCACGCCTTGCCAGGCGGAATCGGCATCGGCGATCGAACGGTCGTGATGCACAACTCGATCCTGCACGTGTTCAACTTCCGCGGCCTGCCGCACGCGGGTATCACGATCGGGCGTGATGGCTTCATCGGAGAAGCGAACGTTATTCGCGGCCAGGGCGGGGTGACGATCGGCAACGACGTGTACACCGGCCCACTGGTGCAAATTCTCGCGGTGAACCACGTCTACACCGATCCCGACCGGCCGATCCGCGAGCAGGGTATCACCGCGCAGGGCATCGTCATCGAAGACGATGTGTGGCTGGCGGCAGGCGCGATCGTGCTCGACGGCACGCACATCGGGCGCGGCAGTGTGATCGGCGCGGGCGCGGTGGTGACCGAGGATATTCCACCGTACAGCATCGCCATCGGATCGCCGGCGCGCGTCGTCAAGGATCGGCGCGAAGCCGAGAACGCCAAGCGCGCCGCCCAATCGACGATTCACCTGGGAGAACTGGAGCGCTTACGGGCGCGCCGGGCGCAACGCAACTAGAGGTGTTTCGTGCTGCGTGCTCCGTTCACACAACACGGAACACGCACACGTTATAAACCTGAGGAGCATCGATCGTGACGACCCTATCCATCGTCATCCCCGCCTACAATGAGGAACGCGGCATCGCCGAAATCATCGAGCGCGTGCTGGCCGTGCGACCGGCCCTGGCGAAAGTCGGGGTAGAAGGCTTCGAGCTGATCGTCGTGGACGACGGCTCGCACGATCACACCGCCGCGATCGTGCGCCGGTATGCCGACGTGCGCCTGATCTCGCAGCCGAATAAAGGCTACGGCGGCGCACTGAAGACGGGCTTCCGCGAAGCGCGCGGCGACCTGCTGGCATTCCTCGACGCCGATGGCACTTACCCGCCGGAAGCGTATCCCGACTTGTGCCGCGTCGCGCTGGAGCAGAACGCCGATATCGTCGTCGGTTCGCGCATGACCGGCAAGAAGAGCGAGATGCCGTTGACGCGCCGCGTGGGCAACACCTTCTTCGCCGCGTTGCTCAGCGTTTTGAGCAGCACGCGCGTCAGCGATAGCGCCAGCGGCATGCGCGTCATTCGCCGGGCTGCGATGGACCACCTGTATCCCCTGCCCGACGGCCTGAACTTCACGCCGGCGATGAGCGCGCGCGCGATCTTCGAGAACATGAAGATCGTCGAAGCGCCGATCGAATACAGCGAGCGCGTGGGCCGCTCGAAGCTAAGCGTGATCAAAGACGGCCTCCGCTTCTTGCGGTCGATCGTTTGGACGGTGGTGACGTACAACCCGGTGCGCCTGTTCGGACTGGTCGGTTTCGGGCTGATCGCGCTGGGCCTGCTCGTCGCGCTGATCGCGGCGGGCACGTCTCCGGAATTCCCGCGCCTGTTCGCCGCGCTGGTGCTGGTCGTTGCCGGCATCAACCTGTTCTCGATCGGCACGCTGTTCAACTACATCGTCTCCCTGTTCCATCACCGCCACATCCGCCAGGGTCTTTTCGGGCGACCGATGCTGTACAAACCGCTCGAACGGCACTTCGGCTGGTTGGGCACGCTGGCGATCGTGATCGGCCTCGCAGTCTACTTCTTCGCCGTGATCCAGAACTGGACCGCGCCCACCTCGCCCGCGCCGTGGTTCGCGCCGGCGGCCAGCGCGCTGCTCGTGCTGACCGGTATGCAGTTGATCGCGTCGTGGTTGCTGTCGCGCGTGCTGTCCGACCTGATTACGCGTGATGTAAAGGCGCAGCAAGACCTCAATGGCGAACCACAGCCCGCGACCGGCAAAGCGATGCTGTACACGCCGGGCCTCGAACGGGCCGCTATGCCGCTCGAGGGTAGCAAGACGTAAAATCATTGGAGTTTGGCAAATCGCTGGAGTCGAGGCTTTAGCCGGTCATATCTGGCGGCCGCCTGCCCCGCTTCTTTTTGCGGGGTTGCGTCGCCTGCCCCGCGCTGTGTGCGGGGTTGCGGTTCCGGCGAAGCGTCCCGCCAAAGCCGGGAGAGCCTGGTAGAATTATAGTGACGGGTCAAGGTGAGGAGAGTCGATTATGAGCGATGAACTGAAGGAATCGAACAGGCAAAATCTCGGCACGCGCCGAATCCCCAAGCTACCGGAACCACGCTTCCCCGACGCGACGGTTGCGATCCAGAACATCATCGCGCCGCGCTCGCCGGATGCCGTCGATGTGCTGTTGGTCAATCCGCCCTCGCCGGACGGCGCGATCTGGATTCGCAGCCAGCATCGCGTCGGACGCCGCACGCGCGAGAACATGATCTGGCCGCAGGTATCGCTGGCGCAGATGGCCGCGCTGCTGCACCCGCGCTACAAGGTCGCCGTGATTGACGCCATCGCCGAGCGCATGGGCTGGAAGGAATTCGAGGAGAAAGTGCGCAAGGCCCAGCCCAAGTATTACCTGACGCAGGTCACCGCGCCGACGCTGACCAACGACATGTATGGCTGCTTCCTGGCGAAGTCGATCGGCGCGAAGACGCTGGCCATGGGCACGCACGTCACGCCGATGGCGCGCCAGACGCTGGAGCCGTATCCCACACTCGACTTCGTGCTGCGCGGCGAGCCGGAACTGACGCTGGCCGAGCTGATCGACACACTGGAAGGGCTGCCCACGGAAGGCAATAACCTGAAGATGCTGCAGGAAGCAGACCCTACCTGGCAGCCGATCCCGCCCGACGTGCCCGTAACCGAGAAACTGGCGCGCATCAAGGGCCTGGTGTGGCGGCGCGGCGACGAGATCGTGATGAACCCGGACCGGATGTTCGTCAAGAACCTCGACGATCTGCCGATCCCGATGCATCACCTGCTGCCGCTGCAGGCGTATCGCATGCCGATGATCAAGGGGCCATACACTTTCATCGTCACCAGCCGGGGCTGCACGGCGGGCTGCAAGTATTGTATCAAGCACGTCTCCTACCAGAACTCGTACCGCATCCGCTCGCCCGAGAATATCATGGAAGAACTGTGGACGCTGAACAAACTCGGCATCCACAACATCCACATGTACGCCGACCTGTTCACGCTCAACCGCGATCAAGTGGTGGGGATGTGCAACCTCATCATCAAAGAAGGGCTGAAGATCAAGTGGACGTGCAACAGCCGGGTCGATTACGTCGATGAAGAAGAGCTGCAATTGATGGCGAAGGCCGGGTGCTGGTTCATCTCGTGGGGCATCGAGTCCGGCAACGAGATGATCCTGAAGCGAGCGCACAAGGGCTACCGCATGGAGCAGGCCCACAAAGCGCTGGCGTGGGCGAAGAAGGCCGGCATCAACAACTGGGGGTACTTCATCATCGGCCTGCCCGGCGAGACGGTCGAGACGATTCGCGACACGATTAACCTCTCCAAGAAACTGCCGCTCGACCTGGCGCTGTTCCACATCGCCGCGCCCTACCCGGGCACGCCGTTCTTCTTCGAAGTTGTCGAGAACGGCTGGTTCCGCAAGGGCACGCGCTGGGAAGAAGTCGACATGGATCGCTCGACGGTGCTGGACTACGGCAATTTGAAGGCGGAGGACCTGGAATACTGGCAGCGCCGGGCCTTCCGCGAGTGGGCGCTGCGCCCCGGCCCGATCATGACGTTCTTCAAGATGTTCAACAACCGCGCCGCGTTCAAGAGCGCGCTCGAAGTCGGCCTGTCGCACCTGGGTTGGGCCAAAGGCGGCGGGTAGGGCTTGAACCGCCGAGAGCGCTGAGAGCGCAAAGAGTTCTCACTTGCCGTTCTCTGCGTGCTCTGCGCTCTCGGCGGTAAAACCAAAAGGGACCTCTCGGCTGAGAGGTCCCTTTTTTCATCGCGCGAACTACATCTCGCGGCCTTGTGACCGCAACTGGCGAATCCGCGCGCGGCGGCGGCCCTTGCGCGCATCGATGCGGCCCTGTTCGCCTTTGCTGACAAAGAATCGCTTGCGCCGCACGTCGGTCATCACGCCATTGTTCATCACCTCGCGGTTGAACCGACGCAGCAAACCGTCGAACGACTCTTCGTCACGAAGCATCACCGTCAAGAAACTCACCCCCTTCACACGACGCCGGCACAAAAAACCCGACGCATCTGGATCATTCCGCGCGAGAGTTTACCACATCGGGCGCGCGGCGTCAACCGAGAATGACGCAGCAGAACAGAGAACCCCGGCCCTGCTGCAACACTACCGCCCCAGCGACATGAACTCTTCAACACTTAAACCGGCTTCCCGGAGAATGGCGCGTAATGTCCCCCGCGCAATCGTTCCCGGATGATGCGGCACCGTCGTACGCCGGCGTGTCGTTGGGTTATACCAGATTTCGTGACTGCCCTTCGCCTGTCGGTCAAACTCGAAGCCGGCAAACCGCAATCGCTGCACGACTTCGTGATACGTCATCGGCGCAAGTCGCGTCATGCGCGCGTGACCTCAGTCGAGACGCCGACCGCAATAGTTGCCCTAGTCCTACGCCGACTATGCCGCTTCAACGCTGCTCGTATCTTGGACGGCAACGGATCGCCATGTTCAATATATGACTCGATCAGTTTCCGTGCCACATCCTGCGCAAGTTCCATCGTCTCTGCGACCGTGCGCCCCTGCGCGATCAGACCATTTAGATCTGGGCTGGTCGCCAGATACCCACCCTCTTCCAAAGGCTCGACGTTGACGTTCAGCAGGATTTCACTCATCTTGGCTCCTCACCACCCGAACCGTACGCGTCCGGCAGGGATGAAATCATTATAGCACCAAGCACCATCGCTACATTTTCATCCGTGCCCCAATCCCTCATGCTCTTCGAAGACATCCGCCTCGAAGAGGTACAGATCGGTGTCCGGCCGGCGCCAGGCGTCGGCCGGCAGGCCGGCCTTCATCGCGCACAGGTTGGTGAGATACTCGTCGCGATCCCAGCCCTGCTCGACCGGGACCTGCGGCAAGAACAGCCCGCCGCGATGTCCACGCCGCACCAACACGCCGTGCTGGCCGACAATCACCTCGTCCGGGGACGAGGCTTTGCGCAGCGGCGTCAACACGCTGATGTCGATGTGTAGATCGTTCGATTCGTGTGGCTGCATCGGCGCGAAGCGCGGATCATCCACCGCCGA
>Ga0209322_10001827_pt1 | contig 12264 bp, 11 predicted proteins | sample Rifsed19ft1_FD_184013 | JGI IMG/M metagenome (GOLD analysis project Ga0209322, IMG submission 184013) | Soil microbial communities from Rifle, Colorado, USA - sediment 19ft 1 (version 2) | ecosystem: Environmental > Terrestrial > Deep subsurface > Rock core/Sediment | place: Rifle, Colorado... | reverse complement strand
CGGCGGCGGCCCCGGCATCATGGAAGCCGCCAACCGCGGCGCCGCCGACGCCTACCGCAAGGTTCTGCAGGACGCGCAAAGCAAGGGGCAGTTGAATCCCGATCCGACGCAAACGGAGCGGGTGCGCCGCATCGCCAACCGATTGATTCCGAATACGGTGACCTTCCGTCCCGATGCGCCGAAGTGGAGCTGGGAGATCAATGTTCTCGGCTCGAACGACGTCAACGCCTGGTGCATGCCGGGCGGGAAGATCGCGGTGTATACCGGGCTCATCGCCAAGCTGAAAGCAACCGATGACGAGCTGGCCGCGGTAATGGGACATGAAATCGCGCACGCCCTGCGCGAGCACAGCCGCGAGCAGGCGTCGCAGGCAGCCGCTCAAGGACTCATACTCGGTATTCTCGGCGCGGCCGCCGGCCTGTCGAACACGGGTCAGCAACTGAGCCAGCTCGCGCTCGATGTCACCTTCAATCTGCCGCATTCCCGCACCGACGAAACCGAGGCCGACCGCATCGGCGTCGAGCTCGCCGCGCGCTCGGGCTACGATCCGCGCGCCGCCGTATCGCTCTGGGAGAAAATGATGAGCCTGGGCGGCGGGCAGCCGCCGCAGATTCTCTCCACGCACCCGTCGAACGAAAGCCGCATCAACGATCTGAAGGTGTACGCGGAACGGGTGGTGCCGCTTTATCAGACGGCGAAGAAGTAATTCGGCCGGCCCCGCAGTTTGTTCCTCGCCATCGGCGCGGTAAACTATTTGTACAAAATCTCGGCCGCGATTGCACTGACCCCATTAATCTACGTAATGCGTCGCGCGATTCAGGGTTATCTCGGCAAAGAACAAGCGGCATCACTTGAAGCACGGGCAGGCGTTTGATCGTTCGACGAACTGGTAACAGGGTTATCGCGGAGGAGGATTGATTCATGGCGCGTACGACCAAGAAGTCCGTAACTCGAAAGGGGGCAACCGCCCGCACAAAGCGTACACGCCCGTCGCGTCGGATGCTGGTACTCGTCGCCACGCGCAAGGGCGCGTGGCTGTTTCACAGCGACGCGGCGCGGCGAACCTGGCGCGTCGACGGACCGCATTTCCTCGGCCACATCATCAGCCATCTCGTGCTCGACCCGCGCGACGGGCGCACGCTCCTGGCCGCGGCAAAAACCGGTCACCTCGGGCCGACGGTGTTCCGCTCCACGGATTTCGGCCGCACCTGGAAGGAAGCCGCGCGGCCGCCTGCGTTCGCGAAGGTACCCGAAGGTGAGAAGGGCCGCGTGGTCGATCACACATTCTGGCTCACGCCTTGCCATGCGAACGAGCCGAACGCGTGGTATGCGGGGACTTCGCCGCAGGGCCTGTTCCGTTCCGAGGACGGCGGCGTCACCTGGAGTCCCTTCTCCAGCATCAACGACGATCCGCAGTACCGCACATGGATGGGCAGCGTGCAGGACGGCACGCCGGACGGACCGAAGCTGCACTCGATCATCGTTGACCCGCGCGACCCGACGCATCTCTATTTCGCGATGTCGGGCGGCGGCGTGCACGAATCGCGCGACCGCGGCCGCACCTTCGCGCCGCTCGTGCAAGGGCTCGAAGTCGTCGATGGTTTCGACCGGGACAGTATCGCTTTCCACGATCCGCATTGCGTGCGGCTCTGTCCGAGCAATCCGGACCGACTGTATCAACAGAACCATTGCGGCATCTACCGACTCGATCGTCCGTCGAACGAGTGGACGCGCATCGGCAAGAACATGCCGAAGCAGGTCGGCGACATCGGCTTCCCGATGGTGTTGCACCCGCGCGATGCCGACACCGCGTGGGTGTTCCCCATGGACGGCCAGACCGTGTGGCCGCGCACGAGCCCGGAAGGAAAACCCACCGCGTTTGTCACGCGCAATGGCGGCAAGAGTTGGCAACGTCTCGATTCCGGTTTGCCCAAACGTGAAGCATGGTGGACGGTGAAGCGCCAAGCCATGACCGCGGACGCGCACAATCCCGTGGGGTTGTACTTCGGCACCACGAGCGGAGAGCTGTGGATGAGCCGCGACGAAGGTAAACGATGGACGTGCATCGCGCGCCACCTTCCCGAAATTTACGCGGTGGAGGCGGCGCAAATCGAATGATCCGCCCACGACAACGTATCCACTCCCTCGCTGCGGTGACGTGCAGGGACGCACTAAGATCGCGAGAGACAGGAAGTCGGGAGCGATCCAGAGGGCTAGGGTGGGGGAGCAGGCCATGAAGGTCCTAATCCCAACCCCCCTGCACTCCTACACCAACGCGCGCGAAGTCGACGCGTTCGGCGCGACGCGCTTCGCTTGTTGGGCCCTACCTGCACTGGCATGCACAGCCTCATATATGGCAAAATATGCCATATATGAAGGCGACGCTGCTGCTCGAAGAGCGTATCGAGATGCCGGACGGAGCGGTCGTCGAAATCGCCATCTGGCGCCTGCCGCAGCCCACGCCCGACCGTCCGCATGGTCTTAAGTATCGACTTTACTTCGGGCGAGGTAGCAAGTGTCTGGTGCGTTACGACAATGAATCGGGCAAAGGCGATCACCGCCACGTCGGAAAAAGGGAAATGCCGTATCGGTTCACTTCGGTACGTCGATTGCGCCGGGATTTTTGGGCTGATGTCGTGAAGCTTGGAGGTTATGAATGAGTCGGAGAAAGAAACTTAGCGTCGGGATCGGATCGGCCACACAGGCACTCGATCGCTTCGAGTCAGTATGGAAACGTGCCGAGCGCGGTCGCCCGGTGACGCCCGAATCCCGGCTCACGTTCTCGAGCCTGCCGCAACTGCTCAAGGAGTTGTCGCCGAGTCGCTGGGAGCTGCTGGAGACGCTGCGCGTCGAGGGCAAGACGACTATCTACGCGCTTGCCGGACGGCTCGGGCGTCACTACAAGAACGTCCACACCGACGTCACGCGCTTGATACAGCTTGGCCTGATCGAGAAGACGAAAGACGGAAAGGTTAATGTTCCGTGGGATGTGATCGCCGCCGAGCTGAAGCTAGCCGCATAAGAGACACCCAGCGCGCATTGTGGATGAGCCGCGACGAAGGCAAGCGCGATGGACCTGCATCGCACGCCACCTTACCGAAATCTACGCGGTGGAAGCCGCGCAAATCGAATGACCCGCCCACAAAATAAATTATTTATCCCTCCCCATTATTATTTATCCCCTCCCCCGCTTGCGGGGGAGGGTAGGGTGGGGGAAAGGGCGCGGATGGGGGCGCTGTCGGGGAACAGGCGATGAAAGTCCTAATCCCGACCCCGCTGCACTCCTACACCAACGCGCGCGAGGTCGACGCCACCGGTGCAACGCTCACCGAACTGCTCGCCGACCTCGACCGGCTATACCCCGGCCTGCGCTTCCGCGTGATCGACGAGCAGAACCAGATGCGGGCGCACATGCGATTCTTCGTCAACGGCGAGCAGGTGTTCGATGTGACGCACCCGCTTCGCCCGACCGACGCGGTGCACCTCGTGCAGGCGTTGAGCGGCGGGTGAGGTTCGGTTAGTAACAACGTACGAGATTGGCCAAGAGCGGATGTCCTGGCTACTCGAAACCGTGGTACGTCGCCTATTACTTACTTTTCATACGTGCGCGGTGACGAACGACAACTCCTGCCCCCAGACGACACTGAACAATCACTATGGACTACGATCGATCGCCGGAGCCACCCGAAGTCGAGGTCCTGATCGAGATCCCGCGCGGCAGTTTTGGCAAGCGCGGCTCCACCGGACACGTGGACTTCGTTTCGCCTTTTCCGTGCCCATTCAACTACGGTTCGGTGCCGCAGTACGTGGGTTTGGAGGGCGATCTGTTGGATGCGGTAGTGCTTGGACCGCGCCTGCCGCTCGGCGCCCGTGTGCGGGTAAGGGCCTGGGGCGCAGTGATACTGACGGATCGGGGCATGACCGATGACAAGCTCATCTGTAGCGTGGAGCCCTTAACCCCCAATCAGCGGCGCAGGGTTCTTCGCTTCTTTCACTTTTATGCGAAGTGCAAAGGTTTACTGAACATCTGGCGCCAGCGCCCGGGCCGCAATGCTTGTGACGGTTGGTGCAGCGCACGTGAGGCGATCGCACGCGCGAAGCCGCGGGATGACAGCTGGCAGGGGCCGCCGATTCCGTTCTGATGGGCGTGTATGGTCAGTCAGTCTCCAGGATCGCGGTGGATGGCACCGCAAGCGAGGCGACTCGCAATGGCTTGGGCGTTGTGTTGCGATTGCCTTTTCAGCTGAGCCAATGTCCGCCTACGGCCAGAAGCGGTCACTGGGGATCCCCAACAACTGCGGTCCATCTTATAAATTGCGTATCAAGCGATTGCGATGCCATTATTTAAGTGTACGTTTGGCATAGCAAAGAGGGATCATGTTCAAAGAGATTAAAACGCTAAGGAACTTCGCCGCCTACAAGGACTTTGCCTGGCCAAACGTGGCTGATATGCGCGCTTTCTCGAAGTTCAACTTGTTCTACGGTTGGAACTACTCGGGCAAAACGACGATATCCCGATTCTTTGATTGCTTGCGTGCCGGTAGGCTTGACGAGCCGTTTCTGGGAGCAACTTTTCATGTAACCCGTGAGAACGGAACGTCCGTAAACGAACGAACTATCCAGCCAGACTCAACGATCCGCGTGTTCAATGTCGACTACGTTCGTCGAAATCTTCGTTGGGACCAACCTCACGATGGATTAGAACCGGTTTTCATCCTTGGCGAAGAGAACCTTGCACTGCAGGCGAGGCTTGAAGAAATTTCAGTGCTACTGTCACCTCTTCGTGCTGCCACAACGTCTGCGGAAGAGCGGCGTAGGGAGCTAGAGCGCAGTCTGAACCAAAAACTTACCGATGAATCACGCAAAATAAAGCAACAGCTTTGGGCGGATCGCACTGAAGCTTTCGAGCGTCCGCAGTTACAAAAAGCAATTGAAGAGATCGGGCCGGGGCACGTTAGTACGCAGCTGACCGATGAACAGTACGCAGAACAGTCGGCTAAGTTTTCGGCCCGATTCTTAGATAAGCTCCTCGCCGTAAATCCTCCGACGCAGGTTTTGACGCTACCGAAGATTTCGTCACAATTGCTTTCAATGACTCCATCAGGCGGAGTCATTGAAAAGCTGCAGGAGAATCCAGAACTAAATCTGTGGGCAAAGAGCGGATGGCAACTGCACGCACACTCTGCAGGTGAACAATGCGCTTTCTGCGGTAATCTTCTTAGCGTTGAACGAGTCGATCAGTTAGAACAGCACTTCTCTCAAGAATATAAGGAGCAACTCGACAAATTAATTGTGATCAAGGAAAGCTATGTGACGGCTCGAAACGCTGTAGTAAACGCAAGCAGTCTTCTGTTCAACCGAGGCAACTTCTACGCACATCTGGCAGAACGAGCTACGGAAAGTATTTCCGAGTATCAAACAGCGGTAACTGCCGAACGCAATAAACTTGACGCCGCCATTTCGCTTCTCGCTGAGAAAGAAAAGAATCTGTTCGTTCGTTTGCGTTGCGAGATTGAATCCAGCGACAACAACCGGCTTCTGCAGAGTATCGAAAGACTGAACGCCATTGTTCGAGAACATAATGACTATGGCACGCGCCTTGCCGAAAGCAGAGAGTCGGCGCGCCTAACGTTGACACGCCACGCGGCGAGCCAAGCAGCTGCAGCAATGGAGTTCTTCGATACACGCAGCAAGATTGACGCTTTAAAAAACGAACAGAATCGAACCGTTCAAGAAACTCAACGCCTCGAGACCGAACAGCGTAGCCTTCGAGCAACGCTCGATCAATCCGCAAAAGGTGCAGAAAGAATCAATGATTATTTAGATATCTACTTTGGAAAGGCCGATCAACGGATAGTCCCAAATGATAAAAACCGTTTTGAAGTAAAACGCGGAGGACAGATAGCGGTACATCTAAGCGAGGGAGAAAAGACCGCGATCTCATTCGCGCACTTTCTCGCAACGATAGAGGAACGAGGCGCGCTAGTCGAAGAAACAATTGTGTTCATTGATGATCCGGTTTCGAGCCTCGATGCTAATCACCTTTTCGGTGTTTTCTCGTTGATCGAGTCGCATCTGCAAAACTGCAAACAGCTATTTGTCTCTACCCACAACCATGAGTTTTTTGACTTGATGCTCGACTGGCGTAAGAACAGCAGCGGGAATATCAAGCAGGACTCTTCAGCCTACTTGGTGCGCAAGTTAACGGACGGGGCCGAGTCCAAATGTGATTTGGTCCCTTTGCCGGCTGAACTTATCAAGTTCAGGAGCGAATACGTCTATTTGTTCTCTCTGATATACAGGTGCGAGCAGAACCCAGTTCAGGGAGGAGAGTTGTTGACACTCCCAAACGCAATGCGGCGTTTTCTCGAGGCATTCCTCCGATTCAAGTATCTGGGATTAGATGAGGCGGAAAGATGGAACAAGTGCTTTGGCAAGGCAGCCGAACGAGTTCGCAAGTATTTACACGTTGGGTCTCATGAAAACGCAATGCGAGCAACGAAGATCCCCGATCGACAAGAGGCGATAGAAATCTCCAAGTTGGTCATGGCGATGCTAAAGAGTGTTGATGAGGACCATTTCAACGGTCTCGTCAGCAAGGTTCAGATTTGAGTCCCATGTTTGTATCAGCTAATGCAAACAACTGAAAGCAAAGTCGTGCTGTTTGCTGACCTCCTTGGCTTCGCCGCGTTAACCGAAGCGCATCTCGTCGATCTTAATCTCATCAAAGCCTCCGATAGACCCCTGGCAGGAAATATCGAGACGTTACTGGCGTCACAGGACAACCCTCTTACGAGGACATTTACCTGCTTTCACAGATCTCTGAAGGCGACAATCGAATTGGCACAGATGCAGCATCCGCTAACTGCGATTACGTTTTCTGACTCGGCTTTCATTGCGACACCTCACTTTTTCCAGGCTGTTAACGTAGCGGTCGATTTCCTCAAATATTTGTTACCGCAACGCATTCCCGTGCGCATCGGTATCGCATATGGCTCCTTTGCAGCTGTCAGGTTTAGATCGGACATCATGCTGGACGGTGGCGACCACGCGGCCCACTTTCTTGGAACCGGGGTGGTGCGTTCTCACGCAACCGAATCTTGCGGGATCAAGGGACTTCGGATACTGCTTCATCCTTCCGTAGAACAACTACTGAACGACACCGTTCACAATCCTCAACGTTCGAACAGGGATCAGATTCGATATGTGGAGTGCTCGGAAGAGGAACGCAATAATACAGTAGGTGTACGATACGAAATTGATTATTGGCGATTTAAGTCCACCGCGGAGGCTGATGCGTGGCGCGCGCTTCAAAATATGTGGGACACAGCCCCCCAGATCGCAGTAAAGCATTATCAAGCAACGGCGGAAGCTATTAATCGCATGCGAGTAGGTCATGGTGAACCGCCACTCAACAATCTACGCCGACGTACACTTCCGCGCAGCGACGCATGAGGCATATAATCGAACAAGAGGGGACGCATTACGTTCCCGTCTATTATGAACGTCCGCTTTGGGTCGATAGCTGTCGTTCGTCCATGTCACTCAGGTGCCTAGTTGCTGCACTCGCGCAAACCCCGCCGACTAACTCAAATACAAGCCGCCATTCACGTTAATCGTCTGCCCCGTGATGTAACCATTGCGCGCGAGCATCAGGACTACGTCGGCCACTTCATCGATCGTGCCGAAGCGCCCTACCGGAATCCGGTCCGGTTTCACGAGGAGTGGGTTCTCGTGAAGCATATCGGTTTCAATCAGGGCCGGGGCGATGGCGTTCACGGTGATGCCTTCCTTGGTCAGGATTGAAGCGTACGAATGGGTCAGCCCGATGATGCCGGCTTTCGATGCGGTGTAGTGCGGGCCGACGATGCCACCGACTTGGGCGGCGGTGGAAGATAGGTTGATGATGCGACCCCACTTGGCGGCGCGCATTGCGGGCAGCACCGCCTGTGTGACGAGGAACACGGATTTCAAATTTACATCGATGGTCCGGTTCCAATCCGCTTCCGTGATCTCCGCCGCCGGTTGGACCTGCGCGATACCGGCGTTGTTGACCAGGACGCTCACCGTGCCGAGCTTTTCCTCGACCGTCTTCACCATGCGCGATACGTCGGCGGCGACAGATACGTCGGCGCGTACCGTGATGCAGTGGCGGCCGAGGCGTTCAACGTCGGCGCGGGTTTTATTCGCGTCGCTCTCGCGGCTGCGGTAATTGATGGCGACATCCGCGCCCGCCGCTGCCAACACCAGCGACGCCGCGCGGCCGATGCCGCGGCTGCCGCCGGTGACGAGAGCGACTTTGCCGGTCAAATCGTGTGCATTTGTCATCCTACCGATCCTCCTAGGACCCTACGTTACCGCGGTCTTCCGGGTAATCTTGGAACCTCCAGGTCTTAACCGCGGGCGCACTTTCCCGAACCGCAACGCGTCTGCGCGCGAGAACTCGCGATCACAGCGAACGCGAGCGATGTTTCGCTAAGCGCCCCGCAAGCCCACCAAGAGCGACCGGCGTGCAGCCGCTCGACGCCGGCGGCAGCGGATGAAGACGCTAGCCGCCTGGTTTGGGACTCGGCCCCGGGGTTGGCACCGGTCGCGGCTTCGGTCCATTCGTTCCAGTGGCATTGAGCACCTCCGCGGCCGGGATGCAAATGAGGGCGTCCTTGTGGTCGATCATGCTCTTTGCTCCTTCTGCTTGGGTCTGTGCGGGTAGCGGCATTATATAAGTGGCTACGTAGAACGTAAGCAACGTCAACACAACGAGAAAAAACGCGGCAAGCAGCCAATTATTGCTATTCACCAAGCGCGTGCCGCGCTTGAAATTCGAATCGATGTTGCCGTCGCCGATCTCGGCGTACTGATTGATCAAGTACTCGGTAAACTTCGCCTCGGCAGCGGCAAGGGCCGACTTCTCTTTACCGGCCCTTTTCTTTAGGCCCTTCCAATACGTCAGCCATTCCTTCGGTCGCGCGATGTCGTTCAGCGGCGCAACGCGATAGGACCAAACCAAATAGAAGGCGGCCGTTAAAAGCGCAAGCCCGGATGCCGCCGCGACGAACCAGAACGCGAGGTCGATGGGGCGATCTCCCGGCTTGGCATTCACCGCCACAAACGCAACGACACCGCCAAGCGTGGTAAGGACGGCGATGATCGTCCCGGCCCGATGCGCAAGGCTCTCTTTGGTCGCGAACTCTTTGTTGTGCATCTCCTGCATGAACTTCAAATCCATATTCCGACTCCTCCACAAAGCGGGTGAACAAGATCACGATTCAAGGTAGCCATGGAATTTTGCCAGTGGCGTTCCTTGGCGTACTACATTTCGGGATCATCGTCATATCGCGAATGCATCTGGCGCTATGTTACCTGCGTAACGCGCGAGGACTAAGTGACCGAGTGACAATCGATCCGCTTTTTCTCCCCCTCTCCCTAGCCCTCTCCCGCGAGGGGCTCACATAACGAACTTACAAATCAGGACACAAGCGCGGCAGCGTGAGTGCGGCTTCGAGCCCGCCCTGCGAACCGTTTCGTAACTCAAGGCTGCCGCCGTGGGCACGGGCGATGTCGCGGGCGATGCTTAAGCCGAGCCCCGCTCCGCCGCTTTCGCGGCTGCGCGAGATGTCGAGGCGGAAGAACGGTTCGAAAACTTGTTCGAGTTTATCCGCAGGAATTCCTGGACCGTCGTCGGCGACGACGATCTCAAGGCGCTGCGCGTCGTCGCGCACGCGCAGCCGTGCGCGCTTTCCGTAGCGTACGGCGTTATCGATGAGATTGCCGACGCAACGCCGTAATGCCAGCGGTCGTGCCGGGTACGGCGCTGCCGCCGCGCCTTCGATCTGCACCTCGCGGCCCATCGACTCAGCGTCTGCTTGCAGACTTTCGAGCAACGCGTTTACGTCGAGCGGTTGCGCCGCCTCGTGCGCGCTGGCGTTGCGCAGAAAATCTAACGCTGCGCGCGTCATGCCTTCCATTTCTTCCAAGTCGTGAACGACTTTTTCCTTCAGCGCCGGGTCGTCAATGAGTTCGGCGCGGAGGCGCAGCCGCGTGATCGGCGTTTTCAAATCGTGCGACACCGCCGCCAGCATCTGCGCGCGATCGCGCAGAAACCGCACCAGCCGCGCCTGCATAGTGTTGAACGCCTTCGCCGTGCGGCGTACTTCCGCCGACCCCGATTCAATTAGCGGCGGCCGCTCGATGTCACGGCCCAAGTCTTCCGCCGCGCGCCCGAGCACGGCGAGCGGGCGCGTGACCAAACGCACCGCGATCAAGGAAAGCACGATCACCGAGACGAGCAACACGCCGAGCGTGACGAGAATTTTGCGCGGCCAGGCAAACGATTCGTCCGGCAGGCGCTGCGCGATACTCACCCACTGCCCGTCCAAAAGTTGCGTTCGTACGCTGAACGCGCCGCCGAGCGGCATCCCGCCAAACGGGGGCGCGTGCTGCATCATCATGCCGGCGTGAGGCCCGCGCGGCGTCATCGGACCTTCCGTAAACTCCGCGCCGCTTGCGAGCACGGCGACGCGCAGCGCGCGATCGGCGCCCAATGCGTTGCGCAACATCGCGTGCAAGCGGGTGGAAGGAATGCTCTCGTCGTCCAAACTCGTTTCGGTTTTGGGCGGCTGAGTAAGCGCGACGCGAAAGCCGCCGGTACTTAACGCCGGAAGAATCAGGCGGCGCTGCTCGGCGTTGAGCGTATCCAGCAAATGCACGATACCGCCGATGCGCTGCGCGGCGTGCATGCCGCTGGTCTCATAGATCGCGCTCGCGCGATCGGACAGCAGGATCGCGGCGCCGAGCAACTGCGCGGCGAGCAGCCCGCCCAGAAGAATCAGCGCCAGTCGCCCGGTCAGGGTCGAAGGCAGCACGCGAATCACGGCGGCACCTCCACGGTGGCGTTGAGCTTGTAGCCTTCGCCGCGCAAGGTTTCGATCAACGTCGGCACGTGCGCGATGTCGCCGAGCCGGCGGCGCAGGCGCCCGACTTGCACGTCGATGCTGCGATCGAACGGCGACGCCTCGCGCCCGCGCGTAAGATCCAGCAACTGATCGCGCGATAACACGCGGTTCGGGTGCTCGAGAAACACGCGCAGCAACCGATACTCGCCGCTGCTGAGCGGCACCACCACGCCGGCCGGCGACGTGAGCTGATGCGAACTGAGATCGAGCGTCCACTCCGCGAAGCGAACGAGCTTGGCTTCGTTCAAAACCGATCGTTCCGGCAAGGCACGTGCACGGCGCAACACTGCATGGATGCGCGCGAGCAGCTCGCGCGGATTGAAGGGCTTGGGCAAATAATCGTCGGCGCCCAATTCGAGACCAACGATGCGATCCGTCTCCTCGCCGCGCGCCGTCAGCATAATGACCGGTAGATTCGAATGCGCGCGCAAGTTGCGACAAAGCGTCAACCCGTCTTCGCCCGGCAGCATGAGATCGAGAATCACGAGATCGAAGCGGCCGGCCGCGAGCGCTTCGCGCATCGCGCGACCGTCGGCGACCGCTTCGGCGCGCATGCCGTTGCGTTGCAGATAGTCGCGCAGCAACGCGCGAATCTCCGCGTCGTCATCCACGATCAAAATATGTTCCGGCCGGTCCATGAATTCCTTATACGCTCGCCGCGCTTTCAGAAAGCTGGAAAATTGTAACGCACTGTAACAGAGGACCGCTTTTGCATCGGGCCGTAACAAAACAGCCGCGCCGCGACACGCGCGCGTTACGCGCAGGGTGTCTCATAACGAACGTAGTAGATCGACATTCACTAACTGAGGAGACGTATCATGAAGACACTTTCGAAAATTGCAGTCGGCACCGTGGCAGCGGTCGGTCTCGGATTCGCCGCGGTGGCGTTCAGCCAGGGCCACGGAATGGGATATGGTCCCGGCGGCGGACCGGGCATGGGCATGCACGGCAATGGCTCCGGTATGCATGGCTATGGCGCCGGCATGCAAGGCCAGCATGGGTTCGGTGGTTACGGCATGGCATCGATGGATGCTCAGCTCACGAGCCTCAAAACCGAGTTGAAGATCACCGAAAATCAGACCAAAGTCTGGGAGGCGTTCGAGACCTCGGTGCGCAATCAGGCCAAGGCGATGACTGACATGCATGCGTCGATGCAGGCCGGACAGCCTACTCCGGATACGCACATAGGGATCATGGAGCAGCGGCTCGCCGGCATGAAGGCGGTGCAGAAGGCACGGACCGATCTTTACAACGTGCTGACGTCCGAGCAGAAGGCGGTGTTCGATCGCGCTGGACCTTACGGCCATCGCGG
>Ga0209322_10001825_pt1 | contig 12274 bp, 12 predicted proteins | sample Rifsed19ft1_FD_184013 | JGI IMG/M metagenome (GOLD analysis project Ga0209322, IMG submission 184013) | Soil microbial communities from Rifle, Colorado, USA - sediment 19ft 1 (version 2) | ecosystem: Environmental > Terrestrial > Deep subsurface > Rock core/Sediment | place: Rifle, Colorado... | reverse complement strand
ACACTCCTCTCCCGCATCCCGGAGATGAATCAGGAATGTCCCCGGTGAGCGGAACCGGCAGCGAGCGGGCGCAAGGTCGCGAGCGTAGCCTAAGGGGACCCCTCCGCGAGCCAGGGTCCCCGGAGGCGAAGCCGATAAAGACGCCATCGCAACCGGGCGTAAAACGTCGGCGCCCTTTGCAGGGGAGGGAGAGTTCTTAGACGTCCCCGTTCTTAGGCGACCTTCCTCTTCACCGAGGTGATCCGGTTCTGCGAGTCGACGTAGACGAGCGTCGGGCGGAAGTTCGCCAGTTCCTTCTCGTCGTACGTCGCGTAATTGGCGATGATGATCCGGTCCCCCTTGCTCACCTGGCGCGCGGCGGCGCCGTTCAGGCAGATCACCCCCGAATCGCGCTCCCCCTGGATGACGTAGGTGGAGAACCGGTTCCCGTTGTCGATGTTGTAGATGTGGACCTGTTCGTACTCCACCAGTCCCGCCGACTCCAGGAGCGTCTCGTCGATCGTGATGCTCCCCTCGTAGTGGAGCACCGCCTCCGTTACCGTAGCCCGGTGGATCTTGCACTTGAGCATGGTGCGCATCATGATGCGGCCCCTCCTTCAAGGGTGATGTTGTCGATCAGTCTTGCCGGCCCGACGCGGGCGGCCAAAAGGACCGTCATCCGGTCCGAAGGGCCGGAAAGCGGCGCAAGCGTCTCCGGGTCCCGCGCCTCCGCGTACTCGAGCGCCGCCCGGGGTTCCGCCCGGACCTCCTTTGCCGCCGCGGCCGCGATCTTTCTCGGGTCCCTCTCCCCGCGCCGGAAGAGGTCCCGCGCCAAGAAAAGCCCGCGGGAGAGGCATCGCGCAGCTTTGCGGTCCTCCCCCTCGAGGTACTTGTTCCGGGAGCTCATGGCCAGGCCGTCCGCCTCCCGGACGATCGGGGCCGCGACGATCTCGATGTCGAAGTCGAGGTCCCGGCCCATTCTCCGGATGACGGCCAGCTGCTGGTAGTCCTTCTCCCCGAAAACCGCCACGTGAGGCTTCCCGACGTGGAAGAGCTTCGCCACCACGGTTGCGATCCCCCGGAAATGGCCGGGTCGCGAATCGTCGCACAACCCGCGCGAGACCTCCCCCACCTCGACGATCGTCTGGTACCCCTCCGGGTAAACATCCCCGACGCCGGGCATATACACCGCCGCCGTCCCCGCTTGTTTGAGCATCGCGAGATCGCGCTCCTCGTCCCGCGGGTACCTCTCGTAATCCTCCCCGGGGCCGAACTGGGTCGGGTTGACGAAGATGGTCGCGCCCACCGCGTCACACCCGTGTTCCCGGGCGATCCGCACGAGGCTTAGGTGCCCCTCGTGCAGGTACCCCATCGTGGGGACGAGCCCGATCCGTTTGCCCGCCGCGCGCTGCGAATCGGCCCACGCCTGCATCTCCCCGGGGCGGCGGAAGATCTCCATCAGAACGAGTGCTCCTTCCCCGGGAATTTCCCCCGCCGCACCTCGTCGGCGTACGCCCGGACGGCGTCCTGCACCGGTTTCTTGAGCTCCCCGAACCGCTTCACGAACTTCGGCCGGAACTCGTCGAAGAGGCCCAGGAGGTCCTGCATCACCAGGACCTGTCCGTCGCAGCGGGGGCCGGCGCCGATGCCGATCGTGGGGATGGCAAGCTCCTCCGTGATCTCCCCCGCGAGATCGGCGGGGATCCCCTCGAGGACCACCGAGAAGGCCCCGGCCTCCTGCACGGCCCGCGCGTCGTCCCGCAGCCGTTGCCGCTGTGCCTCCTCCTTCCCTTGCACCCGGTACCCCCCCATCCGGTGGACCGACTGGGGGGTGAGCCCCACGTGCCCCATCACCGGGATGTCGCACCGGGATATCGCCCCGATGGTGCTCTCCACGCTGCGCCCTCCCTCGAGCTTTACGGCTTCCGCCCCCGCCTGCAGGAGCCGGCCCGCGTTGCGGATCGCCTCTTCCGGACCCGCCTGGAAGGAGAGGAACGGCATGTCCGCGATCAAAAACGCCCGCCTCGTCCCGCGCGCCGCCGCGCCGGTGTGCCGCACCATGTCCTCCATCGTCACCCCGAGGGTGTTCGGGAGGCCGAGCACCACCTGCCCGAGCGAGTCGCCAACGAGGATCGCGTCGACGCCGACATCGTCGAAGATCCGTGCGAACAGAACGTCGTAGGCGGTGATCATCACGATCCTCTCGCCCTTTTTCTTCCACCGGGCGAAATCGAGGATGGTAACTTTTCCCTCGCTTTTTTCCACCGTTTCTCCCGATCCCCGAAAAGAAAAAAGCCCTCCGGAACCGTTTCCGGAAGGCTGCCGCAAGCGACTCGGCCTGCGGGGGCACCCATGGAACGTAACCCCCGCGCTTCCTTACGATCCCGTCTTGGTCCGGTCCTACCTGGATCCCAGCGGTATGTAGTGTTGCGTCCCCCGTTTTACGCTCTTGACTTCCCGTACGAGTTGTTCAAGGTCGCGGGGACTTTCCACAAAATCGATCTCGCTCGTGTTCACCACAAGGAGCGGAGTCTCGTTATAGTGGAAGAAATACTCGTTATAAGCATCGCTTAGCAACCTGAGGTAGTCAAGGGAAATGTTCCGCTCGTACTCCACGCCGCGCTTCCGGACCCGCGCCAGGAGCACCTCCGGGCGGGCCTGCAGGTAGATCACCAGGTCCGGCCGGGGAACCGTCGGGACGAGCAGTTTGTAGACCATCTCGTAGAGGGAGATCTCGTCCTCCTCCAGGTTCAGGTAGGCGAAGATCTTGTCCTTGGCCAGCACGTAGTCGGAGACGACCCCCTTCTCGAACAGGTCCCCCTGGGCGAGATCCCTTTGCTGGCGGTATCGTGACAGGAGGAAGTAGAGCTGCGTCTGGAAGGCGTACTTGCGGCGGTCATCGTAAAAACGCTCGAGAAACGGGTTGTTGGCGATCTCTTCCTGGATGAGGCGGGCGCCGAATTTCTGGGCCAGGATCTTGGCGAGGGAGGTCTTCCCCACGCCGATCGCCCCTTCGATTCCGATATACCGGGGTGCTTTCTGGGAGGTCATGTCCGGTAGATTTTAGTCGCCGGCGGACGGAAATGTCCACTACATTTCCTTCCCCAACGCCGGGGAAGCGACCCGGGACCTTCGGCGGCACGTGCGAACGGTCGCTTTAGCCTGAATTTCCTTCGGACGAGACCATCCGGGCAAGCAGGAGATACTTTGCCGGAGGGACTGTCTCGGCTCGCGCGGACGGGTCGATCCCGGCCCGGGACAAAAGGTCGCACCACGCCTCCGTTCCCCCGGCAAGAAAAGGCACGGGTGCGTTTTTCAGCTTTTTCCGCCTTCTGGCGAACGCGGCGCGCACGACCGTCTGGAGGGTCCGGACGAGGGAATCCGGGATGCCGTGCCGGAACCGGATCGAGACGACGGTCGAATCGACCTCGGGGACGGGGGTGAAGCAGGTTCTCCGGACGGAAAATTCCGGGCGGGCTTCGGCCAGGACCGTGAGGTACACCGACAGGGTGCCGTACTCCTTCCCCCCGGGGATTGCGCAGAGCCGCTCCACCACTTCTTTCTGGAGCATCAGCACCGCCCCGGGGAAGACCTCCCGAAGGTCCATCAGCCGCAAAACGATCGGCGAGGAGAGGGAGTACGGCAGGTTTCCGACGACGGTCCCACCCCCGGGGAAGCGCCTCCTCCACTCCTCCTCCGGTACGGAAAGAACATCCGCCTCGACCACCTCGACGGCTGACCCGGTGAACCGATCCCGCAGGTAGGCCGCCAGCCGTCGGTCCAGCTCCACTGCCACCGTCTCGCCCCCTCCGGCGGCCAACAGGGACGTCAGGGCGCCGAGCCCCGCCCCGATCTCGAGAAACGGAGGACCCATCTTCCGGGCCGCGGCCACGATCTTGCGGGCGATGTTTTTGTCGTGAAGGAAGGTCTGGCCGCGCCTCCTGCCGGGGGAAAGGCCCAGTTCCGCCAGGAGGCGGCGGGGATGGTCAGCGGGGGAATCGGGAGGCGGCATACGCGTTCAGGTCGGGCCCGGAGGCCCGGCCGGCCGACAGGCGGCGCTCCCCCAGAAGCGCCACCATCGCCGCGTTGTCCGTGCACAGTGCCTTCGAGGGGAGGTGTACCTCGATTCCTGCAATGCTCCCCTCCTCCTCGACACGCCTGCGCAGACGGGAGTTGGCGGACACCCCCCCGGCCAGCACGGCGCGTAAGACCCCCTCGCGCCTCGCCGTTCCCAGGGTCTTCCCGACCAGCACGTCGACGACCGCCTCCTGGAACGAGGCGGCGATGTCCTCGATTCGCACGCCCCTCCCTTCCGCGGAAGAGAGAAAGACCCGAAGGGATGTCTTCAGCCCCGAAAAGGAGAAGTCGGCCGAGCCGGGGGCGAGCCACGCCCGGGGGAAGGCGAACCGGCCGGGATCGCCCTCTTGCGCGACCCGGTCGATGACCGCCCCTCCGGGGTAGCCGAGTCCCAGAAGTTTTGCCGCCTTGTCGAAGGCCTCCCCCGCCGCGTCGTCGAGGGTCCCGCCCAGGAAAAAGACCTCCTCCCACCCCGACACCCGGAACAGGGAGGTGTGCCCGCCGGAGACGAGAAGGGCGACGAAGGGGAACGGTACCTCCTGTTCGAGGAAGATGGAGAAGATGTGGGCCTCGAGGTGGTCGGCCCCGTAGAGGGGCTTCCCCCACGCGTACGCCAGCGACTTGGCGAAGCACAATCCCACCAGGAGAGAACCGATGAGGCCGGGGCCCGCCGTCACCGCGATGCCGTCGATCTTCTCCCGCCCCGACCCCGCCTCTGCCAGGGCCCGCTCGACCACGGGAACGACCGAGCGGATATGCTCCCGGGAGGCGAGTTCGGGAACAACCCCGCCGTACAGGCTGTGGACGGGTACCTGGGAGGAGACGATGTTGGCGAGAAGGCCTGCCGAGGAGTCGTACACCGCGGCTGCGGTGTCGTCGCACGAACTCTCGATGCCAAGGACGCGCATTTCTTCAACCTACCACAAGGGCGCCCCGAAACGGGGACTCCTCCGGCGGGCAGTCGCCTGCGGCACCCGGGGCCCCTGGCTCGCGGGGGGGTCCCCTCGGCTACGCGAGCGACCTTGCGCCCGCTCGCTGCCGGTTCCGCTCGACGCAAGTCCTTCCTCGCTCCACAGGCCGCCTCGTCGACCCCCCCGCATCGCCCCGGGTTCCCCGGGCGTTGGTTTCCTCGTATCCGGATGCCGGCGGAGCAGCCGAAGGACGGGGGGTCCGAGCGGAGCTTTCCGGGAGGAAGGTCAAGCGCAGACTCGCGGGTTCATCGCGAGTCGAGCGACGAAGCGAGCGACCCCCCTCCGAGGCTGCGAAAGCCGGCCATAACGCCCCGCACCAGGGCGCGCAGATGTTGCGCCCGCCGCAGGGAAGATCGAGTTCTTAGGAGCGCTACGTCTCCTGGGGGTTTTTCGCGAACTCCTTCCACGCCGGGAGAATCTTCAACAGGACGGCCAGAATGACCAGGGGCAGCGCGAGCAGGCCAAGGGCGTAGAGCAGCCCCTCGATCCCCCCGAACTCCATCTTGTACGTCGTGAGTCCCCGGAAGCTCTTGGAGAACATCTGCCCGCCGATCACGACGTTCCACCGGGTGGCGAAGATCCCCCCCTGGATGAGGATCAGGGAGACGAAGTAGAGCAGCTTCCGGAGCTCCTCGCTCTCCCGGAATCGCCGGAAGATCTTGATGGCGGAGAGGATGCCAAGGGGGAAGAGCATCCCCATGAGGACCTGGACGATGGCCAGGCTGAAGAAAATCTTGTTCATGACCAGTTCCCCGAGGATCTTGATCTCCTCCTCGCTCTGATAGATCCGGTGGATGAAGTCGACGAACTCCAGGGAGAAGTCGACGATCACGGCGTAGAAGAGGAAGGACATCCCCTTGTCGACGCACTTCATGTCGATCTTCCCCCCCATCATGGGGTAGATGATCATGTACAGCAGGATCACCAGCGCGATCCCGGAGACGATCGCGGAGAACAGGAAAACGATCGGCATGAGGACGGAGCTCCACCACGGGTTCGCCTTGATCGACCCGAAGATGAAGCCGACATACCCGTGGAGGAGGAACGCCGAGGGGATCCCGATGATGGTGATGACCTTGAGCGCCCGGTTGTCGAACCGGAGCGCCTCCTCGCTCGTATCCTTCGAAAAGAGGGAGAGGACCCGGTGGACGTGCTTCATCACGCCCGTCTCTTCCTGCGACCAGACGATCATGTCCTTCCGGTAGTCGAACCAGATCTCGACCAGGAGGACCACCATGAGGTACCAGGCGTAGACGAAGCCGAACATCGCCATCGCGGAGCTCGTCTGCGGGGTCAGGAAGATCTCGTAGGCGCGGAACGGGTGCCCCAGGTGCGACACGAGCGACAGGGGCGCGACGAGAAGGAAGGCGAGCGCGGTGAGGAGGGCAAGCCGGTAGAGGGGCTGGACCTCTTTTACGTTGAAGACCTTGACGAGGGAGGCGAGGATGAACGCCCCCGCCACGATCCCGGTGATGTACGGGTACACGACGATGAGCAGGCCCCAGTGGACCTCGATCTCGTTGGGGTAGATGTACCCCGTGACCTGGGGCAGAAGCTCGCGCAGCTTTTCGACCATGGCCGGATTCATCGGACTTCTCCATCGATGTTGGCGTAGAGGACCTTCGGCTCGGTGTTCAAGTTCGGCTTGAGGACGAAGATCTTGTTCATCCGCTTGAACCGGGTCATGGGGCTGGCGGCACTGTGGAGGTCGCCGATGACCCTCGCCTGGGTCGGGCAGACCTCGACGCACGCGGGGAGCAGCCCCCGGTGGAGGCGGTGATAGCAGAAGGTGCACTTGTCCGCCGTGTGCGTCGCCGGGTGCAGGTACCTCGCCCCGTAGGGGCAGGCCTGGATGCAGTACCGGCAGCCGATGCAGGTCCTGTCGTTCACGAGCACGACGCCGTCCTCCGTGGAGAACGTGGCGCCCACGGGGCAGACCTGGACGCACGGCGGGTGCGCGCACTGGTTGCACAGCTTCGGGACGAAGAAGCTCCGGAAGATGGGTTTGGACGGCACCTCCGCCTCGGGGGCCAAGCCCGTGTGAATGTTGGTGACCTCCGCCTCTCCCTCCTTCGGAATCATGTACCGCTCCACCCAGGTCCGGTAGAAGAACGGTTCCTTCGGCACGTTGTTCTCCGACTTGCACGCCACCACGCAGCGCGCGCATCCGATGCACTTGTCCACCGAAACCCCGAACCCCCACAGTTTTCCGGCGGGCTCCTCCTTCGCCTGCCCCCACGCGGGGAGGATCCGGAAGAATCCGCCCAGGACGCCGCCCGACAGGGCGAGGGAGGAAAAGAGCTTCTTGAGAAACGATCTGCGGTCCATCATTCCACCTCCGGAAGGTGGGGATAGTGGCACTGCCAGCAGACGTATTTCTCCCCGTGGCTGGCGAGGTCGATCTTCGGGGACCCCTTGAAGGTCGAATCCTTCGCGTGGCATTTCCCGCAGAAGTCCCGGCTGGTGGGCTTCGACGGCCTGATGACCCTCGGAGAGACCCGGTGTTGGGCCGGCACGGTGTGGCACGAGGTGCATTTCAGCTGGACGTGGTGGGAAACCGAGAGCGTCCTTGCGATCTCTCCATGGCACGCCGAGCATTCCCGCGGGACCGTCGGCGGTTTCGGGTCGTGCGGTTCGTGGCAGGTAAAACAAGGCTTCATCGGGTTGTGGGCCACCGGGTTGATCATGGGATACCCTCTCGGCCGCGAGGGGTTGAAGGTATGGCACACGGGACAGAACTTCCGGTCCCGCGGAGCCGGCGGCTTCACCTTATCCGGGTCGTCCGTATGCGCCTTCGCGGGACCGTGGCAGGTCTCGCACGAAAGGTCCCGGTGATACCCCTTTCGTTTTTGGGCGACGACCTCCTCGTGGCAATCCGCGCAGGCGACGGCCCCGGCGTACTGGACCGGCTTGGCGGTCTCCTGCTTGATCGTGTCCGCCCACTGGATTTTCGTGTCCTTGAACCGGGGTGGGATAGCGAACTTGACGACGACGATGGTGCCGACGATGAAGACGGCAAAAACGGTGACGAGCCTTACCACTGACTCGGGCAGCTTCTGGAACGGTTTTTTCATCGACGAGGCTGTCCTCCTTGGGAACGTGACGAGGGAAGCTCTATCCGACGGATCCCATGCATGATCTTAGCATTTCAACAGATCGCTGTTTTGGCAAAGCGGGGAACATCGCAAAAACCCTTTCTTACGGAGTTCTCTTTCATTTTTCCACAAAATGGAAAGAAGACTATCCGATGAATGAAACGTTGTCAACGGCGGAAGAAGACGCGGCGGAAGAAGATATCGAACGGTAAGGAGTACCCCCCGGTAGAATGCGGCGCGTCGATTTCCCCCGAAACGATTTCATTCCATTCCGAAGACCCGTGGTCAACAATGGTTCTTGACATGACCGTCCCCAAAAGGTAAAACACTGTATCCCCTGATAAGCCAAAGGTTGGGATATTGCTTCTTCCGGCATGAATGGACCAACTCCGATTACAGCGGAGGTACGATGAAACATTGGGAACTATTTGTCATCCCCACCTTTTTCTTGTTCTTTATCAGCGGTTGTTCGGATTCGGCAAGTTTCTCCCAGCCCATTGCATACAATCATAAGAAGCATATAGAAGAAGCAGGACTTGGCTGTTTTGACTGTCACACTCAAGTGCTGACTCATCAGAAAGCCAATATTCCCAATGTTGAATTTTGTAAAAACTGTCATGAAACACCCATGACGGATAGCAAAGAAGAAGAGAAACTGGTTGGTTATATCAAGAAAAATCAACCGATCCCGTGGATTCAAGTACATCGGGTGCCCGACCATGCCTATTTCTCCCACAGAAGGCATGTCTCGCTCGGAAAAGTCGCCTGCCAGGATTGCCACGGCGACGTAAATAACATGACCCTTCCTTTTTCGAAGCCGTTTTACCCGATTAAAATGCAGTTTTGCATAACGTGCCACGAAAAAAACCGGGTAAACACCGACTGCGCGACATGTCATCGCTAGGGTGCAGGAGCAGGAAATGAAACTATCGCGTCGCGAATTTCTTCAATGGCTGGGAGTTACGGGCGCTCTCGCGGGGGGAGTCTCCCAAATCTGGGCAGTCCCGGATGAGTGGGGGGAGAAACTGCGATCCGGCCCCCGCCTCGAGACGTGGAAAATGTCCACCTGCGGGCAATGCCCGGCGGGATGCGGCATTCGCGTGCGGCTGATCGACGATATTCCGGTCCGGATTCTCGGCAACCCGATTGCCCCGGTAAACAACGGATTTACCTGCCCGATGGGAGAGGCAGGACTCGAACTCCTCTATCATCCCGACCGGATAGCCCAGCCCATGCGGCGCAAGGGGAAGAAGGGAGAGAACGGATGGGAGCCTGTTTCCTGGGAGGACGCCCTGAAGCAGATCTCCCAGGCGCTCCGGGAGCAGGGGAAGGCAAAACCACCCGGCCGGTTCGGGTTCCTGATGGGAGACAGAAATACGCTGCTGACGGAGTTTGCGGGGGAATTCGCCGCCCGTTTGGGGTCCTCCCACTTTTTCCCCTGGCGCGCCCCCGCCGTCAACGAGCTGGGTTTACGGCAGGGGGCCGGGGAATTCCCACCCTTCGCCTTCGACCTGAAGCGGACGGATTACCTCATCACGTTCGGCGCGAACCTCCTGGAGGAGCCTATATCCCCGGTGTACTTCAACCGCATCTACGGGGTATTGAAAGAGGAGCGGACGCGAACGGGGCTGAAGATGGTCCATGTCGACGCGCGCATGTCCCAGGCCGGCAGAAACGCCACCGAATGGGTGCAGATCCGGCCGGGAAGCATGGGGGTCCTCGCCTTGGGGCTGGCGTACGTGATCCTCAGGGACAAGAGATACGACCAGGACTTCATTGCCCGCTACACCCAGGATTTCCGACAAGGGGGCGAGGATTTCTGGACCCTGGTCAACCGGGACTATTCCCCTGAGCGGGTTTCCGACATCACCGGGGTACCGGCGCAGACCATCCTTCGGCTGGCCCGGGAATTCGGCTCCGCCAAGGCGCCCCTGGCGCTGTCCGGGGGCACCTCGGCCTCCAGCGAAACGGGGCTGTTCTCCCAGTGGGCGGTGGCGAGCCTAAACGCGCTGTCGGGCAGTTTCTCCGCGAAAGGGCTGTGGCGCGATCCGGCGTTGCTCCCCTGGGGTCCATCCCTCGTTTCCGTCTTCAGCCCCCGAACGGGAGCTTTTTCCCGCAAGCCGCAGAACACCCTCGGTTCCGACCTGCCCGCTTCCTGGGTCGCGGAGCAGCTGCCTGATCTTGCCGCGGCCGGGAAAATCCCCGACCTGGAAATTCTTCTGATCGCGCAGGTCAATCCGGTATTCCAGGCGTCGAACCAGAAGGCGTGGAAGGCTTGGCTTTCCCGGATTCCTCTCGTCGTCCAGTTCGCCACACTGGTCGATGATACCTCTCCCCATGCCGATCTCGTGCTGCCGCTGACCACGTACCTGGAGCAGTGGGACCTGACGCTGCCGATCCCGAATCTTCCCTTCTCCCTGCTGGGCCTGCAGCAGCCGATCATCCCCCCGCTGCCAGGCGCACGCCCCCTCGGGGACATTCTTCTCCACCTCGGGAGGGAGGCAGGCATCGACCTGTTCCCGGGAAGCGGCGAGAAACCCTACGGAGAGTATGTCCAGGAACGGATGAAGAAGATCTTCGCCTCGGGGAAGGGGACGCCGTATTTCGAGGCGATATCCCTGGAGTTTCTGGAGGACTTGCGGAAACGGGGCTGGCAGGTGTACAGCTACCCGGCCTTCGCGGACTTCTGGCGTCTGCTCCGTGAAAAGGGGGGCTGGTGGGATCCGGGGGAATATCCGGCTTTGGACTGGAAGGGGAAAAAGAAGTTCCTCTTTCCGACCGCCCCCCGCCTTGCGGCCCTGCTGAAGGAAACCTCGATTCCCCGATCGGAGGGGGGAGGGGAAAAAGGGGCCAAGACTCCTCACTTGTGGCTCGAGGAGAAGATCCGGAGACCGAATGGCCACGATTCCTTTATCCTCGTCCCCTTTACGACACTCATGAACATGACCGGTGACGGGGCCAGCCAGCCCCTCCTGCAGGAGATGTTCGGGCTGCATTCACGGCAGTACTGGAAAACCTGGGCGGAGATGCACCCCGAGAGGGCCGCTCGCCTCAAGCTCAAGGACGGGGATCTCATTCGGGTTGTCTCCGGGAATGGCGCCATGACGCTCCCCGTGCGGGTCGTCCCCACGGTTTCAGCCGAAATTCTGTCCGTTCCTTTCGGCCAGGGGCATACGGAATCGGGAAGGGATGCGAACCATATCGGGGCGAATCCGATCGCGGTGCTCGACCACCGGATGGACCCCTTGAGCGGGCGCAACTCGTGGCAATCGACGCTCGTCCGTGTGGAGCAGATCAAACGATAAGGAGTCTCGCTGATGAAGTGGGGGATGGTGATCGATCTGCAGAAATGCACCGGCTGCGGGGAATGCGCGGCCGCCTGCAAACTGGAAAACAACGTGGCCATCGTGGCGCACAAGGAATCGGAGATGGGGCGGACCATGCTCTGGATGGACATGCTCACCATCTACGAGGGGGAGTATCCCCGGCTACGGGTACGGCAGATCCCCCGGCCCTGCATGCACTGCGATCACCCCCCCTGTACGAAAGTCTGCCCGGTTCGCGCCACCTATATCAACGAGGAAGGGATCGTGGCGCAGATCTATCCCCAGTGCATCGGCTGCCGCTACTGCATGGCCGCCTGTCCCTACACGGTGAAATCCTTCAACTGGTACAAGCCTTCATTCCCGCCCGGAATGGCCCGGACCACCAACCCGGACGTATCGGTCCGTCCCGTGGGCGTGGTGGAGAAGTGCACGTTTTGCATTCACCGTCTCCAAATCGCCAGGGAACAGGCAAAATCCGAAGCACGGGATCTTAGGGAAAACGACTACCAGCCTGCCTGCGGGGCGAGTTGCCCCACCGGAGCGATTGTGTTCGGCGACCTGGAGAACGCCAACCACCAGGTGAACCGCCTTGCGCACAACCCCCGCGCCACGAAACTGCTGGAAGACCTGGGAACGGAGCCGAAGGTCATCTATCTGAAAGAGGTGGATTAATATGGAATACGCTTCCGCAGAGCCCCATCCGGAGGCTGCGCTGCTGCGGCCCATAGAGAATCCCGGGAAGAGTTTCTACTATATCGTGGGCATCCTCCTGGTCATCATTCTCTACACGGGATTCGTCTATTTCCGCCAGCTCCTGTACGGGCTG
>Ga0209322_10001824_pt1 | contig 12275 bp, 21 predicted proteins | sample Rifsed19ft1_FD_184013 | JGI IMG/M metagenome (GOLD analysis project Ga0209322, IMG submission 184013) | Soil microbial communities from Rifle, Colorado, USA - sediment 19ft 1 (version 2) | ecosystem: Environmental > Terrestrial > Deep subsurface > Rock core/Sediment | place: Rifle, Colorado... | reverse complement strand
CAGTTCTCTGTGAGCACCTTTAAGGGATTGGAGCACGTTGTAGAGTCTGATAAGTTGTCAGCTAAGGACATAGAGAGCTATAAGAAGAAGCATCAGGCTGTTCTTAAGAAGCACCCCAATGCGTTCATTGGAACATGGGTTGATAGTGGTAAGAGTTATCTTGATATCAGTATTGCGGTAGGGGATTTCAAGGAGGCTCTTACGCTGGCAAAGGAGCATAACCAGTTTGCTGTGTTCAACCTTGAGAAAGGTGAGTCTGTATACCTGGATTCACCGGAAGCTAAGGCGGTACTCGGTGAGGGTGATGTATTTGATAAGGTAGCAGGTGAAGTTAAGCAGACAGCAAGAATGTATAAATGGAGTGTGTTTGCTCCAAAGGCTCAGGAGCTTAAGACTTCACGGGCAGCGAAAGCTCATGAGGTTATTTTTGAGGTTGAAGGTAAGGAAGTTAAGGTAGTAGAAGCTGGTGCAGAGGTGCAGCCGTCTGAGGTTGATATCATGCTTGGTAGGCTGATTAAAACGCTCAAGAATGAGGCTGGTTTTATAGAGATACAGGCTGCACCCTCAAAGAGCCCTCATGCGTTTCAGGATGAGGAGATTGAGCAGCGTATACAGGATTCTCGTGGAGTTAAGAAACCAGGCCTGTATTGGCGTACTAAGGATGCTATGCAGTCTTTTGGTAACAAGCTCACGCGAGAGTTTGAACATTTGCCTAATACTGGTGAGTTTGCTGCTTTAAGATTTGCGTTATTGAATCTCCAAAAGCAGGGAGATATTTCTGCTGATAAGGCTGTACATGACCTTGAGCAGATTGTAAAAGACCTTAGCAAAGGGGACTATGATTTGTTCTGGCGTAAGGTTTATCTTGATGATGCCCTGTATACTGCGGCTAAAGCAAAGCGCGAGGGTAAGGTTGTAAATGACGTACTTGCTCATGGGTTTACAGAGGAGTCTTTGGTAAAGGAAAAAGATAGCATTGATGCTAAGGTTGTTCAGAATAAGGCTGTCAATGAGGCGATAGAAAAACGGCGTGAGGTTTGGAATACGCGGCGTGATATTTATATTACGGCTATGGAGGCTATTGGCTTTAATGTAAAGGAACGGTTCCTCGATGAAAATGGTGATTATAATGAGGATTATTTCCATCATCAAGTTCTTGAGTATGCTAATCTTGAGATATGGCTTGGGTCTGGTGCGCTTAAGACCCCCGTTGGAGAGGACTTCTTAAAGAGGCGGCAGGGTAGTATTAAGGATTATAATGTAGATTATCTCCAGGCAGAGTATACCGTTTTGTCTCGGATGCTCTATGATACTAAGGTTGCTAAGGTAATAGCTCTGGTAGATAAGAAGTACAATATTGCTAAAAAGGTTAGGCAGGAGTATGTGGGGGCGTTGGAAGATACGCTAATGTCTATACAGGGCGAGGAGGCTGTAGCAGAATTAAAGGCTGGTATGAAAGAGAATGGTATTCCTCCATTCCAGTTTGAAAATTTGCTTAAGTCTACTCTGGAGGAGTTACAGCCGGGGGTTCTTGAGCGTAACGGGTTATCTTCTTGGAAGGACACGATACCAGAGGGGTATACATTTTATCAGCCGCGTGAGGGGAATTTGTTTTTTCATGCGTATAGTATCTCTGAGCAGTTGGTTGAGCAGCTTCATGAGTCTGCTATGGGCTCTGTAGGGCTTACTGAGGATATGATTAAGGAGATATGGGCTCTTGGTGGTAAGCGTAAGGAGTATGTAGTTAAGAAAGAGGTTTCAGATACGATAGAGGATTTGTCTAAGACTCATGATACAGGATTAATAGCGCGTGCTAACAACGTCATTATCCAGAAGTGGAAAGTTTGGACTCTTATTTCTCCGAGAAAGTGGTTCAAGTATAATTTCCGAAATATGTCTGGTGATGCTGAGGCTGCGTTTATCGGTAATCCTAATTCGTTTAGTTATGTTATTCCTGCTTTTAAGGAGTTGAGGAATTATGTGCTCCGTGGTGGTGAGCCTACTGAGGAGTTGGAGATGTGGTTGGATTTCGGCGGCATGGGTTCAACTCTACAGGCTACAGAAATAACTGACATAAATAAATTGGAGAAGTTTCTTGTACTACTGGAGAGGAAATACGGGTTGGTGTCTACCCCTACAGGTGCAGTACGGACACTATGGCAGAGGTATTGGGAGTTAGCTCGTGTGTCTACGGATTTTAGGGAAGCTCTTATGCGCTATGCTGCCTTTAAGAGTTACCGGGCTCAGATGCGTGCTAATGGCGGTGAGCCTACAAATTTTGGAGCGTCTATTCCAGAGGAGATAATGGGGCTCAGCGATAATAATCAGCGGGCATACTGGTTGGCCAATGATTTGCTTGGAGCGTATGACCGGGTGTCTATAGTAGGACAGTATTTAGCGAATAGGAGTTATCCATTTTTCAGGTGGAAGGAAGTCAACTTCACACGTACTATTCGTTTGTTTAGAAATGCTTTAAATGATAAGAAGCTAATGTCTGCTGTAGGCAATAAGGCTGTAGGCACGTTTGCTAAATCTCCTCTGATTGCGTATAGGGTTGGTAGATTTGTAGCAGCCGCATCGTTCTTGTGGGCTATGACTGCTGTATGGAACAATGTTTTCTTTCCAGATGAGGAAGATGAGTTGCCAGAGGATGAGAAGGGTAGACCTCATATTATTTTTGGTAGAGACATAAATGGTAATGTGATGGCGTTTACACGTCTCGGAGCGGTGAGTGATTTCTTTGGTACATTTGGTCTTGATGATTTGCCGCAGCAGGTTAATGAGTGGTTCAATGGTAGGCGTACAATCAAGGAGATTGCTATAGATATGGCAAAAGCTCCGGCTAATACGTATGTACAGGGTTGGACTCCTACTCAGAAGGTTCCTGTAGAGTTATTGACGAGGCAGAAGTTCTTTCCTGATGCGTTCAAGCGAAGTACAGTACGTGACAGGCAACTTCATGTAGCGGATTCTCTCGGGGTGTCTGATGAGTATAAGGCGATAGTAGGACTTCCGAGCAGACCATACCATAAGAGTCTCTCTAAAGCCTTTATATACAAGTACGATGCTGGTGAGACGGCCTATAGAGACGTAAATGAGTTGAAGCAGGAGTATTTGGAAAAGTTAGGCAAGGGTCGTGAGGGGTATATGCTGACGGAGAAAGGTCAGCTTCTTTACAATCTTAGACTGGCCGTAAAATTTGAGGATAAGGAGGCAGCAGAAAAGTATTTCATGCAATACATGGCACAGCCTGGAGCTTCGCGTAAACGAATTCAGGAGTCGATGAAAGCCTTACATCCTTTGTCGGGGTTAAAGGGGAAAGAGAAGCGGGAGTTTGAAGAGTCCCTTACGCCTTTAGATAAGAAGAAGATGGAGCGAGCCTTGACGTATTATGAGGAAACGTTGTCTTGGCCCAAGTACCGAGATACTGAAAAGGAGTGGGGGCTTAAGAAAAAGGAGTAGGGGTACTTGCGAAACATAGTGTCAGTGTAGTATAATTATAGTATAGGAGTTAGTTTATGAGTACCATAGTGTCGGAGGAAGGTTGTCCACTTGAAAAGCCGCATAATCGTGGGGCTATTTGTCCAATAGAAACTCTGGTAGAACAGGGGTTTGCTCATCTTGAGAAGCGGTTGGATGATAAAGATGAGGCTCTTAATGTTCGATTAGACGGCTATGATTCGCGGATAGGTCGTTTAGAAATCTTTATAACCAATCATCTATTACATAAATTACAGTGGATTAGGCTTCTTGCGATACCTACTGTAGCGGCTGTCATTTCCGGGCTTGTAGTGTACTTGGTTACACACATCTAAATAGGCTATCTCGTAGTCCAGGATGCCCCAGGACTGGCGATATCTGTACAATAGGTACTCACCTATGGCAAAGAATAGACTTATAGATAATTTGACAGTAGACCCTCGGAGGAAGGAGCAGCTACGAGAAGTATTACGAGCGTTTGATAAGAAGATTGTAGACTATTATAAAAAGAGAGGCAATCGTGGCACTAAACATAGCCAACGTAAGAAAAGATGAGATTATCAAGCGTAGTAACTTTCGTTGTATTCACCGTCACAACGGGCTCGACCATCATACTTGTTATGACAAGGAGCGTGGAATAAAGGAACGTATAGGCTATCTTGACATTGAGGGTTTTGGTATGGGCTTTAGCGCGGATACAGGCTGCGTTATGACGTACTGTATTCTCAGTGAAGATGGAGAACTCATCTCTAATTTTGCTACCCCCAAAGAACTTCTTTCAGACCAGATGGATAAGCGGCTTATGTCTGACCTCTGTAACGACTTACGTAAGTTTGACAAGATAATTACTTACTACGGTAAGAGGTATGATGTTCCGTATCTTAGAACGCGGTCACTCGGGTATGGGCTGGACTTCCCTAAGTACAAGGAACTGAATCATATTGATGTATATGATATCATAAAGCACAAGTTCAGTTTTCGTAGGAGGAGTCTTGAAGCCTCATGTCGTTATTTCAATATTCCCTCGAAGGGTCATAGGTTTGGCTTTGAGATGTGGCGCAAGGCGTTCCAGGGCCGTAAGGATGCCATGAAGAATATTCTCCTTCATAACATCGAGGATGTAGAAAGTCTCCAGGCGTTGTATCATATCGTTGCACCGTCAGCCAGACTGGTTGATTCCAGTATATGAAGAGGGGTAGTGGACAGAGGCAGGGCGCGGGGGAGTCCACTACACCACTACTAACTGTACCATTGATATGTGCTTGTCGTGATTCATGCAGCTTTAGAAACAGGTGTCTCCATGCTTCTCCGCATAAATATGTGGCTACTTGTTTTGGGAATAATGTTTGCTGCACAGTGGGTACAGGCATAGAGCGTCACGATGTTCTTTGTGTTTTAGCGGAGGAGAAAATGGATTCAAGGCTTATAGACATTCTTACTGAACACCTTATACGGGATGAGGGGCTTAGGTTAAAGCCATATAGATGTACTGCCGGGAAGCTAACCATTGGGGTAGGTAGGAATCTTGATGATAAAGGACTTAGCATAGAGGAGAAGAAGTACCTCGGTATTCATCCTGGTGAGATGCCCTGGCGTAAAGTAGAGGACGGCATTACGTATGCAGAGGCCATGTATCTCTTGATTAACGATATCTTTGAGGTTGAGCGTCAGGCCAGGACTCTACCCTGGTATGGTGGTTTATGTGATGCACGAAAGTTGGCTGTTCTCAATCTGATATTCAATCTTGGGTTCAAGAAATTTCTTACATTTAAAATAACGATAGGACACCTTGCTGCTGGTAGGTGGGACAACGCTGCCGCAGCCCTGGAAAAATCACTATGGTATAAACAGGTAGGCGATAGAGCAAAGCGTGTAGTTAGACTTATTAAGGAGGGAACAGTATGAAGTTTGTACGGGTAATAGAGCAAGTAGTATTTGTGGTGAGTCTCATACTTGCCTGTGCTCTTGTAATTTCATTCACTCCATAGAGGTTGTTATGCGTATACGTAAGGTGTTGCTTACGGTTCTGTTAGTTCTTGGTTTTCTTTTTGGTACAGTTTCAGATACCGCGGCTAAGGTGGATACCCCTGGTAAGGCGTATAAGGAGATAGTGCAGAGTCTTAAGGTTGCAAATGAGGGTAAAGTAGTATCTATTAAGCTGCTTGATGCCGGAGTTCTTACAGAGTATAAAGGTAAGAAAGATGTATGGGGCTATGTACTGGAAATTAAATTGCGGCAAGTTAAGATTTATGCACCTGGAATATCTACGGTACAGCATAATGTACTTACCATAGTTGTTTACTGGAAGAACGGTTTAATTGAGATAACTTCTCTGGATGCGTACTCAGAGCATAAGGGATGGGAGATGGCCACATGAACATTTTTGGATTTCTACAAAGTATCCTCGTAGGGCCGTCTGCTGATATCGCTACAAATACTGTAGCCGATGCAGCAGAGAAGATAAAGACGCTTATTACAGGTGAGCTTCCTCCAGATAAGCGTGTAGAGGCCGAGCTTAAGTTTATCGAGCTTCAGACTGCTATCAATATGAAGGAAATACAGAGTACAAGTTTGTTTATTGCTGGTTGGAGGCCCGCCGCAGCGTGGGCAGGGGTTGTTGGTTTAGTATACTCAGCTTTGGTATACCCGTTATTTGTTTGGTTATCTGTGAATACTGGTATTCAGTCTCCCCCTCCATTAGATACAGAGGTATTAACTACGATTCTTTATGGGTTACTCGGTCTTGGATTCTACAGAACAATAGAAAAGTCAAATGGCTCATCTCATAAGCATTGAGGCTACGCATGAGATATACAGACTTCCTTACAATTAGCCAGATAAAGACCCTTCTCTGGCGTACCTTAAATGCTCTTGATAAGTTAATAGAACAGTACGAGACAGGGGTAGTAAAGCAAGCTAATTATCTCTCCTGTCCCATGTGTAAGATACACCGTAAGTTCAAGTGTCGTCTCTGTCCCTGGAGAGTGTATAGGTGGAAGAACTTAAAGTGTACTTCACCCCACGATATGACAGCAAAAGAGAATCTGCGGAGGGTACGCTTCTGGAAACGTAAGCTGGAACAAGACCTGGAGTGTTTATGCAAGGACTACGAGAAGAAACAATAGATGCCTTGTGGGTATGGCTTAGAGAAAACAATATTGACATGACTCCTAAGCAGTGGGTTGAGTCATGTTTGAAGAAGATGGGGCTCACCGAGACAGATAAAGAAACGCGGGAAAGGTTCCGAGGAATCCATAAACGTAAGGGGCGTTAAATGTCTCGTAGTAAAAAACATGGATATTGGTTTACTCAACCTGGTAGAAAGAAGTTTGCACGCCGACTTGCTGCACGAAAGATAAGACATTCATGTGATGTACCTGATGGGGGAGCTTTCCGTAAGTTCTTCTGCTCTTATAATATCTGTGACTATAAGTTCCCAATCAGGAATGTGTTAAGCGGCGAGGAATGGAAAGGTAGACGGAAATGAAAATACAATGCGATAGATGTGAGCAGTTAGTATCCGGCCTCATCATGGAGCATAGTTATTGGGGGATTCTTACTGGTGGGTTTTATCTTATGCAGGATTGGCCGGAATACAGGCGGGGTGATGAAGATGTTGTCTGTGATGAATGTATGCTGAATGACCCCAAGTACGCCCAACGTCATATTCCCCCGCGACTTAGGGATTAATCCCACTACTCCCCGGTATCATCCCCGTGAGAATGATATCGGGGTTATCCTACTTTACTCGCTTTTAATTCCAGCCCTGTCTATAGCCCATCGTAGAACCCGCTTCCTCGTAGTTTCATCCAGCTTGTCTACAACAGAGGCTATGGACTTCATGGCCGTGAACTCATCCGTTGCTGGCTGGTCTACTCCTACTACTTCTCTACTCATTACTTTCTTTGGTTCCCTCTCTACAGGTGTCTTGGTCTGGAGATGCGTAGGCAGTTTAAAGGGGTTAGTCCTTAAACAATGAGCTATGGTGAAGTCTGGTAGCCCGGTGCTCTTGCTAATACGCCTGTAGAGTTCATTCTTGCTGTATACCTCTGTGACCTTGTTATTAGCCAACCAACGCGCTACCTGATAGATTGTGCTGTCCTCTACGTTGGCAGCGTCCTTACGCCTTATAACACTACGTATGATAGTCTCGGCAACCTTGTCCCTGGAGTGTGCGCCGGGTAAGAACTGAGATGTTATTAGGTCAAGTTCCTTCTTTCTCTTGTTAAGCAACTCCTCACGAAATCCCTCTTGTACATTTGATACCATCATATTCGCCTCCTTTGCGGGGTATATTTGATTTGAGTATATCGTGTAGTAAATTTATTGTCAAGCCCCTTTAACCTTGACAAGCGTTATACCGGGATGCTATAATGACCATATAATCCTCGTTCCACTAAGGAGCCTATGTCTTGTTGGTGTAATAAGCCAATGTGTAGGGCGTGTGCCTACAGACAGTATAAAGCGCGGGCTCTGATAAAACGTATTCAACAGCTATATGATAGACTTAAGAAAGAGAACCCTCATTGGAATCATAGTTGGATAATGACGGCAATCCGTAAACGGAAGAAGGAGGAGTAATATGTTAGTAAAAGAATTAATACAGGCTCTTGAAGAGGTTAGGCCAGATAGTTTAGTAGCTATAAAAAATATAAACGGTAATTGCTATTCGGATATCAGTCTTAGCGTACAGGCTTTAGGGCAGGATAGAGACTTAGTAGTTTTATATTCAGACGATTGTATAGGGTAACTCTTATGGCGATACGAGCGCATAAGGCTAAAAAGAATACCTGGGTAATAGACTACTATCCTGCAGGAAGAAACAGCCCGAGGGTACGTAGGATGTTCAAGGGTACTGAACAGGAAGCTCAGGCTGTTGAATCTGAATTGCGGGGGGCTTCTGTACTGGATGCTCCTATAGAGATTAACCCTAAGATACTGGATATCATACCTGATTGGCTTACGTGGTATGAGACAAACAGGCTCAGCAGTACCCATGATGATGTGACAGCTTGTTCTGTTCATATCAGGAATCACTTTGGAACTCTGCAGTTCAGACAGATTACTCCGGCTATCATCGAGCAGTATAAGATAAAGAGACTTGGCCAAAAGGTAGCCCATCGTACCATTAATAAGGAGCTTACCTATCTCTCCAGCCTTGTCAAGTTTGCCGTTAAGAACTGCTATGCCAAGCCTCTACCATTTAAGATAGAGAAGTTCGAGAATAAACTGACTAAGGCTCCCGCACCTGTGCTCCCGTTGCCCGAGCAGATAGAAGCATTGATAGCCTGTATCGAGCCCGAGTATCAGCCCCTTATCCTGCTTCTGTATGACGGTGGGCTCCGTAGGTCAGAGGCCATGTCCATTAAGTCTGAGGACGTGTATCTGGATAGAGGCATCTTCCGGGTACTTGGTAAAGGTAATAAGGAGAGGTTTGTTCCCATCACTACTGAGAGACTTCTTATGGCCCTGGCCAGACTTAAACAGGAGATATCTACTGGATTCCTGTTCCTCAATGCCAAGACTGGACGGCCCTTCTACTCCATCCGTAAAGCTATTCTGCGGGCAGCTATCAAAGCTGGTATCAATGAAAAAGATAAGCCCGCAAGGGTACGTCTATACCACCATCTGTTCAGGCACAGCTTTGGAACCTACGCCCTTGAGAGTGGGGTAGACATGAGAGCCCTACAGGGAATCCTGGGCCACTCAAGCATCAAGACCACGGAGATTTATGCACATCTGAGAGCGGAGTATTTGAGACGAGAGGGGACTAAGTTTGGAGCATTTATCCACAAGAGCTTAGAAGCCTCTAAGTCGAACACCGTTGACTCGCGTGGACAAACAGAGGGGGTCAAAGCCCTCGAATTAGTTAAGAAATCTGACGGAGAAGTTGACTGAAAATCCCCGTGTCGGGGGTTCAACTCCCTCCCTGGCCACCATGTAAATCAAGGGGTTACGATAAATCGTAACCCCTTTTCTTTTCGTAGGATTGCCTACGTTTTGCCTACACCTGAACAGGATACTTATCCACAGGGGCAAAAGAAAACCCCCTCAGCGGCCATCGTGGGCAGCGAGAGGGGGTATTTTGAGTGTATGGATGAAGGGTACGGTCAGCAGGATTTCACATTGTTCCGAGGAACATCCTTACCGGATTGTTCACTTACCGCCTATCTGCTGTGCTCCCCTATCTGCCTCACTGTTGAGGATGCTCTCCACTTGAGCTATCACCCACTTTTATTCTTTGTACGGTAATTGATAGGGAAAAGAGAATATCCTTGTTTTCAGACAGGATGCCATATAGCTCGCCCATACCGCTATCGTCTTGATTCCATGCCTCAAGACGACGCATTAGCCCCAACATCCTCTCCTTCGTCTGCTTACAGATATCGGGTGTACTACATCTCTGGTCTATTTCCTGCCAACGTTCTGCTATCTGTCGCATTTCCCACCAATTGCGGAGGGCTTCAACAGAATGTCTTATGATGTTATCTCCTATAGCAAACCCGAGCCCTAAGCCAATACCAGTAAGGAGAGTGCTAAGAATTAGACTCATCTGTTTTACTCGCTTTCCTGGCCCGGTACGCATCCACCTTTTTATCCAGCCATATCCAAAGATTACCCATAAACAGCATCCAGCAAGAGAGCACCAGACCAATCCAAAACAATGAAAGAAGAACACTCTGCATATCCATGACTACTGCCCTTTCTCTTTTTCTACACTCTTCATAGTCAGTACAACATACTCATACATATTCTTAAGAGACGGCTTAACTCTAAGAGAAAAAAGGTCATACCTTGCCTGTCTCCATGAGGACTTGTACTTCTTAAGGTATTCAATTATCTCAACCCGCATCTTACTGCGTTCAATTGTTCTTGTCGTACTCACTGTTCCCCCTCCAGAGAGATTCGAGCTTCGCTCTGTCGATTAAGGGTTTGTAATCTTGCTACATCACCAGCCTTGATAGCCTTAGCTGCCTCATGAACAAGATAGTCACTGGTAGGTAGAAGTCTCTTTATGATGTATTTCAACTGTTCTACCTCATGCTGTAAGTCTGTTACCTGTTCCTCAAGCGGCTTCATACTTCCTCTCAAATGGTGCTCTCAGGTCAATTACCCTATTCCCACGTCCAACCTTAGTAAGATGATACTTACGGAGTTCTTCAACAGCAAACTGATATTCTTTCTTTGTAGTGGCTTCAAATAACGTATCAAGGAGTTTACACCTACGTGCCTTTTCATTAGGATTTAATCCCGGCTTTTTCTTATCATACTCCAAAGCCTTATACCTCTCCTCATGCTTAAGAGAACAGAACTCCCCTTCAAGCGTAGAGACTCCGCAGTACAGACATAGGCCCGCTCTTACCATGTTGATTTCTCCTTTTTACTGCTGCAAACTGTACACCTATAGCCCATCAACTTATCTTTTCCAAAAGGATTATGAACCCGCTGCCCCTTACCATACATCCTATCCTGATACTCATGCTGACAATCACACGGCAGTATCCTCGCGGTAGGGTAAGATGTTCTATCACTATTCTTTGCCATACTATTCTCCTGTTAGGGGATAAACATCACCATTGATAGCTGCTTTTTTATCTTCATATTCTGCTACGGCTCTACGATAGAACTCCAGCTTACAACATTCCAAAACTCCAATGAGGTTATTAAAGGCTGCGTAGTTCTCCGGCTTTCTGGCCAAAAGCAATTTGGTTATAGCATAATTAAGTTCACCCTCATTGTCTATCCAGCCGGAGAGAAGGTCTACAACCCTATCAATGTGAGCCCGTTTCGCAGCTTTAATGTATGGCATAACCTACTCCTTCTTTTTCTTAGCTTTGTATACTCTGTTACGTCTGAGTTTACACACATGACACTGACGTTTACCTGCATTAGTCATAATAGTATTAGCTTCTATATACCCATGACCATACGGACAGTGCGTTTTAATCTTTTCCCATTTACCAGTTTCTCCTCTATGAATATTTTCTTTACAAGTAACGGGCTCCAAATGGTCGGGATTCACACAAGCCCTGTTCCTGCAAAGATGGTCAAGTTCAAGTCCTTCTGGTATTGGCCCAACAAGTAGTTCATAGGCATAACGATGAGCACCTACTTGCTTAGTACCTGTCCAAAAATTACCGTATCCAGACCCGCTTTTACCACCAACCCACAACCAACACGCTATGGTCTTTTCAACCTTCTCCCAAAATCGGCCTTCAACAGACAGATACTTCATTTCTTTTTGCCCTTTTCAGGTGGCTTAAACATTGAAGCGAGCTTGGGGTATCTCCACGTCTTAAGCATACAGAGGTATATCTCCCAATCTGCACCCGCATCATCCGGGCAGTCAATAGCTTGAAACTTCTCTACGTCCTTTGTCTCCACCTTACGCGGTACAGGAAGTATCTGTCTACCCACGATAGGATACTTCTCTACCAGTTTGGGTTCACATTCCTCCAATAGCTTCCAGTATCCTGCCATCTGAATGTCTGCTATGGGCTTAACTCTGCCTGTCTTAATGTCGCCTATAGTAAGCCCGTCTGGTCTGGACTTAAGCACATACCCGAGGTCTAATCGTCCTGCCAAGAGAAGGGTCTTAGAGACTACCAGCTTCTCTATGAGCACCACCTCAAGAACATTCTTGTCCAGCCACCGCCGGAATAAATCACCGTGTTTCTGGTATTTCTTAGGGATAGCAGTGGCCTTCTCTCCCATGCACTCAGCAGCTATGCCCTGACATACAGCATGAATCTTTGTACCAGTCTTGGCTGCTTTGTCAGCTATTATCTTGGCTA
>Ga0209322_10001817_pt1 | contig 12299 bp, 9 predicted proteins | sample Rifsed19ft1_FD_184013 | JGI IMG/M metagenome (GOLD analysis project Ga0209322, IMG submission 184013) | Soil microbial communities from Rifle, Colorado, USA - sediment 19ft 1 (version 2) | ecosystem: Environmental > Terrestrial > Deep subsurface > Rock core/Sediment | place: Rifle, Colorado... | reverse complement strand
GGGCGGGAGCATGCCCTGTGCTGGATGCTCTCGCGCGCCGCCGCCGTCTATTGCGCCCCGGGAAACGCCGGCACCGCCGAGGTCGCCACCAACTTGGCCCTAGCCGCAGACCACCCAGATCAGCTGTATGACGCGGTTCGCGAGCACCGGATCGACTTGGTAGTGGTCGGCCCGGAGGCACCCCTCGCTGCGGGGCTGGTAGACCATCTCGCCGGCGCCGCCCGGATCGAAGCCTCCAAGGCGTTCGCCAAGGACGTCATGGCGCGGGCGCGGGTGCCCACCGCCGAGAGCCGCGGCTTCACGGACCCGGCGCAGGCCCTGGCGTACATTGCCGGGCATCCGGAGCCGTTGGTGGTCAAGGCGTCGGGGCTCGCCGCCGGAAAGGGGGCTGTGGTGTGCCGCACTCGGGCCGAGGCCGAGAGCGCGGCCCGCGAGATGTTCGGCGGCAAGTTCGGCGCGGCCGGGCAGGAAGTACTGGTGGAGCGGTTCCTGGAGGGTGAGGAGCTGTCCGTCCTGGCACTGACCGACGGCGAGCGCGTGCTCATGCTGCCGCCGGCCCAAGACCACAAGCGCCTGGGCGAGGGCGACACCGGCCCCAATACCGGAGGGATGGGTGCCTACGCGCCGGTCTCCCTGGCAACGAAGCCGCTGTTGGATCGGGTGGAGCGCGAGATCTTCCTGCCGGTCCTCCGGGAGCTTGAGGCACGCGGCGCGCGATATCGCGGTTGCCTCTACGCCGGCCTCATGATGTCGCCGGCCGGCGACCCGCTCGTGATCGAGTTCAACTGCCGCTTCGGCGATCCGGAGACGCAGGTCGTGCTGCCGGCGCTGGCGGGCGACCTGGCTGATCACTTCTGGCGCATCGGCTCGGGAGAGCCCTGGCGACCCTCGACCCCCCAGCTCGCGGCGGACCGCGCCGCAGTGACCACCGTCGTCGCCTCCGAGGGCTACCCGGACGCCCCCCGGAAAGGGGCTGCCATCTCGCTGCCGGGCACGCTTCCGCCGGACACCCTGCTGTTCCACGCGGGCACCATGCGGGACGCCAGTGGGGCGCTCCGGGTCGCCGGAGGGCGGGTGCTCTGCGCCACCGGGCTCGGGCGCGACGTCGCCGAAGCCGCGACTCACAGCCGCACGCTGGCCGAAGCGATCACGTACGAAGGGCGAGTGTTCCGTCGCGACATCGCGTGGCGCGAGGTAGCCCGTGCCCGAGCTTCCTGAAGTCGAGACCATCGTCCGCGACCTTGAGCCCCGGCTCACCGGCCGGATCCTCCGCTCCCCCAGGCTCTTCAAGTCCGACGTGCTCCGCCGCGTGAGCCCGCGGCGTCTCCTCGCGACCGTGGCGCACAACCGCATCGAGCAAGTGACCCGTCGTGCCAAGCACGTCGTGCTCCGGTTCGCCAGCGGCCACCGGATGGTGGTCCAACCCGGCATGACGGGGAACCTGTTGGTGTCCGACCGGCCGCTGACGGCGCCCGAGCGGCGCTACGTGGTGTTCCTGGGCAAACTGGACGGGAAGGCGACCTTCGTGTATCGCGACGTACGCCGGCTGGGCAGGGTATGGCTCTTGGACGAAGCCGGCTGGCGGTCCTATACTGCGCGCATCGGGCCCGAGCCCTTGGCACCGGAGTTCGACGCGGCCGCGTTCACGGCGCGGTTCCGCGGCACTCGGCAGGCCGTGAAGAAGGCGCTCATGGACCAGCAGCGGTTGGCCGGGGTGGGCAACATTTACGCCAACGAAGCGCTGTTCCGCGCCGGGATCGACCCATCACGACCCGCGAACCGCCTGGGACCGGTCGCCCTGGCCAACCTCTATCGTGAAGTCCGCGCCGTGCTGGGCGAAGCCATCGCGGCTCAGGGCACGACCTTCCGAGACTACCGCACCGGCACCGGCCGGCGCGGCGGGTTTCAGTTCGCGCTTCACGTCTATGGGAGGGGCGGCCAACCGTGCACCCGGTGCGGCACGATCCTCCAGACCACGCACCTGATTGACGGGCGCGCCACCACGTTCTGCTGGCGGTGCCAGCGGGGACCATGAATCGGATGGTGGACCAAGCGACCCGGCGCTATGAGCGACAACCGTAGGCGGCGGGAGCCGGTCCCGCGGCCCGAGCTCCGATGCGTCTGCGGCCATGAGCTTCAGCGCTACTGGCACTATTGCCCGAACTGCGGCCGCGCGCAGGTGTGGCGAGACACCGGTCAGGTCACCGGGGCGGAGTGCTACAAATGCGGGTGGGTGGTATCGGACGCCTACTGGTTCTGCCCCTGGTGCGGCGCCGACATCTACGAGGAGGGGCCCTCCAGCGAGGTGCCGCTCAAGGCACCCAAAGGGTTCCGCTATCACGCGCGGTGCGATTGGGGTTGCGGCGGCGGGCTGGAATACCCCATGCCCCACTGCCCCTGGTGCGGCCGCGACCAGACTTGGCGCGACGATCACCAACTCGACGGTTCGTGCCCCCACTGCGGCCGCGGCGTCAACGACTGGATGATCCACTGCCCCTGGTGCGGCAGCGACGCCACCGGCCAGGACCTGATACGGCCCGCGCTGCGGCGGGTGCGGCGGCTGCTGGGCGTCTCGCGCATCAAACCGTGGGGCTACCGGGTGCTGCTGCGCCCGGGTACCTCCGGCGTCGATCCCCGCTGGCCCAAGATCGTGGAGATCGAGCAGCGCTATGTCACGGAGCGGCGATCTCGCCTGGAGATCGACTGGTCCATGCTGGTTGGGCTGATGGCGCACGAGCTGGGTCACAGCTTCCTGTATCACAACTGGCGGTGGACTCGGAGCGAGCGGTTTCGTCGCGCGTTCGGTGAGGTCTACAAGACCTACCGCGGCGTGGACAACACCTGGGTGGACTTCCAGCGCCGCCGCGTGGCCACCACGCTGCCGGACCACGTCTCCAGCTACGCCGCGACCCACCCGCAGGAGGACTTCGCGGAGACCTTCCGCTTCTACGTGACCCGGCGCGGCCGGATGCGGGAGCTGTTCGCCGAGCTGGGGCAAAAGCGCAAGGCGCTGGTGGTGTACGAGAAGTTCCTCACGCTGCACGACTACTTGCGCGGGAGACGGTGAGGAGTGGGGCGATGAGAGCACCGATGGCGCGTCTCAGAGCGCGCGTCAGTGAAGCGCGCGCCATGAAACGCAGTTCGTCTGCGGCGCGCGCGAACTGCAGCGCGCGACGAGACTTGAGCCCCCCGGCGCCCGCATCGCCTAAAGTCTCCATAGCGCCCGGCGCGCCAAGACCACGCCCGCACCAGCGCGCCCTCTGGAACCCGGCGGCGCGTGTCTCAGCGACCTTCCGACGCACGATCCTGACATGACGTCCCTCGCGCTCCCCCTCACCGACCTCGAGCCCCTGCACCGCAGGGTGGCGACGCTGGCGGAGAACCGGCCCGGCGTGTATCGCATGCTCGACGCCGCCCGGCGCGTCATGTACGTGGGCAAGACCAAGCGCGTCCGAACCCGCCTGCTCAGCTATTTCCGGGCGGCCGACACCTCTGATAAGGCCGGCCGCATCCTGCGCGCCGCCGCCGACATCGAGTGGGAGTACCAACCCTCCGAGTTCGCCGCCTGCCTGGCGGAGCTGAGGTTGATCCGGCGGTTCCGCCCCCCGTTCAACGTCCACATGAACCGCACGCGGCAGGTCGCGTTCATCAAGGTTTCGAGCGGGCCGGCGCCCAAGATCTTCGTCTCCCGCGCCACGCCGTCGGACGGCATGGCGCATTACGGGCCGTTCGTGGGACCCGGTCGCGTGATCGAGGCAGTCCGGGTGCTGAACGACCTCCTGGGTCTCCGGGATTGCGCCCTGGACATGCCCATCCACTACGCCCAACAAGGCGACCTGTTTGGGCCCTCGGGGCGGGCCGCGTGCCCCCGCCACGACTTCGGCACCTGCACCGGGCCCTGCGGGGGGCTGGTGAGCGAGAGCGAGTATCGGCGCCGGGTGAGCGTGGCCGTCGCGTTCCTGGAAGGGCGCGGGATCGCGCCGCTGGATCGCGCCGTCCGCGAGATGACCGATCTCAGTTCGGCCAACGCCTTTGAACGGGCGGCGCGCTGGCGGGATCGGTTCGAGGCGCTCGAGTGGCTGCTGGCGGCCTCGGTGCGGGCCCGCGCCGCGGTCGAGGCCCTGACGTTCGTCTACACCGATCCCGGCGCGTTCGGCGACGCCCGGGCCTACGTCATCCGCCGCGCGACCGTACGCGCCACGGCCCCGGCCCCCCAGTCGCCGCTCGAAGTCGAGGCCTTCCGCGCTCTGGTGGCGGAGCACTCGGCTTCGGAGCGGCAACCGGGTGACATCCCCACCGAGGCCATTGACGAGACGTTGCTGCTACTGAGCTGGTTCCGCCGGCATCCCGCGGCGTTACGGCGCACGGCGCCCCTCGAGCGCTGGCTCGAGGCCGGCTGACTCAGGCCTCACTGGCCCTGGCGCGGCTCCGCTGGATCGCATATCCCAAGATCAGCGAGATCCGGTTCCCCTGGGAGTGGACCATATAGACGAGGTTCACTGGCAGGCTCACTCCCCCGTACTGGAAGCTCTTCCCGAACGCCAGCACCAGGCCGCTGGTCAGTTGCTCGTTGGCGAACTGCACGCTGGGTCCGAGGCCGCCTTCCACCCCGCTCGGAAAACGCACGCCCATGGCCAGCGTCATGCTGGGGCGGAACCAGCCGTGCTCGACGCCCGCCACCAGGCTCACCATCTCGACCACGAACTGAGGACCACCCGTCGCCGGCACGACCTGCCACTCCGAATGCCAGCCGAACTGACTCACCACCCGGGGGAACTCTCGGAGATCCACATATGGTCGCAGTTCGTCCTTGAGGCCGATGTAGGTAATTCCCAGTCGGGGGCCGCTCAAGTCGCGTTCAACCAAGACGACCTGGCCGTCGGGCCAGACCTGGGCGACCGCCGGCGGGGGTAGGATCGCCAGGAGGGCCCAAGCCGAAAACTCAAGCACGTGGATCAACCGATGCCGCCGCATGACTGCCTCCTTGCCTTAAACCTGCGTTATGAACCTGCGCGGAGCATGCGGGCGGCCCGTCAAGTAGATGTCAATCGACTCCCTTGACGTGCCGGAGTCGGTCCAATAGTGTTCCCGCTCCATTGTTGACCATAGTCATATTTGTTCATGGTTCAGCAGGCTATGGCAACTCATTAACACCCAATGACTTAGGTGCGTCAGATGGCAACTCCCGGAGTCGAACTCTCCCGCCGCGAACGCAAGAAGGACGAAACCCGGACCCGGATCTTCCGGGCCGCGGTCGGGCTGTTCCGCGAGAAGGGGTTCGAGGAGACGACGATTGACGACATCACCGAGCGAGCCGATGTCGCCAAGGGGACCTTCTTCAACTACTTCCCGAAGAAAGAGGCCGTGCTGGGCTACCTCTCGGAAGAGCAGCTGGCCGAGGCGGACGAGTTCGCGGAGACGATCATCGCCGCGAACAAGCCCGCCCACGTGAAGCTGATCGAGCTGCTGCAACGTATTGCCTCGGTGTACGAGGAGGAGCCGGAACTCTCGCAATACGTCATGCGGGAATCCATGAAGCGGGCCTACACGCCCACGGATGCAGTCCACATCCACTGGCACAAGCTGCTCACCGGCCTGTTCGGCCAGGGGCAGCTGGCCGGCGAGTTTCGCCGGGACGTAGACCCGAACCGTGCGGTGTACGTCATCGGCAGCGTCTACATGGGCACCGTGTTCATGTGGCTGTGTTGCCAACCGGGTAGCCTCGGCTGTGAGGGGATGAGCTTCGGCTTGCAGGACGAACTGGCGGCGCGCCTGTCCCTGGTTCTGGACGGGCTGGCCGCATGATGGGTGGAGGACACGTGCGATATCTCAATCTCGCGGTAGCCGCCGCTCTCGCGGCCGCTCCCGCACGGGCGCAGGGGCCCACCGACACGCTGCGGCTCACGCTGGACGCGGCGATCGAGCGCGCGCTGGGGCAAAGCGAAGAAATCCGCCTGGCGAAGTCTCAGGTGGCGGAGATGAACGGCCAGGTGCGCGAGGCCTTCGCCGGTGCCCTGCCCCAGATCAACGGCAGCGTCACCTACACCCGCCAGTTCGCCTCGATCTTCCAGGGGCTGGGCGGCGACAACAACGGCGACACCAGTTTCACCAACATCTTCAAGAACTCGCCGTTCGGGGCCCCCAACGCGTGGGCGTTCGAGGTCACCGCCTCCCAGCTCCTGTTCTCCGCGGGAAAAGTCGGGGCCGGACTGGCGGCGGCGAAGTCCGCTCGACAGGCGGCCGAGCTCAACCGGCAGGAGAGTGCCACGGACATCGCGGTGCGCGTGAGACAGGCCTATCTCGACGTGCAGTATCGGCACCGTTTGCTCGGCGTCGCCGCGATCGCGATCGAAGAAGCCAGAAAGCAGCTCCGTCAGGTGCGCCTGTTTCACCAGGCCGGCACCCGGGCGGAGTACGACCTGCTCCGGGCGCAGGTGGACGCAGCGAACCAGGAGCCTGCCGTGGTCGCCGCGGCGAACGACTACGAGGTGGCGTTGCTGGAGCTCAAGCGGCTGATCAACGTGCCGTTGGACCAACCGGTCGATCTGAGCACGCCGCTCATTCCTGAAGATGGCACCATCCCGGTGGTGGTAGAGGAGGAACTTGACGCCGCGCGGCGGCCTGCGGTGGCCGCGGCGGAAGCGAGCGTCCGGGTCCAGGAGCAGATCCTGCGCGCGGCCAAGGCCGACCGCTGGCCCACACTCTCGGTGTCGTCCACATTCTCCGAGCAAGCCTTCCCGACGGAGATCTTCCCGTTCGGCCAGCAGTTCCGGCGCAACTGGAACGCCGCCGTGAAGATCTCAGTCCCGCTGTTCAACGGTCTCCGGACCGAGGGGACGGTAGCCCGCTATCGGGCCCAGCTCGATCGCGCCATCGCCAACCGCGACGGGGTGCGGGAGCAAGCGACGCTCGATCTGGTGCAGACGAGAGGCGAGTTGCAGCGGACGCAGGTGCTGCTGTTGGCGCGCCGCGAGACGGTCCAGCAAGCGACGCAGGCGCAGCACATCGCCCAGGTCCGCTACACCAACGGTCTCACGACCCAGCTGGAAGTCTCCGATGCGCGGCTGTTGTTGCAGCAGGCGCAAGTCAACGAAGCGCAGGCGATGCGGGACTATCTCATGTCCATTACCCGGCTCGAGCGGGCGCTGGGCCGACCGGTCAAGGTCGAGCAGCGGCCTCTGGAGCAGGTACGCAGAACGATTCGTGGTGAGGAACCCAATCCATGACGATGCAACATAGATCCGTGACGTTGGCGTTGATCGCTGCCGCCGGGCTCGCCGGCCTGGCCGGTTGCGGCGGGGAACCCGGCAAGGCGGAGACGGCCGGCGCGGCCGCGCGGCCGGCGTCGGTGCTGGGACCCAACGACGTGTGGACCGTACAGCGCGCCGACCTGATCGCCGGCGTGCCGGTCTCCGGCACCCTTGACCCGGCGGTGGACATCCGGATCAATGCGCCCACGCCCGAGGTGCTGGAGCAGGTCCTGGTGGAGGAAGGACAGGCGGTGGGCAAGGGACAGGTCCTGGCCCGTCTCGCGACCGCTGAGCTGGCGCCCCAGGCGTCCAGCGCCCGCGCCCAGCGCCGCATCGCCCAGGCCGACTACCAGCGGATGCAGAGCCTGTTCAAGGAAGGCGCGGTGGCCCAGCGCGACGTCGAAGCGGCGGAGCTGGCCCTGCGCAACGCCGAGGCCGCCGAGGCCGGCGCGGTGAAACGACTGGACGAAGCGACGGTCCGCGCGCCCGTGGCCGGCGTGATCGCCCAGCGGTTCCACCAGAGCGGCGACCGCGTCAAGGACGGCGACCCGTTGTTCCGGCTGGTGAACACCCGGGAGCTGGAGTTCGAAGCGACGGTGCCGAGCGAGTACGTGGCCGACGTGAAGGTGGGCACCCCCGCGGTCCTGACCGTCACCGGGCTCGCGGGCACGGGCGCCACCGCCCGCGTCGCGCGGGTCAACGCGACGGCGGACGCCGCGACGCGGCAAGTCAAGGTGTACGTGAAAGTCCCGAACCCCGATGGGCGGATCGTAGCCGGGCTGTTCGCGTCCGGTCGCGTGGTGACGCGTGAGGTGAAAGGCGCGTTCGCGGTCCCGCAGGCCGGGGTGCGGCGCGACGACCAGGGAACCAGCTACGTGCTGGTGGTGGCGCAAGGGCGGGTCGAGCGTCGCGACGTGTCCGTCGGCGTGTTCGACGAGGTGCAGCATCTGGTGGAGATCACCGGCGGCCTGCAGGAAGGCGACGTCGCCATCGTCGGGCCGATGGAAGGACTCCAGGTCGGCGACCTGGTGGAAATCGTGAGCCGGGAGGGTTGAGCCCGTGTTCCTGAGCGACCTGTCCATCAAGCGCCCGGTCCTGGCCACGATGATGATCATGGCCCTGGTGGTCCTGGGCCTGTTCTCGTACCGCCGGCTCAGCATCGATCTGTTTCCGGACGTCGAGTTCCCGTTCCTGGTGATCCAGACCCGCTACCCGGGCGCCAGCCCGGAGTCGGTGGAGCGGGAGGTGACCAAGAAGATCGAAGAGGCCGTCAACCCGGTGGAGGGCGTCAAGGAGGTCCAGTCCACCTCCACGGAGGGCTTCTCCACCATCTTCGTGCAGTTCAATCTCGACACCAAGGTCATGGACGCGCAGGCGGACGTGCGCTCCAAGATCGACGCCATCCGGCTGGATCTCCCGCGGGACATCGACCCACCCATCATTTCCCGGGCCGACCCCTCCCAACAACCAATCATGAGCCTCGCGGTGCGGGGCGAGGGATGGCCGCTACGCGAGCTCACCCGGTTGGCGGAAGAGGTGATCAGCCGCCGGATCGAGAACATCCCCGGCGTGGGCAACGTGTCCATCGTGGGGGGGTTGAAGCGGGAGATTCACGTCCTGCTGCTGCCCGACCGGATGGAGGCCCTCGGCGTCTCGCCAGACATGGTGGTGAGCGCCGTGAGCCGGGAGAACGAGGACGTCCCCGCCGGCCGGGTGGAGCGCGGCAACAACGAGAACCTGGTGCGGGTCCAGGGCCGGGTTCGGAACCCGGCGGACTTCGCCAGTCTGGTCGTCACGGTGCGCGGCGGCATCCTAGTGCGGCTGGGGCAGGTCGCCCGGATCGAAGACACCCAGGAAGAAGCACGGGACGCGGCGTTCATCGACGGCCAGCGGGCCGTGGCCCTGGAAGTGCGCAAGGTCTCCGGCGCCAACACGGTGGACGTCGCGGACGGCGTGAAGGGCGTGATCGACGAACTCAACCGCACCCTCGCGGGCGGCATCCGGCTCGACATGATCTACGACAACTCCACCTGGATCCGGAACTCGGTGGAGGACGTCCAGGCCACCTTGGTCGAGGGTGCGGCCCTGACCGTCCTGATCGTCTTCTTGTTCCTCAATTCCTGGCGCTCCACGGTGATCACCGGGCTCACCCTGCCGGTGTCGGTGATCTCTGCCTTCGTGGCCATCTACGCGTTCGGCTTCACCCTGAACACCATGACCCTCATGGCCCTGTCGCTGGCCATCGGGATGCTGATTGACGACGCGATCGTGGTGCGGGAGAACATCGTGCGCCACGTGGAACGCGGCGAGGACCATTACGGCGCCGCGCGCCACGGGACCTCGGAGATCGGGTTCGCCGTGCTGGCGACCACCTCCTCGGTCATTGCCGTGTTCATCCCGGTGGCGTTCATGGAAGGCATCGTGGGCCGGTTCTTCTACGCGTTCGGCATCACGGTGGCGTTCGCGGTGCTGGTCTCGTTGTTCGTGTCCTTCACGTTGGACCCCATGCTCTCGTCGTTGTGGTACGACCCGCAGGCCGAGGGCGGCGCACCGCGCGGGCTGATCGGGCGCGCGCTGGAGCGGTTCAACAACTCGTTCCGCGCCATCGGACGGCGGTATCGCGGGTTGATCGCTTGGGCGCTGGATCACCGGCTGCTGACCGTAGGGATCGCGACCGCGTCGTTCGTGGCGGCGATGAGCCTGTTCGCGCTGGGGCTGGTAGGCGGCCAGTTCATGCCCCAGTCCGACCAGGAGCAGGCGGCGCTGGAGGTGGAAACGCCGGTCGGCTCGTCGCTGAGCTACACGGAATCCAAGACGATCGAGGTGTCGCGCTGGCTCGCGACCCAGCCCGAGGTGACCCTGACCTACGGCACGATCGGCGGGGCGCAGCAGAACAACGCGGTCAACAAGGGACAGATCTTCATCAAGATGACGCCCAAGAACGATCGCAAGCGGTCCCAGCAGCAGTTCGAGTCGTTCCTGCGCCAGGCCGGGCCGCAGTTCAAGGGCGTGACGCTGCGCGCCGCCCAGATCGGCATGGGGGGAGGACAATCGCCCATCCTGATCAATCTCCAGGGGCCGGAGCTGTCCCGGCTCCAGGCGATGTCGGACCGCGCGCTGGAAACCATCCGTGACGTCCCCGGCCTGGTGGGGCTCAAGTCCAGCCTCGAAGGCCGCAAGCCGGAGCTGGTGCTGGACGTCAACCGTGATCTGGCAGCCGACGTCGGCTTGGGTATAGGAGCGATTGGCGGCGGCCTGAGGCCGGTGCTCTCGGGGCAAAAAGCCGGGAACTGGGAAGACGAGACCGGCCTGTCACACGACATCATCGTGCGGCTGGCGCCGGGAGCGCGGCAATCCGCCGGCGACCTGGGGCGCATTCCGCTGGCCTCGAGTCGGATGGACGCCCGGACGGGCGGGCCGGTCATGATCCCCCTGGCCCAGGTCGCAACCATCCGGCCCAGCGCCGCACCGGACCAGATCAAGCGGCTGAACCTGGAGCGGGTCGCGACGATCGAGGGCAACTACGAAGGGCAGCCGCTCACCGAGGTAGTCGGGGAAGTGCAGACTCGCCTGGCTGGCATCGAGCTGCCCAGCGGCTACCGCTTCAACTTCGGAGGCGAACAGCAGGATTTCGTGGAGACGGTGGGCTACATCCTGGAGTCCCTGGTACTGGCGATCCTGTTCATCTACCTGATTCTGGCGTCCCAGTTCGGCAGCTTCCTGCAGCCGCTGGCCATCATGATCTCGCTGCCGCTGTCGCTCGTCGGGGTGATGCTCGCGCTGATGCTCACCCGCGGGACCTTCAACATCATGAGCATGATCGGGGTGATCATGCTGATGGGCCTGGTCACCAAGAACGCGATCCTGCTGGTGGACTTCGCCAACAAGGCGCGCGCGCGCGGGTCGGACCGGCGGCAGGCGTTGATCGACGCCGGCGAGATCAGGCTCCGGCCCATCGTCATGACCACGCTGGCCATGATCTTCGGCATGCTCCCCACGGCGCTGGCCCTGGGCGCCGGCTCCGAGTTCCGGGCCCCCATGGCCCACGCGGTGATCGGCGGGCTGATCACCTCCACGCTGCTCACGCTGGTGGTAATCCCGGTGGTGTACACCTACCTGGACGATTTCGGCGCGCGGGTGAGTGCCCTGGTGAAGCGCTGGACCAGCGCTCCGGAGGAGCGCGCGGCGGCAGAGGCCGCGGCGGACTAGGTTGTGAGTCAGGATTCGTTCTAGGGTCGCTGCGCGGGGGCGGGGCCCGGACGGCGCGTTGGTGCGGCGTGGTCACGGCGCGCTAGGCGCTACGACAATCCAAGGGCGATGGAACCTCCAGTGGGTCCCTCCGGTCGCTGTAGTGCTTGCACCGGACTTCGCCCCTCGGGCAATGCCCGCCGCACTAACGCGCCCTTCGGGACCCACTGGAGGTTCCATCGCCATGCCCCACTGCGCCCAAGCGTCGAGTCCACGCCGCACCACAGCGCCGGGAGGACCCCGCCCTCGCGCAAAGCGACTCCGAACGAAGCCTGACTGGCAACCTCAGGACTTTGCCGCGGCCTTCTTCCGCTTCTTCCGCGGCCGCCGCTTGCCAAACGACCCCCGCCACAACTTCCCGCGCCGCGATTTCCGATCTCCCTTACCCATTGTGCCTCCCTGACGGCTGACGTGATCTTCAGGAGCCGTAGCGACCAGCGATCTGATACCCTGCGTAGAGCCCGACTCCCGTGCCGACCATGCTCAGCACAAAGGCGGTCATCACCCCTACGCGCGCTCCCAGCCACCATCCGATCGCGCTACCGAGGGTGGCGCCGACGATCCCCAGAAGCTTCCGCATTGAGCAGGCAAGCTAACGCCGTAGACGCCTCCCGTGACAGGCGTTCGCTTGACCAATCGCACGCGCCGAGGAGCAGTAGCTGGCGTGGGCGCCCCGCCCGCAGAAGCCCGATCGCGCCGAAACCGGGATCTACCCGAGTGCCGCCGGGGTCTCCCGCATCAGGTCGTCCAGGTCAAGCGGTAGCGTCTGCATCGCGAGCGCGCCGTCGGATGACCGCGGCC
>Ga0209322_10001815_pt1 | contig 12314 bp, 10 predicted proteins | sample Rifsed19ft1_FD_184013 | JGI IMG/M metagenome (GOLD analysis project Ga0209322, IMG submission 184013) | Soil microbial communities from Rifle, Colorado, USA - sediment 19ft 1 (version 2) | ecosystem: Environmental > Terrestrial > Deep subsurface > Rock core/Sediment | place: Rifle, Colorado... | reverse complement strand
GTTCCAGAGATCGGCTTAACCGAGCACTACGATTTGCATCCCGACGAGCCGTACCGAGACTGGTTCCGCCTGGAACCGTGGGCCGGCGAGCTGGTTCATTGCCGCGCCGAGTTCGACGGGCGGTTGGTGGTCCGCGCCGGCATCGAGATCGGCGAGCCACACCTCTTTCGCGCCGAGGCGGAGGCCATGCTCCGGCGCTACCCGTTCGATTACGCGCTCGGCTCGCTGCACTGGGTTGGGTCGGAATCGATCTTCGACCGCGCGTATTTCCGCCGCCCCGCCGACGAAGCCTTCCGCCTGTTCTTTGAAGAACTGGAACGCATGACGCGCGTCGGCGGATTCGACATCCTCAGCCATTTCGACGTGCCGGTACGCACGGGTTTCGATGTGTATGGCGAGTACGATCCGCGCCGCTATGAAGACGCCATCCGCCCGGTGCTGAAGAATTGCATCGAGCATGGCATCGCGCTCGACCTCAACACCAAAGGGCTGCGCAGCTCGTGCCGAATCCTGACCCCCAACGTGGATATTCTGCGCTGGTACGTCGAGTTGGGAGGCGAGCGCGTCACGCTCGGCTCGGATGCGCACAACCCCAAGTTCGTGGGCGCGGACTTCGATGCGGCGCTCGACGCGGCGCGGGCGGCGGGGCTGAAGTACGTGACGCAGTTCGAGCGGCGGCAGGCCCAGCTGATGAGATTCGACTGAGTCAGGGAGTGGGCGTCGCTGCGCGAGATCGGATCGTAGGCTTCACCGCTGAGAGCGCGGAGAGCGCCGGGCGACTTAAGACTCTCTGCGCGCCTCTGGCGTCTGCGTGCTCTGCGGTAAGACCAACACTCTGAAGGGAGACTACCCCGACTCGACGACGGCGATGATCGCATCGGCGATCAGGTCGGGTGCGCGGATCACGTCGAGCCGGGCGCTGACGTGCCACGTCAATACAGAGTGCTCGCCGCTGAACGACGGCGCGGCGGAGTCGGGCACTTTGAAGGTGAACGGGTACGTCGTGCCTTCGACGACGCGCTCCAGCTCCACGCGGAAATCGGCCTCGCGCTCGACGTACTCAGTCCACACGCCCTGCGCGCCGCCCCGCTCGCGCGACAGCAACTCGACCGTCAGCCTCCGCGATTGGCCCGCGCCGGGCCGCACGACGTGCACGGCCCCGCCGATCGCTTCGCCCAGGCGATACACCGATCGTGGCAACTCCAGCGAGATCAGGCGGCCCGCTTCGTCGCCGGCATCGATCGTGATCGGTTTATCCTCGACAGCCGGCGCGACGGCCAGCACGATGAACCCGACATCGGCGTGCAGGTCGATCTGCATCGGTAGATCGGCTTTCGCCTTCAGCCCATAGCCGATCTCGGTCAGCAGCCCATCGAACGACGGCGGCAGGCGCGCGGGCAGACCGATGGCGAACGGAAAGGTGTGTGTCCCTGCGGCCAGCGCCTCGCCCTCGCGCTTGGGTGTCCACATGTCAAGCGTCGCATCCAGCGGGTGCGTGCGCGCGATGTAGGCCGGTTCGGTCCCCCAGTTGGTGAACTCGGTGCCGATGGCGTGCAGTGTCACGCGGCGCGGATGCTGCTCGTTGCTCAAGGTCAAGGCGACCTGGCCGTAAATCGTTTCGCCGGGCTGATAGACGGCATCGGGATTGTTCAGCTCGATGCGGAGTGGGTTGCTGATGGTTCCTCCTTTCGAGGTGACCGGCACTTCACCCCCTTCGCTCCGCTTCGGGGGCCTTCGGAGTGCCGGTCACCTTTTACGGTGCAGCCTGACTCCACGCCGGACCGGCTTCGTGGAAGTTGTAGAGCGTGCCGTCGGGCGCGTTGACCGTCCAGTAACCCGGTCGCCCGTTGAAATGTCCTCCCGGATCGAAGAAACCGCCGGGATGATACTCCATGTGCGCAGTATAACCCCGTTCGGGCGCGGTGGCCCAGCCCAGCAGGTCGCGAATCGATCCGCCATAAGAATAATCCGAGAGCGTCCGCCACACCAGTCCGAAGCCGCGCACGGGTTGATACAGCCCGGCCGGTGGGACAATCGACGGATCGCTTTCCGGCAGGCCCTCTGTGAAAGCATCGTCGAAGGCCAGCCAGCGCCCGCCGAGCGGGATGGTGCTGGTGCAGCACACGGCCACCCAAATGCGCTTGCGATCGCCGACCCAGATCATAAAGCCTCGCTCGAACGATTGGAAGGCGGCGGGCACATCTTTGATCGTCGGGGTCGGGAACGGCGGCAGGGTAGGGGTCGGCGTGCGCGGTGGTGTCGATCCAAGCGGGATGATCAGCGTCTGCCCGATGTAGATCAGGTTCACGTTCGTCAGGTTGTTCGCGGCGCGGATGGCGGCCACTGTCGTCCCGAACTGCACGGCGATGCGATACAGCGTGTCGCCGCGCTGCACGACGTAGGTGATGGTCGAGCCGGGCGCGGGCGTCGGCGTGGGCGTGGTGGTCGGCAGCGGCGTGCCGCCGGGCTGGATCGGGATGATCAACGTCTGCCCAACACGGATCAGGTTGGGGTTGATGATGTTGTTGGCGCGGGCAATGTCGATCACGCTGACGCCGAAGCGCCGCGCGATGGCGGACAATGTGTCGCCGCGCTGCACGACGTAAGTGATGGCGGCCGACCTCGGAGTCGGCGTGGGCGAGGGCGTGGTCGTGATGCGCAACGGCGCGCTGGTCACCGAGGAGTGCGCGAGCAGCGCGATGATCAATCCCGCCAGCAGGGCCAAGAGCAGCAAGAGCAAGTGATGCCGGTTCATTCTGCTACGACCTTTCGTAGTGTTTTTCCCACTGCAGCCAGCCGGGACGCTTCCGGTAACCCAGTTTCTCGTTCAATTTCAGGATAGCCGGGTTGCCGGTGTCGTTGTTGGTGCGCGCCTCGGCATAGCCGCGCGCTTTCATCACGCGGATCGATAGCAGCTTGAGCGCCAGCGCAATCCCTCGCCCGCGATATTCGCGCAAGACGCCGGTGCTGCTCGTGAGCGCCGGTCCTTCTGGAGGCAGCCACAGCGCGGTGTGACCGACGTACCGCTTGCCGCGCTTGGCGATGAACACCGCCGTGGGATCACTTTCGGGATTGTCCAGTGTGCGTGCGCGGAAGTCAGCGTAGGTCAGGTTGAGCCTGGCCCCGCCGGGTAATGGCACGTCGCGCGCCGTCGCGCTATCGAGTTCGTACAACTGCTCATCCGCCTGAGGGTTCATCGATCGCTCGGCGGCAAGCGTGCTCAGATGGAAGCCCGCGTCCAGCACACGATCGACCGCGCCGGGGAAGCGCGACTCATCAAATGCAATCAGATCGAGCTCCGACTCGAAGCGCAGGCCGTACTTCTTGAACCCGGCCCGCTCGAAGAATCGAATCGAGAAATCGAAATCCTCCCGGCAATCCGACCACAGGCACGCGGCTCCACGCTCGTGCGCGAACGACTCGAACTCGGCCAACATTGCACGGGCGATGTCGCGCCCGCGCCACGCCGGGTCGATCACGCCCGCCAGCCAATACACGCCGGCAGGCTCCAGCCAGAAGGGATACGCGCACAGCCCCATGCCGATGAACCGGCCATCGGGCGCTTCAACGACAAATCGCAGGCGGGGTTTGTCCGGCGGATAGGCTTTCTCGAAATGTGTTTCGCGCTCGACGGTCGTGGGCTGATCGGGGTAGGTGCGATTCAAGACATCGACCATCGCCGGGATGTCATCCAAACGAAACTCGCGGAAGCGAATGCCTTGTTCGGCCAGCCGAGCGTTCATATTCGTCGTGCTCGTGCGTTAAAGGGTCAATACCTTCGGAGCGAGCAGCCACACCAACGCGCCCTTCGGCGGATCAGTCGATTCGAGATCGACACGGGCCAGGCCGCCCTTTTTCATCACCACGCGCCCACCGCCGATCAGTTGCGCGATGGTTTTGCTGAAGTCCGGCTCGTGGCCGACGAGCATCAGCGCCTGTGCATCGGGATGGCGGCGCAGAACATCCGGCAAGCGCTGAGCATCGAAGCCGGGCGCAAGCGCCGGTTCGTCGGTCACCTCCAGGCCGAGCCGATCCGCAACTGCCTCCGCCGTCTGCCGCGCCCGCACGAGCGGGCTGGACAGGATCGCATCGAGCCCCAAGTCGAGCTGCTCGATCGTCCTGGCTTCGGCTTTCATTTTCGCGACGCCTTCGTCGGTGAGCGGGCGCTCGTCGTCGCGCGCGGTGTTCCAGTTAGGCCAGTCGGCGATACCGTGGCGGAGAAAGTAAAGTTCCATTGCGAGCCTCGTGATGCGTGAAGCGTAGAACGTGAAGCGTAAAACGACCCCACTGCAAAAAGCCGGATTTAACCGCAAAGGACGCAAAGGGCGCGAAGTTTTCTACGTATTCTTTGCGTTCTTTGCGCTCTTCGCGGTGAGATAAGCCTTTTTTCAGAAGAGTCGTAAAACGTAAAGCGTAAAACGTAAAGCGTGAATTCAGGTTTACTTGACGATCGAGAGCGACAGTCCATCCAGGTTGTGGCGGATGATCGGCAAGATGAGCGAATCGAGACGCGGGTGCGCCGCGATGGCTTCATTATACGCCTTCACGCCGCGCGCGTTATCCTCCGTGGGATTGGCGTCGAGCACGCGCCCATTGCGGATCAGGTTGTCTGCCAGGACGATCGTGCCGGGCCGGGCGAGCTGCAGTGACAGATTCAGGTAATCTACGTACAACGATTTGTCGGCGTCGATGAAGACGATGTCGAAGGGTTTCTCGCCGTCGCGGATCATCGCGCGCAGTGTGTCGACCGCGCGCCCGACGCGAATCTCGACCCGATCGCCCACGCCTGCCCGGTGGAGGTTCCGGCGCGCGACCTCGGCGTGCTTCGGATCGAGTTCGAGGGTGACGACTTTGCCTTCGGGCGGCAGGGCGCGGGCCAGCCAGGTCGTGCTGTAGCCACCCAGCGTCCCGATCTCGAGTACGCGCTTCGCTCCCGCGATCCGGGCAATCAGATACAGCAGCTTGCCCTCGTTGGGCGAGACATTGATGGTAGGCAAGCCGGCCCGTGCCGAATCTTTCAGGCCTTGCTCCAGCCTCTCGTCGGGTCGGACGAAGAGCCGCTCGATATAGGCATCGATTTGCCTGATGAGTTGGTCGTTGGATGTATCTGGCATGTTGTGTCCTTTGGAATCTTCTCCTCATCCCCCGGCCCCTTCTCCCGACGACGAACCAATGTCGTCAGGAGAAGGGGAAGGGTCAATTTTCATCCGGCGTTTCCCCCTCTCCTGAGATGCGCTGTTTCATCTCAGGAGAGGGGCAGGGGGTGAGGTCATCTCCACGATCCGTCTCAAGACCCCGCCGAGATTCTTCTCGATTTCCTCATTGCTAAATCGCAGCACGCGGATGCCTTGCGCTTGAAGCCACTCTGTTCGCTCGCTGTCCCGCGCTGCTTGATCAGAACGCACGTGAATTTCACCATCAATTTCGATTTCGAGTTGATGCTCCACGCAGAAGAAATCCAGGATGAAACGATCAAGTGGGTGTTGCCTCCGAAACTTCAGCCCAGCCAGCCGACGACTTCTCAGCGCTTTCCACAATTCCCTTTCAGCGGGTGTCAACTCGCGGCGCAGACCTCGCGCGGCCTGAACGATCTTGGCCGTGGATTTGCCTCTCGTTCTTCGATGCATGTGTTTTCTCCCGTCGGCGGAGAGCGTGGTCAGAGTCGCGGCCTCATCCCCCAGCCCTTCTCCCGACGACATTGGCCATTGGAAGAGGGGAGCGTTTCCCCTTCTCTTGAAGCGAAGCTTCAGGAGAAGGGGTCAGGGGATGAGGTCATCCGATCACGCAGACAGCAGCTCGATCAGTCGATCGAGAATGTGCTCGGCCACGCGCGCTTTGCTCATTAGCGTCAAAGACTCCGCGCCGCCGCCGCTGCCCAACAGCGTCACCCGGTTTGTGTCCGAGGCGAAGCCGGAGTCTTCTCGCGTCACGTCATTGGCAACGATCAAATCCAGCCCCTTGCTTTCCAGTTTTGCCAGCGCGTTCTTCAGCAGGTCTTCGGTTTCTGCCGCGAAGCCGACGACGACCTTCGGCATTTTCGTCGTCTCGCGCTGCCGTTTCACGGCGAGCAAAATGTCCGGCGTGCGCGTCAAATGCAGGTCGAGGCCGGGTGTGTCTTGCGTCTTCTTGATTTTTCGATCGGCCGCGTGGTCGGGCTGAAAATCGGCGACGGCGGCAGCCATGATCAGCGCGTCGGCGTCACGGCACGCGGCGAGCACCGCGTCGCACATCTCCTGCGCCGATTCGACATCGACGCGCGCCGCGCCGACGGGCGTCTCCAGCGCCGTCGCTCCGGCGATCAGCATCACCTGCGCGCCGCGGTCGAGCGCGGCCTGCGCCAGCGCGAAACCCTGCTTGCCGCTCGATCGATTGCCGACGAAACGCACCGGGTCGATCGCTTCGTGTGTGCCGCCCGCTGTCACGACGATCTTGCGCCCGGCCAGCGATCCTCCTTGACCCAGCACGACGCGAATCCAGCCGAGCAATTCGCCCGGCTCGACCATGCGACCCGGCCCGACCAGGCCGGAGGCCATGCGCCCCTCCACCGGGCCAACGATCGTCGCGCCGCGCGCGCGCAGCGTCTCGACGTTCGCCTGTGTCGCCGGATGGCCCCACATGCCTGCGTCCATGGCCGGGGCGACGATCAGCGGGCACTTCGACGCGAGGACGCTGACCGCCAATAGATTGTCGCCGAGGCCGTGCGCGAGTTTGGCGAGGGTATTGGCTGTCGCCGGAGCGATGACGATCAGATCGGCGTCGTGGCCCAGGCCGATGTGCGGGACGTGCAAATCGGATCGCCACAGGTCGGCATCGGTCAGCGCCGGGCGGCCCGTCACGGCGGCGAAGGTCACCGATGTGACGAATTTCGTCGCCGACTCGGTCAGCACGCAATCGACCGTCGCACCGGCCTGCGTCAGCTTGCTCGCCAGATCGACAACCTTATAACAGGCAATGCCGCCAGTGATGCCCAGCAAGATGCGTTTGTCTTGTAGAATTGTGATAGGTTCCATAGTTGAATGCGGTAATGAAGAATGCAGAATGAAGAAAGGTGGCTGCCACGCCGTCGCACTGATTTACTGATCAGTGCATCTCCAGCCATTCGCGCACAGGCTGAATCACCAACGAGCGCTGCTCGCCGGACACCTCGCTGCTCTTGACGCCGCTCACCATGTCGTACAGGTCGTGCTGCGCGCCAGGAATCCAGTGCAGTGCCTTGTCGCGAGTGCCCAGTCGTTCATAAGCCAGGCGTGCGCCGTCGGGCGGCGCTGCCGAGTCGGCGTCGCCGTGAATGATCAACGTCGGGATGGTCACGCCGGGCAGCGCACGCTCGCCTAGCGTCACCATGTCCAGCGCCACTTTGAGCGATCGCAGCGTCCGCGCGCCGATGAACTTCTCGGTGTGCATGGCGAAGCGATAACGCGGATCGAGCCGGTCTTCTGAGCGCCCGCCGATCCGAATCCGCTTGCGTGGCGCGAGGATCGTCAGCGCGCGGAAAATGATGTGCATGTGTGGCGACGGCATGAGGGTTGTGCGAAAGGGTGCTGCGAAAAGGATCACGCCGTCGAAACGATGCCCATTCCGCGCCACGTACACCGACGCGTACGCCGCGCCGAGGCTATATCCGGCGAGGTAATGCTTCGCGTTGGGATGGCGCGCCCGGATCAGCGCCGACAGCGCGTCCAGATTGCGCAGGTGCACTTCGAGGCCGGCCACGTCGCCGGGTGTGCCCGATTCGCCGTGCCCGGCCAGGTCGATGGCGTACACGGCCACATCGGGCTTTAGCGCCTCGCCCAGCGCGATGTAGTTGTCGTTGTTGCCGCCGATGCCGTGAATGCCGAGCAGCGTCTTCGCCGCGTCCCGCGCTTCTTCCCAATAACGATACGCTACCCGGCCATCGGGTGTGTCGAGATACCCGATCTGGCCGCCGGTCCACCACGAGAATTCGGCCATGAGATTGCTCGCAGATTGGTTGGTTAGTTGGATGGTTGGTTAGTTAGCTGGTTGGTTGGATGGTTTGTTTGTTTCATCGCTTGGCAGGCGCGCAACACATCATCCAGAGAGTAGCTGCGGAATATCTCCGGGATGAACACTTTCGTCTTGGCGGCGGTACCTTCAATCATTTTCTTGAACTCGGTCGGCTCCATCCTTTGCAGTGGAGGCATGGCCCAGGCAGGCGGCTTCAACATCGGGCGGATCGGTTTTGAAAGCGGGCGGAACAGGTCGTCCCAATGGATCGGTATGATAACGTGTGGCCGGACATCGCGCAACAACGACTCGAAGTGGGTGCGCGGCTGCAAGGGAGCCGCCAGCAGAATGTCGGCGGGAACCGGATGCTCACCGTGCAAGACTCGATAAGCGCCGGCGCGAATCCGAAAAGTGAAGCAAGCGTCCATCCGGTAATCGAACAGCCGCAACGGCGGTCGCAAGTCGCGCCGAAGCGGACCGTTGATGAGGCCGTCGATCGGCGTCTTGAGATGTTGGGCAGGCAACACCTCAATCTCGAACTCATCCAGGCTCAACGTGTCGCCGAGGGCAATTGGGTGAATCTGCTTGTCGGGCACGCCTAATGCGGAAGCCAACTGGCAAGCATTGGGCGATCCGAACACCGTCGCGCCGGTGTTGCGCGCCACATCGGGCACATCCATGATGTGATCCCAGTGCGGATGCGTGACCAGGATGAAATGGCAGCGCTGAATCTTCTCGGCGATGAGCGAGCGATTCGGGTGCGCTCGCCCGAACCACATGCGCCGGAAGGGCGGGCGGGTGAAGAACGGATCGACGGCGAGAACCCGATCGTTCACCGCCAGCTCGATCCCTGCGACGCCCAACCAGCGAAACTGTACTGAATCGCTCATGCCTTCCCCCCAGAGGGCCGGTTGGATGGTTAGATGGTTGGCTGGTTAGGTGGTTGGTTGGTTAGGGTTTGTTGAGTTCGTAGATCAACCGCAGCCCTTTGAGCGTGAGCTGCTGGTCGATGATGTCGATCACGTCCGTCTCCGGCGCGATGACTTCGGCCAACCCCCCGGTGGCGATGACGGCGACTTTTTTGCCGGGGTCCGATCCGATCATCTCGCGCTTCAGGCGGCGCACCAGACCCTCGACCAGGCCCGCGTAGCCCAGCACCAGGCCCGACTGCATGGTGTGCATGGTGTTCTTGCCGATGGCCCTGGGCGGCCTGACCAGCTCGACCTGATACAACTGCGCCGCCGATTGCGCCAGCGATTCGAGCGCGACGACCATGCCCGGCGCGATCGCGCCGCCCAGGTATTCGCCTTCCGCCGAGACGCAGTCGAACACAGTCGCCGTGCCGAAGACGATGCCGATCGCCGGGCCGCCGTACAAGCGGTGCATCGCCAGCGAGTTGACCACGCGATCCGAGCCGACCTCGCGCGGGTTATCGACGGCGAGCCGGATGCCGGTCTTGACGCCCGGGCCGACGATGATCGGATCGACATGGAGGTAGTGACGCGAAAACTGCTCGAACACCGAACGCAGCGGCGGGACGACGCACGAGATCGACACGCCGGTCACTTCGCTGGCGGGGATGCCGCTGGCCTGGAACAGGCTGAGCAGCAGCATCGCGTACTCGTCGGCGAGTTTGTGCCGCTCGGTGGCGAAGCGCCAATCGGCCACGATTGTCTCGTCCCGGAACACGCCGGCTTTGATGGTAGTGTTGCTGATGTCGAGGGTAAGCAGCATACGTGCGATAGTGAGATAGGGCGATGGTTGGTTAGTTGGCTGGTTCGCTGATTCGCTGACTCGCTGACTCGCCGATCATCCAGACGCCGTTCCCATACAGAAAGTTGTCGATCAGCCGCGTCTTGCCGATACGAACCGCCATCGACAGCAGCAGGCGATCTCCGACCTGATCCAGTTCGAGCAGCGTCTCCGGGTCGGCGGCGGAGACGTACTCCACTTTCGCCAACGGCTCTCGCGCTAAGGTGGATCGCATTGTCTCGCGCAGCCCGCCGCCATTGCGTGTGCCCGCCTCGAATTGCTCTTGGGCCGCGCACAGCGCACGATACAGAACGGTTGCCGCCCGGCGTTCTTGGAGATTGAGATAGGTGTTGCGGCTCGACATCGCCAGCCCGTCCGGTTCGCGGACAGTCGGGCACACGACAATTTGAACCGGGATCGCCAGGTCGGCGACCAGGCGCTTGATGATGATGACCTGCTGTGCGTCTTTCTGACCGAAGTAAGCACGATCGGCCTGCGCAATGTTCAGCACTTTCGCGACGACCGTCGCCACGCCGCGAAAGTGTCCGGGCCGCGCCGCACCCTCCAACACTTTTGTCACTTCTTCTACGCTGACGTACGTTTGGAAGTGTGAGGGATACATCCCCTCGGGCGTCGGATGAAAGACCAGATCGACGCCGAGCGGTTCGAGCAATTTCAGATCGCGTTCCAGGTCACGCGGGTAAGCGGCGAGGTCCTCATTCGGTCCGAACTGCGTCGGGTTGACGAAGATGCTGACGGCGACGCGATCGTTCTCGGCTTTCGCGCGCCGCACGAGCGAAAGGTGGCCTTCGTGCAGGTAGCCCATCGTTGGCGCGAAGCCCCATGTGCCGGGCAGGGCGGATTTGGCAGCACGGAAGTCTTGGATGGCAGTAAGGACTTGCACGTTTGACTCCAAGTGATGCCAGTGAACAGTGATCAGTGGGCAGTGACCAGTGGGCGGTGATCAGTGGGCAGTGATCGGTTGTCACTGCCGACTGCCAACTGATTACTGCCAACTGGTTACTGATTACTGGTCACTACTCACTTGAACGGAACCTCGACGACCCTCGCCTGAATCTCCTCGAACATCGACTTGATCTCCGCCTGCAAGCGCGCGATCAGGTTGGACTCGGCAACGATCTCGACGTCGCGCCGATCGCGCCGCTTCATCTCGACACCGCCTTTACCGATCGACTTGGCGCTGACCGTCAAACGAATCGGGATGCCGATCAGGTCGGCGTCGGCGAACTTGACGCCGGGGCTTTCTTCGCGATCGTCGTGCAGCACTTCGATGTCCGCATCCAGCAGTGTGCGATACACGCGCTCGGCGGCCTGGGCAACACTCGCATCCGCGCCCGCCAGCGAGACGAGATGCACCTGATACGGCGCGACGCTGATCGGCCAGATCAGCCCCTTGTCGTCGTGATGCTCTTCGGCGACACAGGCCAGCAAGCGGCCCGATCCGATGCCATACGACCCCATCACGATCGGCTTCTGCATCCCATCGGCGGCGAGGTACGTCGCCCCGATTGCGCCCGAGTAACGCGTGCCGAGCTTGAAGATGTTGCCGATCTCGACGCCGCGCGCGGTGTACAGCGGCCGGCCGCAGTTGAGGCAGGCGTCGCCGTCACCCGCCGCCGCGATGTCGGTGACGATCGACGCGGCGTAATCGCGCGGCGTGTTGACGTTGAGCAGGTGATAGCCTTCTTCGTTCGCGCCCGCGACGAGGTTGGGCGAGGCCGGCACGGCGTCGTCCACGACGACCGTAATATTCTTGAGGCCGATGGGCGACGCATAACCGGGCGTCGCACCGACGGCGCGGATTTCGTCGTCGGTCGCCGGGCGCAGCCAGTCGGCTTTGACGGCGTTGCCCAGCTTGGTTTCGTTCACTTCCATATCGCCGCGAATTACGGCGAAGATAAACTCCTCGCGCGCTCTGCCTTCTTCCTCGTGCCCGGCGATCATCAGCAGGGCCTTGGCCGTTTTGCTCTTCGGCACATTTAGAAACACCGCCAGTGCGTCGATGGTCTTGGCGTCCGGCGTAGCGACTTTCGCAGTCGGCTTGAGGTCTTCGGGTGGAGCGGGCGGCTTGGCGAAACGCGCGACCTGCCGGTTGGCGGCGTAACCGCACTCTCGACACAGCACCAGCGTGTCCTCGCCGATCGGCGCGAGGTACATGTATTCGTGCGCCAGGCTGCCGCCCATCATGCCCACGTCGGAGCCGACGGCGATGGCCGGCACGCCGCAGCGATTGAAGATGTTGAAGTAAGCCTGATAGTGCGCGCGATACTGCTCGTCCAGCCCGGCCTCGTCCAGGTCGAGGCTGTACGAGTCCTTCATCGTGAACTCGCGCACGCGGATCAGCCCGGCGCGCGGGCGCGGGTCGTCGCGAAACTTGGTCTGGATGTGATACACCAGTTGCGGCAGTTGCCGGTACGACTTGATCTCGGTCTTGCACAGGTCGGCGACGACTTCCTCGTGCGTCATCGCCAGCACCATATCGCGATCCTTGCGATCTTTGAAGCGGGCCATCTCCGGGCCGACCGAGTACCAGCGCCCGGTGGCCTGCCACACCTCGGCGGGATGCGCCACCGGCA
>Ga0209322_10001811_pt1 | contig 12321 bp, 11 predicted proteins | sample Rifsed19ft1_FD_184013 | JGI IMG/M metagenome (GOLD analysis project Ga0209322, IMG submission 184013) | Soil microbial communities from Rifle, Colorado, USA - sediment 19ft 1 (version 2) | ecosystem: Environmental > Terrestrial > Deep subsurface > Rock core/Sediment | place: Rifle, Colorado... | reverse complement strand
CGCTCGAAAGGGCGTGTCCTATGAGTGAGCCGAGCGTGCTCTATGACGTGAAGGACGGGGTGGGGACGATCACCCTGAACCGCCCCGCCGTCCTGAACGCCCTGAACAAATCCCTGGTCGCCGCGCTGGCCGATGCCGCGGAGAAGGCTGCTCAGGATTCCAGCGTGTGGGTGGTCGTCATCCGCGGCGCAGGCCGGGCCTTCTCGTCGGGAATGGATCGAACCGCGCTCTCCGCCGGCCGGGTGGAGGAGGCCTTCTACCGGCACTGGATCCGCGGGCTCAACGGCCTGGAGGACGTCGGGAAGCCGGTGCTCGCGGCGATCCACGGCTACTGCATCGGGGGCGGTCTCCAGCTGGCCCTGGCGTGCGATTTCCGGCTGGCGACCGCGGACGCCGTCCTCGGCCTCGGGGCCACCCGCCACGGGCTCATCCCCGACGGCGCCGTGCTGCGCCTGGCCCGGGTGGTGGGCATCGGCCGGGCCAAGGAGCTGGCCCTCCTCAACGACGAGGTCACGGTCGCGGAGGCCCGGGCCATCGGGCTCGTGAACTGGGTGGTGCCTCCGGGGGAGTTCGAGGCCGCTGTGAAGCGGATCGTCGAGAAATGTTTCCAGGCGTCGCCCACCGCCTTCCGGCACACGAAGCGCTTTCTTCACGAGTCCTTCCACGTGGATCCCCGAAGCGTCATCGAGGAGATCGTCAAAGCCCAGAACGAATGCATGGCCTCGTGGGAGCTGACGGAAGCCAACCAGGCCTGGGATGAACGGCGGGAAGCTCGATTCTTTCCTGAAAGGAGGGGATAGCAGCATTCAGGTTCCTCACCACCATCGTCTTCGAGCACCGAGCGGATCCTTACTTCAAAGGGGAGGAGGGCGATCATGCTGCAAGCGCTGGCGGGCGCACTGACGCGCTGGAGCACCCGCTGGGTTCCTGATGCCTGGATCATCGCGGTCATCCTGTCGCTCATCACCTACGTCCTCGGGCTGCTCTTCACCAAGTCAACCGCCTATCAGCTGGTTCAGTATTGGGGGAACGGCTTCTGGATTCTCCTCACCTTCGCCATGCAGATGTGCCTGATCATCGTGACCGGGTACATCCTGGCGACGACCCCCCTCTTCACCCGGATCCTGAACGGGCTGGCGCGTCTCCCGAAGAGCCCCAAAGGGGCCATCGCGCTCATGGCGCTGGTGTCCATGGTGCTCGCCTGGCTCAACTGGGGGCTCTCGATCGTCGGGTCCGCCGTGTTCACCCGTTTCATGGTCCAGCGGCAGCGGGGCATCGACTACCGGCTCCTGGTGGCCACGGCCTATCTCGGCCTCGGCGTCATGTGGCACTCGGGTCTCTCGGGATCGGCGACGCTTCTAGTGGCCACGCCGAAGCACTTTCTGGAGAAGGACGTGGGGATCATCCCGATCACCGAGACCACGCTCCATCCGTTCAACCTGATCCTCGCCGCCATCGTCCTGGTGGCCCTGGTCGCCTTCGGGCCCACCATGCACCCGCGCCGCGAGGAGACCGTCGAGGCCGATCCCGCGCTGGTCAAGGAGGCGGGGTTCACCCCGCCCCCGAGGCCGAGGGAGATGACCCCGGCCCTGCGTCTCGAGCACTCCCCCATCATCAACCTGGTGGTGGGGATCGGGGGGCTGGTCTGGCTGTGGTGGTACTTCGGCGGGAAGGGCTTCCCGGGGGTCAACCTGGACGCGGTGAACTTCACCCTCCTGATGATCGGGATCCTCCTGCACTGGACGCCCGCCTCGTTCCTCAAGGCTGCCATGGAGGCGGGGACCTTCATCTGGGGCGTGGTCATCCAGTTCCCGTTCTACGCCGGCATCTTCGGGATCATCCGCTTTTCCGGTCTCGCCGAGGTCATGGCGGGGTGGTTCACCGCCATCGCGACCAAGGGGACTTACCCCTTCATCGTGCTCTGGTACTCGGGGATCCTGAACTACATCGTCCCCTCCGGCGGCTCGAAGTGGGCCATCGAGGCGCCGTACGTCATCGCCGCGGGGAAGAGCCTGGGCGTCTCCAACGCCATAACGATCATCGCCTACGCCTGGGGGGACATGGTCACGGACATCATCCAGCCGTTCTGGGCGATCCCGCTCCTCGGGGTGGCCAAGCTGGAATTCCGCGACATCATGGGCTACTGCATCCTTTACTTCCTGCTGTACATGCTCATCATCTCCGCGGCGTTTCTGCTGTTGCCCGTCTTCTTCACCATCTGACGGGCGAGCGCGCGGGACGGGGGCTGCCGGGCGTCAGGTGAGCGACGCCCGGCAGCGCACTTCGAACTCCTCCAGGATCCGTCGGTATTTCTCCTCGATCTGGGCCTTCTGCTTCGTCCAGGCGGTGCCGAACCGCTGCCTGGTCTCCGTCCGGCAGCGTTCGGGGTCCGCCCCTTTCAGGCACCCGCCGAGGGCCTCCCCGAGCGCCGCCTGGGCGAAGTCCTCGGCCGTCTCGATCTCGGCCAGGAGGATCCGATCCAACTGGGCCCGGGACCGGCTTTTGTGGGCGCAGTCAAGGTCCAGCTGGGCGATCCCCCAGAACCCCACGAGAAGAAGCGGTAACGCCCACCAGCCCATCGGTTTCGTCCCTATACTACCCGACCTCTTGCGGACCCTAGATAAGTCAGCGTAAACCCTTGTGTTACCTGCCAAAGTCCTTGACAGGTAACCCCGCCTGGGCTAGACTCTGGCAGCCATTTCGGCAGGGACCCCGAGAGCCGCGGAGGAGTATGGAAACTCTCCAGGAAGGTGCAGGCGAGTTCCGCTTCACCGATCCCGATGCGGTGCGCGCGTGGATGCGCGATCACAAGCGGCGGGAGTTCGTGGACAAGACCCTCACCGAAGCCGACGCGGTGCGGCGCTCCGTCGCCGACGGCGATTACGTCTCCTTCGATTTCTCCTCCTTCACCCGCGGCCCGCTGGCGCTGATCCGCGAGATCATCCGCCAGGGGCGCCGCGACCTCTGGTACTGCGCCAAGTTCACGCTGATGGAGTCCACCCTCCTGGCGGCCGCCGGCGCGGTCTCGCGCATCGACGTGGGCTTCATGGGGCTGGGCGACACGCTGAACCGGGCCGTGGAGGAGGGGAAGATCAAGGCCACCGAGTGGACCAACGGGACGCTGACGCTCCGCCACATGGCGGGGGCCATGGGCGTGCCGTTCCTCCCGACGCGGGCGCTGCTCGGCACCGACACGCTGAAGTATTCGGGCGCCAAGGTGGTGCGGGACCCGTTCGGCGGAAAGCCCATCGCGCTGATTCCGGCGGTGACCCCCGACGTCGGGCTGATCCACGTCCACCAGGCCGACGTGTACGGCAACGCCCGGTGCTTTGGCCCCGGGGTCTCGCCGCTCGAGACCGCCGCCGCCTCCCGCAAGGTGATCATCTCCACCGACGAGATCATCGACCACGACGACATCCGGAAAGACCCCTCCAAGACGACGATCCCGTACTACATGGTTGACGCAGTGGTCTACGCTCCCTTCGGGGCGTACCCCGGCGGCCTCCCGGGTGTGTACGAGATGGACTTCGAGCACTTCGCCGAGTACAACACGCTGGAACGGCAGGGGCAGCTGAAGAGTTACCTGGACAAATACGTTCACAGCGTGGGGTCGCACCTGGAGATGCTGGAGAAGCGCGTGGGCCTAGCCCGCCTCAACGACCTCCGCCGCCGCGCCACCATCAAGGAGGGCTACCGGTGAGCGAGTCCGGATGGGTCCTGTCGGCGGTCAGCCCCACGGTGCTCACTCCCGCGAGGCCGGCGTTTCACATCACCTGGCGACGTAGCGCCGCACTCCGGCGGCTTCTCGCGGTGCGCTCCGCGCCGTGGGGCACCCCGTCCGCCGCCTCCCATCCGGACTCCCACAGGACCCGTCCGAACTTGTGGAGGGGCGCGCGATGACGAAAGACTACACCGAGGCCGAGGTGATGATCGCCCTCTGCGCCCGCCTGCTGGAGGACCAGAAGACGGCTTTCATCGGGTTCGGCATGCCCCAGGTGGCCGCGATCCTGGCCCAGCGGATCCAGGCGCCCCAACTCGTGCAGGTCTTCGAGTTCGGGGCCATCGGTCCGACGCCGCTCACGCCGTTCGTACGCAACACCATGGGGGGCCCGTCGAACTGCTACCGGTCCCTGGCGTGGACCAGCATGAACCAGATCTTCGCCCAGGCCCAGGTGGGGCTCGTGGACTACGGGGTCCTGGGGGCCACTCAGATCGACACGTACGGAAACGTCAACTCCACGATGCTGGGCGAAGATTACGCGAGACCCCAAAAGCGTTTTCCAGGCTCCGGAGGCGCCAACGAAGTGGCCTCCTTCTGCTGGAAGACCGTCATCATCATGATGCACGAGAAGCGCCGCTTCGTGCCCCGCGTGGACTTCATCACGTCGCCGGGGTACCTGGACGGCACGCCGGGCGCGCGGGAGCGGGCGGGGCTCCCGGCCGGGACCGGGCCGTGGCGCATCGTCACCTCCAAGGCCGTCTTCGGCTTCGACGAGGACTCGAAGAAGATGACCCTCCTCGGCGCGCTCCAGGGGATCACGCCCGAGCAGGTGCTCGCGGAGATGGAGCTCAAGCCGCTCGTGGCCGCGCGGGTCGAAACGCTGAAGCCTCCCACGGAGCAGGAACTGCGAATCCTCCGGGAGGAGATCGACCCGGCCCGGACGATCATCGGCAGGACGGCGAAGGCGGCGTAGGAGGCAAGAGGGGACCCCATGACGAGTCCCGTCCGCGAGCTGGATCCGGAGCGTGACACGTTTCCCAAGCTGGCGAGGGTGAATGCGGAGCGGATCCCCCGCAAGGTCGCGATCCGCGAGAAGGACTACGGGATCTGGCAGTCCTACACGTGGGCCGAGTACCTGGAACAGGCCCGGCTTATCGCGCTCGGGCTCGCTTCCCTCGGCTTCGACCGCGGGGACAAGACGGCCATTGTCGGGGACAACCGCCCCCAGCTCTACTGGTCCGTGCTGGCGACCCAGGCCCTCGGCGGGGTGCCGGTTCCCCTCTACCAGGACTCCATCGAGAAGGAGATGCAGTACGTCATCGACCACGCCGAGGCGAAGTTCGCCATCGTGGAGGACCAGGAGCAGGTGGACAAGCTCCTCAACCTCAAGGCCCAGTGCCCCCGCCTGGAGTACATCATCTACGACGACCCCCGCGGCCTCCGGACCTACACCGAGCCATTCCTGATAAGCCTCCAGCGTCTCGAGGAGCTGGGGAAAAAGTTCGCGCTGGACAACCCCACCTACTTCGAGGACCAGGTCGCCAAGGGGCGCGCCGACGACATCGCCATCATCTGCTACACCTCCGGCACCACCGGCAGCCCGAAGGGCGTCGTGCTGTCCCACCGGAACCTGATCCTCACCGCCCGGAACGCCGCGACCCGCGAGGAGTTGCGCAGCGACGAGGAGGTGCTCGCCTACCAGCCCATGGCCTGGGTGGGAGACCATTTCTTCTCCTATTCGCAGTCCATCGTGCTGGGCTTCACGGTGAACTGCCCCGAGAGCGCCGGGACGGTGCTGCACGACCTGAAGGAGGTCGGCCCCACGTATTTCTTCGCGGTGCCGCGCATCTGGGAGAACCTCCTGACCACCGTCATGATCCGCATCGAGGACGCGGCCTGGGTCAAGCGGGCCATGGTCCACTTCTTCCTCCGCCTCGCCCAGCGGATCGAGCGGCAGCGCCTCAATCGCCGGCCGGTGCCGCTCTGGCCCCGCCTCCTCTATCCGCTGGGCCGACTCCTCGTGTACGGCCCTCTCAAGGACAACCTCGGGGTGCGGCGCATCCGCACGGCGTACACGGCGGGGGAAGCCATCGGCCCGGAGATCTTCGTTTTCTTCCGGTCGCTCGGGATCAACCTCAAACAGGTCTACGGCATGACCGAGTCGAGCGCGGTGATCTCGATCCAGCGGGACGGCGACGTGAGGCTGGACACGGTCGGAGCGCCGCTCCCCGGGGTGGAGATCCGGATCTCCGAGAACGGGGAGGTGCTCTTCCGGAGCCCGGGAGTGTTCCAGGGATACTACAAGAATCCCGACGCGACCCGGGAGACCCTGGAGGAAGGCTGGGTCCACACCGGCGACGCCGGGTTCATCGACCACGACGGGCACCTGCGGATCATCGACCGCGCCAAGGACGTGAGCCGGCTGGCGGGCGGCACGATGTTCGCGCCCAAGTACATCGAGAACAAGCTCAAGTTCTCGCCCTACATCAAGGAGGCGGTCTGCGTTGGCCAGGACCGGCCCTATGTCACCGCGATGATCAACGTCGACCTGATGGCCGTGGGCAACTGGGCGGAGCGGCGGAACATCCCGTACACCAGCTACACGGACCTCTCGCAGAAGGCGGAGGTGCACGACCTCATCGGCCTGGAGGTGGTGCGCGTCAACCGGAGCCTGAGCGAGGAGGAGCTCCTCCGCGGGGCACAGATCCGGAAGTACCTGATCCTCCACAAGGAGCTCGACCCGGACGACCAGGAGATGACCCGCACCCGCAAGGTTCGGCGGCGCTTTATCGCGGAGAAATACGCGCCGCTCATCGAGGCTCTGTACTCGGACGCCGACCATGTGGCGGTGGAGGCGAAGGTCACCTACGAGGACGGCCGGACGGGCACCGTGCGCGCCGACGTGAAGATCCGGAAGGCGGAGCTCGAGGGCGCGGTGGGGGTGCGATGAGCGGCGCAGTGCGAGCCGCAGGACGTCGCGGGGCTGGGGCCCCGCCGTCCGAGGCGAGTTGATGAGCGGGAACGGCGGTGGACCCCTCCTGGAGGTGGACGGGGTCAGCGTCCGCTTCGGAGCCCTCGTGGCCGTGAACCGGGTCAGCCTGGAGATCCAGCCGGGTAAGATCCTGGCGATCATCGGGCCCAACGGCGCCGGGAAGACGACCTTGCTGAACGCCGTCAGCGGATTCTACCACCCGTACGAGGGGCGGATCATCTTCCAGGGGCAGGACCGGACGCACCTCAAGCCGGACCAGGTCGCACGGCTGGGCATCGCGCGCACCTTTCAGAACGTGGCCCTCTTCAAGGGTATGAGCGTGCTGGACAACATCATGACGGGACGGCTGCTGAAGATGCGGGGAAGCTTTGTCCTCGACGCGCTGTACTGGGGGCCGGCCAAGCGCCAGGAGCTCGAGCACCGGGCCTTCGTCGAGCGGATCATCGACTTCCTCGAGATTCAGGCGATCCGGAAGACTGCGGCCGGCCGACTGCCCTACGGGCTACAGAAGCGGGTGGAGCTGGCGCGCGCGCTTGCCGCCGAACCCACGCTGCTGCTGCTGGACGAGCCGATGGCCGGCATGAACGTCGAGGAGAAGGAGGACATGTGCCGCTTCATTCTCGACGTCAACAGCGAATTCGGCACGACCATCGCCCTCATCGAGCACGACATGGGCGTGGTCATGGACATCTCCGATCGGGTGGCGGTGCTGGATTACGGCCGGAAGATCGCCGATGGTCCGCCCGAGCAGGTTCGGAAGGACCAGGCGGTCCTCGACGCGTATCTCGGAGTCGGTCATGAGTGACCGTCGAAGGGGGCGAGGCATAATCTGATGGTTGGGGTTTTCTACGCGGTCCTGGTCGCTCCCTTCAAGGACATGGCGGGCTCGCCCGCCTTCCTCGTGGAGGTGCTGATCGGCGGCCTCTTCGCCGGGCTCATGTACTCCCTGGTGGCGCTCGGGTTCGTCCTGATCTTCAAGGCCTCGGGCGTGTTCAACTTCGCCCAGGGCGTGATGGTCCTGTTCGCCGCCCTGACCCTCGTCGGCCTGATGGAGCGGGGGGTGCCAGTCGTCATCGCGCTGGTCCTGACCATGGGCGTGATGGTGGTCCTGGCCTTCGCCATCGAACGGATCGTGCTGCGCCCCCTCGTGAACCAGGAGCACATCATCCTCTTCATGGCCACCATCGGCCTGACCTTCTTCCTGGAGGGCTTCGGCGAGATGGTCTGGGGCGCCAACGTCAAGAAGCTCGACGTCGGCATTCCCGACCGCTCCTTCATAGTCCGCGGGGTGCAGATCAACGAGCTCGAGCTGACGGCCGCCCTGACGGCGGCGATCCTCGTCACCGTGCTGGCGGTGTTCTTCCAGCGGACGCGCATCGGCCGGGCGCTGCGCGCAGTGGCGGACGACCACGAGGCGGCCCTGTCCCTCGGCATCCCGCTGAAGACGATCTGGGTCATCGTCTGGTCGGTGGCGGGGATCGTGGCGATCGTCGCCGGGATCATGTGGGGCGCCAAGAGCGGCGTCCAGTTCAGCCTCTCGCTCATCGCGCTCAAGTCGCTGCCCGTGCTCATCCTCGGCGGCTTCACCTCGGTGCCCGGGGCAATCGTCGGCGGCCTCATCATCGGCGTCGGCGAGAAGCTGGCCGAGGTCTACTGGGGCCCGCTCGTCGGAGGCGCCATCGAGAACTGGTTCGCCTACGTGATGGCCCTGGCGTTCCTCCTGTTCAGGCCCCAGGGCCTCTTCGGCGAGCGGATTATCGAGAGAGTGTGACGGCGTGATCTATCGGGAAGCCGGCCAGTTCAAGACCACCTACGCCAGCGACCAGGCGATCTTCCCCATCGTCCAGGACCGGGTCGTCGTCCTCCTGGCCATCCTGGCTGTGTTCCTGGTCCCGCCGCTCGCGGCGAACGAGTACTGGTTGCAGGCGGTCCTCATCCCCTTCCTGATCTACTCCCTGGCGGCGACCGGGCTGAACCTCCTCACCGGGTACGCGGGCCAGCTCTCGCTCGGCACGGGCGGCTTCATGGCCGTCGGCGCCTACTCCGCGTTCAAGCTCACGACGGCGTTCCCCCAGATCAACATCATCGGTGTCTTCCTGATCTCGGGGCTGATTGCCGCCGGCGTGGGGCTGCTATTCGGTATCCCGAGCCTCCGGATCAAGGGGTTTTACCTCGCTGTGGCAACCCTTGCGTCACAGTTCTTCCTGATCTGGCTGTTCAACAAGGTACCGTGGTTCGTCAACTACGCGTCGTCCGGGACCATCACCGCGCCGGACCGGGCCGTGTTTGGGGTGCTGGTCACGGGCCCCAACTCGACGGCCCCGATGCGGTACCTGATGGCGCTTGGCTTCGTCGCCGTGTTCGCCCTGATCGCCAAGAACCTGGTGCGTGGCCGCATCGGTCGCTCCTGGATGGCCATCCGCGACCGCGACATTGCCGCCGAGATCATCGGGGTCAACCCGCTGCGCACGAAGCTCCTGGCCTTCGGCATCAGCTCCTTCTACTGCGGCATCGCCGGCGCGGAGTTCGTCTTCCTCTATCTGGGGAGCGCGGAGACCCTCGCCTTCGACATCAACGTGTCCTTCCTGGTCCTGTTCATGGTGATCATCGGTGGGCTGGGGAGCATTCTGGGGTCCTTCCTCGGCGCCGCCTTCATCGTGCTGGTGCCGATCTTCCTGACCAATGCGCCGCACCTGATTGGGCTCCCGCTGCCGGTCGCCCTGCTGAAGCAGATCGAGCTGATGGTTTTCGGCGCCCTCATCATCTTCTTCCTGATCGTCGAGCCCCACGGGCTGGCGCGGCTGTGGCAGATCACCAAGGAGAAGCTCCGTCTCTGGCCGTTCCCCCACTAACCCAAGAGGAGGCGAACATGAAACGAAACGTGCTCTGGATTTTCCTGCTGGCCGGGGCCATCATCGCCGCGCCCCTGGCCCCGGTCGCCCTGGCCCAGGACAAGGGGAGCATCTACATCCCGCTCCTGGTGTACCGGACCGGGCCGTACGCGCCCAGCGGCATCCCGAACGCCAACGGCTTCAACGACTACTTCAACCTCATCAACGAGCGGGACGGCGGCATCAACGGCGTCAAGATCGTCTTCGAAGAGTGTGAGATGCAGTACGACACGAAGCAGGGTGTCGAGTGCTATGAGCGCCTGAAGGGCAAGGCGGTGGTGGTCAACCCGTTCTCGACCGGCATCACCTACCAGCTCATTCCCAAGGCGCCGGTGGACAAGATCGTCATGCACTCGATGGGCTATGGCATGACCGCCGCCGCCGACGGCCGCTGGTTCGCCTGGGTCTTCAACTTCCCGATGACTTACTGGAGCCAGGCCTCGGCCTTCATCAAGTACGTGGGCGCGCAGGAAGGCGGGATGGACAAGCTGAAGGGCAAGAAGATCGTCCACGTCTACCACAACAGCCCCTACGGCAGGGAGGCGAACCCGACTCTCGAGGTCCTCGCCCGCCAGCTCGGCTTCGAGCTGACGCTGCTCGCGGTGGACCACCCGGGTCAGGAGCAGAAGTCCACGTGGCTCCAGATCCGGCGGATCAACCCCGACTGGATCTACCTCTCGGGCTGGGGGGTCATGAACCAGGTGGCGGTGAAAGAGGCGGCTGCCATCGGGTACAAGATGGATCACTTGGTCGGGAACTGGTGGTCGGGGAGCGAGTCCGACGTCGTGGCTGCGGGCGATGGGGCGAAGGGCTTCAGATCGATGACGTTCCACGCGGCCGGGCCAGGCTTCAAGGTGCACCAGGAGATCGTCAAGTATCTCTACGACAAGGGGAAGGGCGCCCAGAAGAAGGAGGCGATCGGCGAGGTCTACCACAACCGCGGCATGATCAACGCCATGCTGAATACGGAGGCGATCCGGACCGCCATGGCCAAGTACGGCAACAAGCCGCTCACGGGCGAGCAGGTCCGCTGGGGGTTCGAGAACCTGAACCTCACCGAGCAGCGGCTCGAGCAGATCGGGATGAAGGGCATGATGCAGCCGCTCAGGGTGACCTGCGAGAACCACGAGAGCAACGGCAAGGCGGCGGTCCAGCAGTGGGATGGGAAGAAGTGGACCCTCGTTTCCGACTGGATCGAGCCGATGCGCGAGGTGGTGCGTCCGAACCTCGAGGTGGCCGCCGTCGAGGAAGCCAAGAAGCTCGGCTACACGATGCGTGACTGCTCGAAGGAATAGCAGGAGACGGTGAGCGCCGTGAGCGTGACGCCCGGACCGCTGTTGTCGGTCAACAACATCGAGGTTATCTACGACCACGTGATCCTCGTGTTGAAAGGGGTGTCCCTGCGCGTCCCCGAGGGGGGCATCGTCGCCCTCCTCGGGGCCAACGGCGCGGGCAAGAGCACGACGCTGAAGGCGATCTCGGGCCTGCTCCGGACCGAGCGCGGAGACGTCACCAAGGGGAGCATCGAGTTCAAAGGGCAGCCCATCCACCGGAAAGACCCCGCCGAGGTGGTCAAGCGGGGAATCGTCCAAATCATGGAGGGGCGGCACGTGTTCGAGCACCTGACGGTCGAGGAAAACCTCCTCACCGGCGCGTACACGCGCCGCAACGGCCATTCCACGAAGGAGGACCTCGGGCTCGTCTATCGCTACTTTCCGCGGCTGGCGGACCGGCGGGACGTCAGGGCGGGCTACACCTCGGGTGGCGAGCAGCAGATGCTCGCCATCGGGCGCGCGCTCATGGCGCGCCCCAAGCTCATGCTCCTCGACGAGCCCTCCATGGGGCTCGCGCCGATGCTGGTGAAGGAGATCTTCGAGATCGTCAGCCGCCTGAATCGGGAGGAGAACGTGGCGATCCTGCTCGCAGAGCAGAATGTCGCCATGGCGCTCCGCTTCGCCCAGTACGCCTACGTCATGGAGAACGGCCGGATCGTGCTCGATGGCGACGCCAAGACGATCGGCGACAACGAAGACATCAAGGAGTTCTACCTGGGGCTGACGGGAGTCGGCCAGCGCAAGAGCTACCGCGACGTCAAGCATTACCATCGTCGCAAGCGGTGGCTGTCCTGAGACAGGCCTGCGCATGGAACCGGTGACGCAGCTCGAGATCGCGGGGGTCTCGAAGGCCTTCGGCGGCGTCCAGGCCGTCAACCGGGTGAGCCTCGAGGTACGGCGGGGCGAGCTGCTGTCTGTGATCGGGCCGAACGGGGCAGGGAAGACGACTCTCCTCAACATGATCAGCGGCTTCTACCACCCGGACTCCGGCCGCATCGTGCTGGAGGGCACCGACATCGCCCATTCGCCTCCCAGCCGGATCGCCGAGCTGGGGGTGGCGCGCACCTTCCAGAACATCGCCCTCTTCAAGGGGATGACGGTGCTCGACAACCTCATGCTGGGCCGGCACGTCCACATGAAGTCTGGCGTGCTGGCCTCCTTCGCCTACTGGGGGCTCGCCCAGAAGGAGGAGGTCGCCCACCGCCGGCGCGTCGAGGATATCATCGACTTCCTGAAGATCGAGCGGCTGCGCCGGCAGCCCACGGGCTCGCTCCCCTACGGCCTTCAGAAGCGGGTCGAGCTCGGGCGCGCGCTGGCCCTGGACCCGAAGGTCCTGCTCCTGGACGAGCCCATGGCGGGCACGAACCGCGACGAGAAGGAGGA
>Ga0209322_10001806_pt1 | contig 12345 bp, 10 predicted proteins | sample Rifsed19ft1_FD_184013 | JGI IMG/M metagenome (GOLD analysis project Ga0209322, IMG submission 184013) | Soil microbial communities from Rifle, Colorado, USA - sediment 19ft 1 (version 2) | ecosystem: Environmental > Terrestrial > Deep subsurface > Rock core/Sediment | place: Rifle, Colorado... | reverse complement strand
CCGCCCTCAACGCCGGCGCCCGCGAGGCCTACCTCATCGAGGAGCCGATGGCCGCCGCCATCGGCGCCGGGCTGCCGATCATGGACCCTTCGGGCTGCATGATCGTCGACATCGGCGGCGGAACGACAGAGGTCGCCGTCATCTCCCTGGGCGGCATCGTCGAGAGCCACTCGGTGCGCACTGCCGGCGACGAGATGGACCAGGAGATCATTACTTACGCTCGCCAGGTGCATAACATGGTCATCGGCGAGCGCACGGCGGAGGAGATCAAGATTCAGGCCGGCTCCGCCTTCCCTCTCGAGGAGGAAGAGACGGTGGAGATCCGCGGCCGCGACCTGGCAACCGGCCTGCCAAAGGTCGTCGAGGTGAGCACCGTCGAGATCCGCGACGCCCTCTCCGGCCCCGTCAGCGCCATCGTCGAGTCCGTGCGGCTCGCCATCGAGGTGACGCCGCCGGAGATCGTCGCCGACCTCATGTTCAAGGGCATCTGTCTCGCCGGCGGCGGCGCCCTCCTGCGCGGCATCGACCGGCGCCTGCAGCAGGAGACGAAGTTCCCGGTCTACGTGGCGGACGATCCCCTGACCTGCGTCGTGCGCGGCTGCGGCGAGGCGCTGGAGGAGACGCGCATGCTCGCCAAGGTTCAGGCCGCCCTGGCGGCGCGCAAGCCGCCGCGCTAGCGCTTCTCGTCCTTCTTGAGGAAGGACATCCCCCGGCGAGGAGGATCCGCTCCTGACGAGGACTGCTGCATGGTTCGCGAGCGTTATGGGGGCCGGCCTCCTCCTTCTGGCCCTCTCCGGCATCGGCCTCGCGCGGCCCATTGAGGACGTCTCCTACGCCCTCGTCTCGCCCCTGGAGTCCGGCCTGCGTTCCCTGGCGCAGCCCATCGCCGACGTCGTCGCCAACTACGGCGACGTGCGCGACCTGACGCGCGAGAACGATAAGCTCCGCGCCGAGAACGAGCGCCTGAACGCCGAGCTCGTCAGCCTGCTGGAAGAGGCGACGCAGCGCGAGCAGCTTGAACGCCTGCTCGAAGTGAAGAACAGCCTCGCCGGCCAGGAGGTCGTCACCGCGCGCATCTTCGCCCGCGAGCCGAGCAACCTGCGCCAACTCGTCGCCATCGACATCGGCCGCGACGACGGCATCAAGGCCGGCATGCCGGTGATCACGGAGGGGAACACCCTCGTCGGCACCGTGACCAAGGTGGAGGCAGACCACGCCTGGGTCACCCTGGTTACCGACGTCGACAGCGCCGTCAGCGGCCTCGTCCTGGAGTCGCGCGACCAGGGCGTCGTCAGCGGCGCCTACAACCGGCGCCTCGCCATGGAGTTCGTCAGCCAGGACGCCACGGTGAAGGAGGGCGACACCGTGGTCACGTCCGGCCTCGGCGGGACGTACCCGGCCGGCCTCGTCATCGGCAAGGTCACGGGGATCAGCGGCGGGCGTCAGGAGGTCTTCCGCCGCGTCACGGTAGAGCCCCTCGCCAGCCTCTCGCGCCTCGAGATGGTGCTGGTCATGACCAGCTTCGAGCCGACGCGGGTGACGGCGCCGTGAGCTACTACATCGGCCTGCCGCTGGTCTTCCTCCTCGCCCTGGTGGAGGCTTCCGTGCTGCCGCTGTTCCGCGTCGCCGGCTTGCAGCCCAACCTTCTCCTCGTCCTCCTTGTCGTCTGGCTGGTCGTGCGCGGCCCAAACGAGGCCTTCGTGCTCATACCGGCCGGCGGCTTGTCCCTCGGCCTCGTCGACGGTGCGCCGCTGGGCACGGCGCTCCTCGCCCTGGCGCCGGTGGCGATGCTGCAGGAGGTCCGCGGCGCCCGATTGAGCGAAGGCGGGCTCAGCATCGCCATCGTCTTCACGCTTACGATGACCGTCGTCTATCACCTGGTCTACCTGCTCGTCTTCACCGTCCAGGGCGAGGCGGGCAGTTGGGCCGCCGCCCTGGGCCGCGTCGTCATACCGACGGCGTTCCTCAACGTCCTCGTCCTCCTGCCTACCTACGCGCTGGTCCACGTAGCTAGTCCGGACATGCGCCGGGCCGCCTACGCCTAGGATGAGGGGATGAGGCCGTACAGCACCGGCCGTAAGCCCTGGCGCTCCGAGCCCTTCCAGGAGGAGACGGACGATCTCCAGGCGGCGCGAGGCAAGCTCTTCTACTTCGGGCTGCTGGTGTTCTTTGTCTTCGCGGTCCTCACCCTCCAGCTCGCCCGTATGCAGCTGGTCAACGGCGAGGCCTACCGGCTGCGGGCGGAGAACAACCGGCTGCGCCAGGTGCCCGTTGTGCCGCCGCGCGGCCTCATCTACGACCGAAACGGCGTGCCCCTGGTCGAGAACAGGGCCAGCTTCGCGGCGGCCGTCGTCGCCGCCGACGTGCCGGAAGAGCGCCAGACCGACATCGCCGTCGCCCTGCAGGAGGTGACCGGCGTGCCGGCGGGCGAGATCGAGGACATCGTCGAGGCGCGCCGCAAGTCCAACGACCCCTTCACGCCGGCCGTCATCAAGGACAACCTGAGCGAAGAGGTGGCCTTCCGGCTGCGCGAAAAGCTGGCCGACCTGCCGGGCGCCCGCGTCGTCGTCGAGCCGCGACGCGAGTACACGCAGGGGTCGCTCATGGCGCACGTCCTCGGCTTCGTCGGCGCCATCGACCAGGAGGAGTACGACCGCCTGGCCGCCTCCGGCTACCGGCTTGACGACCGCATCGGCAAGGCGGGCGTGGAGCTGAGCTACGAGTCGCTGCTGCGCGGCGCGCCCGGCATCCGCGAGGTGGAGACCGACGCTTCCGGCCGCGAGATCCGCGTCCTGGGCGAGAAGGCGGCCAGGTCGGGCAGCAGCGTTGTCCTCTCCATCGACCTCGACCTGCAGCGCAAGGTGGAGGAGTACCTGCGCGCCGCCATGGGCCGCTCGCGCAACGCCGCCTCCATCGTCGTCGACGTCCGCACGGGCGAAGTCCTGGCGATGGTCACCCTGCCGACCTACGACAACAACCTCTTCACGGGCGACGTGGACGAGGCGGCGCTGGAGAAGCTCCTGACCGACCCGGCGAAGCCCCTGCTCAACCACGCCATCGCCGAGATGTACCCGCCGGGGAGCACGTTCAAACAGATCACCGGCCTCGCCGCGCTGCAGGAGGGCGTCGCAAACGCCGGCACCCAGATCACGAGCCTGGGCTACCTTGACGTCGAGAACGAGTACGCGCCGGGTAAGTTCGACCGCTTCAGGGACTGGTCGGCGCTGGGCACACTGGACTTCTACCGCGGCGTCGCCATGTCCTCCGACGTCTACTTCTACTACCTGGCCGGAGGCTACGTGCGCGGCGGCAAGCAGGTCTTTCAGGGCCTGGGCGCCGACCGCCTGGCCGGCTGGGCGAAGCGCTTCGGCCTCGGCGAGCGGACGGGCATCGACCTGCCGGGCGAGTCCGAAGGCCTGGCGCCCGACCCGGCGTGGAAGGAGCGGACCATCGGCGAGCCATGGCTCCTGGGCGATACCTACAACTACGGCATCGGCCAGGGCTACGTCGCCGCGACGCCGCTGCAGATGGTCCTCGTCACGGCGGCCATCGCCAACGGCGGCAACGTGCTGACGCCCCACGTCGTCAAGGAGCTGCGCGACGTCGAAGGCCAGGCCGTGTCCATCGCGAGGCAGTACGTGCGGCGCAACCTGGGCGTCGACGCCCGCAACCTCGCCGTGCTGCGCGAGGGCATGCGCCAGGCCGTCGCCGACGGCACGGCGCGCACCGGCGCCGCAAAGGACGTCGCCGTGGCGGGCAAGACGGGCACGGCCGAGTTCGGGGAGCGGCGGCCGGACGGCACCTATCTGGAGCACGGCTGGTTCACCGGCTACGCGCCCTTCTCGAACCCGGAGATCGCTGTCGTCGTCTTCCTGGAGCAGGGCAACGGCGCCGCCAACGCCGCGCCCGTGGCGGCGAAGATCTTCGACTACTACTTCGGCCGCCGGAACCTGGCGGGAGGCGCGCGATGATCAGCTGGCGCGAGCGCCGCCCCTTCGACTTCATCCTCCTCGTCGCCGCTCTGGCCCTGTGCTGCTACGGGCTCATCCTGATCTACAGCGGCAGCCTCGCCTCCGCCGGCGGCAAGGTCGATGTCCTGAGCGGTCCCATCGGCCGTCAGGCTGCCTTCGCCCTCGTCGGCCTCGGCCTCTGCCTCGCCTTCTCGCGCATGGACTATCGCTTCCTGGCCCAGGGCTCCTCCGGCATGTACGTGGGGCTGATCCTGGCGCTGCTCTTCGTCCTCATCCTCGGCACGCAGGGCACCTTCGGCTCGCGGCGCTGGATCGACATCGCCGGCACGCACGTCCAGCCCTCGGAGATCGGCAAGCTGGTGGTCATCCTCGTCCTGGCGAAGTACCTCTCCGATAACCAGGAGAACATTAAGGACCTGCGCGTCTTCCTCAGCTCGCTGCTGATCGCGGCCGCGCCGGCGCTGCTCGTCTTCGCGGAGCCGGACCTGGGCTCCGCCTCGATCTTCCTCCTCGTCTGGCTGGGCATGACGATTATGGCCGGCTGCGACGTGCGCCACGTCATCGGCTCGCTGGGCATGCTGCTGGCGCTCTCGCCTTTTGCCCTCCTCGTCCTCGTCACCGACTACCAGCGTGAGCGCGTCAGCACCTTTCTCGACCCCGCGCGCGACGCCTTGGGCTCCGGCTTCAACACGCTGCAGGCGGAGATCGGCGTCGGCTCCGGCGGCTGGTTCGGCAAAGGACTGACGGAGGGGACGCAGACGCAGCTCGACTACCTGCGCACGCAGACGACGGACTACGTCTTCAGCGTCCTGGGCGAGGAGTTGGGCTTCATCGGCGCGATGATCCTCTTCGCGCTGTTCATCATCCTGCTCATGCGCGGCCTGCGCGCCGCCTCGATCTCGCAGGACGTCTTCGGCCAGCTCGTTGCCGTGGGAGTTGTGATCTTCATCCTCTTCCAGGCGTTCATCAACATCGGCGTGAACATCCGGCTGTTCCCGGTGACGGGCATCCCGCTGCCGTTCATCAGCCAGGGAGGCAGCTCGCTGATCACCGTGTTCATCGCCATCGGCCTCCTAGAGAGCGTCATCATGCGCCACAAGCAGGTGTCGCTGTAGTGAGTCGGGAGAGGACGGGCCAGACTCTGCCGCTTACGCCTGACGAGCTACTTACTACGACGCGTGCCGTGCGCAAGCGTCTTGACCTCACGCGGCCGGTTGAACGCAGCGTGATCGAGGAGTGCTTGCGAGTCGCCCAGCAGGCGCCGACCGCCTCGAACATGCAGAGCTGGCACTTCGTGGTCGTGACGGACGGGGAGAAGCGCCGCGCTCTGGCCGAGCTGTACAGGAAGGGCTGGGCGGTCTACAGCGCCCAGGCGAACGCGGCGGCGGCAGCGCAGCCCCCGCCACCGGCCGGGGCGGCCGCCGTGCAGCGGGTGCTATCGTCCGCCCAATACCTCATGGAACACTTCCACGAGGTGCCCGTCCACGTCATCCCCTGCATCTCGCCGCGACCCGACGCAGTGCCGATGTACATTGCCCAGGCGTCGATGTTCGGCAGCATCATCCCGGCGGCGTGGAGCTTCATGCTCGCCGCCCGCGCGCGCGGCCTGGGCGGCAGCTGGACGACTCTGCATCTCTTCCACGAGAAGGAGGCGGCGGAGCTGCTCGGCATCCCCTTCGACACCGTTGCGCAGGTGGCGCTGATCCCCCTTGCCTACACGAAGGGCACAGATTTCAAGCCGGGCCCGCGGCTGCCGCTGGAGCGAATGGTTCACTGGGGCGCCTGGTGAAGCCCTTCCCGCCACCAGAAACAGAAGGCCAGGCTTCAAGCCTGGCCTTCTTAGCGCTCGTGGTGGCAGGTCTAAAGACCTGCAGCTACGGCGGTTAACCTACGGGCTGGGCGCCGCCAGCTCCGGCGCTTCCTGCTTGGTGAGGACGATCTCGCCGCCCTCCGCGTCGATGAGCACCGTGTCGCCGGGGCCGAAGCGGCCCTCCAGCAGCGCCTCGGAGAGGCGGTCCTCCAGCTCGTTCTGGATGACGCGGCGCAGCGGCCGGGCGCCGAAGATCGGGTCGTAGCCCTTGTCGCCCAGCCAGCCGCGGGCGGCGTCCGTAGCCTCCATGCTGATGCCTTTGAGCATCAAGCTCTGCCCCAGCTCCTGCAGACGCAGGTCGACGATGGAGCGGATGTGCTCCTTCGACAGGGCGTGGAAGACGACCTGCCCGTCGATCCGGTTCAGGAACTCCGGCCGGAAGACGCGCTTCAGCTCGTCTACCACCTTGTCCTTCATCCGCTTGTACTGCTGCTCGGCCGTCTTCGCCTCTTCCGTGTTCACGGAGAAGCCCAGCGTGCTCTCGCGCCGGATGAGGTCGGAGCCGACGTTGGAGGTCATGATGATGATCGTGTTGCGGAAGTCGACCTTGCGGCCCTTGGCGTCCGTCAGGCTGCCGTCGTCGAAGACCTGGAGCAGCATGTTGAACACGTCCGGGTGCGCCTTCTCGATCTCGTCCAGGAGGATGAGGCAGTAGGACTTGCGGCGCACGGTATCGGTCAGCTGACCGCCGTCGTCGTAGCCGACGTAGCCCGGAGGCGCACCGACCAGGCGCGAGACGTTGTGCTTCTCCATGAACTCCGACATGTCGAGCCGGATCATCGAGTCCTGGCTGCCGAACATGAACTCGGCGAGGATGCGCGGCAGGTAGGTCTTGCCGACGCCCGTGGGCCCGAGGAAGAGGAAGACGCCGATGGGGCGCTTCGGGTCCTTGAGGCCGGCGCGGGAGCGGCGAACCGCCTTGCTGATCGCCGTTATCGCCTCGTCCTGGCCAACGACCTTGGCGCGCAGCACTTCCTCCATGTGCACCAGGCGCTCCGACTCCTCGCTGGCGATGCGGGTGACGGGGATGCCCGTCCACATCGCGACCACCTCGGCGATGTCTTCGGCGGTGACGACGGGCTTGGTGGAGACGCCCTCCTCTTCGAGGCCCTCCTCCATCTTCTCCAGGCGCTCCTGCAGCTTCAGCTCGCGGTCGCGCAGGTCGGCCGCCAGCTCGTACTGCTGGGCGGCGATCGCCTGCTCCTTCTCGCGGCGCAGGCTCTCCAGGCCGCGCTGGCCCTCGTGCAGCGAAGGCGGCGTGGCCGCCTTGTTGATGCGGACGTGCGAGGCCGCCTCGTCCACCAGGTCGATGGCCTTGTCGGGCAGGAAGCGGTCGGAGACGTAGCGGGCGGCGAGCTCTGCCGCGGCGCTCAGCGCCTCGTCGGAGATGCTCAGCTTGTGGTGCTCCTCGTAGCGCTCCTTGATGCCGCGCAGGATCTCGATGGTCTCCTCGACCGTCGGCTCCTCGACGAGGATGGGCTGCAGGCGGCGCTCCAGCGCAGCATCGCGCTCGATGTGCTTGCGGTAGTCGTCCAGCGTCGTCGCGCCGACGCACTGCAGCTCGCCCCGGGCGAGGGAGGGCTTGAGGATGTTGGCGGCGTCGACGGCGCCTTCAGCGGCGCCGGCGCCCACCAGCATGTGCATCTCGTCGATGAACAGCACGCAATTGCCGGAGCCCTTGATCTCCTCGATGACCTTCTTCAGGCGCTCCTCGAACTCGCCGCGGTACTTCGTGCCCGCGACCAGGGAGCCGATGTCCAGGGTAAGCAGGCGCTTGCCCTGCAGCGTCTCCGGCACGTCGCCGGCGACGATGCGGTGCGCCAGCCCCTCGACGATCGCCGTCTTGCCGACGCCGGGCTCGCCGATGAGGATGGGGTTGTTCTTCGTCCGGCGCGAGAGGATCTGGATCAGGCGGTCGATCTCGCGGCCGCGGCCGATGACCGGGTCGAGCTTGTTGGCGCGCGCCGCGGCCGTCAGGTCGATGCCCAGCTGGTCGACGGTGGGCGTGCGCGTCGTCGTGCGGCCGCCGGTGGCGGCGCTCTGGGGCGTGTTCTGGGAGAGGATGCGCGCCGTTTCCGTGCGCACGCGCTCCAGGCTGACGCCCAGCGACTCGAGGACGCCGAAGGCGATGCCCTCGCCCTCGCGCACGAGGCCGAGGAGCAGGTGCTCGGTGCCGATGTAGCTGTGGTTGAGGCGCCGCGCCTCTTCGACGGCGAGCTCGATGACCTTCTTGGCGCGCGGCGTCAGGCCGATCTCGCCCGTGGGTGTCTTCTCACCCCGGCCGATGATGAACTCGACGGCGGAGCGGACCTTGGTCAGCTCCACGCCGAGGTTGTTGAGGACTTTAGCGGCTACGCCATCGCCCTCACGGACGAGGCCCAAGAGGAGGTGCTCGGTGCCGATGTAGTTGTGGTTGAAACGCTGCGCTTCCTCCTGCGCCAGCGTCAAAACCCGCCGTGCTCTCTCTGTGAACTTGTCGAATCGGTCTGCCATCTCGCCTGCCTAGCGCCCCTGTTTGTGAATCCAGGTTAGCACACGGTCTGGGGCTCGTCCAACTCACGACAGACCTGCGGGATGTTACGCCTTCGTTTCCTCCGGCGGGGTCTCCGGAGCCAGCTGGTCCATCTTGAGCGCCGCGAAAGCGGCCGCCATCTGCGTCTGCGGCTCCTCCTCTTCTGGTTGATCGACACTCTCGACCGCCGGCTTTAGCTCCCTCGCGGGCGAGGCGTCCACGGCCAGCTCAATCTCGGACAGCGCCTCCGCCTCCGCGCTCTCCGTGGCCTCGCGCAGCAGGGCGTTGAGGTCGTCCTTGAAGGCGGCCTTGATCTCGTCCGGCGCGGAGAGTACCTCTCCGTCCATGCCGAAGGTGAACCCCATCGCCTCGCCCCGGTCGCGCGCCTGCTTCAGCGAGAGGCCGAGCCGGTGCCGGTCGCGCTCGATGCGGATGATGCGCAGGGGCAGGATGTCGCCCTCTTTGACGACCTCCTGGGAGTGGGAGATGCGGCGGTCGACCAGCTCCGAGACGTGGATAAGGCCCTCGACGGGGCCCTCGATGCGGGCGAAGGCGCCGAAGGTCGCCAGCTTGGTGACGATGCCCGGCACCACGTCGCCCACCTGGTACTTGTCGACGATGCCGTCCCAGTGGGCCGGCTGGGCGCGGCGGATGCTGAGGGCGATCTTCTTCTTCTCGGCGTCGATCTTCATCACGTAGACGTCGACCTCGTCGCCGATCTTGAACAATTCCTCGGGCGCCTTCGTCCGGTCCCAGGAGATCTCGGAGAGGTGGACGAGGCCGTCGGCGCCGCCGAGGTCGACGAAGACGCCGAAGTTGCGGATGGAGCTGACGCGGCCCTTGCGGATCTCGCCCTCCTCAAGCTCGGACAGCAGGCGGTCTTTCTGCTGGCTGCGCCACTCCTGCAGCGCGCCCCGCTCCGAGAGGATGACGCGGTTGCGGCGCCGGTTCAGCTCGATGACCTTGAGGCGCAGCGCCTTGCCGACGGCGTGCGCCAGGCCGGCGCCCGTGTCGCTGCGCTCCGGCCGCAGGCCGACGAGCTGGGAGAGGGGCACGAAGGCGGCAACGCCTTCGACGTTGACGAGGAGGCCGCCCTTGTTGAAGCCCGTGACCTCCGCCTCGAAGCTCTCGCCGCTCTCGAACAGCGTCTGCAACTGGCGCCAGCCGCGCTCGCCGCGCGCCCTGTCCAGCGAGAGAAGGACCTCGCCCTCCGTCGTCTCCGGCTGCATGACGTAAGCGACGATCTTGTCGCCGACGCCGACGTGTCGCAGGGGGTCGGCGCCCAGGGAGTGCATCTCGTTCACCGGGATCAGGCCTTCCGACTTGGCGCTGATGTCGACGACGACGCCGTCCCGGTTGACGCTGATGATCGTTCCTTCTACTACCTCGCCGCGGCGGAGCGAGTGATACTGAGCGGTCTCCTCCTGGGCCAGGAGGGCCGCCATGTCCATCATCGATTCTTCCTTGACTTCTACCGCCCCACCCCGCCGTCCCCCCAACTCCTCGGGGTTATTTACCAACCTTTCCCTCCGTGCTCCCGGCTTCGGCGCCAGGATCGCTGCATTCTAGCACAGGTGTGAGCGGGCGGCTGCCGATCCGGCGCGCCCAAAAGAAGAAGGCCTCCGCGCGCTTACGCGGAGGCCTGCACGACACCGGCGGCGGCCTATTTTCCACAGAGGCTTGCGCCCCCAGTATCGTCAGCGCTGCGACGTTTCACTTCCGTGTTCGGGATGGGAACGGGTGGTTCCGTCGCGCTCTAGCTACCGGCCACGAGTAGTATACCAGGTAACAGGTAACAAGTAAGAAGAGATGAGCCGTGCCCCATCTTGTTACTTGTTACCTGTTACTTGTTACCATGCCCCCATGAAGCGCGTCGTCATCGTCGACTACGGCGCCGGCAACCTGCGCAGCGTCGCCCGCGCCGTCGCCTACCACGGCTACGAGCCCGTGGTCAGCTGCGAACCGAGGGCGGTTGATTCGGCCGAGGCGCTGATCCTGCCCGGCGTCGGCGCCGCCGCCGACACGATGCGCAACCTGCAGCAAGGCGGCCTCGTGGAGCCTCTGCGCGCCTACATCCGCGGCGGCCGGCCCTTCCTCGGCGTCTGCATGGGCCAGCAGGCGCTGCTCAGCGTCAGCGAGGAGGGCGGCGAGCACCCCTGCCTCGACGTCATCCCCGGCCGCGTCCGCCGGCTGCCTTCCGGTCAGAAGGTGCCGCACATGGGCTGGAACCAGGTGCGCCAGCGCCGCGCCCACCCCATCTTCGACGGCATCGACGACGGCGCTAACTTCTACTTCGTCCACAGCTACTACCCCGACCCGGAGGACCTCGGCGTCGTCATTGGCGAGACGGACTACGGCGTCGCCTTCGCCAGCGTCCTGGCGCGCGACAACATCGTTGCGACGCAGTTCCACCCGGAGAAGAGCAGCACGGACGGACTGCGCTTCTACGGCAACTTCCTCCGCCTCGCCTTCGGCTAGGCCGTCGCGGGCCGGCCGGCACTATAATTAGCCTTGGCGGTGGGCATGACCTCGCATCGGGACGAAGGCGAGTCCTTCGAAGGCATCCACGTAGAGCTTCCTTTCTTCTCCGTTCGCGTGGGACGCGGCAGCGGGGTGTGGTATATGAGCGTGAACGACAACGACGCGTATGAGCGGGCGCGGCGTCGGGTGCGGGCCCGGCTGGGGTTCTTCCGCCACCTGGCGACGGCGGCCGCCGTGCTGGGAGCCGTCGTCTTCTTCGACCTGATTACGGGCGGCGGCGTCTCCGGCTTCGTCCAGGTGATCGCCGGCATCTGGGGCGCGGTGCTCGTCTGGCAGGCGTTCAACGTCTTCGTCTTTCCCGCCGTCTGGAGCCGGGAGGCGGAGGAGCGCATGATCCAGGAGGAGCTGCGCCGCCAGCAGCACTAGCGTGCGGCAGTCACTAGCGTGACGGCGTCCTGCGCGCGGGTGGGGATGAGCATGGGAGCGAAGGCTGTGACCGTCCGTCGAGAGTGGACTACGCGCTCGACGCCGCGGGCGTCGTTGCCCGTTTGCCCGTTTGCCCCTTTGCCCGTTCGGCGGCTGCTCCTTTCGGCCCGTTCACCTCTCGCCATCACGTGACATTCGAAGTCATCCCGGCCATCGACCTGCGCGGCGGCCGCTGCGTCCGCCTCTATCAGGGCGACTACGACCGCGAGACCGTCTACAGCGCCGACCCGGCCGAGATGGCGCGTCACTGGCAGTCTCTGGGCGCTGGCCGGCTGCACGTCGTCGACCTGGACGGCGCCCGCAGCGGCGAGCAGGCCAACGCGGCGGCCGCGCGCGCCATCCTCGGCGCCGTCTCCATCCCCGTCCAGCTGGGCGGCGGCGTCCGCGACCTCGAGACCGTCGCGCGCTGGCTCGATGCCGGCGTCGACCGCGTCTTCCTCGGCACCGCGGCGGCTACGGACGCAGCCCTCCTGCGCGAGGCCTGTGCTCGGTTCCCCGGCCGCGTCGCCGCCGGCGCCGACGCGCGCGGCGGCCGCATCGCCGTGCGCGGCTGGGAGGAAGACACGGGCGAGAGCGTCGCCGACTTTGCCCGTCGCGCCCTGGCGGCCGGCGTCTGCGCCCTCAGCTACACCAACATCTCCCTGGACGGCACCTTCGAAGGGCCGGACGTCGCGGGCGTGCGGCGCCTGATCGAGGAGGTCGGGCCAACGGCGGCGCAGATCATCCTCGCCGGGGGCGTCGGCTCGCTGGAGCACGTCCGGGCCGCCGCGGCCGTGCCGGGGCTCGGCGGCGTCATCGTCGGCCGCGCCCTGTACGAGGGCCGCGTCGACCTGAAGGAAGCGATTGCGGCCGCTAGCGGCGCCGCTGGATAGGAGACGAGATGCCGATCACGAACTTCGACCACTACACCGTGCGGAGCGGGGACGTCGACGCCTCCTGGCGCTTCTACGAGGGCGGCCTCGGCCTCAGCGTCCGCAAGCGGGAGGGCTTCCCCGTCCCGGCGTTCATCGTCTCGATTGGCGACA
>Ga0209322_10001803_pt1 | contig 12362 bp, 16 predicted proteins | sample Rifsed19ft1_FD_184013 | JGI IMG/M metagenome (GOLD analysis project Ga0209322, IMG submission 184013) | Soil microbial communities from Rifle, Colorado, USA - sediment 19ft 1 (version 2) | ecosystem: Environmental > Terrestrial > Deep subsurface > Rock core/Sediment | place: Rifle, Colorado... | reverse complement strand
GCTGCGCGGCGCAGCTCGGTGTTCTGCTGGCCGAGCGCCAGCGCCGGCGTCAGCGACGCGCGGTCGGTGATCCAGTTGGGCGGCACACGGACGCCGTCCACCGCGAAGATCTCCCACCCGTCCGGGTAAGCCACCGCGGCGCCGTCCGTGGAGTGCAAGCGCCCGCGCTCGTTCTTGCGCAGCGTGGTGTGGCGCTCGCTGATCCAGCACAGCTTCTCGTGGGGCAGCGCCCAGCCTGCGGAGTGGGCGAGCTCCCACAGACCGCCGAGCGGAGCCGTCTCCTTCTCCAAGCCCACGGCGTCGCGGAAGAACGAATAGAAGCTCAGCCAGTCGGCATCGTGGGATCCGTAGACGCTGTCCCCGACGCTGTCCCAGACGCTGTCCCTGACGCTGTCCCAGACGCTGTCCCCGACGCTGTCCCCGACGCTGTCCCCGACGCTGTCCCAGACGCTGGCCCAGACGCTGGCCCTGACGCTGGCCCAGACGCTGTCCCCGACGCTGTCCCTGACGCTGGCCCCGACGCTGTCCCCGACGCTGTCCCCGACGCTGTCCCAGACGCTGTCCCTGACGCTGTCCCTGACGCTGTCCCTGACGCTGGCCCTGACGCGAGTGGCGGGCGCTCGCTTCGCGAGCTCCGCCACGGTGGCCCGCGTCAGTCCCTGCGACAGGGGCGACCCGCACCAGACAATCCGCGGCGCCGCCAGGCTCGCCTGCGCGTACATCCAGACGATGGCGGCCTCGGCGCGCGGGCGATCCGCCGGATCAGTGCACAGGCCGATGGCCGTCCAGCGCTCCCGGAACTCTGCGAACCGCGCCTCCTGCTCCGTGGTGAGTGACTGTACTTTCATAAAGTACCCAACTCCTTCTTACGCGACGAGTAGGCGTTACGCACCAGCTTCAGCTCGTCGCTAGCCAGGTTGTACCCCTTTACATCGGCGGCAATCTTCTCCAGTAGATCCAGTGTGCCACAGTTGGCAAGCATCCCGAGCAGGTTGTCCGCGGCTTCGCTCAGCGGCTTCGGAGGTGGCTCGCTCTTGGCCTTGACTGCGCCTGAGCTCCAGCGCGCCATGGCCTCGCCCATCTCCTCAGTGAGCTGAGCGTTGTCCTGCAGGATGCCCTGGAATTGCGCCGGGCGCTTGGTGACCATCTCCGAGCCTGGGTCCTGTGTGAGCCAATCCGGTACACCGTTGCATCCAGGAGTTAGCACACCAAGCGCAGTCATTTCGTATGCGTACTCGTCGCCCGCGATCGGCATCCAGCCTTGATCCGTGGGCACATTCTTGCCGCGCTCGTTCTTGACCATCTTGACCTTGCGCTTCGCCCGGAAGCATAGAATCAGGTTCACCTGAACCTGTAGGATGTTGTTGATCAGCCTGCGCCGCTTGCCCTTCGGCTCGGCCCAAGCCGGAAACCCGGCTGTTTCCTGGCTACAATTCCAGGCCTTGCTGATGCGCTGCACCTCGGCCTCATGCATTTCCAGCACTCCACCGGGACCCTCGTGCTCGTGGGACATCGAGTCGATGATCACGGTCTTGCAGCCGTTGCTGATGCAGACGTTGATGGCGTCCCAGTAGTCGTCCGGGCTGAACGGAGGCGAGAATGGGAGGTGCTTGAAGTTGAACTTGTCGGCGTAGTGCAAGGCACGGTTGGCCTCGGTGTCGATCCAACCGATGTCGCCTCCGACCACGCGCTGAATGCCAGTGGCCAGGCGCCCAGCGGAGTAGCTCTTGCCCGAGCCTGAGGCTCCGGCAAGGCCGATGAACAGAGGAGTGTGGCCGCGCGCGGCCTGACTGATGGTGAAACGGCTCATTTCTTCTCTCCTGTTGGGTGCTCATTAATGGTGGCACAGTGTGCGGAAACCACGGGTGCCTTCGGGTGTGACCTGGACCTCCACAATTCATTTAGGTCCCCAGCGAGGAGCTCACACACATCCCGGTCCCTGTCATAGAAGGATGCTACCGGTCTCGGCTCAAATCCGGCAATCACCAGTACCAGCACGACTATCATCGGAACTCCATCCCCTCTCTAAACATCGCGTTCTTGGTAGGCTGCAGCGGCCGAGTGGTGTACTCAGGCCATTCGTTGGTTTCCCAGCACTTCACCCAGATATGCTGAGCTCGGCGCCAGGCTCGCATGCCCAGCTCGATGTACGCCGGGCTGAGCGGAGCGATCGTGATGCAGTCGGCTCCGCTTTTGGTCTCGGCGCACACCAGGTAATGTCGCCCCTGTCCAGGTGCATCCGGGTGATAGTGCAGCGAGACTGCCTCCTGGTAAGCCGCCGCTTGAATGTGCCAGCCCATGTCGTACAGGTGTTGCTCTAGCTTGTCCGGGTTGGCTGTGTGTCCGCACTTGAGGTCGACTGTCGTGGCACCCATGATCAGGTCCGGCGTGCCCTCGCACTCGACACCCTCAGCGCTGGTCCACTGAAGGGTTTCCTGCTTGTGGCACTTCTCCAAGTCGATGCCCTCCATCATGAGACGGCTTTTGATGGCGCCGGCTAGCCTGCGCGCGGGCTCGAACTCATCAGCCAGGACCGGCACCATGCCCTGCTCGCGAGCAGCGTCACGAGCCTGCTGAGCAGCCTTGGTGCGGTAGTCAGCTGCGTCTATCACGTGGAAGTTGCTGCCGCCAAAGACCAGCTGGTCGACTAGCGTTCCCTTCTCCATGGCGCGTGACGGTGCTCGCTGCTCGGAGTCCATTTGGGCTTTCAGGATGGCGGGGCACTCCTGTACTAGTACCTTGGCCAGTGACTGGCGGAAGCGTGGGATCATACAATCCCACCAGTCGCGCACTCGAATCGTGCGCAGGCAATCAGCACCCGATGCTGCAGTTTCTGGAGCGCCTCACTGGCGCTCATGTCATCATCCTCGCTGCGCGTCACGGCGCTGTATAGAGCTTGCGTGAGTTCCAATGCCGGCAGCGAGACTAGCTGCTCGCGTGGTGATTGGTATGAAGTATCCCAATCGCTAGTCAAGTACTTGGAGTTTCGGTGTTCCTGTTCCATTGCTCTCTCCTGTGCTGAGAACCATAGCTCTATGCTCATACTGTGTCAAGCCTAGACTTTAAAGTCTAGGCTTGGCTCTCGGTGAGGGCACCGCACGGCGGGCGAGTTCTGCCTTGGCGATGGCGTACTGGTCATCGGTGTAGATGTAGCAGTCCTCGCCGTGCTCTTGCGGTTCCATCGGCTCGGACTCGGCAAGGTCCGGGTCATCGTCGCACAGGACCATTGCCGCGCACGCATCAAGCACCTTCCGATCCGCCTCGTTCACGACGGCAAGGCCGTGGGCGGAGAGCAGGGCGCGCAGTAGGTCGAGCGGCATGTACACCCTGTCGCCGTATCCGTTGTAACCGGACACGTTCACGCTGGCTTCCAGGTCGTCTCCGTCGAAGTCAACTTCCCAGTGGCCGCGTGTGTATCCACCATACTCAACAGGCCTCCACTGGCGGATCTGTACGCGAGGCTCCGGCGCCTTCGTGTCAGCCACGTAAAGCCTCGTTGATGTATTCGACCAGTGCCGTGGAGAACACGCTATTGTCTGTCTGCTTTGCATGCACATCGCGAAGAGCCTCCACCCGAGCCACCCGCGCCTCGGCCGCTGCCAGTGCGGCGTCCTGCTTCAGCCCATAACTTTCTGCCTTCTGTCGCAATTGAGTCATGTCGGCCAGCTTGCGTTGGGTGGATTCGAGGGCCTGCTGGAATGCAATCACTCCGGACAGATGGGCCTCACACAGAGCCTTCCACTGGCCCCGCTCCGCTTTCGTCGCCTCGTGCGCGGCACGTTCCTCTGTTAGTCTCTCGCACTGCTGAGACCATTGCCGGTTCTGGCTCTCCGCGGCGCGTTTCCAGCCGTCTCTATCGGCCGTGACCGTGGCGAGGTCGGCGCGGAGTTCGGCCACCAACGCAATCAGGTCGCGTGAGTGCAGGTCAATCGCGATCCGATCCATGGCATGTTTCGAGTTCTCCTCAGCTATCGCGTGCTCATGATCGTCGTATCGCACCCATTCGCCGTCAGGGTCAGCCTTCAGATCGCGATGACTCTCGTACGGATTGCGAGACGTCTCGGTCAGTTCGTAGCGTTGGGTGCTCATCACTCCTGCCCTCCATCGTCGCCGGTGCTGCGCCGCTCAACGATGCCGTTAAAGCAATCTCCTTCGTCGGTGCGCTCCTTGGTAATCATGGTGTCACAATCGACGCAGAACGTGTAACCGCCAAGCCCACCACCAGCGAACCCGTACCCGAAACTCAGGTCGTGGCTGCCGCACACTGGGCACTCGCCAGCACGCTCGTTCACAGTTTCTCTCCCGTCTCGTCGCGCGTCTCGTGCTGGTGGCCTGGTGTGGGGCGGAGGAGGGCCTCTATGCGGTCGACCAGTGACGAGAGGCATCCGACACCTGGCGCATCAATCTCCGCCAGCACAGCCGCGCGCGTGGCCTCGGCGCGCTTCACGTCGCAATCATGAACCCGTTTGGCTGACAGCGCCATCTCGCGGAGTAGGTCAGGGTTGTCGCCCACCACGTCCGCCAAGTCCTCAGCGTTGCGCACAACCCATGCGACTAGATGTATCACGGCGTCTCCCGTGTCCCCGCTCGGCTCCGGTGCGGCGGGCTGAAACGAGCAGGCGTGCGGGCTCGTGTCGTGACAGACGGGTGCGGCGTGCTGAGCTGGGGCGCGGGATAGGAAGGTGTCAGTCTCATCGCGCAAAAAACCTGCATAACCGCACGCGTTTCGCCAGCGCTCCAGCAGCGCGGTCGCTTCGGTGAGGAGCTTCGTTTGCTCGATGAACATCTCATCCAGCTCATCTCTGCACAGACCTCCGGGTATTTGAATCACGACTTCAACTCCTCTCGGATACGTCTGACCAGATCCTTACGCCGCCCGGTGCGCGCGTCGATGCAGCGGGCAGCCTGCTCCAGCAACCCACGGGTAGTGTCTGCGCCGAATACCAGAAACTGGACACTGCAGTCCAGGGCTGCGGCCCACTCCTGGAGCACACGCAGTGAGTCAGTACCGTGCGCCTCCATGCCGTAGATGCACTGGTAGGTTCTGCCCATGCGCAGTGCCACTGCTTGGATCGGCAGCCCCAGCGCCAGACGCCTCTCCTTGGCTCTACCGGCCAACGCTAGGCGGATTTTTTCCGTCGACTTGAGTGTGAATACCATGGTCTCTACACCATGGGATGTACAGTACAGCCTGTCAACTGTCTTCTGTATCCGCAGGGTCCATTTCGTTGTCAAACCACCCGTTGTATGGGTCAGTGTGCAACGCCTGCGCCTGCGGCATAGTGGCCTGTATTCCCTCAGGCTCCTGAGATCGGACCGGCTCGCCGGTGCCAACGATCAGCATAAAGCGACGCGCACTCGCCCGGTTACCCAAACCCCAGGCCTCCTGGTTGGTGACCTCGTTCAGGTGGCCCATCACCAGCAGCTGGTCAAGTAGAGGTTGGAAGCCCTCCATGCCCTTGTCACGCATCCGGGAGCAGCAACGGAATGCGTCGCGCGCCGTAAACGTCCGGGACGCCTGCACCTTGCCGACAACGTGCATCGCTATTTGGTACTTCCGCTGGAGCCTCTCCACGATGTAGGCCAGGTCATCCATCGCTGTGCCTCTAGCCGGCGCAGCTGCTCCAGGCTGGATGAGAGCACGCTTAGCGTGCGCGATGAAGAAATCGCCGAGGCGAGCAAGATGCCGCTCACCACCACCACCCATAGCCTCCAGCACGGCAGCCACTCGCGCCAGATTGCTGACGAGTTTGCCCGCCCAGTCCGTGATGGTTTCAAATTCGCCTCCTTTGAGAATTCCGAGCTCCACGCGCTCTCGCACGTTCTGCAGCCACTCGGGTACCTTCCACCCATTTGGGTACTCGACCCGATTGGCGAGCAGCAGATACCCCTCCGGGTCCTGATCGAACATGCGACGAATCGCCGCGCTGTAGTCGTCCTTGATGCCCTTCGGAACGCCCTCTGGGCACAGGTCGCGCACTTCCTTGCGCTCCTCCAGCACCACGTAACACATGCGCGCAAGCAGCCCTTTGGAGCGGTACGCCGGGTTGTCCTTCAGCATCGCCAGCACACTGTACTGACCAGCTACGGCAATCCCTGCGCGCGGGCTGTCGATTATGATGTTGGTGCGCTGCTTGCCAGCCCCAGTGCCAACTCGGTCGTACATGAGCGGCGACTTGGCATCCCAGCCCTTCAGCAACGGCGATAGCTTCGGGTCGCCCGAGCTGTACCGCCCTCCGAAGTTCTGGAACACGTCGGCCTCATCGCTCACTAGGCACATGATGCCGTCGTGCTCCGACATCTGCCGCATAAACTCCTCCGGAGTGATGTCCTCAGCGATGCGCCTACCAGGAGGCCTAATCTTCCCGAGCCTCTCTTTCAGGTCAGCGAGCCTCCTGTGCTCCGGAGTGCCGCTCTTCACAGGAGCCGCATCGCCCTTGTCATTCACCTGGAGCTGGTTGATCTCCTTCTGTATCTGATCGGACTGCTCCCGGAAGCGCTTCTTCTCGTCGCGGCCCCACTCGTACACCGGCTTGAACGCCGCGCTGAATACGGGACTCTTGCGCTCCGAGGGGCTGGCGATCAGCATCGCCTGCCACACCACCGGCTCTTCCCAGCCCTCCCGGATGCGCACGCTCAGGTGAATGCTGGCCGTCATCGACGCCATCAGAGCGAACATGGCAGCCATACTCGGCGGCACCTGGTTGAATCGGCTCTCAGCAAGCGCCCATTGCTTCAGCTCAGAGGGCAGCACGTCCAGCGGGAACGGGACCGCTGCCTCCGTTCGGATAGGGTCCGGCTCGGCGTACTCCGTCGCGGCATGTATCCCCAACTGTAGGTCATCGTCGTGCCCCTGAGCAGCGCCGTTGTGGCGCTTGCGGCGCGCTTCAGCGGCCGCTTTAGCGGCTTGAAAGTCTCGGGATTGCGTCAAGCGTCCCGCTCTAACCCGAGGTACGCCCGCACACCAGGTCCGCGCAGCAGCCTGCGCTCACGAAGCTTCGACTGCACATGCGCGGGCGCCTTCACCTCACGCGCCACCACGCACAATCGCGTGTAGACGGCGTCCACCCGGACATGAAACAATTCCTCTTCAACATCGGTCAGAGGCAGCCCATAGCGCTGGTGCACGTCTAGCACTGCCTCATGCAGCAGCGCGCAGCGCTCTTCTGCATCGAGCTCCGGCAGGCGCAATGCGACTTGCTCTGCCTCCTCCTGTATCGCATCGAAGGTAGCCTTCACCCGCCGGTCCCGGTCATCGCCAGCAGGTAGATGCCTCCAGCGCGCCTCAGCTGCGTCGTACCAGTCGGCAATACTGCTCATGTGTTCTCTTCCGCTCCTTGCGTGCCTCGTGTCCCGGTCGCCAGTCCTTCTCAGGGGAAAGGAGTCTCCCCCGGTTGAGGGCCGGGGGAGTGCGTGGAACAAGTACGCAGTGCCATTCAGACACAGAGTGAATCGATTGTATAGGGAGGAATTGTTAAAGCCTATACTTGAACTGTCCGTTCATGGGTGTTAGTACCCCAACCTAGGAGGCAACATGGATCGAGAGCAAGCACATCGGGATGCAGAAGAAAGCGTATTGCAAGCAGGCCGTAGCCTGCTCGCGGCTAACCCGGAGGGCGGTTACACGCCGCACTGGAACACGTTTCGGGATTGCCTCGCCGGTGCCACGAATGACTTCGATAGGCGCCAGATAACGACCGGCGGTCTGGCGACGCTGGCAGCGGCATGTATCGGCCTGCTGCGCGAGACGTGGCTTCTGGCGCACGAGCAGGGTTCTAAGACACCGGTTATTGGGGACGATTAATGAGCATGAGCAACCAGGAGGCAACGAACATGGCACGCAACTTCTACCCGCTACGCACCTACAGCATCACCGAGACCGAAACGCCAAAGGGTGGCCTGTACCAGGCTCAGGGCTTTCTGAGTGGCAAGAGCTACCGTGGCTTGCCCACCAGCAAGCACCCAAGGTCAGATGCGCTGCGCTTGATGACCCGCTCGCCGAATGCACTGCATCCGGGAGAGTGGCCGGCGGCCGCGTTTGAGGACCGCGCACTCGGTGCCACCGGTCTCTGTCGATTCTGACAAGTCCAGGCTTGCGCTTTAAAGCGCAGCGTGTAATACCAACAGGGCCAGCAAGTCTTAGACGGCTGGCCCTGCTCAATTCGAGCAGAACAAGGAGATTGGAACAATCATGGCCAAGTACGAACCGACCGACACATTCACGTTCACCTCAGACAGCGTCACCCTCTCGCAAGCAGCCGCCGCAGCCCTGTTGGCGTTTGCATCCCGGGATGCGACTCGCCCCAAGCTTGGAGTTGGCATCAGCGACGGCTCGCTGTGCGCCACGGATGGTCATGCACTGCTGCGCTTCGATGCGCCTCAGTGTGAGCCATCAGTTGCACTCAAACTCGACCGCAAGGTCTGGAGCGCTGAGTACGTGAGCACACGTCTCAAGGTGGCCAAAGCAGATAAAACTGACGTACGCCTGGACTTCGAAGCTTTCAAGGATATGCAGTTCCCACCGGTGGGAACGGTCGTTCCGGAGCCTGGATTCGGCGTGTTGGTCAAAGGCGCGCCGTCTGACAAGGGTATCCGCAAGATGAAGCCTACCGGCGTCAATCCTGAGTATCTGGCGCGCATGGTCAGCGTGACCAAAGCTTGCGGTACCAAAGGTGTGCAGCTCACGGCGCTACATGGTGAGCTGGACCCGATCATGTTTACCATCTGCGGGCCCACTCTCAAGGCCACGGTCGTGATTATGCCGATGCGCATCTGAGGCAGGCAGGGAGACACGAACATGAGCCGCATACTTCGTCCCTACCAGCAGTCGTTTTGCGCGCAGATTCGCACCCTATGGGACCGCGGTGTGGACCGCGTTATAGGTGTGCTGCCGACCGGCGGCGGTAAGACCGAGTGTGCCGCCGAACTCAGCGCTGGTTTCGAGAACGTGCTCAGTATCTGTCACACCCGTGTGCTGTGCGACCAGCTGGAGGCGCGCCTAAGCCGCGCAATGACCTGGCAGGGTCTCAGGGTCCGGCAGCAATCATGCTCGCCGGACACTGTCTGGCCATGGGGCGTCCCTGACCTGATTGTCGTCGACGAGGTGCATGTCGGAGACTCACCTGATTGGCAGCACGTGTTCGAGATGGTGCCCGAAGGTACCAAGGTGCTCGGGCTCACAGCCACCCCTTGGCGGTTCAGCCATGGCCTGCGGCGTGACACGAGCAACACCGAAGACTCGGCTGTGAAGGTCGGGGGCCGAAAGAACGCCAAACACGGCAAGGGACTAGGCGACCTGTTCGGAGCGATGATCGTGGGCGTCACTCCCCGAGAGCTGGTGCGAAACGGGTACCTCGTGCCGCTCCGGGTCATGAACATCATAGAGGCCCAGGACGCGGCAGCCGAGCTTGCCGGCCTCAAAGGACCTGGCTGGGACGAGAAGAAAGGCAAGCACCTGCACCGCATCAAAGCGGGCAGCGACACACGTCTGGACCCGGTCGACGCGTGGCTGAAGTTTGGCGAGAACCGCAAAGCCATGGTCTTTGGCCATATGATTGCCAGCGCCGAGCGCGCGGCTGCTAGGTTTCAAGCCTGTGGTGTAGCGGCCGATGTGGTGCACGGCAAGATACCGGCTGATGAATGCAAGCGTAGACTTGACCGATTCAAGGCGGGAGAGCTGAAGGTGCTGGTCAATGTGATGCAGTTGACTGCAGGTGTGGACGTGCCGGACGTCGAGTGCATCATTCTCGATCGCGGCGCGAACAACCTGAACACCTACATTCAGATCTGCGGGCGAGGCGCACGCTTGGCGCCTGGCAAAACCGATTGCCTGATTCTCGACTTGACGGGCTGCAGCAGCAAGCATGGAGACCCCCAGAAGGACCAGGACTACTGGGTGGTTACCAGCGAAGGCCGGCCTGTGTCTGAACTCGCCTGTGAAGTCTGCGGGACCAAACTCAGCCCGATGTTCCCCCAGCGCTGCATGCGCTGTGACCCGTTCAGACCCAAGCTGGGCGACCCGAAGGAGCTCCTGGACACCGGTATGCGCGTTTACTGCGCCTTGAAAGACCGCCGCGAGCAGGACGACTGGAGCGCCTTGGACTCTGATGCTCAGGACCGCGCTGTCATTCAGGCCCTGGACGATTGCCAACTAGAGCAGCCAACCGACCTGGAACGGGAGACGGTCCTGAGTGAGCGCGCCGCAGCAGTCGAGCGCATCAGAGTCCGAGCAGCGGACCTAGAAGCCCTCAGGATGGCCGAGGAACGTGAGAGGCTCCGGTTGGAGCGTGAGGCCGTTGCGGCGCAAGAGCGGCTCGCTAGGGCCGAGGAACGAGCCAAGATGGCCGACCGTGTCCGAGCCGAGAACGACCGGTTACATGCTGAGCATAAGACAAAGGAGGCCGAACGTGCGGCCAGGTTCGCCGAGTGGTACCGGTCTAAGCAGGAGGCGCAGCAATGGCCACCGGCCGAGCACGAGCAAGCCATCCGGGCGCTCACGGCGAAGTTTCAACTCTGGATTCAGCGAAACTGGAGCTTGAGCAGCGCAGTCCGCGACGTGCGGCAGACTTTACCGCGATACAGCGGCAAGTACAGCCGGGAGAACTACACCGTCCCGGAATGCCTGCTGCCGCTCCTGACGCAGCTGAACGCCTCCTGGTGCCAGCAATCGGCAGACTTCGGTGGTGGGCCACGAGAGTCACTCGCCCAGTATGAATTCCGCCGCATGACCACGGACCCTCGCACCAGCCGCTATGGCGATGCCTGGTGCCGCAAAAAGGTCCGTGAGCTGTTTGGGCACGATTGCTTCAATATCCGGTTGCCTGGATTCGTTGACGATGCCGGGCCCGCAGTCCCGCCACTGACCAAGCGATTGGAGCTGGAGATGCAACAGGATGCGCTTGACGACGTGCCGTTCTGATGGGAGACTGCTTAGCTCAATGGTTACGGTCGATTACATCAAGAGGGGGCGCGGAGCGGCACAAAACACTGTGCGCCCCAATACTCGCGATTGCGAGGCCTTGGCGTAGTTGACACGCTGTGTCCAGCGACTGTCGATAGACGCTGAGACACACACAATTCCAGTGGTATCGCATGGTTGGCTTGATTGTCAGCGTCGCGAGAGGCCACCCTCTCTATACATATAGGAATAGAGAGAGTCTAAGGACACTATTATAGGGTGGCACAGGCTATGACGGCCTACTGACCTAGCGTCAATACGGCTGTAGAGTGCCTCTGGAGACCTGTGACACTGTGCGCGCCAGCGAGACAGACGCGTGTCAACGCAGCACACGACCTTGATAGCCCAAGGTAGGTGCTGGATAGTCGTGCCATGAACGACACATACGACTTCTACCAGGACACAATCTCAGAGTTTCTCACACGCAAGGCTGCGTTCGGTGAAAGGGCCAGTGTCTCCCTGGACGCGCTACACGCCGCGTACCAAGGCTGGTGCACAAGCCACAAGGTCACATCAGCAAACCGAATCTGGTTCGGACGGCTGGCCTTGAAACATGCTAGGCTCAATGGCCTAACAGTGACCAGCAGGCAACGCACTGGCCGAGTGTTTTACCTCGGCCTTGCGCTCAAAGAGTGAGAATTAGGCCGGCCCACAAGCCACAAAAGCAAAGGCCCCCGGCCGGATTGACAGGAGGCCTTTGGGCCGAACAGTGTGGCGCTTACCAGCCGAATAGGCTCCACGCAAAGAACAGACCGAGGGCGATGAGTAGGAACATCATGTCCACAACTCTACTGCAGGCTGAGAGCCCTGCCAATCCGCTGGCACTGCATTAACTTGCCAGGCCTTGTAGAGCTGCGTGAAGAAACGCTGATGACAGCGAGCCAGGTTGCTGCTCGACCAGCCGGCCCGGATATGCCATTCAAGGAACGTGAAGCCGTGGCCGTTGCGTGGCATCATGGCTCACCCGCCCTTCCGGACGGTGATGGTCTCGCAGACCAGTACGGTCTCGTTGACCTTGCCCTGGAGCATGGGACGGCGAGTGCAGACCTCGATGCGCTGCTCGCCGGGCTGGAGCTCTGATTGCCCATTGGGTGACTGGGCGGCGCCTGCCCACTTGCTGAGCAGCAAGGCTGCGACGGCGGTGATGATTGCGAGGTCACGTGCGAACGGACGGAATGACTTGTTCATGGCTGATTCTCCTGGTGGGCTCTGGCCCACCCTGCCGCGGCGCTCCCTGTGGATGCCGCAGCCGGGCGGGTCAGAGCGACGGCACCGTCAGTTGCACCGTCTCTCGCTCGTCATCGGCCCACGCGGGGCTCAGGTCGTAGCCCGCGCACTCCGGGTGCTCGCTGATGTACTCGGCAGCTGCCGCCGCGAGGCAATCGTCCTGGTCCTGGTCCGCGGT
>Ga0209322_10001790_pt1 | contig 12403 bp, 10 predicted proteins | sample Rifsed19ft1_FD_184013 | JGI IMG/M metagenome (GOLD analysis project Ga0209322, IMG submission 184013) | Soil microbial communities from Rifle, Colorado, USA - sediment 19ft 1 (version 2) | ecosystem: Environmental > Terrestrial > Deep subsurface > Rock core/Sediment | place: Rifle, Colorado... | reverse complement strand
CCCGCCGAGTTCATCGGCGGGCGCACGCCGGCCATGGCGCAAGTTTCTGGGTAGCGCAGCGAAGGGTCTCGGCTTGTCGGGCAGAGATTCTTCGCTGCACTCAGAATGACAATCTGCGGAGTTATTTCTTGACAAGCCCTAACCGGCAGCGTGCATCTCAAGTTAGTGGCAAGGGTCGCGCAGCGGGCTAGCCTCGAAGAGGCTTCGTTCGTTCAGCCCGACGGTTCAGCGTCGGGCGCGGCTGGGCCGATAGCAGTCGCCACTTTTCTGAAATGCACCGTGTGTGCTGCACAGATGCCAAGTCGCAGATGATGGTGTATGATCAAGTGGATTCCTCTGTCTAACAAAGGACGCCATGAACTTCCTGCGACGACTACGAAAACTCTTGCTGACCAGCCGGCCGGCCCGTTTCGTAGGCCAGTTCAGCCACAATGCCCAACTGTTTCTGTTGTCCACGCTGATCGGCGGCATCACTCTGGCCGGCTTCAACCTCTTCTTCAACATCTATCTGCGGAGCAGAGGCTTTGACCTCGATTTCATCGGCGTGCTGAATGCCATCCCGGCGGCATCTGCCTTGATCGTCGGCGTGCCGATGGGCATCCTGTCGGATCGCATAGGCCGGCGGCGCGCGATGCTGATTGGACTGGGTACTGCCATACTGGGCGCATGGGGAGTGGTCACGGCGGACACGCGCGTGACGATGCTCCTCATGTCAGGCGTCATGGGCATTGCCAACTCGCTATACTACCTGAGCATGGCCCCGTTCATGATGCGCGCGTCGGGCGACAAGGAGCGCACACTCCTGTTCAGCCTCAATTTTGGATTGATGACGATCTCCGGCGCGGTCGGCAATCTAATCGCCGGGCAACTGCCGGCGTGGTTCGCACACGGACTGGGCGTCGGTGCAGAAAGCCCGGAAGCCTATCAGGCCGTGTTGCTGGCAAGCGTGTGGGGAGGCGGGATGGGGTTGATCCCGATCTGGTTGATCCGCGAAGGGCAGCGGCCTGACCCACGCCAAGCGCCGCCGATCGGTTTCGCGGACTTCCGGCGGCTGCTTCGCCGAAGTGTCTTGCGGATGGCCGTGCCTAACTTCGTGATTGGCCTCGGCGCGGCGACGCTGATTCCGTATCTAAACCTGTTCTTCAAAGGCCGCTTCCAGATCGATGACGGCTCGCTAGGCGTGCTGTTCAGCCTGTCGGCGATGCTGACCGGCGTGGCGACGATCGTCGGGCCGCGCATCGCCGAGCGGCTGGGTGGCAAGATCAAAGCCGTGGTCTTCACGCAGGGCACGTCAATCGCGTTTCTACTGATCATGGGTTTCTCGCCGTTCTTTCTGTTGTCGGGCGCGGCCTTCCTCGTGCGCGCTGCGCTGATGAATATGAGCACTCCACTGTACTCGGCGTTCACGATGGAACAGACGCCGGAACACGAACGCGGCGCGGTCAACAGCATGTTGCAGTTGATGTGGGAGGTGGGCTGGACGGTGGGGCCGTACCTCTCCGGCGTGGTGCAGGCACGTTACGGCTTCGGGCCGCTGTTCATCAGCACGGCGGTGTTGTATTGCCTGGCGATCGGGCTGACGTGGCTCTTCTTCCGAAATGCGGAAGCGCAAGCGAAATCGGCGGCAGCGGTGGCGTAGCGGGAAGGCTGGCCACGCTCCGCATCCGTTTCTATCCGTTTGTCCGCTTGAAAGTCCGTTGACCACCGCGCTTGGGAAAGTGGCGAGTCTGTGGTAAACTCGCCCCCCAGTACCTCCCCCCATCTCATAGCCAAGAGGGTCCCATGTCCGACTTAAAGCCGATTAACTTCACGCGCGGCATTCCTGCCGTCGAATCGTTCCCCATCGACGACATGATCGATGCTGCCGCCGCCGCACTCAAGCAGCACGGCTCGACGTTGATGCAATACGGCCCATCGCTGGGTTTTGCGCCGCTGCGCGAGTGGCTTGCGCAGCAACACCGTGTCGAGCCGAATCAAGTGATGCTCGGCAACGGCTCGCTTCAGCTTCTGGAGTTCCTGTCGCTCCTGATGATTCAGCCGGGCGACATCGTCTTCACTGAATCGCCCAGTTACGACCGCGCCATCACGCTGTTGAAGCGGCGCGGTGCAGAGGTCATCGGCATCCCCTTGGAATCGGACGGCCCGGACCTCGATGCGCTGGAAGGCCAGTTGCATCATCACGTTCCGCGTTTCTTCTACCTCGTCCCCGATTTCCAGAATCCGTCCGGCGTCACCTGCTCCGCCGAGAAACGCCGGCGTATCATCGACCTGGCCGAGCGCTATAACTTCCTGTTGGTCGAAGATTCGCCTTACCGGCATCTGCGCTATCGCGGCACGGACGAACCGTTGTTGTTTCGACTTGCTCCGCACCGGGTGCTGCTCATGAGCTCGTTCAGCAAACTGATCAGCCCCGGTATGCGAGTGGGCTTTGTGATGGGCGATCATGAACTGCTGGCGAAGATAGCGAAGATTGCGGAGGATACGTACATCACGCCGAACGTGCTGGCGCACGGCATCGCCTATGAGTGGTGTCGGCGCGGGTGTATGAAACCTCAAATCGAAAAACTCAAGGCGCTGTACGTGCCGCGCCTGGAGGCGTGCCTGGCGGCGCTCGAGAAACACATGCCCGACGCGCAGGCAGTTCGCCCCGAAGGGGGCTTCTTCGTGTCGGTCATTCTACCGCCGCCCGCGCCGTCCAAGTGGGTGCGCATCGCAGCGGCGCGGCATCAACTCAACCTGGCCGACGGGCTGGCGTTCTTCCCGGACGGCGGCGGCGAGCACTTCGTGCGTCTCCCCTTCTGCGCACTGACGCCGGAAGAGATCGACGAGGGCATCCAGCGTTTGGCGATGTCTGTGCAGGAAGTGAGCCGCCAGGCGGAAACCGTGTAAACAAAAAGCCTCCCGCAGGCTCGTAACCTACGGGAGGTCGTTATCCGTTTCCCATCCGTTTGTCCGCTTCGAGTCCGTTGATGACCGCTTGTCCGTTTCACATCCGCTGATAACCCGCCGCGTGCTTCGCCGCCTCCAGCGTATTTCGCATCAGCATCGCGATCGTCATCGGACCGACGCCGCCGGGCACGGGCGTGATGCAGCCGGCGACTTCCTTCGCCGAATCGAAGTCCACATCGCCGACCAGCCGCTGCCCGCTCTTCTTCGTCGGGTCGGGGATACTGTTGATGCCCACGTCGATGACCGCCGCGCCGGGCTTGATCATCTCGCCGGTGATGAAGCGCGCCTTGCCAATCGCCGCGATCAGGATGTCGGCCCCGCGCACCACACCCGGCAAATCGCGCGTGCGCGAGTGGACGATCGTCACCGTCGCATCGCGGTGTACCAGCAGCAGCGCCGCCGGCATGCCGACGATGTTGCTGCGCCCGACGACGACGGCGTTTGCCCCCTTAAAAGTGACGCCGGCCTCTTCGAGCAGCACGATGCAACCCGCCGGCGTGCAGGGAACAAACAGCGGCTTGCGCCCCTTCATCGCCAATCGCCCGATATTCACCGGATGAAAACCGTCCACGTCTTTTTCGATCGGGACGGTGTTCAGCACGGCCTCCTCGTTCAGGTGCGAGGGTAGGGGCAGTTGGACGAGGATGCCGTGGATCGCCGGGTCGGCGCCAAGCGAGCGCACCAGCGCCTCCACCTGCTCCTGCGATGCGTCGGCGGGCAGATGATGTCCCGTCGAGTGCATGCCCAGCTCCTCGCACGCCTTCTGCTTGGAGCGAACGTAGGTCGCGCTCGCCGGATTATCGCCGATGAGCACCGTCGCCAGGCCGGGGGTGATATCCTTCGCGGCCTTGAGCTGCGCGGCTTCTTCGGCTACCGCCAGGCGAACTTTCTCCGCGATCACTTTGCCGTCGATGAGTTGTGCGGTCAAGGAAACCTCCTATTGCATGTAGGCGGGTGGGCCAGAGACTTGCCTGGACAGGATAGCACACTTCGTGATGGCCTGGGGAGTGTGTTTCGTCATTCCACTGGCATGACACCACGGCGATGAGGCTGTTTCCGATCGTCCGGGTATAATTTTCGCATTCTATCCGTTTCCAGTCCGTTGACAGGCTGCCTTGCACAACACTGCAATGCCCGATCCGGCCAATCTCGCTCCTATGGAGACGGTGCGCCTGCAACGCGTCGATTTGCGATCGTTCCTGCCTGCGCCGTTGGCCGAGCGCTGGCGGCCCGATGTCGATCCCGCCACGCGCCGCGCGACGCTCACCTCGCTCTCGAATCTCCTCGGCGCGCTCACCACGTACCTGCCCCGGCATCTGCTATTCGACTTGATGAGCCAGCCCGAACCGGGCCGGTCACCTTCCACTCCATTGATTTTCCAAACAGGCTCTTACGTCGCGACGCGCCCGGCGCGCAGTTGTCGATGGATCGCGCGGCCCAGCCGGGCGATGCCCTCCTCGATCATTTCCTCTTTAGCGTTGCTGAAGTTCAGCCGCATCGTGTTGTGGCCGCCGCCGTTGGGGAAGAAGGCTGCGCCGGGCACGAAGGCGACTTTGTCTTTGATCGCCTCTTTCAGCAGTTCGGCGGCATCCATCGACTCGGGCAGCGTCAGCCACAGGAACAGGCCGCCCTGTGGCCGCGTCCAGCGCACGCCCATCGCCGGATCGGGGAAGGCGCGTTCCAATGCGGCGAGCATGACATCGCGCCGTTGGCGATAGACCTCGCGGATGCGCCTCACGTGCCGATCGATAAAGCCGCCGCGCGCCACCTCGTAGGCTACCATCTGATCGAAGCTGCTCGAATGCAGGTCGGTGCCCTGCTTGGCCTGCACCAGGTGATGGATCACGTCCTTGGGCGCGACAACCCAGCCCAGCCGCAATCCGGGCGCGAGCGTCTTGCTGAACGTGCTCAGGTAAATCGCGTTGCCGCCGTACTTGCCGTTGTTCTCGCACTTCAGGCGCTCGGCGTCCAGCACGACCAGCGGCTTGAGGTGCTCGCCTTCGAAGCGCAACTGGCCGTACGGATCGTCCTCGATGATCGGGACGCCGTAGCGATCGGCCAGCGCAACCAGTTCGCGCCGCCGCTCGAGTGACAGCGTGACGCCGGCCGGGTTCTGGAAGTTGGGCAGGATGTACATGAACTTGGGGCCGGTGCGCAGCGCGCCCTCAAGTTTGTCGGTCTGCAAGCCCTCCTCGTCGATCGGCACGCTGACGTAGCGCGCGCCGTACATCGTGAACGCCTGGATCGCGCCGAGGTAGGTCGGCTCTTCGACCAGGATGTTGTCGCCGGAGTTGATCAACACCTTGCCGATCAAGTCTAATGCTTCTTGTGAGCCGGTAGTGATCAGCACATTGTCGATGTCCACGACGATGCCATAGCGCGCCATGTGCCGGACGATCATCTCGCGCAGCGGCGGGTAGCCTTCGGTGATGCTGTATTGAAGCGCTTGCGCGCCCATTTCGGACAGCACCGTGTCGGCGGCGGCCCGGAACTCCTCGATAGGGAAGAGCTCGGGCGCAGGCAGCCCGCCGGCAAACGAGATCAGGTCGGGCTGCGCGGTCAGCTTGAGCAGTTCGCGGATGGTGGAACTCGTCATGCGCCGGGTGCGTTCGGCATAACGTTGGGTCCAGGGGGTCGTCATTCGTTTCTCCTTAAAAGTCCGGGGTTGGGGATAGCGAGGCAGGCGCGACTGACTGCCGATGCGTCCATCGACTAAAACGGGGCAGGCCCGTGTGCCCACCCCGTTATCCAACGTCCGGCATCTACGCTGGCGACGCGGCGAGTTGCTGCCGCGCCAGCTCCGCGCCGCGCCGTAGGGCCGCCTTGTTCAGTTCGAGCAGGCCCCGATGGCGCGGCGGCAAGTGGGATTCGAGCGCGTGCTCGATGGCGGCCGGCGGCAAGACCTGCACACAGGCGATCAGCGCGCCGAGCATGACCACGTTCAGCAGCTGGGTGTTGCCGATTGCCGTGGCTTCGTCGTTGGCCGGTATATCGATCGCGTGGATGTCGGCCCGCGTGGCGGGCAGGTTGATGATCGAGCGGTTGATCAGCAGGTAGCCTTGCTCCTTGACCAAACGCTGATACTTCTCCAGCGACGGGTTATTCAACACGATGGCGACACTGGGATTGCGCACCAGCGGCGATCCGATCTCCTCGTCCGACACGATCACGGTGCAGTGCGCCGTGCCGCCGCGCATCTCCGGCCCGTACGAGGGAATCCAGGTGACGTGCCGGCCTTCGTCCATCGCCGCGTAGGCCAGCAGTTGACCGGCGAACAACGCGCCCTGACCGCCGAAGCCGCTGATGATGATTTCGTGCTGCATCGCTTGCTCCACTTGCACAGTAAGTAAAACGCGAAGCGTAAAACGTAATCCGTATTTACGTTTTACGCGTTGCGTTTTAGTTCAAGACCTTGTAGTCGCCCGTCGGAAATGCCGGCAGCATATTCGTCTCGATCCACTTCAGCGCCTCGATCGGCTTCATGTTCCAGTTCACCGGGCAGGCCGACAGCAGTTCGACGATCGAGAAGCCGCGCCCCTGCAGTTGAGTCTCGAATGCGGCACGAATGGCTTTCTTGGCTTTGCGGATTTCGGCGGGATTGTGCAGGCTGCGCCGCACCGCATACGACGTGCCGTCGAGCCGGGCCAGCAGTTCGGCCATGCGAATCGGAAAACCGGTCAGCTCCACGTCGCGGCCTGCCGGCGTCGAAGTCGTCTTCATACCCGGCAAAGTCGTCGGGGCCATCTGGCCGCCGGTCATGCCGTAGATGGCATTGTTGATGAAGATGACAGTGATGTTCTCACCGCGCGCGGCGGCGTGAATGATCTCGGCGGTGCCGATCGCCGCCAGGTCGCCGTCGCCCTGATAGGTGAACACGACGCGATCGGGCAACACGCGCTTGATGCCGGTCGCCATTGCCGGCGCGCGCCCGTGCGCGGCTTCGGCGAAGTCGCAGTTGAAGTAGTTGTAGGCGAACACCGCGCAGCCGACCGGCGCGACGCCGATCGTTTTGTTTTGGAGGCCCAGCTCCTCGAGCACTTCGGCGATCAACCGGTGCGCTACGCCGTGGGTGCAGCCGGGGCAATAGTGCGTGTGCAGCGATGTCAGCGTGGCGGGTCGCCGGTAAACGAGCTCTTCGGCGAGTTCTTCGTGCTGGGGGACATTGAGCGTATCTTCGACGATCATAGACCCTCCCTGAGTTACCGGGATTCCGTGCGTTGCGCTTGCTCCTTCATGTGATAGGCCGACGATTGCGCCGTAGCCTGATCGAGTTTGACGATCTCGGCCAGAATTTCTTCGGGCAGCGGAACCATGCCGCCCATGCGCCCGTAGAAGCGCACCGGGGCTTGACCGGCCACCGCCAACCGCACGTCGTCCAGCATTTGGCCGGCGCTCATCTCGACGACCAGAAAGCCGCGCGCCTCGTCTGCCAGTTGTGAGATGCGATCTTCCGGGAAGGGGAACAGGCTGATCGGTCGCAGCAGACCGACCGGGATACCCTGCTGCTGCGCCATCTTGACCGCGCTCTGCGCCACGCGGCCCGCGGTCCCGTACGCCACGACGATCAATTCCGCGCCGTCGAGCATGTACTCGCGGTAGCGCACTTCTTCGGCGCGGATGCGCTCGATCTTGGCTTGCAGTTTCTGATTGAAGCGCTCCAGCTCTTCCGGCTGCAAGTGGATCGAGGTGATGACGTTGCGCGGGCCGCCGTCGTTGCCCGACAGCGCCCAGTCCGGGATTGCAGTGGGCAGCGGGCGCATCGGCGGCAGCTCGGCAGGCTCCATCATCTGGCCGATGTTGCCGTCGAGCAAGACGACGGCGATGTGCCGATGCTTCTCGGCCAGATCGAAGGCTTCCGCCGTCAGGTCGATCGCCTCTTGCACGGTGGCCGGGGCCAGCACGATCATTTTGAAGTCGCCGTGCCCGCCGAACTTGACGATCTGGTTGTAGTCGCTCTGGCTGGGCGCGATGTTGCCCAGGCCCGGCCCGCCGCGCATCACGTCGACCAGCACCACCGGCACTTCCGACCCGGCGATGTACGACAGGCCCTCTTGCATCAGGCTGACGCCGGGGCTGGACGACGAGGTCATCACGCGCACGCCGGTGCAGGCTGCACCGTAGCACATGTTGATCGCGGCGACTTCGCTCTCGGCCTGCACGAAGGCGCGACCCAGTTCGGGCATGCGCTTCGCCATGTGTTCCAGCAGCTCGGTCTGCGGTGTGATCGGGTATCCAAAATAGGCCTGGCAGCCGGCGCGGATCGCGGCTTCGGCGATGGCTTCGTTGCCCTTGAGCAATTCCTTCGCCATGACATCTCCTGGTCTACGCTCGCGCGGCCACGCCGGGCGTTTTGGCAAAGCGGTACACGCTGATCGCCGCATCGGGGCAGATCACGGCGCAGATCGCGCAGCCGGTGCACTTGTGATCCGGGTCCGCCAGTTCGGCCGGTCGATACCCCCTGGCGTTGAACGTCTCCGCCATGCGGATGACATCCTTCGGGCAGACGGTGGTGCACAACTCGCAGCCTTTGCAGCGCTCGGTGTCGACGGCGATCCGTCCTTGTGCCATGTAGCCTCCGCCATCATCCTCCCGAAGGCCGTGAAGCGTGAAACCTGCGGGACGATTATCTAAGGTCAGCATAGACGAGTTGATACGGGAATTAAAGTGCAGGATGTCATTCCTGGCTGGCGACGATGCTCATTATGCTTATGACAATGCGCGGCATCGACACTCATCTCCAGCACGGCCTACGGGGCCTTGAAATCGATGCAGACCACTCCATTCAAAAGACATTTAACCAGGTGACCGGCACTTCCACCCCCTTCGGAGTGCCGGTCGCCTCTGTTGAGGAGTTTAATAGACAAACTCGCGGATGTCGTACTTGGAAATGATCGGCCCGCCTGATTCAAAACGCAAGCCGGCCCGGATGGCCTGGCGCTGCGCGCTCATCTCCTCGGCGCTTGACGGGCGGATGCCCGCTGCGCGCGCCAGCGCCGGGTAGCGCGTGTCGTCGTGCTCGATCAGATTGCTGAAATACACGATGTCTCGCTTGTCGAGCGGCATGGCGTTGAGCGCGGCGATCGTATCGGCGATGTGGCCGGCAGCATAGCGATCACCACCCAGCCCGATCAAGACGATCAGGCTTACGGCGATGCCTGCCGATTTCAGCGCGCGCACCGTGTCGATTGCATCACGCGCCGCGCCGGGCTTGCGGACGAACGCCAGCAGCGGATCGTGCCCGCTCTCCAGCCCGATGCTCACCCGCTTCAACCCGAGCGCCGCCAGTTGACAGTATTCGTCGATCGACTTCTTCGTGCCGCTAAACGCATCGAGGAAAGCGTAGACCGGGTGCGCGCCGAACTCTTCGCGCGCGATCGCCAATAGATTCGCCAGGCGGCCAAAGGGGATCGCCAGCGCGTTCGCCTCGCCGAGAAAGATCGAACGCCGCATCGTCAGCGAGTCGCCCATGAAGGCGCGCACTGCGCGCGCGTGCTCGCGAAACTGGTGTGGCGTTTTGATGCGGAAGCGCTGCCCGACGTAGAAGTTGCAGAACGTGCAGGTGTTGAACGAGCACCCCACCGTCGCCTGCAGGATGAGCGCGAGATACTGGTCGGGCGGCAGGATGCCGATCGGGTCGTAGACCTGAGCGAATCGCTCGCCGTCGAGCGCGGCGGCCCGCGCGTCGAAGCGCGCTGCGCGTTCGACCAGGCCGGGCAGCGCGTCGTCGTCGGGTGCGATCGTCCAATCGATCTGGCCTGCGATCAGCGCCGCGCCGAGTTCGCGCATGCGCGCCGCGCTCTCATCGATCAACGGTGCAGCCTGCCGTGGACTGAGCCAGTGCCGCTGCCGCGCGCCGCCCTCCGACCACTTCTCCAATACGCGCCCGTCGAGGCCACGCCGGAAGGTGTGGCCGCCGACCCAGCGGCTCCACAAGCGCCCGGCGCGGTCGCACGTCAGCGACTCGATGTTATCGATCATCACGGTCAGCGCGCCGTCTTTCAGGCTGCCCGCCAGTTGATGGCCCGTCCACGTTCCGCTGAAGAGCACGCCCTATCTCCCAGAGACTATCTTAGAACTCACCACCAGGACACCACGCCTCGTCGTGTCCTGCGCTTCGCGCGGGCGACGCGCTAGGCGAGCGCGCCGCCGGCTCTCTGTTGGAGAGCAGGAAACGGCGAGACACCAAGAAAGCCCTTAAATCCAGGGTAGGCGCAGCGTCTATCTCCTGCCAGTGTCGCTTGGAATGAACTGGGCGTGACAGTCCTCCACACCGATCCAGGCGCTTCTGGCAAAACCAGGCTCTCCAGGTTTTGCAGGGATTTGTCGGGGCTTTCCATTGTCGTCGCCCGGTTGACTTCCACGCTTCGTAACTGCTCACGTGGCGTCGCCGAGAAGTCCCCTCTCCGCTGCGCTACGGGGGACGTGTGAACGTCCCGGCTGATGGCCTGAAAGTCGGCTGAAGCCGACTGGCGGATCAGCCGGGTTCACCCGGCTTCCCTCTTTTCAGCCCGGAGTTTGAACTCCGGGCGATAGCTTCCACGCCTGCAGCCGGGCGGTTCACCGTCTGGCGTTCCCGGTCAAGGCGTAGCGCCTGGCTTGAGAAGCCCCGAAGAAATTGAGTCGAGCTGGTTGGATCGCCGTGCATCCTGTGGTATATTGGCGTCCATCGACTCAAAAGGGGGATGGCCTTGAACCTGATCGTTCATTTGATCCGCGAAATGCGGCCCAAACAGTGGACGAAGAATCTGTTCGTGTTCGTCGTCGTGGTGGTGGATCAAAAGCTGTTTGTGCCCGGGCCGTTCTTCGGCACGCCGCTGGGCCGCTCGGTGTTGGGCTTCGTGCTGTTATGTGTGATGTCGGGCGCGGTGTACGTGCTGAACGACATCATCGACGTGGAGCAAGATCGGGCGCACCCCACCAAGCGCAACCGGCCCATCGCCTCGGGCGCGCTGCCGATGGGCGTGGCCTGGCTGGCCGCTATCGTGCTGCCGCTCGCAACGCTGCCGTTCGCCTTCGGGTTGCACCTCTATTTTGGCCTCTTGCTGATTCTGTACTGGCTCAACAACGTTGCCTACACGTTTCGCCTCAAGCACGTCGTCGTCCTCGACGTGTTCAGCATCGCGTTGGGGTTCGTGCTGCGCGTGGCCGCAGGTGTGATCCTGGTCAACACCGAGCGTTTTTCGCCGTGGCTGTATGCATTCACGACCCTGCTCTCGCTGTTCCTGGGTTTCACCAAGCGGCGCGGCGAGATCGTATCGCTGCAAGGGAACGCCAGCAATCAGCGCGCCATCCTCGTCGAATACAATCTGCCCTTTTTGGACGGCATGATCTACACCGTAACGTCGGCCTCGATTGTGACCTATTCGTTTTACACGTTCTCCGCACCGAACCTGCCCGAAAACCACACGATGATGCTGACGATACCGTTCGTGCTGTATGGCATTTTCCGTTATCTGTATCTGGTGCACGTGCGTGGCGAGACGAAGCCGCCCGACGAGGTGTTGCTGAAGGACCGCGTGCTCCAGGTGACGCTGGCGCTGTTCGTCATCGCAGTGATCCTGGTCATGTACCAGCGCCAGTTGCTGGCGGTGCTGGCGCGCGTGATCGGATCGTGAGCCACCGGCATTGGCGATAGCGCCGGCGGAGGCGCGTCAACCGTGATCACGGCATCAGCCCCCGGCAAGGTCATTCTGTTCGGAGAACATGCGGTGGTGTACGGCCGCCCGGCGATTGCGGTGCCGGTGACGCAGGTCAAGGCGACGGCTTCGATCGAGCCGGGCCGCGCCGGGCGCGGCATGACGATCCTGGCAACCGATCTGACCCGCGCGATGCACCTGCGCGATGCACCTGCGGACGATCCGCTCGCCTCGATCGCTCGCCTGGCGTTGGCGCATTTCAACGCGCCCGAACCTGATGCGAACGTCACCGTCCACTCGACGATCCCGATTGCCAGCGGCCTCGGCTCCGGCGCGGCGGTCAGCACGTCGATCGTGCGTGCGCTGGCGAAATTCCTCAGCCGCCCGATCGACGAGGCGGCCCTCTCGGCATTGGTGTACGAAGTGGAGAAGCTGCATCACGGCACGCCCAGCGGCATCGACAACACGGTGGTCGTGTACGCCCGGCCCGTGTACTTCGTCCGTGGCCGGCCGATCCAGACGTTCAGCGTCAAGTGTCCGTTCACCATTGCCATCGGGGATACGGGTGTGAGAAGCCCGACCAAGATCGCCGTCGGCGACGTGCGCAGGGCGTGGGAAGCGGATCGCGCTCGGTCCGAGCGATTGTTCGATCGGATCGGCTCGATTGCGGAGCGTGCCCGCGCGGCTATTGAAGCAGGCGAGGTCGATGCGCTGGGGCCGCTGATGGATGAGAATCACGCGCTGCTGCGCGAGATCGGCGTGTCGAGCGACGAGTTGGAGCGGCTGGTGTCTGCCGCGAAGGAAGCCGGCGCGGTGGG
>Ga0209322_10001785_pt1 | contig 12412 bp, 15 predicted proteins | sample Rifsed19ft1_FD_184013 | JGI IMG/M metagenome (GOLD analysis project Ga0209322, IMG submission 184013) | Soil microbial communities from Rifle, Colorado, USA - sediment 19ft 1 (version 2) | ecosystem: Environmental > Terrestrial > Deep subsurface > Rock core/Sediment | place: Rifle, Colorado... | reverse complement strand
AGCTGGTCGAGGCCATGGGCGGGCCGCCGGGCGACCCTTGAGCCGTCATCCGCCGCTGATGTCATTCGGCGCAATGTCGTTCTGAGCCCTTCGGCTTCGCCTCAGGATAAACTCCGCGAAGAATCTTCGGCGCAGAGCGGGAGTGCGGAGGGCGCAGCGCCTCTGCCGGGGGTTAAAGGGGGTGTCCCCCTTCAAATGCCCTCACGATGGCGGAGCAGACAAGTTCCCCGACCAGTCGGGGAACGCGGGATGCGAAGCCGAGGCGTGAAGAGACCTTGGAGAGCCTTGGCCACCCTTCGCTCAGAATGACAAAGCCCTTGTCGACGCCGTCCAGCGCCCATCCGGGCCCGAACGGCCCTCAACGCCGCCTGTCGCGCCCTGTAGGATCGGTGTATGGCTGACCTGCCGGCCGTCGAGTTCCGCGGCCTCGTCAAGTACTACGGGCCCGTCCGCGCCCTGGACGGCGTCGACCTCCGCGTCGAGCAGGGCGAGGTCTTCGGCTTCCTCGGCCCCAACGGCGCCGGCAAGACGACGGCCATCCGCTGCCTGCTTGACCTCATCCGCCCCACGGCCGGCCAGGCCCTCGTCCTCGGCCTCGACAGCCAGCGCGACTCCGTCGAGGCGCGGTCGCGCATGGGCTACCTGCCGGGCGACCTCAGCCTGTACGAGACGCTGACCGGCCAGCAGACCATCTCCTTCTTCGCGGGCCTGCGCCCCGGCCGTGTCGACGCCGCCTACCTCGGCAGGCTCATCGACCGGCTGGAGTTCGACCCGCGGCGGCCGGTGGGCTCCCTCTCGCGCGGCAACCGGCAGAAGCTGGGCCTCATCCTGGCGATCATGCACCAGCCGGACGTCCTCGTCCTCGACGAGCCCACCTCCGGCCTCGACCCTCTCGCCCAGGAGACGGTCGAGGAGCTGCTGCAGGCGGCTGCGGCCGCCGGCCGCACCGTCTTCTTCTCCTCGCACATCCTCTCCGAGGTGGAGCGGATCTGCCACCGCGTCGGCATCATCCGTGACGGCAAGATCGTCGCCGTCGAGGCGATCGCAGACCTCAAGGGCCGCTCCCTGCACATCGTCGAGGTCAGCTTCGGCGAGCCGGTGCCGGCCGACGCCTTCGCGCTGCCCGGCGTGCGCGAGCTGCGCCGCGACGGCAACCTCGTCCACCTGGAGGTGCGTGACAACCTGGACGGCGCCCTGAAGGCCATCGCCCGCTACCGCGTCGTCGACCTGCGCACGGAGCAGCCCAGCCTAGAGCAGATATTCCTCGCCTACTACCAGCCGGCGTCGCAGTCTGACGTGAAGGAGGCCGCGCGTGCCGCGTCTTAACGTCCTCGTCAAGACGCTGCGCGACCTGCGCTGGCAGGTCTTCTGGTACGGCCTCGGCCTCGCCGCGATGGCAGCGCTGGTCATCGCCATCTACCCCAGCTACGCCGGCCAGCTGGAGGACTTTCAGCTACCGGAGGCGTTCGAGAAGCTCTTCGGCATCGAGGCCTACACGACGCCGGAGGGCTTCGTCTCCACCGAGTTCTTCAGCCAGACGGTCCCGGTCCTGATGATCATCTACGCCATCATGCAGGGCACCTCCGCCCTCGCCGGCGAAGAGGTGAAGGGCACAATCGACGTGCTGCTCGCCGCGCCCATCAGCCGCAGGCGGCTCGCCGTCGAGAAGATCGGCGCCTTCTTCCTCAGCACGCTCCTCATCTCCGCCGCCATTTGTCCCGCCTGGCTGATCAGCATCCCCGCCGTAGACGTCGACCTGTCGCTGGTCGACGTCATCGTCGCGACGTTCAGCTTCCTGCCGCTGGTCTGGGCCTTCTACGCCTTCTCGCTGCTGGCCGCCGCGGCGCTGCCCAGCCGCGGCCTCGCCACCGGCGTTGTCGTGCTCTTCGCCGTCGCGACGTACGTGATCTACGCTCTGGCGCTCATCGTCGACGTGCTCGACCCGCTGCGCTGGCTGGCGCCCTTCAACTACTACAACGGCAACGAGGTGGTGGCGAAGGGGCCGGACTACGCCGGCGCGGCCGTCCTTACGGGCGTCTCCGTCGCGTGCTGGCTGCTGGCCGTCCAGGCCTTCGAGCGGCGCGACCTCGGCGTCCGGTCCGAGGTCTCGCTGCCGCGCCTGCCGTGGCGCCGGGCACCTGTGTCAGTCTGAGCCCTTCGCCTGGCTCAGGATGAAGTCCGCGGAACTCCGACGTAGAGTGGGAGTGCAGAGGGCGCAGCGCCTCTGCCGGGGGTCGAAGGGGGTGTCCCCTTTTGTGCCCTGTTTCACGCGAAGCAGACAAGTTCCCCGACTTGTCGGGGACGCAGGATGCGAAGCGGGCGGCGCTCTCCTCGAAGGCTAGATTCTTCGCTTTCGCTCAGAAAGACAGTGCCGTCAGTCCCGGAAGCGCGCCGGCGAAAACGGCGCCAGCGCCGGCGCCGGCCGGCCGGCGACGATGCTCCCGGCCACCAGCTGGCCGCTGGCCGTCGCTTGCAAGATGCCGTTGCGGAAGTGGCCCGTCGAGACCCAGACGTTCTCCCAGCCGGGCAGCGGCCCCATGATCGGCAGGCCGTCCGGGGAGGCCGGCCGCAGCCCCGCCCAGTCGGAGAGCTGCTCCGCGTAAGCCAGCGCCGGCACCAGCGCCTCGGCGCCGCGGCGCAGCGCCCGCAGCGCCGACCGCGTCGTCCGGCTGCGGAAGCCCACGTCCTCCACCGTCGCGCCGACGAAGGTCTGGCCGTTCTCGCGCGGCACCAGGTAGGCCGCCGCGCTCCAGATCAGGTTGCGCAGCGGCCGCGGCGGCCCCTTCAGCGAGAGCATCTGGCCGCGCATCGGCCGCACCGGCACGTAGGCGCCGAGCCTTCGCGCCAGGGCCGCCGTCCACGGCCCGCAGGCCAGCAGCACCGCGTCCGCCTCGTGGATGGCAGCCGGTGTCTCAACGCCCCAGACGCGACCGCCCGCCCGCCGAAAGCGCCTGACCGGCGCCCGTGTTTCGATGAGGACGCCGAGGCGCCGCGCCGCCTCCGCCAAAGCGTGCGTCAGGCGGTGCGGGTCGACGTACTGTCTCTCCGGCAGGACGTAGGCCGCGAGCGCCTTCGGGCTGGCCTGCGGCTCCACCACTAGTATCTCGGGCCCCCGCAGCCAGTAGCCGTCCGACTCCGCCCGCGCCCCGAAGCGCCGCCGGAGGTCGCTCGCCTCTCGCTCCGTCAGGGCAATCTGCAAGACGTCGGTGCGCCGGTGGCGCACGTCGACGCCCGTCGCCGCCAGCTCCGGCAGCAGCGTCTCGTACAGCGCCAGGCTGTGCCGGCTCAGCTCCTCGAAGGCCGGGCCGCGCTCGCCCTCGTCGGAGAGGGCGGCGAGCATGCCGGCGGCGGCGCCTGAGGCCTCTCCCGCCAACCCTTCCCGCTCCAGGAGCGTCACGTCGGCGCCCTCGCGCGCCAGGTAGTAGGCCGTCGCGCAGCCGATGACGCCGCCACCGACGACCACTACTTCCGGCAACGGCCGCTAGCCCCCGCCGACCATGCGCACGATCTCGACGGCGTCGCCGTCGCGCAAGACGACCTCCTCGTAGCGGTCGCGGGGGATGACCTCGCCGTTGTGCGCCACGGCGATGGTGCGCCGGTTCACGCCCAGCTCGTCAAGCAGTTCCGGCAGGGTCATTCCGGCTGCGACAACGCGTTCCTTGCCGTTGAGCATGAGGCGGACGGCGTTGCTGTGCCCGCTTGCCAGTCTGCCAGTCTGCCCTTGGGTCACGCGCTCTTGCCCATCGCCTCCGCCCGCTTCGACCAGGCCTCGCGCAGGGCCTGGCTCAGCGCCTCGGCGGCCGCCTTGGGGTCGTCCGCGCCCGCGATGGCCGAGATGACGGCGACGCCGGCGGCGCCCGCCTTTATGACCTCCGCCACCTTCTCCGGGGTGATGCCGCCGATGGCCAGCACCGGCAGGGCGCTGTCCTTCGTGATGTCGGTGATCAGGCCGGGGCCCACCGGCTTGACGCCCGGCTTCGAGGGGCTCTTGTAGATCGTGCCCGCCAGGACGAACTCAGTGCCGTCACGGCTCGCCTGCAGCGCCGACTCGGCGTCGTGCACGCTGCGGCCGAGCACGGCGTACTTGCCGATGAGCCCGCGGGCGACGCGTGTCGGCAGGCCGTCCTCCGGCAGCTGAACGCCGTCCGCGTCCACGGCCAGCGCCACGTCGACGCGGTCGTTGATGATGAGGAGCGCCTTGCCGCGCGTCACCGTCTTCAGGCGCCGCGCCAGCGCCGCCAGCTCGCCCGCCGGCGTCTCGCGGTCGCGCAGCTGCACCATCGTCACGCCGCCGGCCACCGCCTCCGCGACGACCTTCTCGACGTCGCCGCCCTTGACGGCCGACTTGCCGACGACGAAGCAGAGCACGGGTGGCCTGAGACGGCCGATGCGGCTTGGCAGCGCCATGAAAACCCCCTCCTAGTCCGACTACGTCCTAGCGACGCGGCGTCGCCACGCCCTCAAGCGGGCTGCTGGCCGAGGCGTACGCCTTTCGCTCGATGCGGCCGGCGCGGTACGCCAGGCGGCCCGCCTCCACGCCGAGCCGGAACGCCTCCGCCATTCGCACCGGGTCTTTCGCCCGCGCGATGGCTGTGTTGACCAGCACCGCGTCCGCGCCCAGCTCCAGCGCCAGCGCCGCCTCCGAGGGAGAGCCCAGGCCGGCATCGACGACCACTGGCACGCCGGCGTTCTCGATGATGATCTGGATCTCCTCCAGCGTAAAGATACCGCGCCCCGAGCCGATGGGCGAACCGAGGGGCATGACCGTGGCGCAACCGGCCTCCTCCAGGCGCTTGGCCAGGATCGGGTCGGCGTGGATGTAGGGCAGGACAGTGAAGCCCTCCTTCACCAGCGTCTCCGCCGCCTGCAGCGTGCCGATGGGGTCGGGCAGGAGGTAGCGCGGGTCCGGTATGACCTCCAGCTTCAGCCAGCTGGAGCCGGTGAGCTCGCGCGATAGGCGGGCGGTGAAGACCGCCTCCTCCGGCGTCTTGCAGCCGGCCGTGTTGGGCAGGATCGTGTAGCGCTGCCAGTCGATGTAATCCAGCTCGGTGCGCGCCTTCGGGTTGTCGAGGTCCAGGCGGCGGATGGCGACCGTGACGATCTGGGCGCCGGAGGCCTCGAGGGCGGCGACGCAGGTCTCGGGCGAGTCGTACTTGCCCGTGCCGGCCATGAGGCGGGAGTGAAACCGCTTGCCGGCGATTACGAGCTCATCGTTGTTCATGATTCACCTCGCAAGTCCCAGAGCGGCCTCGTGTCGTATCCGCCGCCGCCAGCGTCTGAGGGCGATGAGCGCCCAAACCGCTTCGATCACGCCGAAAGGGTAGGTGCCGGCCAGCCAGCCGTAGACGGAGGACGCGGCGCAGGCGAGCGCGAAGCCGAGAATGAATACGCTGCCTTGCTCCTCCAGCCAGTACGTCAGTAGCATGGCGCCGACCGCCAGGCTGCCGAACAGCAGAAGCCAGTCCATCTTAGTCCCCCGCCGGACGCCAGTAGCGGTAGAAGTGGTGCACCGGCCCGTGCCCGTGGCCGATGGGGTAGGCGTTCTGCAGCGCCTTCGTCACGTAAGCCTTCGCCGCCGCGACGGCGTTGGGCACGCTATCGCCCTTCGCCAGCGTCGCCGCGATGGCGGAGGCGAAGGTGCAGCCAGTGCCGTGCGTGCTCTGCGTCGGCACGCGTCCCGTCGAGTACTCGCGGAAGCCCTTGCCGTCGAAGAGCAGGTCCGTCGCCGCCGGGTCTTCGCGATGCCCGCCCTTGATGACGACGTTGCGCGCGCCGAAGCCGGCGATCTCGCGCGCCGCCTCGCTGATGTCATCCCAGCTCGAAAGCGAGCGGCCGACCAGCGTCTCCGCCTCCGGCAGGTTCGGCGTGACGACCAGCGCCAGCGGCAGCAGGCGCTCCTTCAGCACCGCCACGGCGTCGTCGCGCAGGAGCTTGTCGCCGCTTTTCGCGACCATGACGGGGTCGACGACGAGGTTTGTGACGCCCCAGTGGCGCAGGCGCTCCGCCACCGCCTCGATGATCGGCGCGCTGGCGAGCATGCCCGTCTTCACGGCGTCGGCGCCGATGTCGCCCATCACGGCGTCGATCTGCGCCGCGACGAAGCCCGGCGCCAGCTCGACGAAGTCGTAGACGCGCTGCGTGTCCTGGGCCGTAACGGCGGTGATCACGGACGCGCCGTAGACGCCCAGGGCCGAGAACGTCTTCAGGTCGGCCTGAATGCCGGCGCCGCCGCCCGAGTCCGAGCCGGCGATGGTCAGCGCGATCGGTGCTCTCGTCATCGAAACGTAAGAGGCGCTCCCTCGGCCTGGCGAGCGCCTCTACCTACCCTCAGCTTCCTGCGCCGGCATTGCCCGGTTCAGGTTCCGACGGTCGGTGGCGGTCCGGCCACCCTCTCAGCCTGGCTCCCCAAGCTCCCGTGCCCGTATTCGGTTGCCTAGCTAGTCTAGGCTTCGGGCCGAGAGGGTGTCAACGAAAGGAGCACTCCCCTACTTCGTGTTCCGCTTGAGACGACGCGTCACGGCGCGTGCGTACTGGCCGCCCAGGGCAAGTCGGAACTCGTCCTCAGTGATCTCCAGCCCCTTCAGGATCGTTTAGAGGGTTCCACGCTTCACTTCCGGTTTGTTGAGGGGAACAGTCTGTGTCAGGCGCCCCTTTGCGGTCATTCGGTTAACCGCCAGATGAGTGCCATCCGCGATCCGTGGGAAGGTACATCCTATCTTTTCAAGAGCCCTGACGACGCGCTCGCTAGAAACCAGCGGAAGCAGTGGCTTCTTAGCCAACGGCCGCTAGCTGCCTGCCCTTCTGCGAGCCCTTTGGAATTGGAGCAACAAAGATAGAGGCAGCCTGTTGGGGTGGTTCAACGTCAAAGCGGACGGGGGTGCTGGGTCTAGCTGTGTGAACGACAATGCGCCGTTCCTTGAAGATTCTCTCGCGATCTCCGAGCTGTTCAATCGTGTTCAGGTACGTATAAGTCGCATCTCGGAGGTTATTAAACGCTTCGCCGATGCTTTCACCTTGACTCGCAATGCCGAGCTCCGGGCATCTAGAAACGTAGCCGCCTTCCGGCGCTTCTTCTACGAGATGAGTAACTCGGATGTACCCGACAGTGACCTTAGTGGGCACAGACTGCTCACCTTCTCCTAGAAAGCTTCGGCAATATGATGGAGGGCCTTAGCGGGGGCTGAGGTTCCAAATGGACTCATGGGCATGCCCCACCTCATGCTCTGCATATAGTATACGCATGCTTGACAACGTCAAGCTTTGGAAGGCGCCCTCTGACGCAGCCCTCCTCGCCGAGTGCGAGGTCGATACCTACCGCGCGTCCGGGCCCGGTGGCCAGAACCGCAACAAGGTCGAAACCGCGGTACGCCTGCGCCACAAGCCCACCGGCCTCAGCGTCATCGCCGAGGAGAGCCGCTCCCAGGCAGAGAACCGCGCCCGCGCCCTGCGCCGCCTGCGCAAGGCCATCGCCCTGCGCGTCCGTCGCCCCGTCGACGTCGAGGGCGTCCCCGAGGCCGTCCGCGCCTGCATCGATGGCGACGGTCGCCTGCGCGTCGGCCAGCGCGACCGCCGCTACCTCGCCTGCGCTGCCGCCGTCCTCGACGTCCTCCACTCCCTCGGCGGCTTCGTCAGCGCTGCGGCCGCCCGACTCGGCCTGACGACGGGCAACCTCGCTGCCTTCCTCACTGCGGACGTAGACCTACTGGCCGAGACGAACCGCATGCGCGCCGCCTTCGGCCTGCGTCCGCTGAGGCGCGACTAGCGTCTGTCACCCTGAGCGCAGCGAAGGGTCTAGCCCCCTCGAAAGAGGCGGCCGTCTCGAACTGGGACCAGATTCTTCGCTTCGCTCAGAATGACATAGCAGGCCCTACCGACCCCTCGCCAGCCGCTCCGCCAGGTAGGCGGGCAGGCCAGCGGCGCGGATCTTCGCCTGCGTCGTCTCGATGTCGTACGCTGCGCGCCGGAACTCGATGCGCCGCGCTTCCGTATCGAGGACGGCGTAGGCGGCGCGCGGGTCGCCGTCCCGCGGCTGGCCGACGCCGCCCGGGTTCGCCACGAAGCGTCGCTCTGCCAGCGCTAGGGATGCACCGCCATGCAGGTACGCCTCCTCCGACTCGAAGAAGACGGCCGGCACGTGCGTGTGGCCGACGAGGCCGAAGGGCGTCGGCTGGCGCCGGAGGTGCTCCTCCGCGTCCGACGCCGCGAAGAGGTAGCCCCAGGCCGGGTCCATGAGGCTGCCGTGCACCAACGTGAACTGCCCCTCGGCCGCTACTTGAGGCAGCTCGCTCAGCCAGGCCTTCTCCGCCGCTGAGAGCTGAGTCGCAGTCCAGCGCGCCGCCTCCGCCGCGAACGGGTTGAACTCCTCCAACCCGATGGCGCCGACGGCCGCCAGGTCATGATTGCCGGCGACGGCGACCAGCGGGTAGCGCCGCAGCAGCTCGATGCAGGCGCCGGGCTCGGCGCCGTAGCCGACGACGTCCCCCAGCGACCACAGCGTTTCGAACTCGCCGGCTTCGGCCAGCACCGCCTGGAGCGCCGCCAGGTTGGCGTGCACGTCGGCGACGACGAGGATGCGCATGCGACGAGTGTATTCCGCTCGTCCTGAGCCTGTCGAAGGACGAGTGTCCATTCCGGCGTAGAGACGTACCGTCGTGGCAAGCGGCTAGACCCCTCGCCCGGCTCGGGGTGACAGTTCGCACCCTATAATCGAGCCGTGCGCGTCTCCGAGATCGGCGAGTTCGGCCTCATCCATCTCCTGGCCCAGGAGCTCGGCGTCGAATACCCGCCGAAGCGCGGCGGCCTTGTGCCCGCCGGCCTCATCGTCGGCCTCGGCGACGACGCCCTGGTCAGCGCGCGGCGCGAGGGCGCCCTCATCTGGACCACCGACACGCTCGTCGCCGGCGTCCACTTTCTTCCCGAGACCGCCTGGGGCGACGTCGGCTGGAAGGCGCTCGCCGTCAACCTGAGCGACGTCGCCGCCATGGGCGGCGCGCCCCATCTCGCGCTCGTCACCCTCATGCTGCCGGACGACTTCCGCGTTGAGGACGCCGTCGCGCTCTACCGCGGCCTGAAGGAGGCGGCCGATGCCTTCGGCGTGACCATCGGCGGCGGCGACGTCGTTCGCGCGCCCGTCTTCGCCGTCAGCGTCGCCCTCTCCGGCTGGGCCGTCTCGTCGCGCCTCGGCGAGCCGCGGGTAATGACGCGCAGCGCCGCCCGCCTCGGCGACGTCGTCGCCGTCAGCGGTTCGCTTGGCGATTCCGCCGCCGGCCTGCGCCTCCGGCGCGAGGGCACCTCCTTTCGGACGAAGGCGAGCCGCCTGCTGCGCGCCGCCCACGAGCGCCCCCAGCCCCGCATCGCTCTCGGCCAGGCCGCCGTCCGCGCCGGCGTCCGCTGCGCCATCGATGTCAGCGACGGCCTCGTCCAGGACCTGGGCCACGTCGCGCGGGCCAGCGGCGTCGGCATCCGCGTCGACGCCAACCGCGTGCCGACCAGCGCCGCGCTGCGCGGCGCCTTCCCCTCCCAGGCCCTCGGCTTCGCCCTCAGCGGCGGCGAGGACTACGAGCTCGTCCTCATCGCCTCGCGCCCCGTCATCGAGTCGCTCATCGGCGCCGTGGATACGCCCCTGACCGAGATCGGCGAGGTCGTCCAGTACGACGAGCCGCGCGTCGCCGTCGCCGACGAGACTGGGCGCGAGATCCCGCTGGCGCGGGGCGGCTGGGACCACTTCGCGGCCCGATGAGCGGTAGGGGGTCATTCTGGTCAACCCGAGCGCTGGTCATCGTTCGTGGTGAGCCTGTCGAACCACGATCAGTCGTCAAACTAATCGTCCTTCGACAAGCTCAGGACGAGCGGCCACCAGAGTGGGCCACTACCCGATGACCATCGTCCGCGACAGCCGCGGCCCGGCCGAGACGCGGCGCCTGGGTGAGCGCCTGGCCCGTTTGCTGCGCCCCGGCGACGTCGTCCTGCTGCAGGGCGAGCTGGGCGCCGGCAAGACCTGCTTCGCCCAGGGCATCGGCCGCGGCCTGCGCGTGCGCGAACCCGTCAAGAGCTCCTCCTTCGTCCTCGTCAACGAGTACCACGGCCGCCTCCACGTCTATCACGCCGACCTCTTTCGCCTCGAAGACCCGGCGGAGGTCGCCGACCTGGCGCTGGAGGAGACGGCGCGAGACGGCCTCCTCCTCGTCGAGTGGCCGGACCGGGCGCCCGGCGAGCTGCCGCCCGAGCACCTCCTCGTCCTCTTCGAGATGACGGGCGGGCGCACGCGCCGCATCAGCCTGACGCCCCGCGGCGAGCGCTACGAAGCGCTGGTCAGCGAGCTTGAGGCCTCGTCAGCGCCACGGTCGACCGCGCATGCCTGAACGCAACCTCGCCGTCGCCATAGACACCGCCTCCGACCTCGCCGGCGTCGCGCTGACGGAGGAGGGCGCCCTGCTCGGCGCCGTCACCTGGCGCACGCGCCAGAACCAGTCGCGGGAGCTGCTGCCGGCCCTGGACTGGCTCCTCGGCCGCCAGGGACGCGGCAAGGAGGAGATCGGCGCCGTCTTCGTCTGCCTCGGGCCCGGCTCCTACGCCGGCCTGCGCGTCGGCGTCAGCACCGCCAAGGCGCTTGCCTTCGCCCTCGACGCCTCGCTGGCCGGCGTCGGCCGCCTCGAGGCGGACGCCGAGCCCCTGGTGGCCGCTGCGCAGGGCCGCGTCGTCGCCGTCCACGCCGCTGGCCGCGCCGAGCTCGCCTGGGCCGCGTACGGACGCGGCGATGATAGGCCCCAGGAGCTCGTCGCGCCGCGCCTGAGCACCGCCGAGGCGCTCGTCGACGCCTTGCAGCCCGGCGACCGCGTCTGCGCCGACCCGAAGGCGCTGCCGGCGTCCCTCGGCGACGCCATCGCTGCCAGAGATGCGGTCTTCGTGGAAGCCGCGCCGGACCGCGTCCTCGCCGTCGCCCGCCTCGGCCGGGCCCGCCTGGCGCGCGGCGCTGTCGACAATCCCGACACGCTTGTGCCACTGTATCTGCGGGCGCCGGCCATCGGGCCCCAGAGGTAGAAGTGGTCAGCTATCAGCAATCAGCGGTAGGAGCAGCGGGAGTGCAGAGAGCCTGTCCTGAGCCTGTCGAAGGAGCGCAGCGCCTCTGCCGGGGGGCATGGGGGGTGTCCCCCCATCTCTCCTCTACCTTTCTGGGCGGAGCAGACCGATAGGGATGCGGAGCGCCAAGACGCCATAAGGAGCGCGATGGAACGCACCCTCATCCTCGTCAAGCCCGACGCCATGCAGCGCGGCCTCGCCGGCGAGATCCTCCGCCGCCTGGAGGCCCGCGGCCTGCGCATCGTCGGCCTCAAGCTCCTCCAGGTCGACCGCGCCCTCGCCGAGCGTCACTACGCCGAGCACGCCGGCAAGCCCTTCTACGAGGGCCTCATCGCCTACATCACGACCTGCCCGATCGTCATCGCCGTCTTCGAGGGCACCGACGCCGTCGAGGCCGTACGCACCACCATGGGCAAGACTAACCCGCGCGACGCCGCGCCCGGCACGATCCGCGGCGACCTCGGCCTCGAGGTCGGCCGCAACCTCATCCACGGCTCCGACTCGTTGGCCAGCGCCGCCCGCGAGATCGACCTCTTCTTTCAGCCCGCCGAGCTTCTCAGCTACCAGCGCGCCATCGACCCCTGGTTGTTCGAGTAGAGGAAGCCATGTCGCCGGAGCCCCGTCTGTCTTTGCGAGGCTCGCCGCAGGCGAGCCGTGGCAATCTTGGACGCCAGGTCAAGGATTGCTTCGCCCTTCGGCCTTGCTCAGGGCATGCTTCGCTCGCAATGACAGCCGCGTCCCAGCCCAGGGCAGGCCTGAAGGCTGCAGCTACTGAAACCGGACCGCCGGCACGCCGGCGCGACCCCAGAGGCCCTCCAGGTTGTAGTAAGCGCGGTCCTCCGGCGTGAACACGTGCACGATCACGGCGCCGAAGTCGACGAGCACCCAGCCCGAGTCCGAGTCGCCCTCCCGGTGCAGCGCGCCGACGCCCTCGCGCGCCAACTCCTTGTCGAAGGCGCTGATGAGGGCGTCCATATGGCGCGGGTTCAGCGCCGTCGCGATCACGAAGTAGTCGGTGAACGGCGCGACCTGGTGAATGTCGAGGAGGACTACGTCTTCAGCCTGCCGCTCGGAGAGGAAGTCGACGATGCGTCGCGCCAGCTCGGCGGGTTCGATCTTCGCTTGCGTCACCGAACTCATAGTAACAAGTAACCAGTAACAAGTAACAAGAGCCAGCGATCTGTCTTTGCGAGTCCTTCGGAGAAGGACGAAGCAATCTCACGAGCGTCGTCGAGCGTGACTCATGAGATTGCCACGGCCCTTCTGCGAAGGGCCTCGCAATGACAGCCTCGTCTTGTCGGCTCGCTCACTTGTTACTTGTTACCTCTCACTT
>Ga0209322_10001779_pt1 | contig 12427 bp, 12 predicted proteins | sample Rifsed19ft1_FD_184013 | JGI IMG/M metagenome (GOLD analysis project Ga0209322, IMG submission 184013) | Soil microbial communities from Rifle, Colorado, USA - sediment 19ft 1 (version 2) | ecosystem: Environmental > Terrestrial > Deep subsurface > Rock core/Sediment | place: Rifle, Colorado... | reverse complement strand
TCCTTCCCGCAAATATGTTAACTATTCTAGTTAACTTTGATATTATTTCAATGAATTATAGACACCATAACATATAAGGGGTGGGTAAGTCGGTAACTTCGTGAGATGCTCACTGAGATTTCACGACCCTTGTCCTCGTGAAAACGGGGAAAGGAACCCACCCCTAACCCCTCCCAAGAGGGGAATAATCCATGCCACCCAGTGACCCGCATAAATAAAATGAAAATTCCTATACAATCAAGTTATACGGATAAAAATGCCGTATAAATGAGTTTTGTATGGTGAATTAAGTGAGAGCGAATCCACCATATGCGGAAATATTGCAGGTGGATTCGACGCAAAAACCAGCGCCTTAATCGTTCGACTGAGCGCTCACGACGAAGTCCACCCTACACTTTAAAGTTCTTTTCGCTGTAAAATGTTAGCCCCGTCTTTTCTGCGCTTTTTTCAAAGAAGGCCTATACCGAATCTATCTCACCGATGAGATGTATTGTTTTTGTTGCATCTGCAATCCTTACACCACCCAAAACAGACACACCTCTTTTAAAGAGAGGATTTGAGTAACCACTTGCAGTAAGTAAAACAACTATTCTATCGGTCGCGTTTTTGGCAGGTCTCAGGATGGGCTCGAACGTATGATTTGCGAGCGTAGTTCCAGTTATAATCAGGATATTCTCCCATTGTAAACGGTAATTTTAGTTGTTATTATTGTTTTATGCAGATGATAAACGAACACAAGACTATAGTTTCGATTGTGACTCCTTTAGGTGAAGGTGGTATTGGCAAGATAATCGTCTCCGGCCCGGACGCCTTGAGTATTGTCAATAAGGTGTTTCAGGGAAAGGGCATTGCTGATCTTCGTGAAGCTACAAGCCACAAGCTTTATTACGGACACATCCATGATAAAGGAGAGAGGATTGATGAGGTTATTTTAAATATCATAAAACAATGTGACAGCTTTACCGGTGAAGATGTCGTAGAAATAAATTGCCATGGTGGTATCCGTGTAGTAATGCGGATTTATGAACTCTTGCAGACGTCAGGCGTAGCGGGAGTTGAGTGGGATTCGTTGCTCCAACAGTCCTTTGAAAACAGCAAGATGGATTTTATCCAGAAAGAGGCGCTTCAGGAGCTTATTCAGGTACGGACAAAGCTGGGGGTAAAGGTGCTATTGGATCAATATGGAGGGGCATTATCGGGAGCGCTGAAACAAGGGCTGGAGATCATCGAAGGAATCAGGGAATCTTTACTTACAAAGGATAACGAAAATACCCCCCTTCTATCCCCCCCTTCACAAGGGGGGGAAGGGAAATTTGAGAATGAAATTGTTCACCCCCACCCTAACCCTCCCCCATCAAGGGGGAGGGAATTTAATAATCTACCAAATTCCCTTCCATTAAATAAGAGGGAGTCCAATGATCTACCACACCCCATTCCATTCAGCGGGAAGGAATCGAACGATATTCTGCAACACACATCCCCCTCCCCTCGTGGGAGGGGGCTAGGGGGAGGGGGGGATGATTTATTACGTAAAAATAGTGAGTCAGTTTCCGTCCTAATAGACCATATTGAAAATTTATTGAAAACGGCCCCTTTCGGCACAGCATTGACCTCGCCGCAGGTCTTAGTAATTCTGGGCAAGCCCAATGTGGGTAAATCGACCCTCATCAATGCCATTCTTGGGGAAGAGCGGATGCTTGTACATCATGAGCCGGGGACGACACGGGATTACGTAAGTGAGTTTATCTCCATTGAGGGTATTCCTTTTGAACTGGTGGATACTGCCGGCGTGCGGGAAACCAGCGATATGCTGGAGGTCATGAGCATAGAGATGACACAGGAACAGCTCCGGCGCGCCGATAAGGTTATCGCAGTATTTGATAATTCACAAAAATTTGATCAGGAAGATGAGGGAATTTTGAGCGCTTTAAATTCCTGGTTGACGATAAAAGCTTCTAACGATTCACAACAAAAAGCAAATGCGCATGCGGTTATTCCCGTGATTAACAAATGCGACCTGCCTGCAAAATTAGACAAGCTAAGGATTGCGGCTAACTTTCAGCAACCTGTATGCTGTATATCTGCCATGAATAAGGCAGGGTTTGAGGATTTGAACAGACGGCTTGTGGAGGAATTCGATACGACTTACAAGCCCATGAATGCTGTGGTATTTAATAAAAGACTACACTTCTTATTGTCGAAGGCCGATATGCTGATTAAACAGGAGAAGGATTGTTTGGCTGCAAATAATGTGTCTGATAAGACGTTTCAATTACTTGATGAATTGAAGGACATTTTCACAACGTGTTTAAAAGGGTCTTAAATTTTGCAATAATTCAGCCAATAAGTCTATCCGATAACCGCATGTCTATGCTGCAAAAGCTGCAAAGCTGCCGTGGTGAACGGATAGAGAAAAGGGGGAAAAACCATCAGGTATGGCTGTAAGAGATGAATGCAAATGAATCGCTGAGGATAGACGGAAAACTAATCAAGTGGCTCAGAAAAAAGCACAAGACTGGCTACCGGAAATCAGCGGCAAAACTCAATGCGATAAGACAAGCTAACCCGGCACTGTTTTATCACGGGAAAATGGGCTACCGTTGAAGCGTATCAAGAATACCGCGAGCCGTACGACGGGAGACTGTTACGTACGGTTCTGAGAGAGGATCGGGGGTGAAATTCCTCCTTGCCTACTCAGCGGTGAAAACAATTTCAAAATCTCCGAATCAGGGGGATTATCTGTTCTTTAAACTGATCGAGTGCTTTTGCACGATGACTGATACTGTTTTTGGTTAGAGGATTTAGTTCGGCAAAGGTATGATTATAATCAGGCACGTAGAAGATCGGGTCATATCCAAACCCGCCTTTTCCTCTGGGTTCTTCGATAACGAAGCCTTCGCATCGGCCCTCTACCACAAAGAACAACTCATATGGACTTGCCAGGGCAATGGAGCAGATAAATCTTGCCGTGCGCCTTTCTTTCGGTACGCCTCTTAATTCTGACAGTACCTTTTCGATATTCTTTTCATCAGTTGCATTCGGACCCGCATACCTGCATGAATAGATGCCAGGGCGTCCGTTCAGGGCGTCGATTTCGAGCCCCGAATCGTCCGCCATTGCCCAGGTATTGCAAGCCCTGGCAAGGGTGGCGGCCTTTTTTATCGCATTTTCCCGAAAGCTGTTTCCGTCTTCTTCCACTTCAGGCAAAAAAGGAAAATCTTCAACACCGCGAAGCAAAATCCCAGGGATGTTTTTGAGAATCTCTGCAATCTCCTTTTTCTTTTTTTCGTTTTGAGTGGCAATAACAACGGTTTTTGTGTGAATCTCATTTACTATTGAAGTCATATTTATCTTCCGGAATAAAGATTTAATCGTTAATTTCCAGTGTCTTCTTTTGGATTTCGGTAATCTCGCGGATTCCCTTTTTTGCCATCTTCAACATTTCTGCTAATTGTTCATCATTAAAAGTGTATTCTTCCCCGGTTCCTTGTAGTTCAATAAATTTACCATTACCGGTCATTACAATATTCATGTCTACCTGTGCGGCGGCATCTTCAGCGTAGCAGAGGTCTAACAGGACGGCGTCATTCACAACCCCGACACTTACGGCTGCAATACTGTTCAGAACAGGGTTTTCTTTAATAAGGTTTTTGCTCATGAGCCATTGTACAGCGTCCATCAGTGCTACGTAACTTCCCGTAATAGCTGCGGTGCGTGTACCGCCGTCTGCCTGGATAACATCACAGTCGATCCAGATAGTCCGTTCCTTTAACAGGGCAAGATTGATGATAGAACGTAAAGAGCGGCCGATGAGCCTTTGGATTTCATGAGTTCTCCCCGTTAATTTCCCCTTAACAGATTCCCGCGAAGCCCTTATGGGTGTGGAACCTGGTAGTAATGAATATTCCGCCGTAAGCCAGCCTTCACCGGTGTTTTTTATGTGAGGGGGGACAGTTTCTTCTATCGAGGCTGTACAGATTATCTTGGTATTGCCTGTCTCTACAAGCACAGACCCTGGGGCGTATTTGGTAAAGTGCCTTTTGATGATTAATGGGCGCAGCTCGTCACGTTCACGATTGTCAACTCTCATGGCTATATAATAGTTTTTTATTTTCTTAACAAAAGTTTTAAAAGGGCTTTTTCTATATGAAGTCTATTTTCTGCCTGGTCGTACACGATAGAATGTGGGCCATCGATAACTTCGTCCGTAATTTCCTCTCCACGATGGGCTGGGAGACAGTGCATTACCTTGACATCATCCTTCGCTGTTTTCAAAAGGTCGCTGTTGATTTGAAAATCTTTGAATGCCTGTTTGCGCACCGCTTCCTCTGCCTCCTGTCCCATGCTAACCCAGGTGTCCGTATAAAGCACGTTTGCCTTTTCGGTGGCTTCTTTGGGGTCTTGATACAGATGAATCAGATCATTTCCATCTGCCATCTGTTTGGTTTTTGAAACAAAATCAGGTGTGAGCTCGTATCCCTTGGGTGAGGCAATATGTAAGTGAATACCCAGTTTTGTACAGATTTGAGCCAGTGACCGCGCAACGTTATTCCCATCACCGACAAAAGCTATTTTTATGTTTGTGTAGGTACCGAATTTTTCTTTGATAGTATAGAGGTCAGTGAGCGCCTGGCATGGGTGGAGATAATCCGATAGGGCATTAATAACGGGTACGGTGGCATATCTGGCCAGTTCCTGAATTGTGTCCTGCCCGAAGGTACGGATAGCAATGCCGTTTACATAACGGGACAGCACCCTTGCGCCGTCTTTCACGGCCTCCCTCTTGCCAAGGTTTATATCATTTTGTGTCAGATAAATGGCGTGACCACCCAACTGCACCATGGATACCTCGAAGGAGACCCGTGTACGCATGGAACTTTTTTCAAATATCATTCCCAGTATTTTGCCGCTCAGACATTTTTCATCATATCCCTTGTTATGCCATTCCTTGAGTTCCCTTGTGACATTAAATATTTCCTCAATGTCAGATTGTGAAAGGTCTGCAATTGAAATTAAATCTTTACATTTCATAGGCATTCTCTCATGAATTAAGTTTTAGAAAGAACCGTTTTAAAAATGTTCAAGCCCTCATCAATGTGTTCTTTTGTAACATTGAGCGGGGGCATAAATCGAATGACGGTGTCATGAGTACAATTGAGGAATAATCCCGCCTGGATACAACTCTTGATGATTTCCGCTCCATTTCCATTGAGTTCGATCCCGATCATGAGTCCCACGCCGCGGACTTCTTTTATTATCTTATATGTCTTTTGCAGTATTTTCAATTGCTCTACGGCATAACTACCCATTCTTTTTACATTGTCAAGCAGGTTTTCGTTTTCAATCGTTTCAAATACCGCCACCCCTGCTGCGCATGCCAGTGGATTTCCGCCAAAAGTAGAGGCATGACTGCCGGGGACGAGGCTCTTCGCAATTTCTTTTTTGGCCGTCATGGCTCCAATAGCCACCCCGCCGCCGAGCGCCTTTGCCAATGTCATAATGTCGGGTTCTATATCATAATGCTGATAAGCGAAATATTTTCCGCTCCTTCCCATGCCGCATTGCACCTCATCGAGAATGAGCTGCAATCCTTTCTCATCACAGAGCTTTCTCATGCCTTGCATGAATTCTTTTGTGGCGATGTTAATCCCGCCTTCACCCTGAATAGGTTCCAGCATGATGGCACAGGTTGTATCATCTACCTCTTTTTTTAGAGCTTCCAGATCGTTAAATGGCACATAGGAAAATCCTTCGACCAGTGGTGCAAATCCCTTATGATATTTTGGTTGTGCCGTAGCCGTGACCGTGGCAATTGTTCTGCCGTGAAACGAATCAGAGAAGGTGATTATCTTATATTTTCCTGAACTTGAGTTGTGGATGCGTGCGAGCTTAATTGCCGCTTCGTTCGCCTCAGCACCGCTATTGCAGAAGAAACATTGCCCGCCAAAAGATTTTTCGGATATGTGTTTTGCCAGCAATCCCTGCGGTTCTGTGTAATAGATATTAGGGGCGTGCTGGAGTTTTGCGGCTTGGTTTTGAATTGCCGCAACGACGTTGGGATGACAGTGTCCCAGCAGGCTGACTGCCCAGCCTGAAAAAAGGTCGAGGTATCGTTTGCCTTCCGCATCCCAAACATCCACACCTCTTCCTCTGACCAGCAGAATGGGATTTCGAATATAATTCGGGATGACATAGCGATCGTAAATTTCTTTAATTTCTTTTGTGTTCATGATTTTTATTTATATTATTATCTGTGTTCCGACGCCCTTGTCGGTGAAAATTTCCAATAAGAGCGCATGCGGTATCAGTCCATTGATAATATGCGCCTTCTTAACTCCTGCCTTAAGGGCGCTAATACAAGCAAGCGCCTTTGGGAGCATCCCGTCCTTGATTACCTTTTTATCAATGAGTTCATGGACTTCGTTTTCGTGCAATGTGGAAGCAAAGGATGAATCGTCATCGGGTCTTGTCATGATGCCGTGCGTGTTTGAAAGAAAAACGAGCTTTTCTGCGCCAAGCGTCTTCGCAATAAACGCCGCGACATTGTCTGCATTGACGTTATAAACATCACCATTGGTTCCCTTTGCGATGGGTGGAACAACGGGAATCGTACACGTGTTGCACAAATTCAAAAACCTCTCGCTGTCGATTGATGTTACCTTACCAACGAAACCAATATCTAACTTTTTGGAAGCACCGCTATCTGTCTTTGTTTCGATGTAGTGCTTTTCTGCCTTTAATGGACAATATCCATCTTTCCAGATGCAGGCCGCTTCATTGCCCAACTCTGAAATCCTCTTTACTATGGAAGCACTGATCTGGTTGATCAGGACATCTTTTGCTATCTCAAGTGTTTCTCGGTCAGTTATACGATGTCCTTCGATAAACTTTGGAGTCAAATTTCGTTTTGCCATCTCCTCGCTGATGCGCGGGCCGCCGCCATGAACCAATATGGGCATAATGCCTACTGTTTTCATGAATACAATGTCCTGAAGTACATTTGTCAGTACATCTTCGCTGGACATTGCGCTGCCGCCAAACTTGATGACGACAACCTTGTTTTTAAAAGAACGTATATAAGGAAGCGCTTCAATCAGTATGTTTGCCTTCCGTATGGCATTTTCCATGGAGCTCATATACCAAAGATTATTCTGATAATAAAAAAGAAGGTGAAATTATAACAAAAGAGACTCTCGTGTCAAGGGTAAACGAATTGGCTGTTCAATTTTTAACAAAGGAAAGAGAAGATTTGATACTAAGGCTTTGTTTACAGGTACAGCCTTTATTATTTGCGGCACTAATTTATCCGTGGCTAATGAGCAAAATTTAGTTTGAACAGCTACGGAATGATTAATTCCTTAAACAGTATCCCGTCAAAATGGGACTATTCTTTTATCTTCTTAATTCTATTTTGTACATAAGCATCCTGAAGTGCAATATACGGGTCTATGGCTGGTTTTGTTATGCTCTCATACGTTTGTCCTTTGTCTATGGATACGTCGTTGACAGTATCATAAGCATAATTCCCAAAGCCCTCGATTGGCGTGAGGAAGAAATATGAAATCCAGCTTAACGGATTCAATGCGGCATCTCCTGCAAGTCCTACCGTGTCACGTACTGTTGACGGTCCAAGAAAAGGCCATACTATGTAGATGCCTGAATTCATCTTATGTTTGGCGAGGGTTTGGCCAAAGTCCCTCTCGTGTTTTTCCAGATGGAACTTTGATTTTGCCGGATCGAAGAAGCCTGCAATACCAACGGTACTATTAATGGCGAAACGTGCCAACTCTGTACCTGCATCCTTCATGTTTCCCTGGAAAATACAATTGAAAAAACGTACAGGCATTTTGATGTTTGTAAAAAAGTTCCTGACACTTACGCGTGCCTTTTCAGGTATCATGGAATTGTATCCGGTATAGATTGGTTTAATAAAATAATGATAAGCCTTATCGTTAAAGGTAAAGATAGCACGATTGTATGGCTGAAGAGGGTCTTTCACCAAGGGAGGTTCCGATTCTACATCATCATTTTGTAATTCCTCATCTTCTTGCGTTGTATCGGCAGGAGTTGTATCCTCTTCTCTCGTGTTATCCGATTGTCCCGTTGAAACGGTATGTTTCAATTCACCATCTTCATTCGCTTTGTTGATGACAGGAGTTTTTTCTTCTTGTGGAGTTTCAGCCGGTTGTCCTTCAGAAGCGGGTGAAGATTCTGCCTGGACAGACGCCTTGCACACACAAATTGTAAAAACAAAAACGAACATCAATAAAACGGAACTTCTCACGTGTTTTTCTCCTTTTTTGATACCCATTAGTAGTGTAATGTTATTTTTTCATTTTGTTGATAGTTCTTCCTAACTTTTCTTCTCTTTTATCTTCTGAACGAGTTCTTTGTATGAAGATTTAATCAGGATATTATTAAATTGGCTGCGGTAATTATTAACCAGGCTTACTCCTTCAATAATCACATCGTAAATTTTCCACCCTCCTGGATTGTTGGACATATTGTAATTCACGGATATTTCTGTTCCTTTGTTTGTGATAATCTTGGTTTGTACCGTGGCATATTTTTTATCTTGCATTTCACTGACAATAACAACTTTTTCACCGGAATACGTATCGGTTTTTCCTATATAAGCGTCTTTCATTATAGTGGTAAACAATTCCACAAATTCCTTTTTTTCCTCAGGAGTACGGTTTTTCCAGTGCTGGCCAAGTGCCCTTTTGGACATTTCGTCAAAATTAAAAATGGGGGAAATTCCTTTCCATAACATTTGCCTGCGTTCCTGCACCTTTTCCTCGCCTTTTAGGGAAGGATCCTTGAGAATGGCAAAGCCTTTGTCTATCGTTTCCATAAGTAATTTTCCCGGTTCCCCTGCCCACAGAAGCGGAGATATAACAGCCAATGTAAGGATACCAATGCCTAGTGCAGATGTAATTTTTCTATAGTTCATTTCGTTATTCCTTTACCTTCCCAAAAACAAAATTTCCTATCAACTTTTCTATATCAATCGGCGGTTCTGTCTGATGTAATGAGTCCCCGGGTTTTATCAATGTTTCTGATCCGCCAGGGGTTATTTCTACATATTTTTCACCTAAAAGTCCTTTGGTGCGAATCGATGCAATGGCGTCTTCCTGGAGTTCTATGTCGTCTCGAATGAGCAAGGAGACCACGGCCTGATAATCGATCAGCTTGATATTGTCAACTTTGCCAACTTCAACTCCTGATATTTCCACTACCGTATCTTTTTTGAGTCCTTTGACAGAGCTAAAGACCGCACTTACCGGATAATAGTGGCCTCCTAACAGGTCGACCTTCCCAAGCCTTACAGACATGTAAGCCAGGCAAAGCAAGCCGCAAAAAACAAAGATACCAACAATAATTTCAACGTCAAATTTCTTCATAATATTTGTCACCTTTTAGATTATTGGGAACACGTTTACTGTATGGAAATAGGGCCTTCCAATTCTCCGTGGACGAACTGATGAATCACAGGATCTTGTGAGGTCTCTATCTCTGCCGGTGTTCCCGAAGCGATAATTTGGCCATTGTATAACATAGCAACACGATCTACCAAAGAAAAAATTGCAGGTATTTCATGAGTAACCATGATTGCGGTAAAATGGAGACTTTTCTGACAATCTCTGATCAGTTTATGTATTGCTTTTCCAATCAATGGATCAAGTCCGGTTGTCGGTTCATCAAAAAGGACTATTTCGGGTTTCATAACGAGGCATCGTGCAAGGGCAACCCGTTTTTTCATACCACCGCTTATCTCGGCAGGATACTTATTTTCAGCGCCCGAGAGGCCAACTCTTGCCAACTCTGCAAGCACCGTATCGCGAATTTGCGATTCTTTCATCCTGGTTTTTTCCCTCAGCGGGAATGCAACATTATCAAATACGGTAAGGGAATCAAAAAGGGCGCCTCCCTGAAAAACAAAGCCACATCGTTCTTTTAATTGTTTTAATAACTTTCCTCTCAGCTTGCCGATATCCTGATTATTTATTAATATCTTGCCCCGGTCGGGTTTTGTCAGGCCGATAATAAGCTTGAGGAGTACCGATTTCCCTTTACCACTACCTCCTATCAATGCCAGGGTTTGTCCCTCTTCTACCTTTAGGTTAACACCCCGAAGCACCTCGTGGTTTTTAAAACTTTTGTATAAATCGACAACCTCAATCATCGGGTATTCAGATTAAGTCAATAATATAGATGTCATAAAGTAATCCCATATCAGGATCGTGACAGATGAAAGCACCACTGCCTGAGTGGTTGCTTTGCTTACGCCTTCAGCCCCGTATCCGGTAAAATATCCCTTATAGCAGCTTATCCACGTTATCAGCATACCAAAGCTTAAGGATTTGTACAGACCCTCAAGGATATCTTTCGCACTAATGAAATCTCTGATGCCGCCAAAATAGGTTCCACTGGAGACGCCGGTAAGTCCCACACCCACAGCATATCCTCCCCAAACCCCAACTACAACGAAGATAGCATTTAAGAGAGGAAGCGATATGATGCCTGCCAGCAGATTAGGGATGATGAGATACTTGTATGGATTTAAGGCCATAGCGTCAAGGGCGTCAATTTGCTCGGAAATCCTCATAATACCAATTTCTGCCGTTAATGCAGATCCAGCGCGTCCGGTAACCATCAAGGCGGAAATAACTGGTCCCAGTTCCCGGATTAGTGAAAGGGCTACCACAGGGCCCAGACTCGTTTCAGCGCCGAACTTGACTAAGGCATAATACGTCTGCAATGCCAGCACCATTCCCGTAAATGATCCTGTCAGAACGATGACCAGGGTAGTCTTTACGCCAATAAAATTAATTTGCCTAACAATTCTTCGGAGTAAATACGGAGGAAATGCTACCAAAAAGAAGGCGGTTGCGAGAAAACACACCATCCTGCCTAGTTCCCTTATGAATGTATGGGCATAATTTCCAATAATTTTAAATGGTGTAAGAATCCAGTTCACGAAAAAATTCTCTCTGTAATATACTTTTGTCCTAAAACTCTTTTGAGAAAAAGCACAGATAGTATTATCGGTATTTTTTTAAGATTATTTATGCTCATATGTGAGATTATGACTATGGCAAATTGCAATGGCAAGCGCATCGGAAGCATCCTTGGAAGCCGGGATTTCAGGCAAACCGAGGATGATTTTTACCATTTCCTGCACCTGTTCCTTGTGGGCATTCCCGTTGCCAACAACAGCTTTCTTAACGACCGTTGCAGCATATTCAGTAATGGGGATATTTGCAGATGCCGCACACAGAAAGACAATGCCCCTTCCTTCGCCGATCTTTATTGCCGCCTTTATGTTTTTACCGTAAAAAACCTCTTCAATAGCCATTTGATCGGGTTGATGTTTAGAAATAATATCCATAATCTTGCAGTAGATTGTCTTGAGTCTTTGTGGAAAATCCAGGTTTTTACCCGCTTTGATAGCGCCATACTCGATGACATGTGTCTTTGAACCTATCGTTTCTATCACGCCGTAACCGGCAACTTGTGTCCCGGGGTCAATTCCAAGAATTTTCATAAATAGTCGACAACCGTCTGGTCGTAATATTTAATCTTTGTTTCCCAAAAATTCCAAAACATTAATTTATATTAGTTTATTCGATTGTCAAGTAAATCTTGGTAAATCATTATAAAAAATGTTGTAGCCAAAGAATTACATTGAATAAGAATCTTTCATAAACTAATAACAATTGCTATGCCAATTAAGGAATGGTAATTATATAAGTAGTGTAACCGGCTTTCTTCATATAGTTAGCAACGATTATGTTTTAACTCTAAGTAATGCGATGCATAAAAAGGTTAGCAAAAAGTGTTTTTTGGCGAAAATTTTGCGGAAAACAGGTACATTGAACAAAAAAGCCTGAAAATATTTCGCTTTATTATAAAATTATTTTTACATTTACGCGACGGTTACTATAATACTTAATCTAATGTCTGAAATAAACTTATCTGTCAACTTATGTGGTATTCAGTTAACAAATCCTACCATCCTGGCGTCCGGGATACTAGGCACGACAAAGGCATTGTTGAAACGGGTTGCAGAGAATGGTGCGGGTGCTGTAACGATTAAATCTATTAGCGTAGAATCTCGGGAAGGACATAAAAATCCTACGGTTATTACCTTTGAGGCGGGAATGCTAAACGCCGTTGGTTATTCGAATCCAGGTGTTGATGCAGCCGCCAGGGAATTTACCAACCTTCAGGATGTCGGTGTTCCGGTAATTGCCAGTGTAATCGGCACGCAGAAGGAGGATTTTGTGCGAGTGGTTGATGGTCTTTCTGCCCAAAGATTCTCAGCAATAGAGATTCCCCTTTCCTGTCCGCACACGCCGGGATTTGGGCTGCTCGCTGGACAGGGCACACCACAGGCAACTTTCGATATAACATCTGCAGTAAA
>Ga0209322_10001771_pt1 | contig 12475 bp, 15 predicted proteins | sample Rifsed19ft1_FD_184013 | JGI IMG/M metagenome (GOLD analysis project Ga0209322, IMG submission 184013) | Soil microbial communities from Rifle, Colorado, USA - sediment 19ft 1 (version 2) | ecosystem: Environmental > Terrestrial > Deep subsurface > Rock core/Sediment | place: Rifle, Colorado... | reverse complement strand
GAAGCGGTTGTGGCCTGCCCCACTGACGTGATCGGCCCTTATGATTTTCGCGGATCAATGATGGGCGCGGTCATTCATGATGCTGCAACTGCAAAGCCAACCTTATACGTGGATGGCGCATATGACTTCGTGGATGTGCGCGATGTTGCAGATGGATTGATCTCAACCGCAGAAAACGGCAAGCGCGGAGAAAGTTATATTTTATCGGGGCAAAAAATCACTGTGCGCTATTTGCTTGAGACCGTCCGTGAGATCACAGGAAAAAATTTCTTTCAAATGAAAATACCTTTTGATCTTGCAAAATTCGCGGCGGTGTTCACACCCATGTATTACAGGTTCGCAAATGCAACGCCACGCTTCACGCCGTATTCATTGGAAGTATTGCAGAGCAATTCAAATATCAGCCACGCAAAAGCGACACGAGAATTAGGCTATTCGCCACGTTCGTTGTATGAAAGTATTGGAGATACAGTGAAGTGGTTTTTGGATAAAAAGAAATAATCGTCATGGCGAGGAGCCGTCTTTTGGCGACGAAGCAATCCAAAACTTTTTGGGAGATTGCTTCGCCAAGAACGCTCGCAATGACATATCAAAAAAGGAGACTAACATGAAAATCGTAACGGATTGTGCGGCGGACATGTCTGCCGAAGAACTGGAGCAGCTGGGTGTGATACAAGCACCGTTGTTCATCCAGTTCCCTGAAGGCGAGGTGAACTCTGCCGATATCACGGCAGATGATTTCTACAATCGACTTGAGGCGATGCGCCCGAGCATTCCCACGACCGCGATGCCATCCAGTGGATTGTTTGCGGAGTTATATCGAAAGGTTGCAGAAAAAGGGAGGGAGATCCTGTCGATCCACATTTCATCCGGTTTGAGCGGTACCATCCAGGCAGCACGCAATGGCGGGGAGCAAGCCAAACCTGAGGCGAATGTAAGCTTCTGGGATACGCTCAGCCTCTCAGGCGGCCAGAGATTCCAGGTGATTGCCGCGGCGCTCGCCTCCAAATCAGACTGGGCACTGGCTGCGGTCCAGGAGCGGCTCGGAAAGATCCGTGAAAAGACCGAAGTGATCTATACGCTCGATACACTGGAGTATCTCGCGCGCGGCGGCCGCATTGGACGCGTGAAAGCCATGGCAGGCGCGCTGCTCAACCTCAAGCCCGTCATCCGCGTGGATAGTGATGGCAGGTACAGCACAGTCACCACAGGTCGAACCCTTGGCAGATCGATTTCGTCGATCGCTGAACATCTCCACGTGAAATATGCAAACGCGCCCGTATGGGTCACCATTCTGCATGGCCGCTTCGCTGAAAAAGCAGAGGTGTTGAGGGACGAGTTAAAAGATAAACTAAATATTGCCAAACTCGAAGTCAGGCGTATCTCGCCCGTGTTGGGAGTCCATACAGGGCCAGGAGTCGTTGGTGCAGCCGTTGTCCCGATGGAATTGATGGAAGATCTTGCATAATCCAAAATCTTTTGCTCTTAACCAACCATCAAGAGCAGATTCAAAAAGCACCTCCTGTCTGAAAATCAGCAGGAGGTGCTTTCTTTTGGATCAGGTTAGGAACCTTCCTTCTCTTTTATTTTTGAGCCCGCCCAGTACCTTTTCCCTTTCTTTGACTATTCCTTGGGGCAGTTGCCCGTATGTTTTTTGCAAGTTTACTTACGAACTTCTTGGTGCCATGGTAATTCCAGATTCTCACACGGATCTTTGGCTTCGTATCTGGAGGCTGGGTTTGACTCACTGCCAGGATAGAAGGCAGAGTTGGGGTATCGGGCATGGTCCTATCTACATTACGAATATCCGGCACCAAATATCCGGAAAGCCCTACCAGCAGCCCGCTCACACCACACAGGAAGATCAACAAACCAAACCCCGAACCCGGGCCTGTACCGAGGAGCCAGCCGAAAAGATTGACCAGGGAGCCTCCTTCAGCCATGGCCGGTTCAAAAATTCGATCCCCAAGGAAGCCCGCTACCAACGGAGTAATGGGAATCATGGCCTGTGCAATAAAATCGCTTGCTGAAAAAACGCGGCCCTGGATATCCGGTGCAACTTTTGTCTGCAAAAAGGTTTCAATGGCAACGTTTACAATGGGACTAAAAATCGAATCGACCACAATTGCGATCAGCCAGATTGTGATAACCTGCCCTATCCCAAGCAGGGTCAACCCAAATAGACTGGAAAGTATCCAGCCCAACAATATCGCGCGAACAGGCCGTTTAATGCCTCCCCATGTGCTTAGGTAAATACCAGTAACTACGACCGCAAATGCGCCCACCGACTGAACCAGGCCAAGTGCTTCCGTATTATTTCCTGTACGCAATAAAATCATAGGGTAAAGCGCCGCGACCGATAAGGCAATTCCTGAAAACAAATTGCCGAACAAAAAAATGAGCTCGATGCCGAGCAAACCAGGACGCTCAAGGATGTATCTGATCCCGTATATTACTTCCTTGATCAGCCTGCTGCGCGATCTCTCTCCTTCTACAGTGTGAGGCGTCGACGGTACCTCCACAAGCAGCAATGTCCCGATTGACAACACAAACGCGATTAGATTAATGGTAAGGACGCCGCTCAAGCCGATAACCAGGACAAGCAGTCCACCAAGGATCGGGGCAAAAATCTCCGGGATGTCATAGATCAGCGCCATGAGTCCATTGGCGCGTACATATTGCTTCTTCGAGACCATCGTCGTAATTGCAGCCGAATAGGAAGGTGAATGAAAAGCAAAGCCGATCCCCTGGACCACTGCCGCAGTATACAGGTGCCAGAGTTCGAGTTTTCCCGTTGTTTCAATAACCAGTAAAACAACAATTACTAAAAGTGATGAAACATCATAGACGAGCATCATCAGTTTGTGGTTGTAACGGTCTATAAGAACACCCGCAAACTGCACGACCAGAAGATAAGATCCGAAGAAAAAGAATTCCCAAATCCCGATTGCAGTTCCACTACCGTCTGTGAAGTTCAGAATCCAGATAGGCAGGGCAACCGCTGTTATGCCAGATGCTATTCCTGAAACCATCTGGCCCAGCCAGATAATAAAAATACCTCTCATTCCATTCGGGCGGCGGAAGGAAAAACCTCGGCTTCTCATAACTCTCTACAAAAAAGCGTACCACAGCGAATCCAGAAAAACAACCCTCTCCTCAGGTTATTTGCTTGTAATATCATTTTAAAATCGGACGTCCAAGTTGGATGCCAACCCCGGGAATTCGAAATCATAAGGATGAATCATTCTTGAGAAATTATACCGCGCAGAATCCCTGTGGCCCCTTAAGTCAGACAACCCTCTTCTGAGGGTTGTCTGACTTGCCAACACGCGGTCGGTCTATGCAGCTTGGCAATTACTCCACAAAAATCTCTACGTGCTCCCCATCCTCTTCATCGGTCACATCAATGATCTTGCCAGTGACACCCGAGCGTAATGCCTCCATCACATTGGACATATCCACGCCCTCCACTTCAGGGGCAAAATGCGCGCCGATCTTCATGCCCGCATCCACCAGGGCAAGCGGAATCTGCACCGAAGCCTTTGAGCGGCCCGAGCGCACGTCTGTCACACGGATTCGCAACCAGCGCGGCGCACCAGGCATCCCCGGCCCGCGCGGCGGAGTGGGAATCCGTTTTTCGCTCAAAGCCGCGAGCAGTTTCGTCCCTTCCTCAGCACTAAGTTTCCCCTCCTCGATCATCTTCAAGATCTTCATTCGTTCTTCAGAGCTAGCCATTCCACACCTCCTTACCCGATGTAGACTTGCACATGTTCGCCATCCTCGTCGTCGTTTACATTTACGATCAATGGCGCGCCAGATTTACCCGTCGCATTCAGCACCTGGATGATCTCATCCACATTTGTCTTTCCCATGCCGCGTAGGTTATGTCCAAAATTCCGCAGGAACCAGGCAGTCAGCCCCAATGGCAGTGGAAAGCCAAGTGTAATATTTTGGGGCCAGTCATGCGCTTCCCGCCGGTCGACATTTACGTAAAGCCATTTGGAACCCTGTCCGCCTGCGCCAAGTGCAATCAATAATACACCCAGGAACAACGGGAACAACAAACAAAAGAACCAGAAGTTCAAGCCAGAGTTCTGCTGGACAGTGTAAATGCCCCACGCGCTCAACACTGCGACAAAGACACCGATCCACAGCGGGATCATCGCAAAACGGCGTGCCCGTGACTTGACCTCTTCGAACTCAGGAGCATCGCTTCCTTCGAAGCTTGGGCCTGATTCCGTTTGAATGACTTTCATCTCCGCCGGAACCGAATCCGCGTCCAGTGCGCGCATCAGACTTGCGGCCTGATCGGCAGAGATCTTGCCTTCTTCCACCATCTGCAAAATTTTCTTGCGCTCTTCGGAAGACATTACTTGCCTCCTTCCAGGGCGTTGAGCAACTGTTCAGCCTGCTCAGCCGTGATCTTTTTCTCCTGTAACATTTTCAGGATAGCCATGCGTTCCTCGTCCGCTACAGGTTCGGAGGGTGGAGAAGGAGGTGTAGGTCTATTCTGTGAATTGAAATCCCAATTCCAGCGCCCTACGCCTGCATTCGCCTTCCAGTGACGCGCGTGACGTTCGGCGTGTCGTTCTGCACGTCGTGCAGCCTCTCCTGCGAGCTTTTCGGCACGGCGGGCTGTTTCCTCAGCGCGCTTGGCCGCCTGTCCGGTTGCCCGTTCCACCTTGCGCGAGATCATTTCGCCAAAGCCGGACCAGTCGAAATTGAGGCCCGCAAAATTCCCGAACTCATCAGCAGAATTGCCTGCATTGGCATCACCGGTCACACGGATATCGCCGCCAGCATTTAGCGTAATCTTCGCGGAACCAGCCCCAAGGGTAATGCCTCGCTCTATGGCATCTTCATCATTCTCAATACCGGGCCAGTCAACATCAATTTTATCGCCGTGTACATTAAGGGTCGCATTAACATTTGCAGGCAGAACAAGCAAAATATCATCGCCTGCCGTGATGGAATATTCGCCGTCCGCTTTTGGCTCCAGGTAAACAACCACATCCTCCCCTACATTGACTTTTATGTTGCCACGCGCGCCGCGTAATGCAAGATCATCTGCTACCGAATCAATCGAGATATTTCCTTCCACGTCGCGAATGGAGACATCTCCATTGGCATTCTTTACATAGAGATTCCCCTTTGCGCCGCGCAGGCTGAAATCGGCTTGAACCGAATCAATCGAGATCGAGCCTCCATCACGGATGGAAAGGTCTCCGCTTGCTTCCATGAATTTGATGTCACCCATTACACCGCGGATGGAAGCATCTCCACCTATCCTGTTGAATTCGAATGAAGCAGCTTTGGGGACCCGCAGCGAAAGATCGCCACGGCAGGAAAGCAATAGCTCATTACCAGATTGCTCCAGACGGATATCCTCGTCATCACCTTTTATCAGGATATCGCCGCCATCCCAACCCACAACACTGAGGTCTCCATCAATGGCTTCAACCCTGATCTTTGGAGAGATGCCAGCAGAAATTGTTTTGGACATGGTCTACGCCTCCTCGCCGCGCAATAAACGCATGGCTTCGTCAGGTGAGATCCTGCCCGCTTCGAGATCCTCGAGCACACTGCTTCGCTTCTCCGGGCTGACCTCAAGGACTTCATCCTTACCAGGTTCAAAGCCGAGGGCACGAATCACTTCATGCAAGCGGTTTCTAATCGTCGGGTAAGAAAGACTGAGTTCCTGTTCCATCCGATTGATTTTGCCTTCACAGCGTACAAAGGTCACAATGAAATCGAGATGCTCGGCTGTGAGATGTGCAAATGGCCCACCTGTAAACTGACCTTCGATGGAAGTATCACAAGATGGGCAATGCAAACGGCTGACCGTCAATTCTGAACGACACACGGGACAACGAGTTGGTGCTGCATACATAACGAATCTCCTGAAAAGTTCGATCATTCAACCGCGAGAAGGCTTATAATGAGAGAAAAGGCAGAAAATCACGATTTTTAAGCGTTCGGCTTTGTAATTTTCAAGAACAAATCAATTCCTAAAGACATTATAGGCAAAATCTTAATTTTGTCAAGGTATTATTCAATTTTATTAATCACAAGAGAAGATAATTCAATAATCTTGGTGTAAATCTCAAAAAAGATAACTCAACAACAAATCTCTCCTCCGAGGCATATATGATTCGTTCCCTTTACTACATCCCTGGAAAACCAATCCGAAAAGACATTCCTCCCCACGAGTTCCCCAAACTCACCCGAAACCGCCAGGGACTTCTCTGGGTGGATTTCGTCAGTGAGCAGCCGGAGACCTGCCTCCCTATCCTGCAAAGCTTTGGGTTTCACCCGCTGGCAATTGATGATGCCTTGCAGGAAACGCACGTTCCCAAACTCGACGATTGGGCAGATTTTCTTTATATCGTCCTCAATTACATGCACGTGACAAAGAATCACGAGGGATGGGACAGCCTTGTTGATGAACTGGACATCTTCCTTGGCCCGAATTACATTGTTACCCACCACGACAATCCACTCGCGGCAATTGAAGAGACCTGGAATTCCTGTGACCGCGATCCACGCACCCTTCAGGAAGGCGCTGATCATCTTCTCTATAAGATCGCGGATTATCTCGTCGCTGAATATATGCCAATTGTGGAGGAAATTGACGATGCAATTGACCAGGTCGAGGATCAGATATTTGATCGGCCCTCGCCCCGGACTCTCGAGAAGCTGTTTGCGCTAAAACGCGTTCTCCTGGCTATGAGGCGGATCCTGTTGCCCCAACGCGAGGTCCTGAATAAACTCGCTCGTGACGATTACAAAGTCATTGACCCGAAAGACCGCATTTTCTTCCGCGATATTTATGATCATCTTGTCCGTTTGCATGACATAAATGAAAGTTTGCGGGATCTGGTTGGCGGCGCGCTGGATACATACCTATCTGTCGTAAACAATCGCATGAACGAAATCATGAAAACACTGACAACTATCACCGTTCTATTCATGCCACTCACCTTCCTTACAGGCTATTTCGGAATGAATTTCTTCGAGCCACTGGGTTCGTTGAAAAGCTGGACAACAAACCCGGTTTTTTATCTGACGCTGGTCACCATCTTCATTATGCCAATCGGTATGTATATTTGGATGCGCCGCCGGACCTGGATTTAGACCAAGGAAGTCTACCCCGAACACACTTGACACAGAACAGACGTTCGGTTATCATTCATAGCACAAATGAGCGAAGAATGCTCCGGAGGTTGCTATGATGGTACGCAAAAGTAAGGGATTGGGTGAACGTCACCAGAAGATCCTTGAGTTTCTTCAGGAATATCAGCGGGCGAATAGGTACCCGCCGTCGATCCGTGAGATTGGTGAAAAGACCGGTATTTCTTCCACTTCGGTCGTCAATTATTATCTCGATCAACTCGAAAAGAAGGGCATGATCGAACGCGATCGCAAGATCTCACGCGGGGTACGACTTTCAGGCCCCAACATCTCAGCAGATACTCTGCGCGTTCCCATCCTTGGCCCAATTGCTGCGGGTCCTTTCATGCTTGTGCCAGAACCCGGTGTCAACTACATGAATGATAAAGAATACGATGCCGTTGACATTGCTCGAAGCCTGCTCCCTTCCAAAGAAAAAGGGAACGACCTCTATGCACTTGAAGTAAAGGGAGAATCCATGATCGACGCCATGATCAACGATGGTGATATCATCGTGATGAAACCTGCCATAGAAGCCAGAAATGGTGAAATGGTGGCAGTCCGCGTGAATGATGAATATACTCTAAAGTATTTCTTCAAGGAAAAAGACCGTTACCGCCTACAGCCCGCCAACCCAAAGATGAAACCTATTATTGTGAAGAAAAGCGAACCACTGGAGATCAAAGGCAAGGTTGTCATGGTCATCCGCAAAATGGAAAAACCCCTTGCGGCATAAGCAAGAAAATGATAAACAGGAGACGACCTAACTGGTCGTCTCTTTTTATTCATCATTTAAGTAGCTGCACTACAAAGGATGCTCATATGTATGGGACAATTGCCCGCTTCCGCATCAAACCCGGGGTAAAAGACGACTTCGTCAGAGCCATGGACAGCTTCGGCGACGCGGTCGTCGCAGGCTGGATAGCGGATTACAATTTTCAAATGGAAGAAGATTCAGATGAGTTTTATCTGGTGGCAATCTTTAAAGACAAGGAAACCTATCAGGCTAATGCAGATAGCGCCGATCAGCATCAACGGTATCTGGCTTTTCGGTCCTATTTAGTGGATGACCCTGAATGGCACGATGGGTTTGTCCTATCGGCAACAGGTCCAAGATCCGGAAAATGAAGCGACCGGTAAATCGAAAAGACGGCTCTGTGCGAGCCGTCTTTTTGAAGTGTATGAAAAAATCCTACGCCAGTTCGATGACCGCGCCAGCTTCTTCCAGTTTCTTCTTGGCCTCTGCGGCAGCATCTTTACCAACACCGGTGAGCACCTTGGCACCAGCGGTTTCCGCCATGGTTTTGGCTTCGCCGAGGCCGAGGCTCGTCAATTGGCGAATGACCTTGATAACATCGATCTTCTTGGCGCCGGTCTCTTTAATAACCACATCGAACTCGGTCTTTTCTTCGACGGGTTCAGCGGCGGCAGATGCGCCAGGCATGGCAGCCATCGCGACCGGAGCGGCGGCGGAAACGCCCCACTTCTCTTCCAGCATCTTCACCAGTTCAGCCGCCTCGAGGACGGAAAGTACAGAAAGTTCTTCCACGATTTTTTCAAGCTTTTCAGCCATTGCGTAATACTCCTTACTTCATTTTAGAGATGGATTTTAGTTTTCAACATGTCATTGCGAGCCTTCGGGAAGCAATCTCCGCGTTCGTAAGAGGATTGCTTCACTCACCTGCACGCAGGTGTCTTTCGCAATAACGAACAGCACATTTACGCCGCCGCGAGTGCCTTCTCAGTGAAGGCCTTGATAACGGCAGCCAAACCGCGAGCCGGTTCGGCAATTGTGCGGACCAGTCTGCCAGCCGGGGCTTGCAAAACGCCCAGCAATTGCGCACGGACAACAGGCAACGGGGGCATTTCAGCCAATGCCTTGACCTGAGCCGCGTTAAGCAATTGTCCACTCATGAATCCGCCTTTTACTTTGACGAATTCACTGCCTTTTGTTGCGTCGCTCAGCGCTTTTGCGGTCGAAGCTGGATCGGTGAAAGCAAAAGATATTGCTGTACTCTTCACCAGGTAATCCTTGGGAAGTTCCAATCCGCTATTGGCAAACGCACGGCGCACCAGCGTATTTTTTACTATATGGAATTCGCCGCCCGATTCACGGATCTTGGCGCGGATGTTATCCAGGTCTTTCATCTTCACGCCGGTATATTCCACGAGAACCACTGCCTGGCTCCGCTTCAGCCAATCCGCATACTGCGTCAGCACTTCCTCTTTACGTTCTTTTGAAATTGCCAAAGGACACTCACCTCCTTTCAATAAAAAGTCTTTGCCACTTTACAGGCAAAGACTTTAGCAACATCTTTAGGAGATGATTTTGCTTTTCGTCTTCACCTGAGCAGGATATTAAGTGGCGCCTTGGCGCCACACCCGCCTTCATCGGCGAAGTGGCTTATCATGATCCTGGTGTTTTTCCAGGACAGGTTTACCAAGTAATTTTACTCGATTCCTTCCAAATCAAGGGCCTCACTTGGATTAACTCTGATCGCGGGGCCCATTGTTGTTGTCACCGTTACGCGCTTAACATACTCACCTTTCGCGCCGGATGGACGTGCTTTACGAATTGCGGTCATCAAAGTGGCAAAGTTTTCATAGAGCTGATCAGCACTGAATGAGGCCTTGCCGATCGAGACATGGATATTGGCCGTCTTATCAAGACGGAACTCAACACGTCCGGCTTTCGCCTCTTTGATCGCGCGAGGCAGATCATTTGCACCGACAACGGTACCAGCCTTTGGGTTCGGCATGAGGCCACGAGGACCAAGCACACGGCCCAAACGGCCAACCTTGCCCATCGCATCCGGTGTGGCGATCGCGACATCAAAATCCAACATGCCGCCTTCGATCTTCTTTAAAGTCTCATCGTCATCAGCGACCAGATCCGCGCCAGCGGAACGAGCCGCTGCAGCGCCTTCACCTTGTGCGAAGACCAGCACACGTACGGTCTTGCCCAAGCCATTTGGCAGGACAACCACGTCGCGCACCTGTTGGTCAGCCTGACGCGGGTCAAGCGCGGTACGCATGTGCACTTCTACTGTGCCATCGAACTTGGTAATGTTGGTTTCCTTCGCGAGCGCAACCGCTTCACGCGAAGTGTATTCCTTATTCAAATCCACCTTGGCCAGAGCGGCCATGTATTTTTTTCCGTGTTTAGCCATTGTATCCTCCGTGGTGCAAGCAGGCTGCACGCTGCAGCCCTCCCACAAATTTATTCAGCTACAGTAATGCCCATCGAGCGGGCCGTGCCCTCAACCTGTTTCATCGCACCTTCCAGATCCACCGCGTTCAAATCCTTCATCTTCAGCTCCGCGATTTCCTTCACCTGCGCGCGTGTCACCCTACCGACCTTTTCCTTGTTCGGGACGCCGGAACCTTTCGGGACTTTTGCGGCTTTGCGCAAAAGCACAGCCGCTGGGGGGGTCTTCAATATAAAGGTGAACGAACCATCGGTGTAAACAGTAATTTCTGCAGGGAGCACCTCGCCCTGACGATTCGACGTGCGGGCATTGTACTCCTTACAAAAAGCCATGATGTTGATACCATGACCAGCCAGCGCAGGACCGACCGGAGGGGCCGGGTTGGCTTTTCCAGCTTCCAGCTGGAGACGAACGATTGCCTTAAACTTCTTTGCCATGTTAACTCCTTTGTGGTTTTAGCGGACGATTTATGGGACGCCCTCCCACCGTATCAGGCTGATAACTGGGGTTCGCTTCACGCTTCGCGCAGGCCCAGCCTGTTACCGTCTAAACTATGATTTTTCTACCTGCAAGAAATCCAGTTCCACGGGCGTTTCGCGACCAAAGAAAGAAACCAGCACGCGGACCTTGGTACGCTCCATATCAATCTCAGAAACAACACCGCGAAAATCGTTGAACGGACCATCGATAATACGGACACGCTCTCCAACTTTGAACGTGACTTTGACAGTAGGTGCTTCAGCTTCCATGCGTTTGATGATCTGAGATACTTCCTCAGGACGCAGAGGGGTGGGCTGGTTGCCCATCCCGACAAAACCCGTCACGCCCGGCGTATTGCGAACCACGTACCATGACTCTTCGGTCAATTGCATATTGACCAGTACATAACCGGGGAAGATGTGTCGCTCCACTGTCCGGCGTTTACCATCCTTGACTTCGATCTCTTCCTGGGTGGGAATAACAACATCAAAGATCTTATCCTTCATACCCATTGTTTCGATGCGCTGTTCAAGGTTATGGCGTACCTTATTCTCGTAACCGGAATAGCAGTGGATCACAAACCAGGCAGGTCCTTCGGTCACTTCGGGACGTGGTGACTCCTCCGAAGATGATGCCAGTTTCCCGTCAGCAGGAACATCCTCTGCAGACTCCAGTTCATCCGCGAAATCGGAATCGTCCGAAGGGGCAGGGCTACCCTCTTCAATAGGAACGTCAATAGATTCGGATTCACTTGCTGTCACAAGTGTATCCGAATCTGACAACGAAGATTCAACTGAGGAATCCTGAGATTCCTCAGTCGGTTCCGCCTCTTCCCGTTCGAACTGCTCTTTCGGTTCCTGCAAAGACATCAAGACCTCAAACTTTTTCTTACAGACCTAGCACTAGATTCAATAGCCCGCGAGCGCCTGCATCGGTCAAGCCAAGGATCACTCCCATCACGACCATAACCAGCAAAACAATGCCGGTCAACTGACGCACTTCCTGCCAGGTAGGCCAGGAAACTTTGCGGAGTTCGCCAGTCGTCTCACGGAAAAATGACTGGAGTACGTTCTGTTTCTTTTTTTTGCCCTTATCCTTTTCTGCCAAGGTCGGTTACTCCTTCGTGGTTCTTACGGCTAAAACGCCGCCCTACATACAGCGGCGTTTTGCTCTTGTTACATACAGGCCAGGCAGGACTTGAACCCACAACCGCTCGTTTTGGAGACGAGTGCTCTACCAATTGAGCTACTGGCCTTCAATTCAGTGTCACGTATCCCGTGTTTTACTGTCACGATTTGACATTGGAACGCGTGACACTGGAATTACTTACTTCGTCTCGCGATGCAAAGTATGTTTCCTGCAACGCGGGCAAAACTTGCTGAACTCAAGACGATTCGGATCGTTGCGACGATTCTTCTCGGTGGTGTAATTCCGCTCTTTGCAATCATTGCATTGAAGCGTAATGACCGGTCGAACGTCTTTCTTCTTGGATGCCATTCTTACCTTACCAACTTTCTATTATTCGATAATTCTGGTAACGACGCCTGCGCCGACGGTCAGGCCGCCTTCGCGGATGGCGAACTTCGAACCCTGCTCCAACGCCACCGGCACGATCA
>Ga0209322_10001758_pt1 | contig 12519 bp, 12 predicted proteins | sample Rifsed19ft1_FD_184013 | JGI IMG/M metagenome (GOLD analysis project Ga0209322, IMG submission 184013) | Soil microbial communities from Rifle, Colorado, USA - sediment 19ft 1 (version 2) | ecosystem: Environmental > Terrestrial > Deep subsurface > Rock core/Sediment | place: Rifle, Colorado... | reverse complement strand
CGCGGACGGCTTCGAGACCTACGGCGTGACCGGCGTGGCGCTCATCTCGTTCATCCTCCTGGCCGTCAAGGACCCGACGGTGCAGGTGCAGCTCCTCGTCTGGATCTTCGTCATGCGCGTGCTGATGATCTTGGCCAGCGGAGGCTCCTACCTGATCAACGATGCGATCGCGCGCGCGCGCTACGGACGGGCCGAGAAGATGAACTTCGAGGCGCCGCTCACCTCGCTGGTGTGGATCACCTCTGTGGTTTCCGTCGCCTTGACCTACGTCGCGTCCTACATGCTGGTCCGCGACCTCGGCGACGGCACCCTGTGGTGGAAGCTCTCCACCGTCATTACCTGCGGGACCCTGGCCGGGGCCATCATCCCCGAGTTCGTCAAGGTCTTCACCTCCACGAAATCGCGACACGTGCGCGAGGTCGTGATCTCGGCCCGGGAGGGCGGGGCGTCCCTGGACATCCTGTCGGGGCTCGTGGCCGGCAACTTCGGCGCGTACTGGCTGGGGCTCGTGGTCGTCCTGCTCATGGGGGTCGCGTACGGCGTCAGCACGGCCGGGCTCGGCGCCCTGATGGTGGCTCCGGCCGTTTTCGCCTTCGGGCTCGTGGCGTTCGGGTTCCTCGGCATGGGGCCCGTGACGATCGCCGTGGACTCCTACGGCCCGGTGACCGACAACGCCCAGTCGGTCTTCGAGCTGTCCCTCATCGAGCAGATTCCGGGCATCAAGGGGGAGATTAAGAAGGCGTACGGCTTTGACGTGGACTTTGAGTCGGCCAAGCACATGCTCGAGGAAAACGACGGCGCGGGGAACACCTTCAAGGCGACGGCGAAGCCCGTCCTGATCGGGACGGCGGTGGTCGGCGCCACCACGATGATCTTCTCCATCATCGTCCTGCTGACGCACGGGCTGGTCGAGAACCTGGACAAGCTCTCGCTCCTTCACCCGCCGTTCCTCCTCGGGCTCATCACCGGCGGGGCCATGATTTACTGGTTCACGGGCGCCAGCATCCAGGCGGTGACGACGGGTGCCTACCGGGCGGTCGAGTTCATCAAGGCCAACATCCGCCTCGAGGGCGTGACGAAGGCTTCGGTCAGCGACAGCAAGAAGGTGGTGGAAATCTGCACCCAGTACGCCCAGAAGGGGATGTTCAACATCTTCCTTACCGTCTTCTTCGCCACGCTGGCGTTCGCATTCTTGGAGCCGTACTTCTTCATCGGCTACCTGATCTCGATCGCGCTCTTCGGCCTCTTCCAGGCCGTGTTCATGGCGAACGCCGGCGCCGCCTGGGACAACGCCAAGAAGATCGTCGAGGTGGAGCTGAAGGAGAAGGGGACGGCGCTCCACGCCGCCACCGTCGTGGGAGACACGGTCGGGGACCCCTTCAAGGACACGTCTTCGGTCGCCATGAACCCTATCATCAAATTCACCACGCTCTTCGGCCTGCTGGCTGTGGAGCTCGCCGTCACGCTCACGGCCGAGAGCGGCCCGGCGCTGACCCGCCTCCTGGCCGCGGTGTTCTTCGGGATCTCGGTGGTATTCGTCTGGCGGTCGTTCTACAGCATGCGCATCCGTGGCGGGGCTCCCGCGGCGGCCCCGGCGGGCGCGGGCGGGCGGGTAAGCGCCGCGGTGCGCGGGAAGTAACCTCCCGGTGGAGTTTCTCCTCGAGGTGGCGAGCGGACGGTACGCGCTCGACGACCTGATCCGCTGGGGCGGGTATGCCGTTCTCGTGGCCATCGTGTTCACCGAGACCGGGCTCCTGGTCGGCTTCTTCCTTCCGGGCGACTCGCTGCTGATCACCGCCGGCCTGGTGGCCGGGACCGGCGGCCTGAACATCTGGTGGATCAACGCGCTCCTGATGGCGGCCGCCATCGCGGGCGACAGCGTCGGGTACGCGATCGGCTTCAAGGCCGGCCCCCGCATCTTCACCCGGGAGGATTCCCTCCTCTTTCACCGGCGCCATCTGATGCGGACCCGGGAGTTCTACGAGCGGTACGGCGGCAAGACCATCGTGCTCGCGCGGTTCATCCCGATCATCCGCACCTTCGCCCCCGTGGTGGCGGGGGTCGGCCAGATGGCCTACCGGCGCTTCCTCTTCTTCAACGTCTTCGGCGGGATCGGCTGGGTCGCCAGCCTCACGTGGGCCGGCTACCTGCTCGGGAAGACGGTTCCCAACATCGACCGGCATGTCCACCTGGTCGTGGCCGTGGTCATCGTGCTCTCGGTGCTCCCCATCGTCGGCGAGATCCTCAAGGCGCGCCGGAAGAAGCGCATCAAGGAGGTGCCATGGCGTTCCGGTTGATTCCCCGGGAGGAGAAATTCTTTGACCTGTTCGAGCACCAGGGGACGAACATCGTGGCGGCGGCCCGGGTCCTGGAGGAGCTGGTCCATGATTATCCCAACGCCAAGGCCAAGGCCGAACAGATCAAGGACCTGGAACATGCCGGCGACACGCTGACGCACGAGCTTGTCAAGAAGCTCAACACGACCTTCATCACGCCCATGGATCGGGAGGACATCTACGCGCTCGCCTGCCGGCTGGACGACGTGCTGGACCTGATCGACGCTGTGGCGGATCGCCTCCTTATCTACAAGATCGTCAAGCCCACCGAGGGCTGCGTGGAGTTCGCCAAGGTCATCGTCAAGACCGCGGAGGCCACGGACCGGGCGGTGGGCTGCCTCCGAACGCTCTCGCCCTACTACCACAAGCACGCGGTCGAGGTGAACCGGCTCGAGAACGAGGCGGACCGCCTGCTCCGGGATCTCCTCGCGGCGCTGTTCGAGGGGGTGGACCCCATCGAGATCATCAAGTGGAAGGAGCTGTACGAGACGCTGGAGTCGGTCACCGACCGGTGCGAGGACGTCGTCAATGTGATTGAGGGCATCATGCTGAAGATGGCGTAGCCCGTAGGCGCATGTCGGCCTCGCTCCTCCTTGTAGCGTTCATCATCCTCGTGGCCCTCCTCTTCGACTACATCAACGGGTTCCACGATGCGGCCAACTCCATCGCCACCGTCGTCTCCACCCGCGTGCTCTCACCGATGCAGGCGGTAGTCTGGGCCGCCTTTTTCAATTTTGTGGCGGCCTTCGGCTTCGGGGTGAACGTCGCGAAGACCGTGGGGAAGGGCGTCGTCGAGTCGGCGGTGGTGGATCACTGGGTGATCCTGGCGGGGCTCAGCGGCGCGATCATCTGGGATCTCATCACCTGGTACTACGGCATCCCCACCAGTTCCTCCCACGCCCTCATCGGCGGCTTCGCCGGCGCGGCCGTGGTCAAGGCCGGCTTCGGATCGTTGATCTACTCGGGCCTGGGGAAGATCCTGGTGTTCATCGTTCTGGCCCCCCTGCTCGGGCTGGTCCTCAGCTTCTCACTCATGGTCGGGGTGTACTGGATCTTCCGCCGGACGCACCCTGGCCGCGTGGATGGCCTGTTCCGCCGGCTTCAGCTGGTCTCCGCCGCGGCCTACAGCCTCGGCCACGGCACCAACGACGCCCAGAAGACCATGGGGATCATCGCCATTCTGCTCTTCTCCGCAGGCTATCTCGGGTCCGAGTTCTACGTCCCCTTCTGGGTGATCCTCGCGGCCCACGCCGCCATCGCCCTCGGCACGCTGGCCGGCGGCTGGCGTATCGTGAAGACCATGGGGATGCGGCTGACGAAGCTGCGGCCGGTCGGAGGCTTCTGCGCCGAGACGGCAGGCGCCCTGATGCTGATCGGGACCGCCGTCGGCGGTATCCCGGTCAGCACCACCCACACCATCACCGGGTCCATCGTGGGGGTCGGGGCGACCCAGCGAATCTCGGCGGTGCGCTGGGGGCTGGCCGGGCGGATAATCTGGGCGTGGATCCTGACGATCCCGCTCTCGGCCCTCCTGGCAGGGGCGACCTGGCTGATCCTTCCCCGCTGATGGGGCGGACCGCCGAGCGGCCGTCGCCCCTCGGCCGGGCTCTCGCCTGGCTCCTGCTCGCGCCCCCGGCCCTGCTCGGCGTGACGCTGGCCTACCTGCCGTGGCCCGTGGGCCTCTGGGTGGGCCGGCGGCTCGGCGACCTGGCCTGCTGGGTGATGCCGGGGCGCCGCGCGGTGGCGCGCGAGAACCTCGAGCGCGCCTTCGCCGGGGAGCGCAGCGCTGCCGAACTCGACCGCCTGTGCCGCGAGAGCTTCCGTCACCTCGGGATGACGCTCGTCGAGGCCTGCACGTTCTTTTTCCGCCCGCCCTCGGTCCTGCTGTCGCGCGTGGACGTGGAGGGCGTGGATCACCTCAAGGCCGCCGCGGCTCACGGGCGGGGGACCCTGCTGCTCACCGCCCATCTGGGGAACTGGGAGCTCCTCGCCGCGGCCCATGTCCACACCGGGTATCCGCTGAGCGTGGTCGTCCGCCCGCTCGATTCGGCCGTGCTGGACCGGGTCGTCACCCGCTTTCGCGAGCGAGGTGGCGTCGAGGTGATCCCGAAGCGCCGCGCGCTCCGGGGCGTGCGGGACGCGCTGCGCCGCGGGCGGATGGTCGGGATCCTGCTCGATCAGAACGCCTCCCGCCGCGAGGGGGTGTTCGTGCCGTTCTTCGGCGAGCCTGCCTCCACCTCGAAGAGCCTCGCCCTGCTGGCGCTCTGGTCCGGCGCCCCGGTGGTCCCGGTGTTCATCCAGCGGGACACGGCGGGGAGCCATCGGGTGACGATCGAGCCTGCCCTCCCGCCGCCGGCGACGGGAGACCGCGAAGAGGACGTCGCAGCCTTCACCGCAGCCTTCTCGCGGGTCGTGGAGTCCAGAATCCGCCGGTCGCCGGAGCAGTGGTTCTGGATGCACCGACGCTGGCGGACCCGCCCGGGCGGCGTGGCGGTGGCCCTGGCGCTGCTCCTGTGGGGAGGCGTCGCCGGCGCCCAGGAGCTCGGCCTCGCTGTCGCGCCCTTACGGGCCGCCGCCCAGCGCGGGGAGGTCGCCGTGCTCAGCGGGGCGGTCTTCGTCGAGCCGACCACGCCGCGGGGAGCGCCGGCGCCACTGGCGGGCGTCGCCATCGCAGTGCTTCCGCCGGCTCGGGCCTTCCTCGGCGACCTCGAGACCGTCAAGACGCACGCGCGGGACTCAGCCGCGCGCTACATGCAAGCCGCGGGCGAGGTGAGGAAGATCCAGGGGACTTACGAGCAGGCGCTGCGGCAGGCGGGCGTCGGCGACCTGGTGTTCGCGACGGTGACCGACGCGGCGGGGCGCTTCGAGCTAAAGGGCATCCCAGCCGGCGACTGGGTCCTTCTCGGGCGGCACGAGGTGCTCCACGCCCGGCCGCCGAAGAGAGTTCCCCAGCAGGAGCGGGCCTCGCGCCTGTTCCTGCTGGAGCCGCCGCCCAGCGGCTACCGGGCGGTGATCTACTGGTTGATGCCGTTCAGGGTGGAGGCGGGCGGGCAGGCGTGGGTGGAGCTTCATGACCGGAACCCCTGGCTGACGGGGGTGACGGAGGAAAAAACTCAGGGCGTCAGGTAGACGCTGAGCTTGGGTTCGACTTCGGCCGCGGAGGCTACTTCTTCTCCATCTTCTCTTCCTTCTTCGCGGTGCCGCCGGCCTTCACGGTGACGGCCTTGGCGACCAGCTTGCCGTCAGCGTCGGAGAACAGGACGTGGACCGGATCGCCTTCCTTGAGGTCGGTGGCGACGACGGCCTTGCCGGCCTTCTTGATGGACGTCTTGGTGTCCACCGCGAAGGTCCATTCCTTCTTGTCCTTGCCGACCACCGTGAGGCTGTCCGCCGTGGCGGCCTTCACCATGCCGTTAGCGTTCTTGGACTTGCCGACCGCCTTGCCGGGAGTCGGCTCGGCGACCTTCTTCGACTCCTCCGCGCCTTTCTTTTCCTGGGCGGCCGGTTCGGGCTTCGCCTGGGCGGCAGCTAGCCCGACCGAGCTTGCAAGGAAAACCGCGCTCAGAACGGGGACGAAGAGCTTCTTGGCTGTCATGGGCATTCACCTCCTTTCTAGAGCATCAGACGGTCCGTCAACCCGAAATCTTCACCCGAGGTTATTTCTTGGCCGCGCACGGGTTGGCCGCCTTCTTGTCCATCCTGGCCATCGTGACCTTGCTGGCCATCATCTTGCCGCCGTCCTCGGTGTAGGAAATCTTGACCGCGTCGCCGGCCTTGAGCTTTTTAGCCGACTCGGCCACCTTACCGGTGAAGGCGAACGTCCACTCCTTCTTGTCCTTCCCCTCGACCACGAGGCTCGTGTCGGAGACGGACTTGACCGTGCCCTCGGCGGTCTTGGCCTTCGCCGCCGGCTTGTCCGTCTTCTTTTCCTGGGCGACGGCCAGCCCGGCGGTCCCAACCAAGAACGCGAGGCTGAGGAAGAGGGCGATCAGCTTCTTGGCGTTCATTTGGGTAGTCACCTCCTTTCGCTAAGTATGTGTCAAATCAGTCCAAACTTGGCGCCCTACTCTAATTCGGGGGGTGGGGGGTGTCAAGGAGATTCTAGCCGGTTGACCAGGCCAAACTTTGTGTGATAAAAGGGAGGAGATTAACCTGTCCTCATGCGGGCCCCACTTGACCTTCGGGTAGTCGCCCTCTGCATCACCCTCGCCGGCCTCCTGGGAACCCCCGGGGCTGGTGTAGGGGAACCCTTTCTCATTCCGTCCGAAGAGCTGCTCGGTCCCTCGGTCCAGTCAGCCGCCGCCATCCCCGTCCCGGACCTCGAAACCCTCCCTCTCCTGGAGCCGTCCGGCGCCGGTTCTGAGGTCCTTCTTCCGCTGGACGAGGTCCGGCCCGACCCCGACGCGGACCCATGGACTGAGGCCTTCGCCGACTCCCGGCCGGGGGAGACCAGCCAGCTGGACCTGTCGCCGTACCCCGTCGAGGTGAACGGCGCGGTGGAGCGCTTCCTCGAGCGCTTTCAGACGAGCCCCCGGCGCGAGGTGGTGGGCCGCTGGTTGGACCGGTCGAGCCGTTATCTCGACATGATCCGTCAGGTGTTCAGGAAGAAGGGGCTGCCGGAAGATCTGGCCTTCACCGCCATGATCGAGAGCGGCTTCAACCCGGTGGCCGTGTCCCGGGCAGGCGCCAAGGGGCTCTGGCAGTTCATGGAGCAGACCGGCCGCCGGTACGGGCTCAGGGTGGATCGCTGGGTGGATGAGCGGCTGGATCCCGAGAAATCCACCGAGGCCGCGGCGGACTACCTGAAGGACCTCTTCGCCCAGTTCGGCCACTGGTTTCTGGCCCAGGCCGCCTACAACGCCGGAGAGGTCAAGGTGGCGCGCGCCGTCGAGCGCGCCCGGAGCAACGACTTCTGGACCATCGCGCGCGGGCGGTGGCTCCGCGAGGAGACGAAGCAGTTCGTGCCCCAGATCCAGGCCGCCGCCCTGATCGCCCGCGAGCCGGAGCGCTATGGCTTTCAAGTCACGCCGGAAGAGCCGATGGCCTACGAGGTCGTGACCGTGCCCTTCTCGGTCGAGCTCAAGCAGCTGGAGGGTCTGGCGGGCCTCCCGTCCCGAGCCCTCAGCGATCTGAACCCGGAGCTCCGTCGCGGGGTGACCCCGCCCGGCGGCGTCTATGCGCTCAAGGTTCCGTCCGGCGCCGCATCGAGCGTCGCCGAGGCGCTGGAACGGCTGAGCGCCCAGCGGGCCGAGGCCGCCCGGCGCTCGGCGAAGCGCGCGACTGCCCCGTCGGGGTCTCCGCCCCCGGCCGGCGTCCACGTGGTCAAGCCGCGGGACACGCTCTCCGACATCGCCAAGCGCTACGGCGTCAGCGTGGCCGACCTCGTCCGCCTGAACGGTCTGGATCCCGAGGGTCGGATCTACCCGGGCGACAGGATCCGGGTGACGGCGTCGATCCTGTCTTCCGAGCGGTAGCCGTGAAGATCGAGGTGCGGCTCTTCGCCACCCTTGCCGCTTACCTCCCCGACGAAAGCGACGGCCGGAGCGGCGCCCTGGAGGTGGCCGACGGCAGCACGGTCGCCGACGCCGTCCGGCTCCTCGGGATTCCCGACGACATGCCGTTCATCGCCATGATCGACGGCCGCGACTCCGCCCTCGATCGGCCGCTCGGCGACGGAGACGTCCTCTCGCTCTTCCCACCCCTGGCCGGCGGCCGCTAGCTCGCTTCCCCGCAAGTTGTCGGCCGCGCTGGCGGATGCTACACTCAAATCCCTTGATCGGAGCGGAGTTACAGGAAGCGTCTAGGATCCCGGTGGGCCTCCCGGACTTCAAATCCGGCGTCCGGCTCTAGACAAGCTGGAGGTGGGTTCGACTCCCACACGCTTCCGCCAGATAGGCCCGGGGAGAGACATGGGGAAAGGGAATCGGCCTGGCAGGCAGGAAGCCCCGCGCAAGGCTCGGCGCCGCTTCGGGTGGGGCGTGGGCGCCGCAGTGGGCGTGGTGGTCGTGGCGGTGGTCGGCTACTTCGCCTATCGCGCGGTGGCTGACCTTCCCGGCACGTTCGTCCCCTCTCAGGGCAACGCCCACGTCCAGCTCGCCACGGACCCACACCCGCCCTACAACTCCGACCCGCCCACCTCCGGCCCGCACCTGCCGTATCTGGCGCCGTGGGGCATCCACACCAAGCCCATCCCGAAGGAGCTCCAGATCCACAACCTGGAGGACGGCGGGGTGATGGTCCAGTACAGCTGCGAGTGCCCTGAGCTCGTCGGGAAAATGGCGTCCATCGTCAAGCGCTACGACCATGGCGTGATCCTTGCGCCCTACCCGGGGATGAAGAGTAAGATTGCCCTGACGGCGTGGACGCGGATTGACACCTTCGACGAGTTCGACGAAGCGCGGATCGTCCGGTTCATCAAGGCCTATCGGGGGATCGACCATCACAAGGGTTAAGCGCGGCATCCTCGCGGGCACCTTGGTACTCGGGCTCGCGGCCGGGTGCAGCCGGCCGTACGTGGCGCCGCTCTCGCCGCCCCCGCTCCGGGAGCAGGTGGCGGCGTCGTACGAGACAACCTGGCGGGCGCTGATCGGCGCGCTGGCCCGGGAGAACATCCCGCTGCGCGTCGTGGCCAAGGACTCGGGCGTCATCGCCTCGGACGACTTCACGACCCCCATCGGCGCCTACGCCGACTGCGGCCGCATCGGCGACACCATCCTCGAGGGGGAGGCGCTGGTCAACTTCACGGTCTTCGTCCAGTCGGCGGGCAGCAACGGGACCGAGGTGCAGATCAACGCCAAGATGCGCACTCAAGCCCACCGGAAGGGTTCCTCGGGCAAGCTCCGGCCCAACCCGGTCTACCCGTGCGTCTCCACCGGGCGCTGGGAGTCGAACCTGGTGGATGCCGTGCGCCAGGCGGTGCGCCAGTAACATGCCTTCACGGCTGGCCTCGTTGATCCGCCGCGCGCGCCGCCTGTCGGGCGAGCGCGACCGCCTCGTCGAGTCGCTCGCCCGGGAGTGGGCCGAGGCGCTCCGCGGGCAGCGCCTATCTGCCCAGGATCTGGAGGAGTTGTGGGCCGGGCTGGCCGAGGAAGCCGTCCGCCGGCTCCGACGCTCGGCGGACGGGCGGTGGCCCCTCGAGGCGGTGAGACAGGAGGCCGCCGCGGTGATCGCCCGGGTGCGGGAGCGGGTGACCCGAGAGCTCTATGGCCAGATCGGGCAAGTCTGAGGCGCGGCAGTCCGCGCTGCGCTCACTCCCCTCGGTGGACGCCCTGCTCCAGCGGGTCCAGGGGGACGCCGCGCTCAAGGGCATCCCCCGGGCGCGGATCGTTCAAGCGGTCCGCGAGGCGCTGGTGGGCGAGCGCGGCCGGCTGGTGGAAGGGGTGAAGCGCGCCGGCGCCGTGACCCCCCTCGATGCCGACGCCCTGGCCCGGCGGGTGGTGGCGGAGCTGAGCCGCGCGGGCGCCTTCTCGCTCGCCCCCGTCATCAACGCCACGGGTGTGGTTCTCCACACGAATCTCGGGCGGGCGCTCCTCTCGCCGCTCGCCATCGAGCGCCTGCGCCGCGTCGGGTCGGCCTACTCGAACCTCGAGCTGGATCTCAAGACGAAGGAGCGCGGATCGCGCTACGTCCACGTTGACGGCTTGCTGAAGCGCCTGACGGGGGCTCCCGCCTCCCTCGTCGTCAACAACAACGCCGCCGCGGTGCTCCTGGCCCTCGAGAGCCTGGCCCGCGGCAAGGAAGTGATCGTCTCCCGCGGCGAGCTGATCGAGATCGGGGGCGAGTTCAGGATTCCCGACATCATGCGGCGCTCGGGGGCGATCCTCCGGGAGGTGGGCACGACCAACCGCACCCACCTCAAGGACTACGCCGATGCCATCGGCCCGGAGACCGCGCTTCTCTTGAAGGTGCACACGTCCAACTACCGCGTCCTGGGCTTCACGGCCCAGGTGCCCACGCGGGACCTGGTCGAGCTCGGACGCTCGCGCGGCATCCCCGTGATGGAAGACCTGGGCTCCGGCTGCTTCGTGGACCTCCGCCCCTACGGCTTCCCCTATGAGCCCACGGTGCAGGAGGCGGTGGCCGCGGGCCTCGACCTCGTCTCCTTCTCCGGCGACAAGCTCCTCGGCGGGCCCCAGGCGGGCATCGTCGTGGGGAAGGCCGAGCTGGTGGAGCGCCTCAAGAAGAATCCCCTCAACCGGGCGCTCAGGATCGACAAGCTCACCCTGGCCGGGCTCGAGGCGACGCTCTACGCCTACGAGGCTGGGAACGCGCTCGAGACGATTCCCACCTTGCGAATGCTGACCGAGCGACTCGCGGCCGTGCGCCGCAGAGCCCGGCGCCTCCTGCGGCGGCTCTCCCCCCCGGTCGCGGCGGCGCTGGGCGCCGCGCTCGTGGAGGGGCGCGCCCAGGTCGGCGGCGGCTCTCTGCCCCTCGTGGAGCTTCCGACGGTGGCGCTCGCCATTGGCACCCCAGAGCGTTCTGCCCAGCAGCTCGATCAGGCGCTCCGCGAGGGCGAGCCGCCCGTGATCGGCAGGATCGCCGACGATCGCCTGCTCCTGGATTGCCGCACCGTCCTCAACTCCGACATTCCCGCGCTCGCCGACACCCTCAGCCGCCTCGCCGTGCCGTGACGATAACCGTCGTCCCGGCCCCAACTGCCTGAGGTGTCATGAAGCATGTGGTGGTCGGGACGGCGGGGCACATCGACCACGGCAAGACCGCCCTCGTCAAGGCTCTGACCGGCATCGATACCGACCGCCTCCCCGAGGAGAAGGCCCGGGGGATCACGATCGACCTGGGCTTCGCCTACCTCGAGGAGCCGGACGGCCTCACCATCGAGATCGTGGACGTCCCCGGCCACGAGCGCTTCGTCAAAAACATGCTGGCCGGGGTGGGCGGGATCGATCTCGCGCTCCTGGTCATCGCCGCCGACGAAGGCGTGATGCCACAGACGCGGGAGCACCTGGCGATCTGCAACCTGCTCCACATCAAGGCCGGCCTCGTTGCCCTCACCAAGCGCGACCTCGTCGAGGAAGAATGGATCGAGCTCGTCAAGGACGACGTGAGCCGGCTCCTCAGAGGAACGTTCCTCGAGGGCTGCCCGATCCTCCCGGTCTCGTCGAAGACGGGCGAGGGCCTTCCCGAGCTTCGCGCCGGGCTTCGAGCGCTGGCAGAGAAGGTGCCCCCGAAGGCCGCCGACCAGTCGCTGCGCTTGCCCATCGACCGCGTGTTCACCGTGAAGGGGTTCGGCACCGTCGTGACGGGGACGCTGATCGCCGGCCGCCTGGCCCTCGACGGCCGCGTGGAGATCTATCCCAAGGGCGCCCAGGCGAAGGTGCGGGGGCTTCAGTGTCACAGTCACCCCGTCGACCAGGCGATTGCCGGGCAGCGCACCGCCGTGAACCTCCAGGGGGTGGAGCGGACCGCCATCGAACGCGGCGACGTGCTCGGCCTTCCTGGAGCGCTCGTCCCGTCTCTCCTCGTCGATGCGACCCTCGAGTTGCTCAAGGACGCGCCACGCCCGCTGAAGGCGCGGGACCGTGTCCGCTTTCACGTCGGGACGAGCGAGGTGATGGCCCGCGTCCTCCTCGTGGATCGGCCCGTTCTCGAGCCCGGCGAGACAACCTATGGTCGCTTCAGGCTGGAAGGCCCCATCGTGGCGCTGCCGGGCGATCGCTACGTCATCCGCTCGTACTCGCCCATCATCACGATAGGGGGCGGCACGCTCTTGGACGTCGCTCCTCCTCGCTTCAAGCGGAAGGCCCCCGCACTCCTCGCCCATCTCCAGATCCTTGAGCGCGGCACGCCGGAGGAGGCGCTCGAAGAGCATCTCCGTCAGGCCGGCCCCCTCGGGCTCAAGACGGCGGACCTGAGAGCCCGGACGCCGTTCGGCCCGGAGAAGCTCAAGGCGCTCCTGGACGCGCTGAAGAACGCCGGGAAAATCGTGGCGGTGGACCGGGACTGGTTCGTCCACGGGGACGTGCGGGGGCGGCTCAGGGAGGAGGTCGTCCGCGTCCTCGACGCTTTCCACCGCCAGAACCCGCTCCGCTCGGGGATCTCCCGGGAGGAGCTCCGGACGCGCGCGGGCGCCTCCGAGGAGCGCCTCTTTGCCCACATGCTCGGGGCGCTGGAGTCCGAGGGACTCGTCAAGGCCGAGAAGGACAAGGTGAGGCTCGCCACCCAC
>Ga0209322_10001756_pt1 | contig 12526 bp, 8 predicted proteins | sample Rifsed19ft1_FD_184013 | JGI IMG/M metagenome (GOLD analysis project Ga0209322, IMG submission 184013) | Soil microbial communities from Rifle, Colorado, USA - sediment 19ft 1 (version 2) | ecosystem: Environmental > Terrestrial > Deep subsurface > Rock core/Sediment | place: Rifle, Colorado... | reverse complement strand
TGACACGATGGTGAAGCCGACTTCGCGGGAGCCGTGGAGCGCCGCTTCCATCACCCCTTCGCCGTGCTCGAGGTGCCGGACGATGTTCTCGAGCATGACGATGGCGTCGTCCACCACGAAGCCCACCGAGAGCGTCAGCGCCATGAGCGACAGGTTGTCGATCGAGTAGTCGAGCAGGTACATCACCGCGAAGGTGCCCACGATCGACATCGGCAGGGCCAGGCTGGGGATGGTGGTGGCGGAGAGGTTGCGCAGGAAGAGGAAGATCACCAGGATGACCAAGGCCAGCGCCAGGAAGAGGGTGAACTTGACGTCGTGGACCGACTCGCGGATGCCGGCGGAGCGGTCGTAGCGGATGTCGAGCTTGACCGCCGGCGGCAGCAGCGCCCGGAAGCTGGGCAGGAGCGACTTGATGTTGTCGACCACTTCCACCGTGTTCGTCCCCGGCTGGCGCTGGATGGCCAGCACCATGGAGCGCTCGCCGTTCAGCCAGCTGGCGCTCTTGTCGTCTTCGACGCTGTCGAGGACCTGGCCGAGCTCTCCCAGCCGCACCGGGGAGCCGCCGCGGTAGGTGACGATCAAGTCGCGGAAGGCGGCGGCCTGGGTCAGCTGCCCGCTGGCCTGCACGGTGACGGTGCGCTCCGGGCCCCAGAGAATCCCGGTGGGCAGGTTGACGTTGCCGCGCCGGACCGCTTCCGCCACTTCGTCAATCCCGATCTGCCGGCTGGCCAGCTGGCGCGGGTCGAGCCGGATGCGCACCGCGTATTTCTGCGAGCCGTAGACCGAGACCTGGGCCACGCCGCTCACCATGGAGATGCGCTGGGCCAGGAAAGTTTCGGCGTATTCGTTCACCGTCGAGAGCGGCAGGGTGGAGGAGCTCATGGCCAGGTAGAGGATGGGCTGGTCGGCCGGGTTGACCTTGCGGAAGGACGGCGGGCTGGGCATGTCGGAGGGCAACTGCCGCGAAGCCTGGGTGATGGCCGCCTGCACGTCCTGGGCGGCGGCGTCGATGTCGCGGTCGAGCGTGAACTGGAGCGTGATTTGCGTCCGCCCCAGGGTATTCGACGAGGTCATCGAATCCACGCCGGCGATGGTCGAAAACTGCCGCTCCAGGGGCGTGGCCACCGACGAGGCCATGGTGTCCGGGTTGGCGCCCGGCAGGCTGGCCGACACCTGGATGGTGGGGAAGTCGACGTTGGGCAGGTCGCTCACCGGCAAGGCGCGGTAGGAGACGATGCCGAACAGCAGGATGGCCAGCATCACCAGCGTGGTGGCCACCGGCCGCCGGATGAAAAGCTCGGGGAGGCTCATGCGTTTGCCGCCGCTCCCGCTAGGGGGTTCCCGCGTTCGCCGCCGGGGCGGCGGGAGTCCCTTCCACGATCTTCACCTTGGCCCCCGGAATCAGCCGCAATTGGCCGTCGGTGACGACGATCTCGCCCGCGTGCAGGCCCTGCTTGACGATGGTCAAGCCCGCGACCGTCTGGCCGGTCTCGACCGGGCGCGACTCCACCGTGCCGTCGGCCTTGACCACGTAGACGAAGTCGCCCGCCTGGCTGCTTTGCAGCGCCGAGGCGGGCACGACGATGGCGTTGGGCACTTCGGTCAGGGTGAGCACCACGTCCACGAACTGCCCCGGCCAGAGCCGCTTCTCGGCATTGGGGAAAACGCCCTTGAGGCGGATGGTGCCGGTGGTGGTGTCCACGGTGTTGTCGACAAAGCTCACACGGCCGCGTTCGGGCCGCTCCGGGTCGTCGCGGCTGAAGGCCTCCACGGTGAGCGTTCCCGCCGCCATGTACCGCTTCACGTCGCCCAAGTACTGCTCGGGGAGCGCGAAGCTGGCGTAGATGGGGTTGACCTGGTTGATGACCACCAGGGCCGGGTCGTCGCTTGCCTTCACCAGGTTCCCCACGTTGACCATGAGGCGGCCGGTGCGGCCGTCGAGCGGCGAGCGGATGGTGCAGTATTCCAGATTGAGCCGGGCGCGCTCGACCGCCGCCCGGTCGGCCTGAACGGTGGCGTCGAGCGCCCGGGCTTCGGCTTCGAACTGCTCGGTTTGCGCCTCGGCGGCCACGCCCTCTTCCCGCAGCTGGACGTAGCGGCGCGCCTGGGCGTGGGCCTGCTCGGCCTGGGCGATGTCGCGGGCGAGGTTGGCCTCCGCCTGGCGCAAGGCGGCCTCGAAGGGCCGGCGGTCGAGGCTGAAGAGCAGGTCGCCGGCGCGCACGTCCTGGCCCTCCTGGAAATGGACGGCGGTCAGCTCCGCCGCCACCTGGGCTTTGATGGAGACGGTGGAGTAGGCTTCGACGCTGCCGATGCCGCGCACCTCGACGGGAACCGTTTTCTGCTCGACGGTGGCGACGCTCACCGGCACCGTGGGCGCGGTGAGCGAAGCTGTGGTGCTCCGCGAGCAGGCGGAAGCCGCCAGCAGCACGGCCGCCACCATCAAGGCAGCCGTGGCCGGAGCCTTCTCGCCGCGGGTGGGCAGGCCAACTGCCACGCTGATTGGATTTTGCGGGCTCACTTCCACTCCGCTTAGACGTACTCCCCGCCCTTGAGTGTACACCACTTTGGAACGGGGCTAGGTGCCGCGGAGGGCTTCGGCGCGGGCGACGCGCTCGACCGCCACCTGGTAGGCGGCGTCCTTGAGCAAGATCTTTTTCTGTGCCGCCAGGTCGGCCACGGCGCGGTAGGCGCGGCTCATGTATTTTTGCAGGTCGGCGTTGACGCGCTCTTCCTCCCAGAAGACCTGCTGGAGGTTCTGCGCCCACTCGAAGTAGCTGACGGTCACGCCGCCGGCGTTGGTGAGGATGTCGGGCAGGACAGTGACGCCGCGCTTGGCGAAGACGTCGTCGGCTTCGGGCGTGGTGGGGAGGTTCGCAGCTTCGGCGATGATTTTGGCTTTCACCTTCGGAGCGTTGTCTTTGTGCAGGACGCATTCGAGGGCGGCGGGGATGAGGATGTCGCAATCGAGCGTGAGCAAATCTTCGTTCGAGACCGGTTCGGTGCCGGGGAACTTCCCTACCGAGCCGGTCTGCTTCACGTGCGCGGCGAGCTCCTTCACCGCTAGGCCCTTCTGATTCTTGCTGACGACGCCGCCGTAGACGTCGCTGACGGCGACGATGTCGGCGCCCTGCTCGGCCAGCAGCAGCGCCGCGTTCGAGCCCACGTTGCCGAAGCCCTGGATGACGACCTTCTGGGCCTTGAGGGGCTTGCCCAGGTCTTTCAGGTGATCGGCCAGGACGAAGAGGACGCCGCGCCCGGTGGCCTGCTCGCGGCCGAGCGAGCCGCCGAGCTCGATGGGCTTGCCGGTGACGCAGGCGGGCGAGTAGCCGTGGCGCGAGCTGTACTCGTCGAAAACCCAGCTCATCACCTGAGCGTTGGTGTTGACGTCGGGCGCGGGCACGTCCCGGTAGGGTCCGAGGAGCAGGTGAATCCGCGCCACGAACTTGCGCGTGACGCGCTCGACCTCGGCCCGCGACATCTTGGTCGGGTCGCAGGCGATCCCGCCCTTGGCGCCCCCGAAGGGGATGTTCACCACCGCCGTCTTCCAGGTCATGGCTTCGGCCAGGGCGCGCATTTCGTCGGCGTCCACCGCCGGGTGGTAGCGCAGCCCGCCCTTGGCCGGCCCGCGCACGCCGCTGTGCTGGATGCGGAAGCCGAGGAAGACTTTGAGCGAGCCGTCGTCCATCCGCACCGGGACCTCGACCTTCACCTCGCGGAACGGCGTCTTCAACATCAACTGCTGCTCGGCGTTCAGGCCGAGCCGCTCGGCGGCGCGGTCGAAGTTGCGCTCCGTGATTTCGCGGACGTTGAAAGCGGCGGGATTGCTCATGGAAGTGGCTCCTCGGGACGGGCGACCCGTCGAAGCGCGGCCATTGTGGGAGGGCGCCCAGCGGAAGTCAAGCCGCGCTGACAAACTGTCCCGCGCGACAGGTGGCCCCGGACAACAGGGGACACTTTGGAGGCCGGCAGGGGGGCGGGTGAAGAGCGGCGGCTCTGCGGCAGGACACTCAATACAAGAGAAGAGGAGCCACGAGTCCTTTGTTCAGTCGCGGTGCCTTCCCCGCCTGCGAAGCCATGGAAAAGCAATGGGTTACAGGGAGTTTGGCGGATTGGCTTTCCCTCTCCCCTTTGGTGGAGAGTTTGCTCTCTCGACCAAGGGAGGGTCTTTATGGGGATGCCGAAGGCCAGCCTGGTCGAGCACGAGATTGGCAAATTCATCTGCCCGAAAACCAAGTTGCCGGTGCCGCTCTTGAGCTACACGCCTTTGAGCGGGGTGGACTGGCCGGTGGTGGTGGACAAGTGCGCCGACTGCGGCCAGCGGCACAGCCTTCAGTCGGAAGACGTCCTCCATCCGCCCGTGTTCGGCTACGAGTAGGCCGGAGGCAGACGGATGAGCGAAGCCGCCAACGTCGAAGAAGTCCTGCGGGGCTGGCCCGAGCGCGCCGACAGCCTGATCCCGGTCCTGCAGGAAATCCAGGAACGCTACCACTACTTGCCGGAGCCCGCCTTGCGCGAAGTGGCCGGGCGCCTGCGCGTGCCGCTCCACCAGGTCTTTCACGTCGCCACTTTCTACAACTGCTTCAGCCTGGAGCCGGTCGGCCGCCACCTGGTGCAGGTCTGCCTGGGGACGGCCTGCCACGTGCGCGGGGCGCCGCGGGTGCTCGACCGCCTGCTGCGCGAGCTGAAGCTCGGCGCCCCCGGAACCACCGAAGACTTTGACTTCACGGTGCGCACGGTGCGCTGCATCGGCTGCTGCGGCCTGGCCCCGGTGCTGCGGGTGGACAATAACACCCATCCGCACCTCAATCAGGCGCGCGTGCCCGGGCTGGTGAAGAAGTATCGCCGGCAGGACGAAGCGCGCGCCGCCGACTAGGGAGAGGCCCAGAGAATGCCCAGGCTGCAATCCACCGCGGACCTCGAAGCCCTGCGGGCCGTTTGCGTGCGCGACGCGAAAAAGCAGCGCCCCTGCCTGACCGTCTGCGCCGGCAGCGGCTGTTCGGCCAGCGGCGCCCGCGAGGTGCTGCAAGCCCTGCGCCAGTCCCTGCAAGGCGCCGGGCTCGAGCAGCAGGTGGAGGTCAAGAGCACCGGCTGCCACGGCTTCTGCGAAAAAGGCCCGGTGATGATCGTCTGGCCCGAGGGCACCTTTTACAACCGCGTGGCCGTCCCCGACGCCGCCGACATCGTCGCCAGCGTCTCCAACGGCCGCCGGCCCGTGGAGCGCCTCCTCTACCAGGACCCGGTCACCGGCCAGCGCGTCATCCGCGAAGAGGAGGTGCCCTTCTACCGCCGCCAGATGCGCCTGCTCTTCGGCAACAACGGCAAGATTGACCCCAAGGCGATCAACGACTACCTGGGCGTGGGCGGCTATGCGGCCCTGGCGCGGGTGCTGGCCGAGTTCGCCCCCGAGCAGGTGGTGGACTGGGTGAAGCGCTCCGGCCTGCGCGGGCGGGGCGGCGCCGGCTTTCCCACCGGCAAGAAGTGGGAAGTGATGCGGGCGCAGAAGGCCACGCCGAAGTACATCATCTGCAACGCCGACGAAGGCGACCCCGGCGCCTTCATGGACCGCAGCCTGCTCGAAGGCAATCCCCACAGCGTCATCGAGGGGATGATCATCGGCGCCTATGCGCTCGGCGCCCCGGAGGGCGTCGTCTACGTGCGCGCCGAGTATCCCCTGGCGGTCGAGCACCTGCGGGTGGCCATCGCCCAGGCGGAAGATTGCGGGTTGCTGGGAGAGAACATTCTCGGCTCCGGGCTGAACTTCCGCCTCCGCGTTGTGCAAGGCGCGGGGGCGTTTGTCTGCGGGGAAGAGACCGCGCTCATCGCCTCGGTCGAGGGCCGCGTGGGCGAGCCCGTGCCGCGCCCGCCTTTCCCCGCCGAGCAGGGCCTGTGGAAGAAGCCCACCGTCATCAACAACGTCAAGACCTGGGCCAGCGTGCCGCTCATCATCAACCGCGGCGCCGACTGGTACGCCGCCATCGGCACCGCTTCCAGCAAGGGCACCATGGTTTTCTCCCTGGTCGGGAAGATCAACAACACCGGCCTGGTGGAAGTCCCCATGGGCGTCACCCTGCGGGAGATGATCTACGAGATCGGCGGCGGCATCCCCGAGGGCAAGTCGCTCAAAGCCGTCCAGGTCGGCGGCCCTTCCGGCGGCTGCATCCCCGCCAGCCTCATCGACCTGCCCATTGACTACGAGGCTTTGACCGGGGCCGGCTCCATGATGGGCTCGGGCGGCATGGTGGTGATGGACGAAAGCACCTGCATGGTGGACGTGGCCCGCTACTTCATGGAGTTTCTGGAAGAAGAGTCCTGCGGGAAGTGTTTCCCCTGCCGCAAGGGCACGCAGCGCCTGCGCGAGATTCTCGTCCGCATCTCTCAGGGCGAGGGCGCGGAAGACGACCTGAAGCTGCTCGAAGACTTGAGCTGGATGATGCGGGAAACCTCGCTCTGCGGCCTGGGCCAGACCGCCGCCAACCCCGTGCTGACCACCCTGCGCTACTTCCGCGACGAGTATCTCGCCCACATCCGCGAGCGCCGCTGCCCCGCCAAGGTCTGCAAGCAGCTCATCACTTACTCGATTGAGCCCGCGCTCTGCGACGGCTGCCACGCCTGCGTGCACGTCTGCACCACGGAAGCCATCCTGGGCGAGAAGAAGGATGTGCACACGATTGACGCCGCCAAGTGCATCAAGTGCGGCGCGTGCCTGGAAGTCTGCCAGCCCAAGGCGGTGCTGGTGACGTGAGGAGCGAATGCCGAAGCTGACCATCAACGGCATCGAGGTCGAGGTCGAGCGCGGCACCAGTGTGCTGGAGGCGGCGCGCTTCCTCGGCCTCCCTATCCCCACGCTCTGCCACGACGACGGCCTCACGCCCTACGGCGCCTGCCGGCTCTGCGTGGTGGAAGTGACCAACGGCCCGCGCGCGAAACTCCAGAGCGCGTGCACGCTGGTGGCCGAAGAAGGTCTCGTGGTGCAGACGCACTCGGCGCGCGTCGAGCGCGCCCGGCAGCTCCTGCTTGAGCTCTACGTTGCCACCTCGCCGCAGTCGAAGACCATCCAGGACCTGGCCAGCCGCTACGGGGTCACCCGGGTGCGCCTGGCGCCCGAGTTCGAAGACTGCATCCAGTGCGGCAAGTGCGTGCGCATCTGCCGCGAGCAGATGATGGCCGGGGCCATCGGCTTCGCCTACCGGGGAAACCGCCGCAAGGTGATGGCGCCCTTCCGCCCGCAGTCGGACATCTGCCGGCAGTGCGGTGCCTGCATGTACATCTGCCCGGTGTGCGAGCTGCGCTGCCACGGGGCGGAGGCGGAGACGACGCTCTGCAGCGGCTGCCTGAATTTCGCCCCGGCCTGCCTCGACTACCACGACCACGCCATGTGCTTCCTCGACCCCTGCGTGGCCTGCGAGCTGGCCGGGCCGCTGCGGCAGGAGCTGGCCCCGCCCCGGGCGGGGCTGGTCGAGCTGGCGACGAAACCGGATTCACGCTCGAAGTAAAAGGAGAGGTCCCATGACGTATTCGCGACTGAACGCCTCGGCGGCCACACTGACCAAGAACCGCACCGAGGACTCCATCAGCCCCTTCAGCGGGATGTGCACGACTTGCGTGGACGGCTGCATCGGCATGTGCGAGATCGGCAAGTCGGCTTACCGCGGCCCGGAGATGATCTACCCGCAGCCCTTCGGCATCATCACCACCGCCTCGGCCAAGGACTACCCGCTCGACCTCTCCCACTTCACCATCCTCGGCCGGGCCACCGGCGCCTGGGGCATCGAGGCCGACTCGAACAAGGCGCTCTTCCCGAACGTGAATCTCGAAGTCGCCTTCGGGCATGGGGCGGGCATCCGCTCGCGCCTGCCCTTCATCCTGGCGGCCATGGGCTCGACCCAGATCGCCAAGACGAACTGGGAGAGCCTGGCGGCGGGGGCGGCCATCACCGGCACCTGCCTGACCATCGGCGAAAACGTCTGCGGGATGGACGCGCAGTCGCAGCTTTCGAACGGCCGCTTGCTGTCGAGCCCCGAGCTCGAGTGGCGCATCCGCAGCTTCCGCGAGTGGCAGGAGGACGGCTACGGCGAAGTCATCCTCCAGGCCAACGTCGAGGACACCCAGCTGGGCGTGCAGGAGTACGCCCTCCAGAAGCTCGGCGTGAAGGCGGTCGAGCTCAAGTGGGGCCAGGGAGCGAAAGACATCGGCGGCGAGGTCAAGATCCGCGACCTCCAGAAGGCGCGGCTCCTCAAGCAGCGCGGCTACGTCGTCCTGCCCGACCCCGACGACCCGGTGGTTGTAGAAGCCTTCCGCCGCGGCAGCTTCCGCGAGTTCGAGCGCCACTCCCGCATCGGCATGGCCAACCGCGACGCTTTCCTGCGTCGCGTGGAAGACCTGCGCAAGCTGGGCGCGCAGTGGGTGACGCTCAAGACCGGCGCCTACCGCCCGGCCGACCTGGCCCGCGCCGTCAAGTGGTCCTCGGAGGCGGAGCTCGACCTGTTGACCGTCGACGCCGCCGGCGGCGGCACCGGCATGAGCCCCTGGCGGATGATGAACGAGTGGGGCGTGCCCGGCATCGAGCTGCACTCGCTGCTCTACCAGTACTGCGACCGGCTGGCGAAGCAGGGCCGCTACGTCCCGCCGCTGGCGCTGGCGGGCGGCTTCACTTTCGAAGACCAGATCTTCAAGGGCTTCGCCCTGGCGGCGCCCTACGTCAAGCTCATCGCCTGGGCGCGCTCGCCGCTCGCCGCCGCCATGGTGGGCAAGACCATCGGCCGGCGCATCCAGGAAAACGCCCTGCCCATCTACATCGAGCGCTTCGGCACCACGGTCGGCGAAGTCTTCGTCACCGCCCCCGAGCTCCAGGAGCGGTACAAGGACCGCTTCAAGAAAATCCCCACCGGCGCCATCGGCTTCTACACCTACTACCAGCGGGTGGCCCAGGGGCTGCGGCAACTGATGTGCGGGGCGCGCAAGTTCGCGCTCGAGCACATCTCGCGCGACGACATCGCCGCCTTGACGCCCGAGGCCGCGCGCACCAGCGGCATCCCGCTGGTGATGGACGCCGACCAGGAAGAGGCCGAAAAAATCCTCTGCGCCTCCTAGCTGACAGGCCGCGCCCCGGCCTGTCATTCTGAGGCCGAAGGCCGAAGAATCTCAAACGGAGCCTATGGCAACGCTGAGATCCTTCGCTTCGCTCAGGATGACAATCTGTGGAGGATGGCTTGTCCCGATGCCCCATGCTCTGTGCCCGGGGCCCTGTGCCTCGGGTTTCCCTGCTTCCCCGCCCTTTCCTACAATGCCCCTCCCATGCGTCGCGACGCATCCTCCGACGCAGAACGCATCCCCACCCGAGGGATTGGCCGTTCCGCCCCGCGGACAGCAATAGCCGCGCTCCAGTGTTCTTTTTCTAGGAGGCCCGACATTCCTGTCGGGCGGGACGGGCAGGAATGCCCCTCCCCTTGGTACTTGCCAGACTGCGCGGTATGGCAACTGCCAGCGGCGGCAGCCGCCAGGGGGTGCGCTTGTCATTCCGACGCCGCCCATTCCTGTTTTGGTGGCACCGGCGTCCCGCCGGTGTTGGCCCGCTCCACAGGCCAGAGGTCTGTGCCACTGAAACATAGGAAGAAGATTTCTTGACACGGCGGTCGCGGAGGCGTAGGTTGTTTGAAGGGGCGTCCGCAGCCTGGGGTGCAAGGGAGGCTGCCATGCCCCGCATCCCCTTCGCCTTTCTCCTCTTGGTTGCTCTTGGTCTGCTTGGAGTCCCGGCCGCGGGCCAAGAACAAGCCGCGGCGGTGACCCTGAGCGTCTCACCTGCCAGTGCCATGGTGGGCACCGCGCTGACGCAGCACTTTACCGCTGTGGTCACGGGCACCAAAAAGCGCGGCGTTAACTTCGCCGTCTGCGACGCCAACGGAAAGAACTGCGTCGTGGGGGGCAACGACACCCTGGGGACCATCACCATCATCGGCAAGGATGCGAAGGGCAACCGCATCGGGCGCTACACCGCGCCCGCCAGCATCCCCGCGCCGCCCGCCTGCGCCACAGTGGTGGGCGGCTGCCAGCTCCGCATCCGCGCCAAGATGACCTACACAACCTACCGCCGCCGGAAAGCCTTCGGCGACGCCACCATCCACCCGGCGCTGGGGGTCCTCGTGCGCGCCTCGCTCGCCAACGATGGCGCCGAGGCCGACAGCGGCGCTAACGTCTCCGCCGTCAGCGCCAATGGGCGCTACGTCGCCTTCGAGTCCTCGTCCGGCAACCTGGTGCCGGGTGACGCTGGCGGCGCGAGCGATATTTTCCTCCGCGACACCTGCGTGGGTGCTGCCCCGGGGTGCACGCCCAGCACTACCGAAGTATCCGTGACCAGTGGCGGCAACCCCGGCAACGCCGTTAGCCTTGGCCCCGCTATCAGCGCCGACGGGCGCTTTGTGGCCTTTTCTTCCTTGGCCAGCGACCTCGTGGCGGGCGACACCAATGGAAGCTTTGACTTCTTTGTGCGCGACACCTGCGTGGGGGCCACCGGCTGCGGCCCCACAACTGTCAGGGTCTCCGTCGCCAATGACGGGGCCCAGGCGTCCGGCTCCGGCACGCCGGCCATCAGTGCCGACGGGCGCTTCGTCGCCTTTGACTCCGCCGGCGACAATCTGGTTGCGGGTGATACCAATGGCGCTCTCGATGTCTTTGTGCGAGACACCTGCGCGGGGGCCAGCGGCTGCACCCCCAGCACGATTCGGGTCTCCGTGGCCGGCGACGGCGCCGAGAGCAACTTCGCCTCTTACTGGCCGACCATCAGCGGCGACGGGCGTTTCGTGGCATTTGTGTCAGAGGCTACGAACCTGGTCGCTGGGGATACGAACAATACCCTGGATGTTTTTGTCCGGGACACTTGCCGAGGGGCGACCGGCTGCACCCCCAGCACGATTCGGGTCTCCGTCGCCAACGACGGCGCCGAGAGCAATTACGAGAGTGCCTACCCGATGCTCAACGCCGGGGGGCGTTTCGTGACCTTTACCTCGGCGGCCTCCAACCTAGTGACGGATGATACCAACGACGGGTGGGATACTTTTGTGCGGGATACCTGCGTCGGAGCGTCGGTGGGCTGCATCCCCAGCACGATTCGGGTCTCCGTCGCCAGCGACGGCACCGAGTCCTTCGTCGGATCCGAGGTGATGGGCCCATCCATCAGCGCCGACGGGCGCTTTGTGGCCTTTTCTTCCTTGGCCAGCGACCTCGTGGCGGGTGACACCAATGGGTTCAAAGACATCTTCGTCCGTGATACCTGCGCGGGCGCCCCGGCGGGCTGCAGCCCCACGACGGTCCGCGCCTCGGTGACAACCGATGGCGCGCAGGGGAACCACAACAGCCTCTATCCGGTCCTGAATGCCAACGGGCACGTCGTGGTCTTCGTCTCGCTGGCCAGTAACCTGCCGGCGGGCGATACCAACGGTGCCCCCGACGTATTCGTGGCCTGCACCGGCCACTAGCCGCCGCTGGCGCGGCTCACTTCCTGCTACAGGCCGCCCGATTGACGGGCGCGGTAGCCCGCTGCTAACATCGCTGGTTTGCATTCCCAGCGCGAAGGAGACTGAACGGCGTGGCGCGGCTGAAGCGGCAGGAGCTCAAGCACGACGAGTTCATTGACTCGGCCGACGCGCTCTACCTCTACGTCGAAGAGCACGGCCGGACGCTGGTGACCGCCGCCCTGGCCGTCCTCGTCGCCGGCGGGGCGCTCGTCGGCTTCTACTGGTACTCGCGCCAGCAGGAGCACCAGGGCAACGCCGCCCTGGGCGCCGCCTTGATGACCTTCGAGGCCCCCGTGCAGGCCGGCCTGCCGCCGCTCCCGGGCGAGACCCGAAAGACTTTTACCAGCGAGCAGGAAAAGTTCACCGCCGCCGAGAAAGAGTTCGCCTCCCTGCGCACTGATTTCCCACGGACCCGCGCCGCGCTCTTCGCCAAGCACTACCAGGCCCTCTGCCAGTGGGAACGAGGCGAGCACGACAGCGCTTTGGCGGGACTGGAAGAGCTCACGCGGGCCGCCGACCCGAACGTCGCCGCCCTCGCTAAGCTTCATCTAGCCGGCTACTACGAATCTCTCGGGCGCGCCGCCGAGGCCGAAAAGCTCTACCGCGACCTCGCCGACCACCCCGCCGTCACCGTCCCCCGCGCCGCCGCCCTGCTGGCGCTGGCGCAAGTGGTGAGCAACCGTGACGCCGCCGTCCGCGTACCGGGATTTCTGGGCCGGCCTAGGCGAGCGATTTCCCGACCTGGGCGGCGCGGCGTCGACGCGGTATTACGCCGACAACGAGCAACGCCTGTTCACCGAGCACTTGCCACCGCTCACCGGCCTGCGAATCCTCAAGACCGACCTGTGGGACGAGGCGAAGAACACGCGCATTCTGGCGTGGGCGGCGCGCCGTGGGGCGCGCGCCTTTGGCATCGACATTTCAGCACCGACCGCGATACAGGCGAGGGCGTCGTTCACGCACCACGCAGGTCCACTGCGAGCGGCGGTCGCCGACGTCAGGGCACTGCCCTTCCG
>Ga0209322_10001755_pt1 | contig 12527 bp, 13 predicted proteins | sample Rifsed19ft1_FD_184013 | JGI IMG/M metagenome (GOLD analysis project Ga0209322, IMG submission 184013) | Soil microbial communities from Rifle, Colorado, USA - sediment 19ft 1 (version 2) | ecosystem: Environmental > Terrestrial > Deep subsurface > Rock core/Sediment | place: Rifle, Colorado... | reverse complement strand
GCAGATCGTCTGCCACTCAGTGGCGCCGAGTGCCAGGCCGGCCTCCCGATACGAGCGAGGCACCGTGTCGAGTGCGTCCTCGGCGACGCTGACGATGGTGGGGAGCGAGATTCCAGCGAGAAGCACCGCTCCCGCCAGCGCGGTGAGACCGGTGGGAAGGTTGAAGGCCTCCCGTAGAAAGGGGGCGAGAACCAGCATGCCGAGGAACCCGAGCATCACGGAGGGCAAGCCGGCCAGCACCTCCACCAGCGGCTTGAGGACTTCGCGCACCCAGCGCGGGGCGATCTCGGCGATGAAGATCGCCGTGCCCAGGCCGAACGGGACGGCGATGATGGCCGCGCCCAGGGTGACGACGGCCGAGCCGCCGATCAGCGGAAGCAGGCCGAAATGCCCCTCGATCGGATACCAGCGCGCCCCGGCCAACACCGAGAGGGGCGCCTCGAAAAGGGCGGGGACGCCCTCGCGCACCAGGAAAAGGAAAATGAGGGCGATGAATAGGATCGCCGAATAGCCTGCGGCCCGGATCAAACGCGTGACGACGAACTCTCCCCAAGTCGATTCGCGCATCTCTACCTCAAGGAGTGATGGGGACGAATCCCAGCTCGGTCACGATCGCCTGGCCCTCCGGCCCCAGGATCCATTCCAGGTAGGCGGCCACCTCGCCCTGAGGCTCGCCGTTCGTATAGATGTAGAGGTCGCGCGCGATCGCGTAGGTGCCGGCGTTCACCGTCTCGGGTGAGGGGTAGGTGAAAGGGCCCTCGGGCGTGGGGGCCACCGCGACCACCTTCATATCGGGCGTGACGTATCCGAGGCCATCGTACCCGATGGCATTGGGATTCTGTCGAATCTCGGCGCTGATCCCCTCCGAAGACGGCAGCAGCAGGGTGGTGGGGGAGAAGAGGGTCGAGTCGTCGCGATCGCCCCCGCGCAGCACCTGTTCAAGGAAATAGACGTGGGTGCCGGAGTTGGTCTCCCGGGAAAGGCGCACGATCGGGCGGTCTTCCCCGCCGACCTCGGCCCAGTTGTTGATCCTCCCGCTGTAGATATCGGAGATCTGAGCGATGGTCAACTGATCGACCGGGTTGGCAGGGTTGACGACGATGGCGATGGCGTCGCGGGCGACGACAACCTCCACCGGAGCCACCCCGTTGGCTTCCGCCTCTTGCCGTTCCTCGTCTTTGATCTGGCGGGAAGCGTTGGCCAGGTCGAGCGTGCCATTGATGAGCGCGGCGATCCCAGTGCCGGAGCCCCCGCCGGTGACCGAAATGCGCACCGCCGGGCGCTGGGCCTGATAGGCCTCAGCCCAGGCCAGGGCGAGATTCACCATCGTATCGGAGCCCTTGTTCTCGATGGTGATGGAAGGGACGCCGGGGGTCCCTCCGACGCCGCCCGAGGTCGTGCAGCCGGTGAGAGCAAGGTTGAGGATCAGGGCGAGGATGACGGACCGGGCTGGGTGGCGCATTCGGACGAGATTATAGCCCCGGCCCATTCTGATCTCAAGGAGCTCTACGCAGGGCCGCCGGGGGGATGGGTGTACAATGCGCAAGATGAGCCCGGAAGATGGAGCCCCGAAGATACGCGTCCGCGATTTGGATTTCTACTACGGCGAGGTGCGGGCGCTGAGCCGGGTCTCGATTGACATCCTCCCCAATGAGATCACCGCCCTGATCGGCCCCTCCGGCTGTGGGAAGTCCACCTTTCTTCGCTGCCTGAATCGAATGAATGATGTCATCCCGGGGGCTCGGCTGGAAGGGACGATCCTGCTCGACGAAGCCGATCTCTACGCGCCGGGGGTCGACGTCGCCGATTTGCGTCGCCGGGTGGGGATGGTCTTCCAGAAACCGAACCCGTTTCCGCAGTCGATCTTCGACAACGTGGCCTTTGGGCCGCGGGTCCTGGGCATGGCCTCCGGCCGGTTGGAGCTACAGCAGCGAGTGGAGGAGTCGTTGCGTCGGGCGGCGCTGTGGGATGTGGTCCGGGGGGATCTGGAGGCCGAGGCGTTGGAGCTGTCGTTGGGCGAGCAGCAGAGGCTGTGCATCGCTCGTGTGCTGGCCGTGGAGCCGGATGTGATCCTGATGGATGAGCCCTGCTCGGCCCTGGATCCGATTGCCACCCTGCACATCGAAGACCTGATGCAGCAACTCAAGCAAGACTACACGATTGTCATCGTCACCCACAACATGCAGCAGGCGGCCCGGGTCTCCGACCGGACGGGCCTATTCTGGCTTGGCGAGCTGGTGGAGTTTGGTGAGACCGAGAACGTCTTCACCCGTCCCGGCAACCCGCAGACCGAGGCCTATATCACCGGGCGTCACGGATAGCCGGGAGGGAGGAGGTGGGCGAGGTGCGAGTGCAGCGGACGCTCTACGATCGGGAGTTCGCGCGGGTGCGCGAAGACATCCTGCGCCTTGGCGGCCTGGTCGATCAGGCGTTGGAGCGGGCGCTCGAGTCACTCCGCCAGAGGGATCGGCTCCTGGCCAAGCAGGTGATCGAGGATGATGCCGCGATCAACGAGCTAAGGTTCCGGGTGGAGGAGGCCTGCCTGGCCTTGATCGCCACCCAGCAGCCGGCCGCCGGCGATCTACGCGCGGTGGTGGCGGCGATGAACATCGTGGTCGACATGGAGCGCATGGCCGACCATGCGGCCGGGATCGCCAAGACGGTGATCCGGATGGGTGACGAGCCGCTGCTTAAGCCTCTGATCGACATCCCCAAGATGGCGCAGGCGGCGCGCGAGATGCTGGCGGACTGCCTGAAGGCTTTTGTGACGCGCGATGCCTCGATGGCCAAGAAAACGGCCGGCCGGGACACCGAGATCGACGATCTCTACAAAGCGGTCTTTGACGAGCTGATCGAGATCATGGCCCGCAACCCCAGCACCGTGGAGCGAGGGACCTACCTTCTCTGGTGTGCCCACAATCTGGAGCGCATCGGCGACCGGGTGACCAACATCGCCGAGCGAGTCGTCTTCATGACGACGGGGGACATGAAGGAGCTCAATCCCTAATGCGGGGGGCTGGGCCCGGGACCAGGCCGGGCGATGCCGCGCATCCCTGAGGGAATATTGGCTAGCGCTGTGCGGTGGCCCAGAGGTTGAGCCCCAGCTCGAAGTAGCCGAACCGAAGATTGACCATCTCGAAGCCGGCGGCGCCGAAGTACCACCCGATCAGGGGGAGCGTGTAGGCGAAGACGTGCTCCTCGATTTCCTCGTTGCTCACCAGCCGAGCCCGCCCCATCCAGCGCAAGAGGCCCGCCGACCAGGCCGCCGGGGTGGTGAGGACGAGCAGGCCACCGGGCACGATCACCCTGCGGCACTCTTTGAAAAGCTCGACCATCCTTCTCGGATCGAGGTGTTCGACTACGGCCAAGAGGGTGATGGCGCTGAAGAAACCGGGGTCAAAAGGGAGAATGGGCGCGGAGTTCAAGTCGAGACGGAACCAGCGGATGTCGGGAAGCTGTGGCGGCGCAGCATGCTGGTCGATGGCGAATTTCTCCCGGAAGGAGGTGTGGGCGAGGAAATAGGGAAAACTGCCGCAGCCGACGTCGAGAATCCGGCCCTCGCGGATCTTGGCCGGGATCAGCCGGTTGGCCATTCGAGCCCGCTGCCGGGCCAGCAGTGGCTCGAGGAGGCCGCTCCCGCGTGTCACCTTCGGTGCCATGGAACTCCCCTCAGGACACTGGCCCCGAGGTCCGGCACAGGCGTTCGGCGGGGTCCGTCGGGGTTGGAGATTCGTCTTCGCAGCCCACGCGCCAAGGGCAACCAGGGGCAAGGACGATCTCTCGCTTTGCCGGTGGCAGAGCGCTGATGATACCATGCCCTCGGGGAAGGACGAGGGCCGTCACGCGGGCGCGACATCGGCTGCGATCCGCGCCGGATTGAGGGGTATAATAACCGCAACTGAATATCAAGCCTTCGGGGCAGGGTGAGGGCCGCAGGGCCCAATTCCCGATCGGCGGTGTAGCCCGCGAGCGCCACAAGCGCACGACCCGGTGAGATCCCGGGGCCGACGGTACAGTCCGGATGGGAGAAGGCGGCAGGCCGGAAAGCGTCGTGATTCCGGTTTGCCCGTGGCGCCCCGAAGATCGAATGGTCTTCGGGGGCTTGTTTCCCGGCCTGGCGCCGGAGCCGCGCTTTGTCCCCGCCTCGGAGGCTTCTCCGGGGCGGTTTTGTTTTGGAAAGTCGGGCGCAGCAGGAAACGGAGATCATGAAGAAGCCGACGGAAGCAAGGCCGGCCAGTTTGCGGGGCGCGCCCGCCTGGCTACTGATAGGCACGCTCGTGCTCACTCTCGGATGTTGGGCCGCGGTCGCGGCCTGGGGAAGGCTGCCCGCCTTCATGCTCCCGTCGCCGTCAGCCGTCGGCCAGCGGCTGATCGCCACCCTCGCGGATGGCAGCCTCGCCCGACACACCTGGGTCACGCTCCAGGAAGTGATTGCAGGGCTCGGCCTCGGGCTCAGCGCCGCCGTCGGCCTGGGCTACCTTCTGGCGAAGTCTCGCACCGTTGAGAGACTGCTGGCTCCCTACATCGTCGCCTCGCAATCCATTCCCATCGTGGCCATCGCTCCGCTCCTGATCATCTGGTTTGGCCCCGGCCGCCTCTCCAAGGTGCTCATCTGCGCGCTCATCGTCTTCTTCCCGGTGCTGGTCAACACGATCGTCGGCGTGCGCTCCGTCCCGGAGGACTTGCGCGAGTTGATGCGCTCGCTCCGCGCCACCCGCTGGCAGACCTTCGCCATGCTGGAGGCCCCGGCCGCGATGCCCGTGCTTCTGGGAGGGCTGAAGATCGGGGCGACGCTCTCAGTGATTGGTGCCGTAGTCGGCGAATTCGTCGGGGCGGACGAGGGATTGGGTTTCCTGGTGAATGTGGGACGAGGGCTCTACGATACGGCACTCGTGTTTGTGGCCGTCCTGGTGCTCATCTTGCTCGCCCTCAGCCTGTATGGGCTGGTCGCCGGTCTGGAACGACGGCTTCTCGTCTGGCGTGAGGCGCCGGCCGGCTCATAAGAGGAGGATCGATGCGTTTCTTCCGATCCCTGTCTTTTCCCATGTTGTCGATCTCCCTTCTCATCGGCGCATGCACGACGGTTCCCCTCAACCAGGGGCCGCTCACGCAGATCCGCCTGCCGATGGGCTACATACCCAACGTGCAGTTTGCGCCGTTCTATGTGGCCGTCGAACGCGGCTACTTTCGCGAGGAAGGCCTCGAGATCGAGTTCGATTACTCGTTCGAGACCGACGCCGTCACCCTCGTGGGGGCGAATGATCTGCAGTTCGCCGTCGTCTCCGGCGAACAGGTTCCCCTGGCCCGAGCCCAGGGACTGCCGATCGTCTACGTGATGGCCTGGTGGCAGGGCTACCCGGTGGGGGTGGCCGCCCCCGAGAACAGCGGCATCCGGACGCCGGCCGATCTCGCCGGCAGGCGGGTCGGGATTCCCTGCCTGTGTGGCGCCTCGTACGTCGGGTATCAGGCGCTGCTGAGTGCCGCCGGCGTGCCTGCCGACTCGGTGGCGCTGGAGGTGATTCAATACACCCAGGTCGAGTCGCTTCTGGCGGGCAGGGTGGACGCGGTTGTCATCTACGCCAACAACGAGCCGGTTCAGCTTGAGGCACAGGGGATGCCGGTCGACGTCATCCGAGTGGCCGACTACGTCGATCTGGCCTCCAACGGCATGATCACAAATGAGGCGACGATGGCCGAGCGGCCGGACCTTGTGCGGGCGATGGTGAGGGCGAGCCTGCGAGGTCTGCAGGCCACTCTCGACGACCCCGACGCGGCGTTTGAGATCTGCAAGCAATACATCGAGGGGCTGGAGGAGGCCGATCAGGAGGTGCAGCGGAGGGTGCTCGAGGAGAGCCTTCGCTTTTGGGAGACGGACCGGCCCGGGTGGTCGCGGCCCGAGGCCTGGGGGAATATGCAGGACGTGCTCCTGTCGATGGGATCGCTCGAGGCGCCCATCGATATCGCCTCCGCCTTCAGCAACGACTTCATCCCATGACCGATCCCGACGCGCCACTGCTCGCCGCGCGGCGCCTGGTCGCGGTTTACCCCAACGGGAACGGCGGCCTGTGGGCGCTGGATGACGTGAGCTTTTCCGTCCGCAGGCAGGAATTCGCGTGCGTCGTGGGGCCTTCGGGGAGCGGCAAGACCACGCTCCTGCGCTGTCTTGCCGGGCTGCTGCGCCCGACTTCGGGCGAGGTGATCTTCGAGGGGGAGCGTCTGGCCGGGCCGCGCCGCAGGATCGGCTTCGTCTTCCAGGACGCCAATCTGATGCCGTGGCGAACCGCGGCCGAAAACGTTGGCCTTCCTCTGGAGCTTCAGGGAGTGCGGCGGGCGCAGGCCCTGGCCCGATCGCAGGGCTTGATCGAGCTGGTGGGGCTCGAGGGTTTCGAGGCCGTCTACCCCCGGGACCTCTCGGGGGGTATGGCCCAACGTGTGGCCATCGCGCGGGCTCTGATCCACGACCCGGATCTCCTGCTCCTGGATGAGCCCTTCGGCGCGCTCGACGCGCTCACTCGCGAACGCATGGCCGCGGAGCTGCTGCGGATCTGGTCGGCCAAGACCAAGACCGTAGTGATGGTGACACATTCCATCCCGGAGGCTGTGCTGCTGGCCGACCGGGTGTTGGTGCTCGGCCCGAGGCCGGGCCGCGTGCGGCTCGATCTCTCAATTCCCCTTCCGCGGCCGCGTCAACTCGAGATGACTTACACCTACGAGTTCGGCGAGCTCGCGGCGCGCGTTCGGGAGGCAATCGGGTGGGCGGAGCCGGGATGATGAGGTACGCGTAGGGGCGACGCTTGCGTCGCCCCTACCATTTCGGAAACGGCGTTACGGGAAAGGTCGAGTATCAGCAGTGCTGCCTTCGGGGGTCGGTCGGCTGAGGCGAGATGCTCCTCTCGGTCAAACGTAGGGGCGACCCATGGGTCGCCCCTACGGTGTTGTCATGGAATGTCGATCGGACTAGGCTTCCGGCGGTGCGCTCCTGCTCGCCCGGCGGCGGCGGACGAGGCCCCGCACGATCAGCCAGATCGGCACCCCGAAGACGGCCAGGAGCGGGATCCAGAAGATGCCGATGCGGATCAGCGCATCTGCCAAGCCCTGGAGCGCCCGCACCAAATCTTCGATGGCCTCCTTGGCGACGCCCTCCGGATGCCAGCCCCCGATCTCGAGTGGCTGATCGGCCACGTCGGGGATCAGCTCGACGCTGATGGCGGAGAGCCGGGCTGCCTCTTCGTAGTAGCGCATCTGCCCCCGCACCATCTCGATCTCGCCTCTCACCTGGGTGAGCGTGTTGAAGACCATCATCACGTCTTCGGTGCGTGTGGCCGAGGCCATGATCTCACGCAGAGATGCCTCGGCCGCTTCCAGGTTGCGCAACCTGGATTCGAGATCCGTGTAGGCAGCCGTGACATCCTCGCCCGAGATGTTTTCCGTCCGGACGTCGGTGGCCCCCTCCTTGATCTGCTCCAGCGCCTCATTCAGCCTCTCGGCCGGGACCCGAATAGTGATCTGGGCCTGGTCGGCCATCACCTGCTGCAGGCCGAATGTGGACTGAAAGGTGTTGGAGTAGACGACGAAGCCGCCCATTTCTTCCGCGAGTTGCGCGATCTCCCGGACCGAGGCGACCGGGTCCGGAACCACGATGCTCAGGTTGGCATTCATCACGACGAGCCGGTCCGTCGTGGTGGCCGAGACCGCCTCCTCGCCCCCTCCACCCGCCGGGGCTTCGGCCCCGATTGCTGGCCCGGCGTACAAGCGGTTGAGGCTGGGCTCGCCCTCCACCGAAATGGATTCGTATATGTCCGGAGCCGGGGCGCGAGCCAGGGCGCAGGCGGGCAAGACGAGCGAGACCAAGACAAGCAAGGACAGCGTAAGCGGCTTCTTCATGGGGGTTCTCCTCCCGTTGGGGCAGGATGAACGATCGCTTTCAAGACGGCGGCCGCGCGCCGAAAGTTCCCGGCTACCATCCGGCGATCAGGCGCAGCGCCTGCCGCTCGGGGAGGCCGGCCCGCAGGATGCGCAGCTGCACCTGGGCAACATCGTAGACGGCGCGGCAGGCGTGCCAGGTGTGGGCTTCCGGATCGAGGATGGCGTAGGCGGCCCGGGAGTCCATATCCCGGGGTTGCCCCACCGAGCCCGGGTTGAGGATCTCACGCGGGGTGAGAGGCATGGCGTGCCCCCACTGGACGGGCACGGGGACCGCGTGGCTGTTTTCCGCATCCTTCCAGAACATCAGAGGAAGATGGGAGTGACCCACCAGGCAGAAGGGCGTGTCGAAGGCCTCGAAGTTGAGATCGGCCGAGCTCTGGTCGAGGATATACTCCCACACCGGCTGGCGCGGGCTGCCGTGCGCCAGCGTGTAGTCACCCACAGTGACGCGGGTCGGGAGGGAGCGCAGGAAAGCCTGATTCTCGGGAGTGAGCACCTGGCCGGTCCACAGGGCGATGTCACGCGCATCTCGGGTGAAGCGGCTGAGGGGCATGCTCCCCAACGCAGCCTGATCGTGGTTTCCCATCAAGGAGAGCAGATTGGGCAAGGCGCGAATCCGCTCGACGCACTCGTTGGGATCGGGCCCATAGCCGACGAGATCCCCCAGGCACCAGACCGCGTCGATGGCCCCGGCGTCGACCAAGACGGCCTCCAGGGCCGTGGAATTGGCGTGAATGTCGGAGATGACAAGCACTCGCATGCAGGGCATGGTAGCACGGAGGCGCGGGGAATGAAAGTAGGCCGGTAGTCGGAGAGCCGTTGCTTGTGAGGCTTCGCGCCCGGGCGTATAATCCCGCGGCGCCGATGCCGATCCTCGACGACCACAGCCTGGAATTCACCAGCCACAGTCCGGAGCAGACCCGGCGCCTGGGCGTGCGGTTGGGTGAAATGCTCAAAAGCGGCGATCTGATCTGCCTCGCGGGAGACCTCGGTTCGGGGAAGACGACGTTGGCGCAAGGCATCGCCCGGGGATGGGGCTGCCTGGATCCCGTGACCAGCCCGACGTTCGTCCTGATCAACGAGTATCGACGGGCCGACTCGGCCCGTCTTTACCACTTCGACGCCTTCCGCCTCAGCGGCGTGGCCGAAGCGAGGGCTCTCGGTCTGGAGGAGCTTCTGGAAGGCGACGGGCCGGTGCTCGTCGAGTGGCCGGATCGGGTGGCCAAGGCGCTTCCCGCGAACCGGCTGTGGATCGGGCTGCACTGGGCCGATGAGTCACGGCGCAGCCTGCACCTTTCGGCGGTCGGCCCGCGATACGAGAAGCTCCTCAAGCAATTCCGCAAGGCTGCCTTCGGAGGTTAGCGTGCTTCTCGCCCTCGACACGGCGACGAAGACGGTCGGCATCGCCGTCCACGACGGGACGCAGGTGCTGGGCGAGTGTGTCTGGCGCAGCCAGGGCCATCACTCGCGCGAGCTCGCTCCCGAGGTGGCCATGATGCTGCGCCGGGTGGGAGTGGAGGCGGCGGCGCTCTCGGCGCTGGCCGTATCGCTCGGCCCGGGTTCGTTCAACGGCTTGCGAATCGGCATGGCCCTGGCCAAGGGTATTGCGCTGGCTCACAATCTCCCCCTCGTCGGCATCCCCACCCACGACATCCTGGCGCGCAATCAGCCCAGGCGTGAGACGGCCCTGGTGATCGTCATCGAGGCGGGCCGAGGGCGCGTGGCGGCCTTGTGGTACAAATGGGGCCGAGCCGGATGGAAGGGCGTGGGGCAGCCGGAGAGGCTGACCTGGGACGAACTTCTGGCGCGACTCGACCGGCCGGTCTACCTGTGCGGCGAGATCGATCCGGAGCAACGCCGGGCGCTCGCCGGAGACCGGCGCGTGGCCCTGGCGCCTCCGGCGGAATGCATCCGGCGGCCGGGCTTCCTGGCTGAGATGGCGTGGGAACGACTCAAAGGCGGTAAGCGACCGGATGCCGCAACGCTGGCTCCCATGTATCTTCGCACGCGCGATGAGGCTGCTCGATGAGGGAGAGGACGTCGGAGGCGGTCATCCGCCGCATGACCCTCGAAGATCTCCCCGAGGTATTGCAGATCGATCGGCTGTCGTTCCCCTTGCCGTGGTCAGAGCGCAGCTACCGGTTTGAATTGACGGAAAACCCGGCCTCGCACATGCTGGTCGCGGTGAGTCACGACGAAGGGACGCCGCGCGTGGTTGGCTACGCCGGGTTTTGGATGCTGGTGGATGAGGCGCATATCAGCACTCTGGCCATCCATCCGGACTACCGGCGGTTGGGGCTCGGAGCAGAGCTGCTCCGGCGCGTCTTGGGCGACGCGGCCAGGAGCGGAGCGGACATGGCCACCCTGGAGGTGCGCGTCTCCAATCAGGCGGCCGTCAACCTCTATCACAAGTTTGGGTTCCAGATCGTAGGGCGGAGGGTGAGATACTACCGTGATAACGGCGAAGACGCTCTGCTGATGACGACCTGGGGGCTTGCGGCAAGGCGGGGGCCCGGCGGCGGAGGGGGCGGATGAGCGCGGAACAGGGCCTGGCCCAGATCGCCTCGGAGGTCGTGGTCTGCACGAGCTGCAAGCTTCATCTCTCCCGGAAGAACGCCGTTCCGGGAGAGGGGCCTCCCAATGCCGAGATCATGTTCATCGGCGAGGGGCCCGGTTTCCACGAGAACGAGCAGGGGCGGCCGTTTGTTGGAGCCGCCGGGCGCTTTCTTGAGGAACTGCTCGCCAAGATCGGGCTCACGCGCCAGCAGGTGTTTATCTGCAACGTGGTCAAGTGCCGGCCGCCGGGGAACCGGGATCCTTTGCCGGAGGAGATCGAGGCCTGCTCCGACTACCTCGAACGGCAGATCCGCGCCGTGAACCCCAAGGTGATCGTCACCCTGGGGCGGTTTTCGATGGCCCGCTATATGCCCAGCGCACGTATCAGCACGGTCCATGGCCAGGCGCGGACGGTGAACGGCCGTCTCGTCGTGCCTATGTTCCACCCGGCGGCCGCCCTTCACCAGCCCTCCCTGCGGCGAAGCATTGAGGAGGACTTCGCTCGCCTGCCGGAGATCATCCGCCGGGCGCAGCAGATCGCACCGCCGGAAGACGAGCCGCCGGCGCAGCCCCAGCAGCTGGACCTCTTCTAGCCTCTCCGCGGAAGATTGGCCCGATGAGCGCCGGGCACGGCCCTCACCTGACAGCCTGCACGACGCGCTAGTCAGCGGGCGGGACGCCCAATAAGAGGGGCGGGCCCGTTCGATCGGAAACGTGAGGGGGAGCAACGCCCGTGTGCCGGGGGCGAGGGGGGATGGGCGATTGGCCGGCACCTGGTCACGGAGAGGATCGTGAGGGTGATCGGTGATCGGGCGCTTGGGCGCCTGCAGAGGAGTGACTCTTGGTGATGGGAGCGGAGCCTGTGGATCTTCCGCCTGTGGCAAGAGCCCTGATCGATCGTTTCTCGTCGCGCGAGGCGAAGATCGGGGTGGTCGGGCTGGGCTATGTGGGGTTGCCGCTGGCGGTCGCCCTGGCCCAGGCCGGCTTCGAGGTGATCGGCGTCGACCTCGACCCGGCCAAGGTGGAAGCCGTCGGCCGCGGAGAGAGCTACGTCCCGGATGTCCCCGCGAGCGAGGTCGCCCGTCTCGTGCAGCAGGGCAAGCTCCAGGCCTCGGGTTCCTACGCGGCGCTGGGCCAGGCCAGCGGCATCAGCGTTTCCGTGCCCACTCCCCTGCGCAAGACGGGGGATCCCGATCTTTCCTTCATCCTCGCCGCCGTCCAGGGCTTGAAGTCGGTGATTCACGAGGAGATGGTGATCATCCTCGAATCGACGACCTACCCCGGCACGACGCGCGAATTGGTGCTGCCCGAGGTGGAATCGACCGGGCTGAAGGCGGGGGTGGACGTCTTCCTGGCGTTCTCGCCCGAGCGCGTGGATCCCGGCAGGGACGATTGGACCACGCGCAACACGCCCAAGGTCGTGGGGGGGATTACGCCGGCGTGCACCGAAGTGGCGGCGGCGCTCTACGGCCAGGCGATCGAGAAGGTGGTGAAAGTGTCCTCGGCCGAGGTGGCTGAGATGACCAAGCTTCTCGAAAACACCTACCGCGCCGTGAACATTGGGCTGGTGAACGAGATGGCGTTGATGTGCGAGCGACTGGGAATTAACGTCTGGGAGGTGGTCGACGCCGCAGCCACCAAGCCGTTCGGCTTCATGAAATTCACGCCCGGGCCGGGGCTGGGCGGTCACTGCATCCCGATCGATCCGCTGTATCTCTCGTGGAAGCTGAAGAGCCTCAAATACAACGCTCGCTTCATCGAACTGGCCAGCGAGATCAACACCCAGATGCCCCGCTACGTCGTGCAGCGAGTGCAGGATGCGCTCAACGAAGCCGGGAAGGCGGTCAAGGGGGCGAAGGTGCTCGTCGTCGGGGTGGCCTACAAGCCCGAGGTCACCGACCTGCGGGAATCTCCCGCCCTGGATGTCTTGGGGCTCCTGCGGGAAAAGGGAGCGAGCGTGGAGTACTTTGATCCCCATGTTCCCTTCGTGAAGCACGAGGGGCTGGATCTCCGTTCGGCGCCGAGCGTGGTCGAGGCGGCCCGCC
>Ga0209322_10001748_pt1 | contig 12548 bp, 15 predicted proteins | sample Rifsed19ft1_FD_184013 | JGI IMG/M metagenome (GOLD analysis project Ga0209322, IMG submission 184013) | Soil microbial communities from Rifle, Colorado, USA - sediment 19ft 1 (version 2) | ecosystem: Environmental > Terrestrial > Deep subsurface > Rock core/Sediment | place: Rifle, Colorado... | reverse complement strand
TCGGCAGGTAAGGCTTAAAAAGGGGCTGCCCTTTCGCACGACTTATCCGCAGCCCGTTATCAGGAGCGTTCTCTATGTCAACTAAATTAGTTGGCTTATCTGCTCAGATTTATCAACTCAAAATCACTCTACGCGGTAGCAAGCCCCCCGTTTGGCGGCGAGTGCTGGTACCCGGTAAATTCAGCCTTTATAAACTTCACCAGATAATTCAGATTGTGATGGGCTGGACGAATAGTCACTTGCACCAGTTCACTATTGATGGCCGGCATTACAGTATCCCTAGCTCAGAAGATTGGGAACCAGTAATTGACGAACGTCGCCATTTTTTGAACCAGATAGCGCCGCTAGAGAAGCGAAAGTTCGTTTATGAGTATGATTTCGGCGATACATGGGAACATGAGATTGTGGTAGAAAAAATTTTGCTGCCAGAGGCAGGCATAAAATACCCCATGTGTATCAACGGGAAACTGGCTTGTCCGCCTGAAGACGTTGGCGGCATATGGGGATATGATACTTTTCTCAAAGCCATAAATGACCCCAACCACGAAGAACATGATTATTATCTGGAATGGATTGGTGGCGAATTTAATCCAGAAGAGTTCAATCTGGACGAAATTAATCAAGCGTTGCGTCGGGTCAAGTAGGGTATAACGCAACATAGAGCGCATTAACGGGCTACAAAGCCATGAACGTGATGCGAAACAGGCTAATTGAACAGGCAGAGAGGCTGACCCGGTTGTGAACCAGGTAAAGTGCATCGCAAACCTGTCCAGCATCGCTGCCGAGCCTTCCCTGTCACTTGGCAGCCAGCTACATGATCGTTACGCCAATGAAACATTATTTATTGTCAGCATCGTTATTTATTCTTTTAATTCTGCAAGGTACAACGGTATTTGCTGAACCCCTGCGCCCCTTTCCCCAACACGTTACCTATGCCCCGGAAACCATTAAACCTAATCACCGACCCCAAGACGAACTAGACGCTGACATCAAGGCATTTTACGACAACTGGAAAGCTGCCTACGTCATACCGGCCGGCACCACACCCAACGGACACCCCCTCTATCGCGTCTCCGTTGGTACCACTGACCCTAACCGAACGGTGTCAGAAGGACAAGGGTACGGAATGGTCATTGTAGCTATAATGGCTGGATATGACCTGGAGGCCGAGACTATTTTTGATGGCCTGTGGGAGTTTTCGCGCCAATACCCTAGCTCCATTGACTCCCGCCTAATGGCTTGGGAGGTGCCACCTGGCAATAGCAATAGCGATAGTGCCTTTGATGGCGATGTCGACATTGCCTATGGGCTTTTGCTGGCAGATGCCCAATGGGGAAGCACGGGACGCATTAACTATGCAGCCGAAGCAAAGACGGTGATTACGGCCATTCTGGAGTCCACCATTGGCCCAAGTAGTCGCCTGCCCATGTTAGGAGATTGGGTTGAGCCAGATGGGAGCCTCTACAATCAATACACACCCCGTTCATCAGATTTTATATTGAATTGCTTTCGGGCGTTCCGACGTGTCACGGACGACTCTAACTGGGATACCGTGGTAGCAAACGTCCAGGCCGCAATTACCAGTCTACAAACCAGGTATAGCCATAAGACAGGACTACTTCCCGACTTCATTGTTTACCGAAAAGGCCGACCAAAACCTGCCCCCCGTCAATTCCTGGAAAGCCCTTATGACGGTCGTTATTACTACAATGCCGGCCGTGATCCATGGCGGTTAGGAACTGATGCCCTGTTGAACAACGATCTCACTTCCATGGCGCAAGTTCGGAAGATGTCAAATTGGATTCAGTTGGCCGCCAAGAACGACCCTGCTAACATTCGGGCGGGGTATCGGTTAAATGGTAAAAGCCTTCCCGGCAGCAAATACTTCACGACCTTCTTTGTCGCCCCTTTTGGTGTGGCTGCCATGACCAACCCCGACCAGCAACAATGGCTAAATAAGATTTACGATACCGTCTACAACACCCATGAAGATTACTACGAGGACACAGTAACCTTGTTGACACTATTGGTCATGACAGGAAATTATTGGGATCCGACGCAGTAATGGTGTGCAGGTGTCATTATGCGACAGCAATTCAAGGACAGATTTTCCTCTGAAGCGGTGAGTCAGGTTGATGGAGTTTGGCTGGGAGCGGGCATCAAACCGATGCTGCTGGTCAAACGGTGCTGGTGTTATTGTGGCGATGACACGTTGAGTCAGGCTGGTTGATGGATTACGGCAGGGAGCAAGGATGCCATCCCACAAAGGAGCGATTATGAGTATTTATTGTGAACATTTTTTCCCGTGGCTTATGGAAAAAATAGGAGATTACCCAAAGGAGGTGATAGGGCAATTAAGAAAAGACACGTTAAAAGGTGTTTCAGGCAAGGTGTTGGATATTGGTTTTGGTATTGGATTTAATATGCTCTACTATCCCTCATCGGTGAAATCAGTTTCAGCCCTTGAGCCTTCTGAAAATATGAATAAGAGAGCTGCCAGGTTTAATGCTGAATCAAGTGCTATGGGATACCTTTGGTGCTTCCATGCTCAGTTAAAAGCCTTCTTCAGCCCTTCCGATGGTGTAAACTTCACGGTCTTTGACTCAGGTATCTGAATAACCTCCCCTGTCTTCGGATTCCTGCCTGGCCTAGCCTTACGCTCAGCCACTGAGAATGTGCCAAACCCCATGAACGCAACCTTGCCTCCGTCCTTCAGTCCATCTTTTACAGCCTCTAATAAACCATCCATCGCCTTTTCTGCCTGAGCTTTTGTAATGCCTGCCCCTTCAGCCATACGGCTGATAATGTCCGCCTTTTTCATAATCCTCCTTGTTCGTCATTCATCATCACATTAAACTGCTCGCTCGCCTTAAACGTCACTGCCCATTTAGACTTAACAGGTATCTCCTCGCCTGTCTTGAGGTCTCTTATCTTCCGCTCTCCACGCTTCTTCACCAGGAACGTACCAAAACCTGAGAGCTTGACGGTCTCACCTTCGGCCAGGGTCTCCTTCAGCGTGGCAAGAACCAACTCCACAGTGTCAGTGGCTTCTGCAAGGGACAAACCTGCCTTTTCCTGTACTGCCCTGGCTAAATCGTATTTAATCATAGCTATGCCTCTGTTAAATTGAGATTTGCCTATTTTACATGAATTGCCTGGATATTGAATCTGACTTTCTGGCAGTATGGGTAAAAAGTGGAAAGTAGAAAGGGGGTAAAAAGCTTTTACCTGGAAAAACATTTCCTAAAATGTACCGCAACGCTGCTCCTAAATTCATACACCCTTGCCGAAAGGACACGGATGGCAAGCTGAGGTTTAAAAACGGAGCGATAGAGGAAGGTAGCTGGCTGGTCATTGGAAAAGAGGGTGAACGTGATGGCGTGGCTCTGTGGGATGAGAAGGGCAAGAGGATTATTCACACGCCAGAGGAGGCTGAGTTTTTGCGGGTCAATCTAAAGGTGACTAAGGATGTGAGGGATACAATGAGGCTCGCGGGCTGGGCTAAGACAAAGACTCTGGCATACTTTTACGATGGTTCAAAGTGGAAGTATGCAGAACCAGGCGATACGGTGTTTGGTTATGTATTGGCTCAGAGTTTGGAGATTGAGGCTGGAGGGGAGTGGTGAGATAGGATCAATCCTCTCGATTAGGCAAGGATAACTATGCGTTGAGCGCACTCGCTACACGAGGCGCTCAACGCATAGTTAGGTGTCAGTTGCAATTACAACTTAAACGCAACATTCGCTGATTTTTCATAGAGATAAAATTCATCATGAGAGCGCACAAGAGAGAACTTTGTAGCTGCCATGTCAACGCGCGCACCTCGTTCATTCTTCATAAATGACTCGTATTCTTCAGTCACCCATCTTTCGGTGTCGTCAATGAGATCGTACAAGTAGTCTGTTCGCCTTGTTACGGCAACCGACGTTCGCTTACGAGAAATCCCGCCACCCATTCCCATCATTAACCGCCCACCGACAAGAGAGGGCGTATTTAAGCAACCTTTTCTTAGCCTTATTAGATTTAGATCCTCGTCGACCGTTTCATCGTGAGCAAGAGTCACCCCGTCTAGAAACTTATATCCATCCGTCCACTCAGGCCAATCCAAGTCAAGAACCTCAAGAAGTTTTTTCTTCGCAAAGACATAATTTTCTGAATGCGCCCTCACGTCTATACAATAACATCGACCACTTTCAAACCTTACGAACAGCAACCAGTCAGACCTATCGACAAAATAGTCCGCATCTGAATTCATAGAAGTTCCAACATGAAGATGATGAATTCCCCAATCGCATAGCAAAAAATCCATATCATCTGGATCAAACGCCTTCTTACTCAAATGGCCATTGATATCACGACCAAACTCAATATCACCTTTTAGCTTTTCGAAGCTATCAACAAGCCCTAAAGAAGCTAACTTCTCATTAAGGTGTCCAGCCACATGGACCTTCCTTGGAGTTGGCTGAATCAACTTGAACAGCAAGCCGACCCAACGTTCAATTATGTCCCTGTCAACATCACTCTGATCTACACCAATACCGTACTTCTGAAGTTCTTGAGCAGCAATTAATCTCAAGTTTTGTAACAGATTCACAAACCACCTATTTTCTGACGTCTAACTATAGAGTTAAGTAGCAAATGATTTTCGTTTTTTTGTCTACTTCAACGGCTGGTTGAACGACCCTCTGGCACAGCTATTGCCAAATGGAAAAAGTACCTTTCCTTTCCCTTTCTGCCCACGTTAGTGGGCTTAGTTCAACCAGTAATTATCCTTGTCACGATTAGACTATATTAAAACCTGAAATATACCGCCAAAAAACTCAAACCCACGCATATGAGCATCAAAAAAAGCCTGCTGACGTTCACAAGGATAACAGCGGACAAAGTGCTTGCCTGAATATTTTGACCTCATACAGAAGAACTTGAGCGTCATTGTCTGTCCATCAATCACTGCCAGCACAGTTCCCCAATCTATTTCTGCTTCAATGCCAATCAAAGGGTCTAAGGGGATAACAGCCTGTGACTCTCCAATTTCCAGTTGAGTTTTAGCGATGCGGACATAATGCCTTACAGTGGATTCTCCTCCGCAATAGCCATGCTCCTGTTTAAGCCTGTGATAGATGCGAACCGCTGTGTGGCGCTGTTTCTTATGCTGCGTTTTGTCTTGTTCCAGCCAACTGTCTATGTTTAAGGGAAAGTTGGCGCTGGAATTAGTAAAAGAGTTGAGAACACTGAATGAAATAGCAACAGAGTATGGAGTACATCCAAGTGTAATTGCAAAATGGAAAAAACAGCTTTTAGAGGGTATACCATTAATATTTTCAAAAGAAATCCAGGAAAATAATAAGGCAGAAGAGTACGAAGAACTAATTGCCATGTTGTATCAAAAGATAGGGCAATTGGAAGTGGAATTAGAATGGTTTAAAAAAAAATCTGTCATTGTAACTAACAGAAAAAAGGGGTCTTATAGAGTTGGGATATCCTGAAATCAGTATAGTTCGTCAATGTGAACTTCTGGATATGGCTCGTGGGAGTTATTACTACAAACCAGCAGGAGGAGAAAGTGAGTACAATTTAATGTTAATGGGGCTGATAGACGAGGAATACACGAGGCATCCATTTTTGGGAGCACCTCGTATAACAAAGTGGCTCTGTCAGCATGGCCACCATGTCAACCATAAGAGAATTGAAAGATTGATGAATAAAATGGGTATTGAGGGAATTTGTCCAAAACGAAATTTGAGTAAGTCCACAGAGAGCATGTTAAATATCCTTATCTGTTAAGAGGTTTACAGATAGAGTATCCAGATCATGTCTGGTGCAGTGATATAAAAACTTATATTCCAATGAGAAAAGGGTTTATGTATCTTGTAGCGATTATGGACTGGTATTCGAGGTAGTGTTGTCCTGGTCGATTTCCAATACGTTGGATACAACCTTTTGTTTGGAGGCGCTGGATAGAGCTATTGCTCAAGGAAAGCCTGAGATATTTAACACGGATCAAGGCAGCCGATTTACGAGTAAAGAGTTCACTTCTCGTCTAAAAGAAGAAGAGATAAAGATAAGCATGGATGGACGATGAAGAGTATTTGACAATATCTTTATTGAGAGACTTTGGCGGTCATTGAAATACGAGGATGTGTACATAAAAGACTATGAAACAGGAGAAGAAGCGATAAAATTAATAGGTGATTACCTGAATTATTACAACCATGAGCGACCTCATCAGTCTCTGGATTATCAAACTACAGCATCAGTCTATTTTAGTGGTAAAATGGGTAAAAATGATAATAAATAAAACACTGGTAATTTGTTAAATGAATAATTTGGGTTAACCATACAGTTTGGCTCACAACTTGATTTAAAAAACAAAATTAAGTGTCAAAAAATATTAATAATTATGTATCAAAAAAGAGATTTCAAAAAGCTTAAGTTTTCAGTTTTTCTGTCTTGACAATGGGGGGAAGCATAGTCTTGAGACAGTGGACCCTTAACTCAAAAAAAATGTTCCACACCCACAATGAGTCTGTGTTCCCACATGGAGTATCGATGCTAGTTCAAGATAAGGAATAATTGTTTGTGGAAGATATGAAAATATCTGTACTCCTATCCATCGACCTGGACATGTGCTTGCAACAGGTACGAGCTCTTTGCGTCGTAAAGGAATTTGAGCGGCATACTCCATCTCCCTCTGAAATAATGATTGTTCATCGGGAGTGAGAATATCCCATACATTAACATGTCCTTTTCTCCTGATCCTCAATAACATATTTAAACGCAATATTAATGATCCGAGAATTCCGTAAAGAGAAGGCGTTGCATCAAGAGTTGTTTTTTCGTCATCATCAGCAATACAAATGTCACTGTTTGAGCTGAAAATTCCTCCAAAATCAAAAGGAGTTATCCAACTGATTCTACTATAAATCTTCTCGGCACTGACCGAATCTATTAAATCATTAGCCCATTGACTTGATGTTGGAGTGTAGTGAAGATTTAATCGGCCATCCTCTACAAGAGGCTCCCAATGACGTCCATTTGCAACATAGATTGAATCAATATCAAATTGACCCCAGATGCCGTTTCGAGAATTCCAGGGATTACCAGAACTAAAACCTGATTCCTCCATAGCTGGCAGAATTACTTCCATAAAGAGATCATGATCTGCACTTTTTCCCATGAGCTTCAGTTCCCAAAAAACAAGTTCTCCGTATCCATAAGTCACTTTACCGGGATAGACAAATAAAACCGCATCAATCGGCCACGTGAACTCAGGAATAACTACTCTCTGTTTGGAAAATGACAAGGCATGTTTGAGACTTTGAAATTGATCTTTTTGTGCAAGAGCCTTACGCCATAGTTGAGCTTCACTGGTGGGAAGACGGTTTGAAATAATTGTTCCAAGTACCTGTGACAGCTCCATAGAAAAACAACGTGGCAGCCTAACCAAAGAACTGTTGACTCTCCACACGCAAAGATATCGTAAGAGCTTAACAGGATTAAGAGAAGGCCACATAATCAGTAAGTTCGTAGAGTAATTCAAATCTATTTTGTGGCCACTGTCTTATACCCCAGCCTGTTAACATATCTCTTGCTTCTCTGTTCAATTGACCTAAAAAGCGGCCCCAGTAAAAATTATTTTCCCTGAACTTGTCTTTTGAAAGAATGTCATAGAGAGTTTCCTGCTCTTCTGGTTTAAGTAATGAGCGAAACGCTTCTGCTGTATCAAGGAGTGCCAGGAATTCAGAGATTTCAAAGGTGAGCATGCCCTTCTCTTCCCGAAGGCGTGGGTTGATTAATTGAAGAGGAGAAGAATAAAAACGTATCCATAATTGATTCATGGGTTGATTTAACTCATGGTGAATAGCACGACAGAGGATGTCTCCCATACCAATTTCAGACCCCATTCCTATTGTCGGAAATGTCTGAATAAGTCCTTTTATATCAGGCCCGTGTCGAATAACTAAATCTTGAAGTAATGGTTTTATATCTCTTTTTTTTATCATAATAAGAAATCGGTTTTTACCGTGAAAGAATGCTCCATGGATTTTGTGATTTACCTTCCACCTTTCTTCTTGAAGAGAGTAAGGTACCTGGTTGAGATAGCCCCATAAGACAATGACCTGTCTTATAAAAGAGCCTAAGCCTTTACTTTGTATCAGAATATCCTTACAAACTTCACAGTAGTTATCATCCTCTTCATGGCGAGGATAAATCCAGCATCGTAGACACGGCCCACTCAAAGCTGTAGGAGGAGGTCCAATATCTTTTTCTACGTCATGGGAAAATTCTCCTTTATAAGTAAGATATTTTAAAGTAGCAAGTAGTTCCACACCTGTTCGTGCACGGCGAAGCCAATCAAAGTCGCTGAACATTGAGGGTCTCTTTTAAGTCATCGTAATAGCTTATGATGCGAGGATTGTGCCACTTATCAGGAGATAAATTAATTTTCCAGGCGTCTTCTTTTTGACTATAGCGAGAATCCCAGTCAATGAGAAAGCTTTCAGGTATTATACGTAAACGCAGACTTCCAAAACCAAGATAGCGGTGTCGACCTACTTTGTGCGCCAGTTCCTTTTCGAGTTGCAGGCACCAGATGAGTCTTTCAAGCTCTTCCTTTTCAAGATTCCAGAAACGGACAGTAAACTTACACCGTGATCCAGGCATTATCGCTCTCATATATTCAGCCTGAACAGTATCAGCTTGGAAATTATCCATCTTTTTGACACAAGGGGCAACAGTAGCATGGGGAAAAAGCCTCCACTTCTTTCCTATTCTTACTATTGATGCGCCGCTGCTCTGTTGAGATTCTTTCCATTGATTGTCTTCAAAATGCCATTGTCCATAGGGATAGGGTACCTTGAACCAGGCAAGCTGAGGGTCCTTAAAGAGGCCAAAACTTACAGATAGTCGTCCCATTATCGCCTGGTTGGGCCCCTTTCCAACCCATCCAAAGAGGCTGTCAACAGGATTCAGCCGACTAATATCAGGACTATCTTGTTTAGAATTACTGGTAATTGTATAGATTGTACGTATCATCCCTTTGATAGTTTTACTGGGGATAGCATATGTCCTCTCTGAGCAGCGTAAGGATTCCTCAGGAGGAGAAAGTGAGAAAAAGTCCCATCCATATATAGGACTTCCATCAAAAGTTACTTTATAAGAAGATTCTCCACTTTCTTTAACATGGAGGGGGGTCAGGACTTCTCCTTCTACAACCACTGTTCCACAATATCCACCAAAGGATCTATGAGAGATAAAACCTTCTAGTGCACGCTGAGGAGTCGTTGATGTGGTCGTCTTTTTCAGTACCATAGACTTATCTAGTTCTTTTACTGAAGCAGCAGCATCGTTTCCCTTAAGATTCAAACAATGCCATATGCCTTTTCTTTCTAACTGTCTTTCTCCAAATAAGTTTTTACTGACATCATCAGGATTTGTTGTCAGCCAGTTAATCTCATTGATAACGCCTTTGACCCAGCCGAGGCCGCATGTCTTTTCACCACCTAAAGGAATATCTCCCCGTTCGAAATCCTGAATCAGATGTGATAAGAGCGATACTGCCTCTCTATCTTTTTTTGAAATATCCTGTATATCGATGCGCATATTAAATACAAGGTTATCTCCTCCATAGGCATAGAGATAGTCAGCTTTGGCCTCCTCTACAGGCTTTCCTGTGTAAGAGTCCATTCTCACCCCATCCATAGAACACCATGCCCGATCAGGTATAGTACGGTCTCTAAGATAGGCATCAGAAAAAAAGACAATACCACTTCGTCTTTGAGTGCCAAATAAAGTATCAAGTATTTCAATTGTCTTTTCTGACTCACCCCATAGTGTCTTCAATATCTGAGATGTACGTTTTTTAAAAGCTCCCTTGATTGTACTGCCAGGAATATATATTTCCCACATACCCTCTTTCTGGGAAGATGGTGCCCATGAGAGCATACGCATAAAAACTGTATCATAGGGTTTTCCATACTTTTTTGAGACTTCACGATTGAATGGTCCTCCTGAGCGAAAGTCAGTGTTAGAGGGTTTTGAAAGCTCCTGGCGGGTGAGATTGCGATAGTTGTTTAATAAATCAATAGTCACCATATCGTTTCTAATACTTTTCTTAAGATTTGGAGAGTTTAAAATCTGGCGGTACGGTACACGATGATGACTGTTAAGAAATTCACGCCAGACACTGTCTTTGATACCCTTAGGCACAGCCATCAGATCCCCCCATTGTCTTTCAGTTATTTTGTCCTCAAGCAGCATCATCTTGATACGCATATGCTCCTTACGATTTTGAATTTCATCGTCTATCCATGAATCGCTCTGAAGTAATTTAATTTGTCTGTCTATCTGTTGATAGAGTTGAGGCATTATCTTGCTGCATTCCTGAGTCAGAACATCAATAAGGGAGGATTCGTTTTCAATAACTTTTTCTATCTGGTCAGACAATTCAGGATTGAGTCTAAGGTCATGAGCAATTTTCAACCATTCATCCTTATTTAAAGATTTAATTGTCTTTTTTGTCTGCGTGAAAGCGTCTATAATCCTTCTGTTTTTCTTTGCCTCTTTCTCTCCAAGTATCTCTTTAAAGGTCTTTTCAGCCTCCTCATGACTCATAAAAGGCTTATCTGCCATGTGCTCAATTTTTTGAAGAATCTTTTGCGAAATAGGATGTTTTCCCTTTTCAAACTTAGTCACCTCTTGGGAAGGAAGTAACCATATTTCTTGGACATGAACGGAACATTCTAATAAAAAGGCGGTAATAGCCCTAGGCATATTGAAAGATAACTTTTTTTTCCAATCATTAGAATTAAGAATCGGCCCTCCTATGGCCATTTCCAGACGCTTGTAAACAGGTTCAGGAATATTGGTGAGTGACTCTAATAGCAAGCGACCTTCAACAGATATAAATGCAGGTGACTCAGGATCCAGTTTCCCCCAGTTCCATCCTACAAGAATAGGGTTTTCTGTATTAAATGAAAGAGATATTGTCAGATGATTAACCTCTTGAGGTAGAGGAGTCGGTAGACGTGACGGCGAAAAAGGAATGTCTATATCAAGGCGACATCTTCCAAGTCCCTTGCTTTTTCCTGCACCGAACCAAAACCTCCCCTGTTTCAATTCTTCAAGAACGTAGTAAAGTTTTTCTTTATTATCAACAGCTTCAAGTACTTTATCAGTGATATTCATTGAAAAGTCAAATACTGAGTTACGAAAGAGAGTCTCTATTTTATAATTTGCATTGGACTCTATAGCCCAGCGGTCTTCATCTAATTTGATCCCCATGCGCAAGTCAAAAAAACGTCCCTTGGCATAACACTCTTCTACCAGGCGGCAATCGACTCTATTAACAAGCGTTTCTGGCATAGGAATGTCATACAATCGCAGCCATAATCGATTAATTAATCCAATATTTCTGCCATTACGAGATTTCCCTATAAAAGCATCCATAAGAGATTGAGCTGTTCCTGCCACTTCACCAGCAAGAGATACAAGACGTTGAGTGCCATCACCATCTCTCGTAAAAATTGTTTTTCGAGCATTACCTCTATAAATAGGACTTTCTGCATAAAGTTTTCCGCAAATAATCATTTCTCATTCTCCTGTTATTTTCATTTTTGGTCACAGTTAATTTAGATTGATATGTTACCAAAAACCACTCTATTTATCCCCTTGAAGCATTTTATCGGTGATTTAAAAAAAATAAAATCCTTATCAGATTTAATAACGACCCCTAAAGCCATTGTAATATTCTTATGATTTAGCCCTATCACTGTGCCTTCTCCAATATATTGTTCGCTTATATCTATTTGAACACCTCTATAAAAGCAATTAACTTCATCTTTTTGCAACCTGTATTCTTTAACTCTGTTTTCATCAAAATAGTCTTTCATCCTTTCCTTTCTGTAGCTCATACGATCTACAGTAGTTCTGATCTTTACATTCGGTGAAACATTGATACGATAGACTCGGATATCTTTAATGTCCTTGAGGATGTGTTCAAGCTCATCCCTTCTGTGAATTGCTATAACCTGGTCAGGCATTACTGACTTTATCTTAGAAATCTTTAGCTCTTTACCGGATTCACCAGAAACAAGTCCTGTTGTATCTATGATCACAGCTTCTGATTCTTTTTTGCATAGATTGACCATCTTTCTCACACCATTTGCTATAGCATCAACTCTTTTAGCTGCATTTACTGATCCAATGAAAAACATTTTTTCAGCCCAAAAATCTTCTAACTCATCTAAATTCCGGAAGACCTTCATACCAATTGCTCCTGGCACACCAAGAGTTGACTGTCCAATATCAGAGTCGACAAGAGAAACCTTAATATTCCCTGATAACAATCCTTTTATTAAATATCTTGCCAGGTAAGTTTTTCCTGTATCACTTGCGCCAAGCAATACAGTAATTCCTTTATTCTCTCGTAAGATATGGAGAACTGTCTCCCATTCAGGTTCAGCAATTATTTTCATAAAAAAGTCTCAAGGAAACCCCGCTGTCTTTAGCTGCGGGGAGGAATTGAGACAGGTGTGAGTCCACCCCGA
>Ga0209322_10001744_pt1 | contig 12558 bp, 7 predicted proteins | sample Rifsed19ft1_FD_184013 | JGI IMG/M metagenome (GOLD analysis project Ga0209322, IMG submission 184013) | Soil microbial communities from Rifle, Colorado, USA - sediment 19ft 1 (version 2) | ecosystem: Environmental > Terrestrial > Deep subsurface > Rock core/Sediment | place: Rifle, Colorado... | reverse complement strand
AATTTATGAGATGGGAGGAGATTCAGAATCAGCGAGAGATGCGTATATCGCCACTTTAAAACTGAACCCTGACTACCTGCCGGCATACTATAATCTGGGTATGATCTATGAGAAAGAAGGCAACCTCGATATGGCGATAAACGTCTATAAGGAAGCGGCGAAAAGATCTCCTCTGAATCAGACATTCTCCGGGCGTATAAAAAGTCTTGAGGTGGAAAGAGATAAACGGAGATGATTGTTCCATGAAGATAAAAGCGGTATGGATTCTTTGTCTATTCCTTATCATAGGCGTCGTGGTCTATGGCAATAGTTTCTCAAACCCATTTCACTATGATGATGCCATTACGGTGGTGAGAAATAATAACATCCAGACCCTCAGGAATATCCCCCGGTTCTTTACAGATCCACGGATGGCTACAGCAATCCGGCTTCCATCAGAAGCGGGTCATTACAGGCCTCTGGTTGTTACGAGCTATGCCGTTAATTATGCCCTCGGCAGTCTTAATCCTATGGGTTATCACCTTGTCAATCTGGCCTTTCATGTGGGGGCGGCGTTTCTGGTGTTTCTGATAGTGCAGGCCATGTTCACCCCCACCCTATCCCTCCCCCGTGAAGGGGGAGGGAAAAAGGGAGGGGGCACCTCCTCATCTGTTACCTGCGCAGCCCTTGCAGCCGGCCTCATCTTCCTTGTCCACCCATTCAACTCAGAGGCGGTGAACTACATTACGGCCAGGTCCAGCCTGATGAGCGGCTTCTTCTATCTCCTGGGCTTTTACTTCTGGGTGAGATTCAGAGAGCAGGCTTCCGGCAACTACAGTTCTGCCGTCTTCTATATTGCTTCCCTCTTTGCCTTTATGGGAGGTATGCTGAGTAAAGAGGTAGTTATAACTCTACCGATCATGTTGTGGCTATACGATCTTTATTTCCCGAATATTCCGCACTCCGCACTTCGCACTCTGCATTCAGCACTGACCACTTTACTTGACTGGCGCACCTATATCCCCTATCTCCCTTTTATACTCATCGTGGCGATCCCTTATATGATAATCAGAACCTCTTCTTTTGGCGAAGTGGTTCCACATTTCCAAAGAGATCTGTGGACCCAGATATTTACAGAACTTCCGGTGCTGGTTGGACACTGGAAGCTATTCTTATGGCCGGAAGGACTAAGTCTGATGCATGATGCAGAGATCTACCATTCTATAGCCCGGCCGGTAATGCTATCAGGGTCCCTGGTACTCACTTACGCCGGTGTGTCATTATATCTTGCATTTCTTAAACAGTCCCGGTGGCGAATCATCTCATTCTTCATGCTCTGGTTTTTTATTGTCCTCTTACCCACAACAATCATCCCACTGAATATTATTTTTCAGGAAAACAGGGGTTATCTGACCGTTGTGAGTTTTGCCGTAATTGCAGGTTTGGTCATAGAGAAAGTGTTCAGGAAGTGGGGTTGGAAAATATCAGCGGGGGTGATTCTAATCTTGCTGGCAGTTTACTCCGTTGCCACTTTCCATCGTAACACGGTATGGGGAGATGACTTACGTTTATGGAAGGACACCCTCGAAAAGGCTCCGCGCACAACTGATGCCTATGTAGGTTTAGCAGGCGCCTACAAAGAGCGGCGTGACCTGTTTCTCTCCCTGGAGACGACGAGGAAAGGAATCGCAGTGAACCCCGATGATTTTTATCTATGGCTCAACCTTGGCCAGATTCATGAGATCCTGGGAGATACTGATCAGGCTGTCCTGGATTACAAAAAGGCCCTTGAAGTGGATCCCAAACAGGCATACATCTGGAAGGACCTGGCCATGATATACAGTAAGAAGGGGGATATGGAACAAAGCGAGTTATCTCTCAGAGAGGCCTTAAAGTTACGTAATGATGATCCATCCTTTTATTATCACTTGGGCAAGGTAATTGCTAAGAGGGGAAGGCCGGCTGAGGCTGTTGATATGCTTGAGAAGGCTGTCACTCTTCATCCCAGATATATAGTGGCCCGGTTTGAGCTTGGCATGACACTTGAAAAAATGGGAAGGACTGGTGAGGCAATTATGCAGTACCAGGAAATTATCCGGTTAGGTTCGGCAAGAAGGAGATCTCAGCCCCTTATGTCCGGGGAGGATAAGGAGCCAACGCCAGTGGAAAATACTATAGAAGAGACCCGACAACGGCTAAAGGAGCTAACAGCACGATGAAGTTTGAGATGGAATGGATAAGGAGATGGCGGTATCGGGATCTACTGGTCTTTTGCCTGTTTGTCCTGGTAGGTGCAGCGATCTATGAGAACAGTCTCGGCAACCCATTCCATTATGATGATCGGCTCTCTGTTGAAGATAACCGGAATATCCGGGCGATCGGGAACATCCCAGGGTTCTTTACGGACCCCGGGACGATGACTGCAGATCCATCCAAGGCCGGTCATTACCGTCCTTTAGTGGTCACGAGCTATGCCATTAATTATGCCATTGGCGGTCTTAATCCGGTGGGTTATCACATTACTAATCTGGCCTTTCATGTGGGATCGGCGTTTCTTGTCTTTCTGATAATGCGGGCAATGTTAAGGGGTATGGATCAAGTGGTATTGGCGGCGCCGGCTGCCGGCCTCATCTTCCTTGTCCACCCCTTCAACTCCGAGGCGGTGAATTACATTACTGCCCGGTCAAGTGTGATGAGCGGGTTTTTCTATCTGCTGGGCTTTTACTGCTGGGTGAGATTCAGGGAGGGGAAACCTCTTACTTCTATCTTCTATCTTACTTCCCTCCTTGCATTTATGGCCGGTATGCTGAGCAAGGAGGTGGTGATTACCCTGCCGTTCGTATTATGGCTGTATGACCTTTACTTCGGGGAACGCAGGCGCACTTTACTTAACTGGCGCACGTACATCCACTATCTCCCATTTGTCTTTATAGTAGTTATTCCCTATATCGTCTTATGGGTTTCTTCTTTTGGCGGCGCGCTCCCCCCGTTCAATCGCAGCATATGGACACAGATTTTCACCGCGTTGCCCGTCCTTATCCTGCACTGGAAGATGTTCCTGATGCCCCTCCATCTGACACCGGTTCACTATGTAGAGGTATATAAGACCTTCTGGTCTTTTTCTGTAATCCACTCAACCTTTATGCTGATAATTTATGTGGCTATTGCCATCCTTCTTTACCGTATTTTATCCCGTCCGTGCAGGTTGGTCTCCTTCTTCATGCTGTGGTTTCTTATAGTATTATCACCAACAACTATTATACCGCTAAATGCCATATTTCAGGAAAACAGGGGGTATCTGGCTGTGGTAAGCTTTGTAATCCCGGCAGGAGTGATAATGGGAGAACTATGGAACACCGGAATAAAAAAGTTGGTTCTCGCGGGACTTGTCCTCATTATGATTTTCTACTCTGCAGAAGTTGTTCAGCGAAACATGGTATGGAGAGATGATATAACATTATGGAGTGATGCCGCGAAGAAAGCGCCGGAAATTCCCATAACTTACTCGTCCCTGGGGTCAGCTTACAGGAAAGCCGGGATGTATGATCAGGCGATCGGGGCCTACAAAAAGGCGCAGGCTGTGGGAGGGCCGGCATATTATGCCGCCCGCTACAATCTTGCACAAGTTTATATTGCGCAGGAGAGATGGAATCTGGCCGCCCTGGAGCTGGAAAAGGTTAAGGAGGCCCTTCTTGATAATTCACAGAGTCGTGACCGTGATGACCTGGTAACTGTCTATAATGACCTTGAAATGGTCTATGGTAAGTCAGGGCAGTCAGAACTCGCGGAGAAGATATCCAAAGAGGCACAGCGGCGTTTGGGAAAGGTGCCATAGCAGGAGTGCGCAGGAGTGAAATGACAAGCCGGTGCGAAAAAAGTATATGGAGATATATATGGATCCTTGTAATACTCCTGTTTATAGTAAGCGTTAGCGGGACATATTTCAAAGAATATTTTGAGAGGTTAGATCCTGAATATTATACGAGACATTTTCAGATGGGTAGCTACTATTTAAAGGAGGGTGTTTTTGACTTAGCTTCCCGGGAGTTTCAGAAAGCCGTGAAGGCGAGGGCAGAGAGTGTTGACGGCCATTATGGGTTAGCGATAGCTTATCTCAGGCAAGGGAAACTGGAGGAGGCGAGTCAATCTTTTGAGAAGGCACTTGAAATTGCGCCGGGGCATCCGGACATCAGGTATTTCCTGGGGAACACCTATCAACGTATGGGAAAGCTGGAACGGGCTCTGGAGGAGTATCGCGTATTGATAGAGAAAGGTTCTGATTCTTCTGAGGTATTCAACAACATGGGAATGATTCATCTGAAGCTGGGAAATCGTGATAAGGCGCTTCAGGCCTTTAAGCAAGCACTGGAATTGAAGCCCGATGATTATCCGGTCCGCTTTAACCTGGCCAATCTCTACGAGGCGGAAGGGAAGATCGAACTTGCGTCAAACGAGTATAAGTTTATTAAAGAGAATGCCTCCGGCAAGCCTGAGACAGAAAAATTTGCGAGGGATGCTGCACAGCGCCTGGCTAAATTGAAAAAATAGGGTTCATTCGTATCGGCCGGGACCGCTGGAGGTTAAACCTGTCTCGTATAATCCGATTTGCGCCCGAAGGGAGTTCGCCAGTGCAATGTTGGATTGGGCGGAGGCTAATTGCAGGGCTTGACGGGCAGCCGTCACCGCTTCGGAAAACCGCCCGGCTGCTGCATAGGCGGCGGCCAGTGTCCCGATGATGACCGGGTTCATCCCACCGGAGAGCCGGTCCGCCTGCTGGGCCAGCGCAATAGCCTCACGCACCCGTCCCCTCTGGATAAGTATATTGGCAAGGTTGTTACAGGCACCGGCATCGTCGGGCTGGAGTTCGAGAGACCTCTGAAAGTGTGCAATCGCCTCATCTAACATCCCCTTTTGGTGAAGAGTAAATGCAAGGTTGTTATGGGCATTCACGAAGCCGGGTTGAATTTCGAGGGCCCTTTCGAAATGTACAATCGCCTCATCCACACGCCCCATCTGGCGTAAGACGCTTCCAAAGCTATTGTGGGCCTTTGCATGGTCGGGTTGAATTTCGAGGGCCCTTTCGAAATGAACAATCGCTTCATCTGCACGCCCCATCTGCCGAAGGGCATTGCCGAGGTTGTTATGGGCATTCACGTGTTCGGGTTCGATTTCGAGGGCCTTTTGGAAGTGAGTAATTGCCTCGTGCGTTTGCCCCTTTTCAAGGAGAATGCCGCCGAGATTGTTGTAGACCATAGGGCTGTCGGGATTCCCGGCAAGGGTCGTCCGCCACAGCATTTCTACGTCGGTGTACATTCCGCATTGACGCCACGTCAATCCCCCGAGCATTATCAGCAGAATCCCGCATATCACCGGCGCCAACAACGGTTTTCTTTCCCCAAAAGATCGCAATCCAATGGTAATCCCGGCAGCTATCAGCGCGATGGGTCCGATAATCGAAAAATACTGCCAGTGGTCTGCTACCATAGAATAACGCATGAAATAGATGTTCAGGAACCCGAGTACCGGCAGGAGCATCACCACAAAATAACCGAGGCCTGACAGCCATGCTTTTCCCCACCGCCTCCGGTAATGGAAGCAGACCAAAAAAACCATCGTTGCCAAAAATACCGGTACATACGACAGCAGATTTGCTGCGTCAATCTTCCACCTCGGATAAACGAAGAGCAGATTCAGCGGGATCACCGCCTTGTAGAGATAGAACCAGACTGCCCATCCGGCCCCGGCGAGCCGGGAAAAGAAACTGTCGTCCCGCACAATTTCAGAGCCGATGGATAGATGATATTGAAACCAGACAGTGATCAGAGCCATGACTGTTGCCGCTCCGAAAAAAGGAATGCTGTGCAGCAGGTCCCGTCGTTCCACCTTCCCCTGCCGCCACCAGGCAAGGCCCAGAAGCACAAACGGAAGAGGAGCCACCGCCGTCTTGCTCAACAGGGCAAGGACGAAAGCACCCGCGGCAACGCAGTACCACAGTCTTCGGCCCGTATCCTTAAATCTCAGATACCAGAGGAGTGTCAATACGAAAAAGAACATCGCCAGCGTATTCTTCCGTTCCGTGATCCAGGCTACCGATTCGACGTTGACCGGATGCACGGCAAAAAGTGCTGCCGCGAGCCAGGCCCCCGGAATTTTAAGCCTCACCAACACCCGCCACCATAGGAGCGAACTGAGAGCGTGTAAAAACAGATTGACCAGATGGTAGCCGAGAGGGTTCTTTCCCCACAGCCGCCATTCGAACCACAACGTTGAGGAGGTGGCCGGGAAGTAATCAGGAGATGAAGCGGTGAACCAGAACCGGTACAAACCATCCGGCATACGGATCAGGGGATTCTCGAGCAGAAATTTATCATCGTCCCAGATGAATCCGGCATGCCACACCGGAAGGTATGCTGTTACTGTGATTGCCACGAGGAAAACCCCCCAAAGCCAGGGCTGATTCCACGAAGAAAAGCCGGTCCTGCCTCCGGCCGCTGCTCCAGTACCCGGCACGAGCCCGAATCTCATGATTCAACCTCCAGAGCACGACACACCTCAGCGAAGACCTGATCAACGGTGATGGCCTGCATGCATAGGTTATTAAGGCATGGCGATTGACGATTGTTGTATGCATTGACGCATGGGCTGCACACAATACCCGCCCAGAGAACGGTGTTCCGCGGCGTACGCGCAGCAAATAATGCCGGTGTTTCCGGGCCGAACAACGTGACAACACGAACCGGCGTGAGCGTCGCGAAATGCGCCGGGCCGCTGTCATTCGTGACGAGGACTTCGGACAGAGTGTAGAGGACGAGCAATTGACGCAGTGTTGTCTTGCCGGCCAGAGAGAAACAGCGGTCCGAGGCAACCTGTCTGACCAGTTCAGCAGCAGCTTCCGCCTCTGCAGGAGCTCCCGTAATCGCGACATAAATTTCCGGGTATTTCGCCACCAGCCTGCGCGCCAATGCCAGGTACCGGTCATTCGGCCACCGTCGCAGTGGCAGAAGATCGCTGGCATTGGGGTTGATCAAAATCAGCAACGGGTTTGCGTCAGCCTCACGGCACAGTATTTCCCTGACCTCCGCTACTTCACCGGGGAGCGGCACAAACGGCTCCGGTTCATCCATCGCTGTCGGCGGCGGGAGATCTAACGCAGGCAGTATCGCCGGATCGCGAAGAACGGCTTCAACCAGAGTCAGAAAAGTCTGGCTGGTGTGGATATGTGAATTGTAGAGGAGCCGGTGCGTCATCAGATCTCCGCGGTACGGACCGGCTCCGAAAAAGGGGTGAAAACCAGCGCGGCTACGCGCACTACTCAGAAAAGCCAGCGCTGCTGAACCACGCGAAAAGAATTCCATATCTACAGCGGCGTCGAGTTTCAATTCGCGAAGACGCCTGATGGCCGAAAGTCCACCGAGGACTATTCCCGACAAATTTTTGAAAGAAACCGTGATGACGTTCTGTTCCGGGATGATGCCGAGCAGATCGAGGATGAACCGGTTGTCATCAAGCGTGATAAAGTATACGTTCTCGCGGCCCGCGATCTCGACTGCCCGACGCAAGGCCAGGGATGCCAGTACCGTTGATCCCTGTTCGGCCAGTTTTACGAAAAGAATTCTCCGCGGTGGGAGAAAGCAAACCGGCGGCCGGCGGCCGAAGATAACACGCACTACGGTGAGCACGAAGCAGAGTGGAACACCCAACCACCGGTCAATCAGTTGAAGAGCCCTGACATTCATAGATGAGGTGTTTCTGATGCCTGCTGCCGGCACAGCACACAGGATTCCGTGCAGAATGGCCAGACCTCTCCGTACGCACTGAGAATTTGCTTCATTTAAGTTAAGATAACAGAATGATATTTAGCCGTCAACAGGAATGTAACTCGTTTTTTATTCGATCCTTGATCGTACATGGCGATTACCCTATAATGTTTCCACAGTAGAGATGGATTTGTAATCTGTCAGGGAAGGAAGGGTCATGGCCACATGTTTGATGAATAAGGACTTCTGGAAATCTATGGCGCTGATCCTTTTTCTGACGGTGGCAGGATACGGTTTTCTCTGGGAACCGGGTAAGACACCTTACTCCCCGCATTCCGATTTCATTGCCGAGCATGTCTCAACCAAACAGGTCCTCTACGACTCCATCCATCAGGGCCAGGGGATCCCCTTCTGGCGAAACGATCAATTTTCCGGTTACGCCGGACTGATCAATCCCATATCCCAATTCACCTATCCTCTCCACTTTCTGTTCTATCTGATGCCTCCACTGGCGGCGGTGGGGGGGACCTTCTTTCTCCACTTCTTAGTCTCCGCGCTGGCTTACTATGCCGTCGGAGCGTCAATGGGGCTGGGGTTCTGGCCGCGTCTGATGATGGCAGCGGCGGGACTGTTCAGTTTCAAGCTGATTGTCGCCGTCTATGCCGGATGGCTCCCCAACATCCCGGTGATCGTCTGCCTGCCGTTGCTATTTGCGGCGGTATTTTATCTAGTGAGGAAGCCGTCCCTCGCTTCATCACTGATACTGGCCGCCGCCGGCGGACTTTGCCTTCACACCGGCCACCTGCAACTCCTCTACTACGCTTTCTGGTTCCTGCTGGCCTGGCTTCTGATCCACGTGGTCAGGCAAGTTCGGACAAAAAATACCGGAGCGCTGGGGCCACTGGGTTTGTATCTGACGATTGGCGCTGTCCTGGCAGTCGGCTTCTCCGCTTATCTCCTCTGGCCGCTGGCGGCTGAGGCTACGCTGATCTCCCGCAGCCAGACCGACTATCTTTTCTTCCTCGGCGGTCATTCTATTGAACCCCGGCATCTCCTCACGTTTTTCTTTCCAGAGGTGCTTGGAACGCCTCTGGACGGGAGCTACCAACGCCGGGAGTTATGGGAAGACGCCGCCTATTTCGGCCTGATTCCTCTGCTACTGGCAGTAGTGGGGACAGTATTGGGGTGGAGACGGGCGGACACGAAGTATCTGGCGGTGAGTTTCGCGGCTACTGTGCTCCTGTCAATGGATAGCCCGGTCATTCACTTAATTTATGACTATCTGCCCGGATTCAAGCTCTTCCGCATCCCCGGACGGTTTCTTTTCCTCAACACGTTTTTTGGCATAGCTCTGGCTGGCATCGGCCTGGAGGCGCTCATGGAGCGGCTGAAGCGGAAAATAGCAGGATTCAAACTTGCTCCCCTCCTGTCCGTCATGATAATCACCCTGATATCCTTCGAGGGGATAAGCTACGCTTGGCGATACCTCACGATGGTTCCGCACGAAACGGCGGTGCCGCACACCGCATACCAGAGATACCTGTCTCAGGACCGCTCCCTCTTCCGGGTCGCGCCGCTTTTCCGTCCGACCGTCTCCTACGGCTGGGCTGCGCCAATGGGGCTTCAGATGGTAACGGGCTATGATTCCTTCAATTACCGGCATTATAACGCATACTTTGATCTGTTGCGGTGGGGCAAAATCGAGCGCACCACCGCGCGGGTCTGGAATGACCTGAATCCCAATCCTGGCCCTTCACTCTTCCGCCTGACGGCCCGGACGGATATGCTGGACGCTCTCAATGTGAAGTACCTGCTCTCTCCTACACCACTGGAGCTGCCCGGTGGCCACTTTGAACTTACAGAAGTCTTCCGGGATCAGCCGGCATTCGTCTTCTACCGGGGAGCGATGCGGACCGACATCTATCTCTATCGCAATCGTCATTTCCTTCCCCGGGCCTTCTGGACAGACAGAGTAATCCGGGCTGATGGAGAGGAGGCTTTGATCAGCCAAATGCAGCAGCACGATCTTTCCTCTGTGGCGGTGGTGGATGGCGAAATAAAAGATCTGACAAACCCCGGCAGGAAGGGAAGCGATGGAGTCGAAATCAGTGAGGCCAGACACGGCAATCTGGAGATCAATCTCAATCGTCCCACAGGTGGGTACCTGGTCCTGAGCGAAGTCTGGCATCCCGGTTGGCAGGCAAGACTTGATGGACAAGAAGCGCCTCTTTATCGCACAAACATGGCGCTTATGGGGCTTTCCATCCCTCCAGGTTCGCATCATTTAACACTGGAATTCCGCCCCATGCGGTGGCAAGAGGGAATTACGATCAGCATCCTGACTGGTGGAGTGTTTGCGTTATTGATGACAGGAGTATTGATAAGACGTATTATTCCTCATTTGAAACCTGCCGGATGTTTACACCGGTGATAATGGCTGAAATAAGCCCCACAATAATCACCGGTAATACTTGCAGGGCATGGTTGGCCAGCGTAAAACCTGCTGCTGCATTTGCCGGGATACCAAACAACGACATGGCAAAGACGCCGCCCGCTTCCCACAATCCCCAGAAGCCTGGGACCGAAGGCAGGGCAATGACCAGCATGATAATGACCATGACGGCATACATCTCCGCATAGGTCAGATGAATTCCGGGGCTTCCGAGGCTGAACACATACCAGGATAAAGCAGCAGTTATCCAGACTATCAAAGAATATACCGTACAAATGAATATTTTTTTGGGGTATTTTATCAGATTAAATCCTGAAGCAATGTTGTAAACAAATCGAACCAGCGGCTGGCATAATTTTTCGGTGATTTTCGCTTTAACCGGCTCTCCGGCGAAAAAGATCAGGGAAGGAATAAATAGAATAGACCGATGGATTCCCTGACGTATTCTGGAGATGCTGACTAAAATTATCGTGGTGATTAAAAGCCCTCCCATTAGTATAATTCTGTTAAAGAGAACTTCCAGCGTTGAACGATTCAAGAGAAAGCCTCCAAATACAATTTCCACCTGTGGATCAATTTCAATGGTGACAAAGGTAATCACTGCAAATGAGACTAAGGCGATGACATCAAACAATCTCTCCACAGCCACAGTAGCAATGCCGGCTGCAAACGGTATTTTTTCTTTTTTTTGCAGAATGATGGGACGGGCAATCTCTCCTACTCTTCCCGGTAGAATACAGTTGATCATAAAACCGATCATCATTGGATGGAAGGCCCTCCAGATACCAACTTTGTGATTCGATGCCAGAATGAACTGCCACCGGACCGCTCTGATAAAAAAACTCAGCAGTACGAGCAGCATCGCCGGAAACAGCCACAGATAGTTAATTGATCCGAGATAAAACAATAGATCATTAAGGGGGACATTGCGAAAGGCAAAATAAAGTCCGGCTATAGATATAATAATGCCTGCAACCACAGAAATTAAGACATGATTTTTCATATAAGAACCGAGGACAAAATGAAACATCACACCAGGTACTTGTTTTTTCGAGGTAAAGGTAGCAGGATCATATATTGCTGTCAACAGGAATTACGCTTGTGATTATTGAAATACTTGTTGCCTGTTGACAGAAATATCTCAGATATTGATAATGTCAGGAAACAATTCAGGGGTTAGAGTTAATCGTCGCAGGGATTACAGGAATATGAAAACGGAATGTGGATGGATAAAAAAGTGGAGGGACAGCGCCCTGATGATCATGTGTCTTTTTATCCTGCTGGGTACAGGGATCTATTGGAATAGCTTCGGTAATCCTTTCCATTATGACGACCAGACTTATGTCGAGGTGAACGAGAACATCAGAACTCTGAAAAATATACCTGAATTCTTTGTGAATCCCCGGATGCTTGCTGCTAATCCATACGAGGCAGGGCACTACCGCCCGCTGGTTGTATCAAGTTATGCCGTCAATTATGCCATCGGCGGCCTGAGTCCGTTTGGCTACCACATAGGGAACCTGGCCTTTCATGTGGGGTCTGCGTTCCTGGTGTTTCTGATTCTGAAGGGCCTGCCCCTCCCCATTTTCACAGCCCTTGCTGCCGGACTCATCTTCCTTGTCCACCCATTTAACTCCGAGGCGGTGAATTACATTACTGCCCGGTCAAGTGTGATGAGCGGGTTTTTCTATCTGCTGGGCTTTTACTGCTGGGTCAGGTTCAGGGAGCAGACTGCAGGTTCCCGGTTTACAGCAGTCTTCTATACTTTTTCCATCCTTGCCTTTATCCTTGGCATGTTGAGTAAAGAAGTAGTGATAACATTACCCATCGTGTTCTGGCTATACGATCTTTATTTTCATAATATTCCACATTCCGCACTCCGCACTCCGCATTCTGCGCTCCGCACTTTACTTAACTGGCGCACCTGCATCCCCTATCTCCCCTTTTTCTTTATCGTGGTGATCCCCTATATCATCATAAGGGTTTTTTCTTATGGCGGGGTGCTTCCCCATTTCAAGCGAGACATATGGACACAGATTTTCACCGGGTTGCCTGTCCTTATCCTGCACTGGAAGATGTTCCTGATCCCTGTCCTCCTGACACCGGTGCACCACGTAAAAATATATTCAACCTTCTGGTCTTTCCCTGTGATCTCCTCTGCCCTTATCCTTACAGGATATGCCGTTATTGCGATACTCCTATTTCGTTCCTCTTCCTATCTATGCAAGGTAGTCTCATTCTTTATGTTCTGGTTTTTCATCGTCCTCTTACCGACTACGATTTTCCCGCTGAATGCCATTTTCCAGGAAAACAGGGGATATCTTGCCGTCGTCAGCTTTGTGGTTTTAGCAGGGGCAGCTATAGGAGAAC
>Ga0209322_10001741_pt1 | contig 12566 bp, 15 predicted proteins | sample Rifsed19ft1_FD_184013 | JGI IMG/M metagenome (GOLD analysis project Ga0209322, IMG submission 184013) | Soil microbial communities from Rifle, Colorado, USA - sediment 19ft 1 (version 2) | ecosystem: Environmental > Terrestrial > Deep subsurface > Rock core/Sediment | place: Rifle, Colorado... | reverse complement strand
GATTGTGAATCCCCAGCAGAAGCTGATAGATATCCTTGGCTGTAGTGTCGTCAAGATTGCCGGTCGGTTCGTCGGCAAAAAGGATTTTCGGTTCGGAGACGATGGCCCGGGCGATGGCCGCCCGCTGTAATTCGCCGCCGGAGAGCTGAATCGGGAAAAGATTGTCTTTTTCGGGAATACCCACCAAGTCTAAGAGATGGTGGACGCGGTCGGCGATCTGCTTACCGGGATAGTTAATGATCTCGAGAGCGAGGGCGATATTTTCGAAAACGGTTTTGTCGGGGATGATTTTGTAATCCTGAAAGACGACGCCGACCTTGCGGCGCAGATCGGGCAATTGGCCGGACTTCAATTCGGCCAGTTCCACGCCTTCGATCTTGATACTGCCGGAACTGGGGAGAAGATCGCGGATAAGGAGTCGGCCGATGGAGGTTTTCCCCGCCCCCGACGGCCCAGTGAGGACGACAAACTCGCCTTCTTTGATGTGGAAGCTGACGTTATCCAAAACTTTGTTGCCGGTCGGATAAACCTTGGTTACCTGGTCGAAAACGATCATCCTAAAAATTATACCAGCCTTACTCGGGGTCGGGGGCGTTCAGTTTCTCGACTTTGACGCGGCCAACGTCCATGAGCCAACCGGCTTTTTGGCCTTTGAAGGTCTCGCCCCAGACGGTGACCTGGTGGCCTTCAAACTCATCGAGATCAATGACGGAACTGGTCAGATAAACGGTCTGGCTAACGCCGCCCGGGCGAAGCAGTTGATGCGAACCTTCGCCGTCGATGCCGCCTTTGTGGAGAACGCCGGTAACGCTGTCTTTGAAGGTCTTTTCGTCCTGAACGCCGATGATGTCGCCCTCCTTGAGGCCGGCTTCGGGGACGTTCCTGGAGACAACCGGCCCGGTATTGATCACGCCGCCGATGGAACCGTTCTTTAAGAGATAGCCGCTACCCAAGCCCAGGACAAGAACAACAACTAAACCAATAATTTTGGGCAGAGTGAAGAAAGGATCAGAATTCATAGAGACATTAGTGATTAGCGGCTTGACTTCCTGAACCGGTACTACTTTCGGATCGGCGGCAGGGGTGGTTTTTTCGAGGTTGATCTTTTGGAGTTCCATGGAAGGCCTATTGTTAACTAATTAGAGTTTAGCAGATTCCGGCAAGGGAGACAAAGTCTTTAATTCGGTTTCGATAAACATGTCCAAGTCACCGTCCAAAACCGAGTCGGGATCGGTCGATTCATACTCGGTGCGCAGGTCTTTGACTAGTTTGTAAGGATGGAGAACATAGGATCGGATCTGGGTCCCCCAGCCGGCGACGGTGTGGGCGCCTTTGATTTTCGCCAGTTCCTGCTGGCGTTTTTTTTCTTCGAGCTCCCAGAGTTTGGCCTTGAGAAGCTGGAGGGCGATCTTCCGGTTTTGCTCCTGATAACGCTGGCTTTGGGCTTCGACGACGATGCCGGTCGGAAGATGTTTGATCCGAACGGCGGTACTAACTTTGTTGACATTTTGGCCGCCGGCACCGGAAGAACGACTAGCTTCGAACTCGAGGTCCTCATCGCGAATGACTGTTTCAGCTGATTCCTCCATGACCGGCATGACCTCGACACCGGCGAAGGAGGTTTGGCGGAGATTGTCGGCGTTGAAGGGTGACAGCCGGACGAGGCGGTGGGTGCCGCGTTCATTTTTCAGATAGCCGAAGGAATAAGGGGCGTGGACGATATAGGTGACCGACTTCAGGCCGGCTTCTTCACCGGGCGAGTAGGCGACCATTTCGTAGGGCCAATCTTTCCGCTCGAAATAGCGGCTGTACATCCGGGAGAGCATGGCCGCCCAGTCCATGGCCTCGGTGCCGCCCTGACCGGAATGAATCGAGAGGATAGCTTCATTTTTGTCGTGGGGCCCGGAGAGATAGGTGGCCAGTTCCAGACGGTCGAGTTGACGAACTACCGTCCGTTGGAGTGATTCGATATCGGAGTTAAGACTGCTGTCTTTGGCTTCCTCGGCCAACTTGGTGAGATCGGCCAGGGTTTTGAGGTTTTCGGAGACTGAAGTCAGATCGTCGAGCAATGATTTCAGGCGGGCGAGTTCCTGGAGAAGACTTTTGGCTTTGGCCTCGTCCTGCCAAAGATCGGGGCCGGCGGTTTCTTTCTCCAGCGCTTCTTTTTTCCGGTACAAATCCTCCGGCTTGAGTTTTTCGTGTAGGCCAGAGAGTCTTAAGGTATATTGATCTAATTCTTCGTGGGTTACCGCCATGAAGCTATTTTAGCTTACCGGCTGAAAAAATGGATGTTATGATAGGAGAAGGGACAGGTTACTCGCCCAATAATTATCAATTAGTGAGCGAGTTTTTTTATGATTATCAAAGACCTACCTTTAGCCTTGTCTTACGATGATGTTTTGTTGGTACCCCAGTACTCCAAGATAGACTCCCGCTCCGATGTCGATGTTTCGACCGAGATTGCTCCGTGGCTGAAACTTGATTTACCGCTTGTCAGTACGAAAATGGATACGGTTACGGGCGTGGAGATGGCGGTGGCCATGGGGAAATTGGGAGGAATGGGGATCTTACCCAGATTTGACCGGCCGGAGGCGCAGGCGGATCAGGTAAGACAAGTGGCCAAGGCCGGGGTGATAGCGGCGGCGGCGATTGGGGTGAAGGAAGGTTTTCTGGAAAGGGCGCTGATGCTAGTCAAAGCAGGGGCGGGGGTGATAAATGTGGATGTAGCTCACGGCCATATGCAAAAAACACTGGAGGCGACCCGCGCTTTGCGGCGGAAATTTGGCAAAAAAATCGTAATTATCTCCGGCATTGTCGCCACGGCTGAGTGTGCCAGAGATTTGTATGCAGCCGGGGCCGACAGCCTGCTGGTGGGGGTGGGGGCTGGTTCGATCTGTACTACCAGGATAAAAACGGGGTGCGGTTTGCCGGGACTAGCCTCTCTGTGGGAAGTGGCTCCGGTGGCGAGAAAACTAAAAAAAACTTTCCTACCGGATGCCGGAATTAGAAACTCGGGGGACATCGTCAAGGCCTTGGCCAGTGGTGCCAGCGCGATTGTGGCCGGTTCGATATTTGCGGGAACAGATGAGACGCCCGGCGAAGTCGTGGTTTGGAAAAACAAGAAATATAAACGCTATAACGGTTCGACTTCGCCGGCGGAAAAAGAAGGCCATCTAAAAAGGTATGCCGAAGATAAGGGTAAGATGTACCTAAAACATCTCGAGGGAGTCGAAGCCTGGGTGCCGTATAAAGGCCCGCTAGAGGAAGTGATACTGCAATTGATGGCGGGGATCAGATCGGGGATGGCCTACTGCGGGGCCAAAAATATTAAGGAGTTATGGAAAAGGGCAAGATTCGTCCAGATTAGTGCCAGCGGGAGCCGGGAAAACGGGGCTCATGATGTGATTAGTTTGGAGAAAAGGTGAGGCGGAACTATAATCAGTGGTAATGATCAGAAGGCAGTGGTTTTTGGTGCTTGTTGTTGGACTAATTTTGTCATTTGTGGGATACAGACAATTTGGTCCAAAGGATACTTCCAAACTAAAACCGTATACAGTCAAGAAGGTAGATCTCAAGGACAGCTTGTCGTTTTCCGGCGGGGTTGATGCAGACGAGAAGGCGACGATGGTGTTTCAAACCAGCGGAAAGCTAGCATTTGTAGAGGTTTCCGAGGGTGAGAAAGTAAAAAAGGGGCAGCTGTTGGCGGGTCTGGATACCGGAGATCTAAAAGCGGCAGAGCGGGCAGCTTACTATAAGTACCTAGCTACTGACGCGAATGCAAAATATGTCGAGGACACAGTCAAAGATCATGATAAAGATGAGTCATTTTTGCAAAAGAATAACCGGGTGACAGCGCAAACAGACCGGGACACAAAATATGATTCCTGGCTGACGGCCCAAAGAGCGCTCCGGTACGCAACTTTATTTAGTCCAGTAGAGGGAGTCGTTTACAACGTGACCGATAACCACCCCGGTGAGTTCATCACCAGCAGCAATCTGTTTGAAATTGATATCGTCAATCCGGCAACGATTGTTTTTACCGCCTCGGCAGACCAAACAGACGTGGTGAAGCTTAAGGAAGGAATGGTAGCCGACATTATTCTTGATTCATATCCCGATAAACCCCTAAAGGGCACCATTAAGGAAATTGCCTTTACTCCGACAGCGGGAGAGACCGGCACTGTTTACGAGGTGAAGTTGACAATGGACACTGACAACACAGAGTACCAATTAAGAATGGGGATGACGGGGGATGTCGGTTTTGTCTTGCGTGAAAAAAAAGATGTTTTGGCGGTTCCACAACGGTATGTTAAAACTGTTAATGGCCAACGGCTTGTTTACAAAAAAAACGATTCCAGATCCAGCGTGGTAAAAGTATCTACCGGTGAGACTCTTGACGGCCAAACCGAAATTTTGTCCGGATTAAACGAAGGCGAGACGATTTATGATCAAGCTCTCTGAAATATGGAAAGAGTACGAGCTTGACGGTGATGTAGTCTTTACCGCGTTGAAAAATATCAACTTGGAAATCAATGACGGAGAATTCGTCGGTATTATGGGTGCCTCAGGAAGCGGTAAATCGACCCTGATGCACGTCATTGGATTGTTGGACAAACCTTCCAGGGGAAATGTTTTTTTGGACGGAAGAGATATTTCAAAATTGGACGATAATGAAACGAGTACTTTACGAAACGAATATGTCGGCTTCGTCTTTCAACAATTTAACTTATTAAACAAACTGACGGTTCTCGAAAATGTTCTGCTCCCGACCGTGTATGCCCGCAAAAAATTGGGCTATGATTCGAACGAGAAAGCGATGTCTCTGCTGACCCGGTTTGGTTTGACAGACAAGGTCAACTCTTACCCTAATAAAATCTCCGGTGGACAACAACAGCGGGTGGCGATTGCCCGGGCTCTGGTCATGAACCCCAGACTGGTTCTGGCTGACGAACCGACGGGAAATCTCGACTCAAAAACAGGTGAAGAAATCATAAAGCTCTTCGGTGAATTAAATAAGGAAGAAAAAATTACAATTGCAATTGTAACTCACGAACCCAATATCGCGGCAAGAACAAAAAGAATTATCAAAATTAAAGACGGAGAGATTATCAAATGAACTACGCCTCTTTCCTGATCAGGTCGGCTATCTTTGATTTCTCCCGAAGTAAGGCCAAGACATTATTAACTTCCCTGGGAATTTTGATTGGTGTCTTGTCGGTGGTGCTTTTGATTGCTTTTGGTTTGGGTCTAAAAAAATATATCCAAAACCAATTTGAGAGTTTGGGAACAAATAATCTGCGTCTGGTCCCGGGAAAAATAATTAATTCGGGGGGTGGTTTTCGGGCAAGCCCCGGATCTTTGGGGGGCATCAGTTTTGACGAGAAGGATGTAGTAAGTTTGTCCCGGATTTCTGATTTGGATCTGGTGGTACCTGTTTTTACCCGCTCTCAGAATGTTTCTTCCGATGCGAAAACAGAATTTAGTGATATTTATCACACCACTGCCGATGTGTTTCCGGCACTTAATCTGAACGTCACCGATGGGGATTTGTTCACTAAAGAAGAGGTGGAGAAAAGAAGTAAGGTGGTGGTGATTGGACCGAAACTGGCAGAAAAATTGTTTGGTAGTGCTGAAGCGGCGGTGGGGAGAACAATAAAAATTGAAAAGGTGGCCTTCAAGGTCAGCGGGGTTTTGGACTCCAAGGGAGGTGGTTTTGGCGGACCGGACTTGGACTCGTTTGTTTATTTACCTTATAAAACAGGGTATGTTTTTAACACGGATAAGAAATTTGTGGCGATGATCATCAAAGCAAAGTCTGATACCGACCTGGGGTTGGTCAAACAAGAAATTACTGAGGTCTTAATCAAGCGCTACAAAGAAGATCAATTTTCGGTGATAGAGCAAACGGAAATTCTGGACGCGATCAGCTCGATTTTTAATATAATGAACACGGTGCTCGTGGCCATTGCCGCGATTTCCCTAGTTGTGGGCGGAATCGGAATCATGAATATCATGTACGTGACGGTGACCGAAAGGACCCGGGAAATCGGTATTCGGCGGGCGATTGGCGCTCGGAAGATCGATATTCTGGCCCATTTTCTGGTGGAATCGGTGATCTTGGCGCTCTTTGGCGGAGTAATGGGGCTAATTCTCGCTTATCTGATTGTCCTGGCGATTCAAACATTGTTCCCGGCATACATCAACATTCAATCGGTGCTGCTGGCCCTCGGAGTGTCGTCCTTTATTGGAATTTTGTTTGGCGTTTTTCCGGCCAAGAAAGCGGCCGACCTCTCCCCCATTGACGCTATCCGCTACGAGTAAGTTTCCATGCGGGTAAGTCGCTCGGCTTTTTCGGCTAGTTCCGGCCCTAGTTTAAGGCGCATATCAGGTTGTAAGTCAAGATAACCCCGGCCAATTAAAAATATTATCAAATTACGTAAATCGAGGCTATTAAATCTATCCTCCATACCTAATTCTTCTCGAAACATTAGACCCAGACGAAAAATGGCGGTGACCTGCTCCAGGCTAAGGACGTGATTTTCAGCGAACCAAAGGGATCGATATAAAAGGTCTTCTCTCTGAGAATGAGTGTCGAGGCTACTGGGGGTATAGCCGTTAAACCAGAGATTGTATTTGGCCTCCCGAGATTTTAGAACCCTATAATACACTCTGGCGGCGTCAATCTCTTCCTGAGGTAGGCGATCGATTAGAAGTTGCATTAAATCAACCGGAAGTCTTCTTTTCGCTTCTGTCATATGGCAATGATAGCACTAGGAGTCAAGTGACCTGGCGAGTGTAATTTGTTTGGCGTCCGGCATACCTAATTCGCCCGGGACCTCGAGAATGAGAGGCAGATTAGCAAATTCGGGGCGGTTGACAAACTGCGACAGACCGGCCAGGCCGATCTTGCCTTCCCCCAAATTAGCGTGCTGGTCATTGCGGGAATTAAAATCGGTCTGGCTGTCATTTAGGTGAAGGCAGACTAAGTGTTTCAGAAGGTCCAGCTTGATTAACTCATTGACCAAACTATCAACCATGGACGGTTCGCGGAGGTCATAACCGGCGGCGAAAAGATGGGCGGAGTCGAGACAAAGCTGGAGACGAGGATTATTTACTTTCTTGAATAGTTGCTCTATTTCGGGGAGGGAACCGACCTTGCCTTTCTGGCCGGCAGAGTTTTCGATGACAAAGGTGATCCCTTCGGTGGCGGAAAGAATTTGGTTAATAACGCCGGCGACCTGGTCGACGACCACGGCAAATCCCCGGCCTTGATGACTACCTAGGTGGACGATGACGCCGGCAGAATTAATTAATTGACCATTCTTCATATCAAAGATCAAAGAGTCAACGGATTTCTGGACAAGGTCCGGGTTGTCAGAGGCCAGATTAACCAAGTAGAGAGCGTGGATAAAGACGGGAGAAAAACCGGTTGTTTCGGCGGCATCAAGATAACGACGGGATTCTTCAAGTGAATAAAGTTTTCTGGCCCAGGACCGGGGCGAGCCGGCAAAAATCTGGAGGCAGTTGCCACCAATTTCGCGAGTCCTATCGATGGCTTTTACCAATCCTCCGGCAGTAGAGACATGGGCGCCGATGCGCCTACTGGTGTTCGTCGTCGCCATTGATAGATAGTATCATTATTTGTGTGGTCGTAGAAATTGATCAAAGTGGAAAGTTGGAACAGTTGGATACCGGCACGGCGATTGCATATGCGAACGGAAAAAGTGGTGCGATCTGGATTACCGCCAAGACTAAAAGAGACCTGATCAAATATCTACGAAAGACACTGATCCCAACCAAAGATTCATGGCCGATTCTGTTTGCGGTCTTGATATACGCAATGATTGAAAAACTCCCTAAAAATGTAGTTTTAAGAATCGATGAAGAGTATACGGGAAAGGAAAAGATCATATCGGAAACGCTGGAAAAACTACTTGGTAGAAATTTCGCAAAAAAGTGGGAAGGGAAGGTCCGTTTTGGGTTAATAGGAAGACATTCTCCGGCCCATAAACTGTCTTGGGAAGTTCACCGTAAGAAAAACCGTCAGAGGGTAAGGGGTATCAAATTCGAGGAGGTCGTTAAGTACTTCAAATAAAAAGTCGGGCATATCGGCCTCACTCTCCGATTTGACGGCGAGGGTCCGCTTTTAGCTCGACTCTGACGGTATTATATCACAGCCGGTCGATGGTAACGGAAACCAGGGTGACGGGAGTGACCGGTCGATCGTTGGCGTCGGTTTTGACGGTGGCGATGTTGTCGAGGGTGGCGAGACTGACAGAATCGCTGTTATCAATCCGACCAAAGACGGTGTAGTTTGGCGGGAGAGGATAGTCTTTGTGGACGATAAAAAACTGACTGCCGTTGGTATTGGGGCCGCTATTGGCCATCGCCAGGGTGCCACGGGTATATGGCTCAGCGGTGGTTTCGTCCGCGAATTTGTAGCCCGGCCCACCCGTCCCCGTACCGAGTGGGTCACCGCCTTGGATCATAAAATCTTTAATGACCCGGTGGAAAATGACCCCGTTGTAGAACGGCTTACCGGTTTTGGTACCTTCGGCCAGACCGACGAAGTTGGCCACAGTATTAGGGGCTTTGTCTGGAAATAATTGGATTCTCATCGAACCCAGATTGGTCTTGATTGTGGCGTACATTTTTTGGTTTGGTTTTAGATTTAATAATTGATTAATATCCGGGGTGGGGCTCGGGGAAGGAGTGACCGTCGGGGTAGGGGTGCCGTCAGACAAGGATAAGGTTGGCGCTGAAGGCGAGGTTGGGCTTGTCTGGCAAGCGGCTAAGAGGAGGGCGGCGAGAGCGAGAAAAAAAGATTTTTTCAGCATCAGATTATGATAGCATGAGTTTATGCAGATGCCGGTGATCGTCGGGGTGATTATTGCCGTGATGTTTCTAGTCACCTTTTCCGGTTGGTTCTATAACTACGCCTTGGGAATGGAGGAGCTGGTTTTGGACGATAAATTTTTCAGTTACCGGATCGTGGCGGCGAGTTTGGCCTCGGCGGTATTTTTTGGGCTGGTCTTTTTCATGATCTCGGTCGTTAACCAGTGCCCAAACCAGGAAAGAGAAGGGATATTCGCCGGACTGAAATGTGAACAGTATCTAAAGCTTAAGGCGAGCGCGGACAATCTTTTCCAGCCAAAGAACGAAGCGGTAAACCAGACGCTCTAATAAGGGCCGTTTGACTGCCGGGCCGTAATAAGGCTTACTCCAGACCGAAGTGACGATCCAATTATTCCCTTCCCGTTTGACGGCGGCGACGATCTGGTTTTTACCAATGATCTTGATGTGTTTTCTGGCGGAGGTGGTTTGGCTAGCTTCAACTTTGTCCGGAAAACGAATCGCCCGGTCAACCAAGGCCGGATCGATGCCCCGTTCGCGCGCTCTTTCTTTCAGGTGGGTTGTCCAGATAATGTCGGTCATTTACTCCCCGGGGCGATGACTTTGTCGGGATCCTCAGCGAGAGGATTGACGGCCGGTGGAACGGGAGGGGTCGGGGTTGTTGGAGCCATCGGGGCTGCAGAAACGACTGGGGTAACCGGGGCGACAGGGATCTGCGCTTCGCTTCGAGGAGCGGCCGGGGAAACAGGCACCGGCGGAGCGGCAACCTCCTGAAGCGGATTAACTATCGGCGCGACCGGGGTGACCGGGACGCTCTTGAGGGCGCTGACTATTTCGGAGACCGGCAGGTCGCTTTGGGGAGTAACGGGGTTTTGGTTGTCCATAAGGCAAAGTGATTAAAGAATAACTTGATCTAATCGTATCGATTTGATTTGTCCCTGTCAAACTTTCTGTTATATTCATTGGTGATGAGGACAATTAGGGCAACGACATATGGATGAACGACAGGGGACGGCGATTGGGGACACCAAGGAGGATAATCTGGAAATAGACGAGGTGGTCGAAGGGGGGAGGCTTACTTGGGGAGGAGTAATTGTTGCGGACATCAAGGAGGAGTTGCTGGGTAATCATGCTATCGCCGAGATCGTTTCCAAAAGTATGGTTGGTCAACCAGAGGACGAAAAAAGTAAAGCAGAAATGAAGACCCTGAGATTGATAGCAAAATATGTAGGCGATTTGGAAAGGGATCCTGGTATGTATACAGGTATTGATCCGAACAGTAACACGGGCTATCTATATACTTGCGCGGCAGATATTTTGAGAATGGCAGGCAAGAGGGTAGGCGTCTCCGCGGCTCTCGATGCAGAATTGAGGGGGAAAATAAGAGAGTCAATGGCGGGGTTCGGAAAAAGAAAAGGGGGATTGGAGAATAAAGCTGAGTATGAATTGACCGATGATGAGGCGGCGGTGGCGTATGTCCGGTACCTGGAAGGTTTAGAACCAGAGCCAAAAGGTCCGAGTGAAGCACAGAGGGCATTTTTTGAAGAAGTAAACAAAGTCATTCCGGAAACAGTGGAAGTGAACCTTGCTGACAAGTGGGTGGTATTGGGGCCGGGGGTAGGAAGAGATTCGAAGAGTGTTGATGTGGTTAGTTGCCGTGAGTTTCTTGAAAAAAATGGCGTAAGAGTCTTGGCCGTTGACTGGCCACCATTTAAGGGAGATCTGGCGAGTTTTGTGGCCCAAGCTGACTGGCTGCGAAATGTATTACAGAAGAAAGGAATAGATCCAGAAAATATGATTTATTATGGTCATTCTAAGGGTGACCTTGTTGGGCGGGAGTTCGCAGACAAGTATGGGGTTCATACCTACATTGGTAGTTGTGGTCCAGCGAGGTCCGAGAGCGATATGTTTCCTACGGTGATAAGGAATTTTCTGGAAGCTACAAAAAAAGGAGGCAATTTGTTGGAAGTTGCTTCCAGATTTTTCCCTGAAGTGGCGAAATTGTTGAAATCAATCGGGATTGGTTCAGAATTTCACCATTGGTTGTTGGAAAATTTTGATGAGGCAGCAAGTATCTATTTGGGTCACATTAAGGCTGGAAGAAGATGGGACGAGCTGGCCAGGAGATTTCCGAGACATATGCAGAGTTTCTTTTATTTTGGTGATCAAGATGGGGTTGTTGACAAAGTTGGCCATGGTTCAACGGAGCTAGTTGAAAATGCGATCACTATTGAAAATCCTGTCAGCGGTCACAAGATGATACCCAATGAAATGCTCTTGCGATTGGTAAGATATGCGGTCATCAGGAGAAAGGAATTGGAGGAAAAGTTTGATCCGAAGAGGTTGACCTAAACTTTAGCTAACGATTATTGGCGCGTCTGTGCTTCTAATCACCGCGGTTGTCATCGGGGCCGCTTCGATAAAATCGATGGCAAAAAAGACGGTCTCCGATGGAAATGGCAGTACGCCGGTGAAAACGATGGAGGGGACAAAATAATTTTGCTGAACTTCTCTAAAAAAGGCTTTGCTTCAATCCTAAATCCGATGCTGGCGCAGTAAGACTAATTCTTAGGAAGCTTTTGGAAGCAAATCCGGTCCAAATGGTAAGATAACCAGGCATGAATTTCTGGCAAGCGCTGACATTGGGAGTAGTTGAGGGCGGAACCGAATATCTGCCGGTCTCGTCGACTTTTCATCTGATCTGGACGGGAAAAATTTTAGCGATGCCGCAGATCGAGTTCTTGAAAACATTTGAGATCTTTATCCAGTCGGGAGCGATCGCGGCGGTGCTGTTTCTCTACTTAAAAACATTACTTTCGGACAGGAAACTGATGGCAAAGGTGCTGACCTCCTTTATCCCCACAGCGGCGGTGGGCTTGGTGCTTTATAAAATCATCAAGGGTTATTTCTTCGAAAATGATTTCCTACAGCTGACCATTTTTCTGGCGGTGGGGATTCTCTTCATTCTTTATGAGCGGTTGGCAGACCACAAGGCAAACACCAGGGAACTATCTTCGCTGACTGTTAATCAGGCGCTGGCGGTCGGCCTGGCCCAAGCGCTGGCGGTGGTCCCGGGAGTGTCGCGGGCCGGGGCGGTAATTATGGGCATGATGCTAATGCGCTTTCGCCGCGACGAAGCGGCCAAGTACTCCTTTCTTCTGGCTGTCCCGACTATTTTTGCGGCGGCCGGACTCGACCTGGTTAAGTCGCGGGCAGTTGTTTTTGATAATGGCGGCGGTTGGCTTTTGGCACTTGGTTTTGTCAGCGCCTTTATTTCTGCCTTGGTGGTTATCAAGTGGCTGATCCGCTATCTCCAACGACATTCATTGGAAATCTTCGGCTGGTACCGGATAGCAGCTTTTTTTCTATTTTCCTTTTTGGGGCGGTAAAACCTGGTATAATAAGTTATGGGGATAGAAAATGCGAAGAAACCGTTTACCAACCAACGGGAACTGGAGGGCGATTGGGGCGAGTGGCCCTATGCTGATGTTTTGCCGACCAATACTCTACCGCGCGAAATAGAGCGGTTAATTATTCTCGGCATCGAGGATATCATGCGGCTGACCCCTGAAGAGATAATTAAAACTGACCCGAAGACGGTATCGTCAATTTTCCTTCTGGGGCTGCCGCTGACAGTGGGACATCTGGCCTGCGGGGCGAGCGGGCTTTTGGTCTGCCGGGCTGATGAGTACGCGAAAACCGTCGAGAGGCTC
>Ga0209322_10001738_pt1 | contig 12577 bp, 11 predicted proteins | sample Rifsed19ft1_FD_184013 | JGI IMG/M metagenome (GOLD analysis project Ga0209322, IMG submission 184013) | Soil microbial communities from Rifle, Colorado, USA - sediment 19ft 1 (version 2) | ecosystem: Environmental > Terrestrial > Deep subsurface > Rock core/Sediment | place: Rifle, Colorado... | reverse complement strand
ATTAAGTGGCGAGCCCCCTTCTCGAAAAGTACGGATTTCTTGGTTGGTTCTTCATTCCGGCTCGCTTTATAGATGTGCCTTCCCAGGCTCAGGTTAAGTTTGCCAAAGACCACCAAATCGAGCCGGTCCCCACACCGGACGCCGATGGACGAATCGCGTTGACCCGCGAGCAGGTCCGCGAACTCGCTCAGCGCCATATTGTTGGATTACATTCAGCCAATCACGTCAGACTGGCTGATTCGCTTGACGATGAGCAACTCGACGAAGAAATTTTCCGGGCAAAACTGCGACTTGAGGAAATCATTGGACGGCCAGTAGAAGCATTCTGTTGGGTCGGCGGCGAGGAATGGTCTTATGGCAGGAAAGCCGCTGAGCAAATCGTCAAGAGCGGGTTCTCATTGAGCTTCATGAGTAACAGTGCGGTGATACGGCCCGGGGTTGATCCTTTCCAGTTGCAACGCACCAATATTGAGGCCGATTGGGATTTGTCCGTCGTACGTTTCCAGCTGTCCGGCATGCTGGATGTTATGTACTGGCCGAAGAGGAGACGGATAAATCGAAAGACCAGCGTAGTATTGTCGGCGAGAGAAACAAACGAGCGAGCAGCTTAATACGCTAAAAACGTTTCCGGATTCGGGTCCGGGAGCATGGGCGCGGTGAGTCGCAGGCGTCCAGGTAGATAATCAATCGGAGCGGTCAGCTTGATGCGACTGAAGCATGAGGCCAGTGCCACCTGCATAAGTCGCAAGCAAGTCGCTTTGTCGGGGTGTCCCGGCCCTCGATATGCGCCACAGGATTTCCCAGGTCCCTCTGGCACGTTCGGGCACGGGGGGTCGGTCTGCTCCGCAGGCCTGGTCCGCCCTGCGGTTCGGCGAATACCCCGGCCCATTATGGCTTGACGCCTCGCGAGACTCGGTTACCCGAGACCACGTGCCAGTGCTTTGCTCTTCCTGGCACTCAGCGTGCGTGACTTCATCGCTCGTAACTACGGACGACGTATGGAACGGATTGTGGCGATTCTCAAGGCAATACGACGACAAAGCTCAGGATTTTCGTTTAGGTGAAGCGTGGTAAATGTCTCTGTGTACGGATGACATCGAAATCGTCGATAGTTAAGTCCGGGCTTTGAAGCAGCACCCGCACCATCTCTTGGGATGATCCGAGCGCGAGAACGCTAAGTTCGCCGACAAGTACGCGCTCCGATGCACAGTCCCTGATCGATCACGGTAAGAAACGAAATGAAGATTAACATCTTGGGTGCGGGCGTGATGGGCAAGCAACTTGGAACGTTGCTGCAACTTTACGGGCACGACATCGTCATCTGGTCGCGCCATTCCCCTGAAAACCTGGCCCCCGAAATCGATCGTCAGCGCCGCATTCTGCAGCGCAAGATTGAGGTTGCCGGGACGCCGGGCACGCTGTGCGTAATTAACCAACTCATCGAGCTTCAGTCGGCGTTGACCATTGAGGTGCTGAGCGAGGATCTGGACATAAAACGCGCGGTAGTTGGGAACTTGCCTTACGACCCGGCATTGCGCGGGCTTTTGACTAACACGTCGTCATTACCGCCGCTGCAAATCCACCCTGCGGCGCGCGGGCTTCACTTTTTCAACCCGGTGTTCGCTATGAAGATGGTCGAGTTCGCCGGCGCACGGGACGCTTTGCTGCCGCTCGAGCGTGAACTTATCGAGTGCCTAGAGCAAAATGAATTTGATGTTATCGAGACGCAAGGCAATCCTGGCTATGTTGCTAACTACGTGTTATTTCGTGAAATAGGCGCGGTTCTGCGTTTGATCGATGACTTCGGCTACCGTCCAGAGGTGATCGAGCGTGTGCTCAAACATTTCGGCCGTGCGGTCAACGCCTTGGATCTTATCGATCTGATCGGAATCGACGTGTGCTACAAAATCCTTTCTAACCTCACGCACGTCGATGCCACCTTTTACCTATCACCGACATTGGCTAAAGCAATTGAAGCTGGCGTGCTCGGTAACAAGAACAAGACCTCGCTTAGGGTATTTCTTAGAAATCCGTCTAAATGACTGTAGGGCTGTGGAGCATCATCTCTTTTCTCGAGGTGCCTCTACGGCGCGCCGACAGTGTGAGCTAGGTTCGAAAAAGGTGGACGCCTTCAGTTCGATATATTGAGGTTAGGACGTGTCAGATGAGAAAGTTACCACGTCAGAAATATATGAAGGAATTCCGTGAGCAGACGGTAAGGCTGGCGACTGGAGGAAAGCGATGAGGTCTCCCTGGAATGTTCGGGTCGCTCACGAAGGTGATGCTGCCAAAATCGGCACGCTGTTTGAAAAAGTCTTTGGATTTTCGCGCAGGATGGAGCATTACCAGTGGAAGTTCCTGGAGAATCCAACGGGCCTGCAATTAATCGTGGTCGCGGAAACCGAAGGGGGCGATATCGTCGGTCAATACGCGTTATGGCCGGTCATGCTGCAACTCGAGAGACGGGAGTATCTCGGAGCGCAATCCTTGGACACGATGATCCACCCGGACTACCGAGGAAAGGGAATGTTTATGACGCTGGCCAATGCCTGTTATGAAATCGCAGCCGCCCAAGGCGTGAAGGTGCTTTACGGATTTCCGAACCCGAGTAGCTATCGCGGGTTTATTCGGCGGTTGAATTGGGATCACACCGGGGACATTCCGTATTTGGTGAGGCCTATCTACCCAGGGCTGTCCAGACGGATTCCAAGGTTGCTTGCGCCCGTGGCGAACGTTGCTGCGCGCTTCTTTCCACGCGGCGCGGTAAAGGGGTACCAGATCAGCTTCCAGATACCTGCCGACGAGGAACTTGAGCGACTATTCGCGATGAGCAGAAAGTACAAAGGCGTATGTAAAGTGGCCCGGAGCGCACGCTGGGAGAAATGGAGGTTCGCACAGGCGTCCGGGCAGAATTATCAGTGGGCCGTGGCTCGAAAAGGCGATTCAATACAGGCCGCTTGCGTAATTGGCAAGAGCCTCGTGAATGAAGCTATGACGCTGTCGGAGCTGCTAGGGGAGAATCCGACAGCTTTGCAGGCTGTCTTGAGCGTGGCTATAGAGAAGGCTTTCGCGGCGAGGGCGCCCTTCGTGACCGCCCTGACAAGCATTCCAGAGTATTTGGTTGCGTTACGGCGCGTGGGATTCGTGCGGGCTCGGTCGGTTCCACTAATTGTGCGTGGGCTGACGGGAGAGTTGTTGGACGCAAACATTCACGCTCATGCATCTTGGCGAATATTTGGTGCTGATGTCGATACGATGTGAGCTCGTTGGCGACGTCACCGTCTCGAGCCGGTACGAAGAGCTCTGCCGAATCGCAAATCTGCAGTTCGCTCCCGCACTACTCTGTGGCGCTACTTCTCTCTTCTAGCCCTTGAAATTAGAAACAAAGAAAAACTGAGGCAATCAATGAGAAATTACACAGCGCAGCTCGGAGCTACGCTCACGCTAGATAATGCTGGCGAGCGGACGACGGTCGATCTCTATTCAAAGGAAGGCCTCGATTTATTGAGCAATCTGTGGATTAAGTCGGCCGCAGAGCACCGCCTAATGTATGAGCCGACCTGGCTCGGCCGGCCCATTATTCAATTTCCAACCGATATCGTTGCCATTCAAGAGTTACTCTGGAAATTGCAGCCTGATGTCGTTGTCGAGACTGGGGTGGCGCACGGTGGATCCCTAGTTCTTTCAGCATCAATCTTAGAATTGATCGGCAAAGGTAAGGTGATTGGTGTAGACATTGAAATCCGGCCTCACAATCGGCTTGCCATTGAAGAACACCCGCTAAAGCATCGTATCGAACTGATCGAAGGCTCCTCTGTTGCTGCGGATACGCTGGTTGCCGTGCGCAGGGCGATTGGCAGTGCGAAGTCAGTATTGGTATTTTTAGACAGTAACCACACTGAAGCGCATGTGCTGCAAGAGCTTGAGCTTTACTCACCACTCGTCACGGCAGGAAGTTATATTGTTGCTCACGATGGGGCGCAGGCTTGGGTTTGGGATATCCCTCGCGGAAAACCTGAATGGAAAGTCGATCATCCTCTGACTGCGATTCATAAGTTTCTAGATCGTCATCCTGAGTTCACAAGTGATCCACACTACACTCGCTTGGGGATTACTTCCTCTCCAGACGGGTGGCTGAAAAAGAGAGTTGAAACCAAAAATGATGGCGTCGAGTGAGGGTATTTGCGACAGATTCAGAGGTTGTTATTAGTCGCGTGTTGATAGGCTAGCGTGAGAGCATGGTATCGCGACGATTGGCATAGGTGGTACACGAAGGTCTCGAATAAGAGTTGATGCAGTGATCAATAAAATGGCAGAAAAAATTAGACTCAATACTGATCAAGTTGAGATGGATAGGGTGACTGAAAGTGACGCCTTGGACGTACTTCGGGTCAGATATTGGCATCATCTTCTTAATGAGATGCTAAAGAAAAAACAATTTAAGATTCCTATCCACCTTGCCTTCGGACATGAGGCAGCCGCTGTCGCCATGGATCGTTCGATGGGCTGTGATGACAAGCTGTGCTTGAGTCATCGGAATGTTGCCTATAACTTGGCGCGCGCAAAGTCACTTGATGCCGTTCTGGATCACTATAAACTTTCGACGCGATCGACCACGGGTGCACTTATGGGCTCTATGAACCTCGCCGTTGAGGCGACAGGCATCGCTTACGCATCAGGCATTCTCGGCAACAACCTCGCAGTAGCTGCAGGCATCGCAATGCACCGGGCACTTGTTCGTAAGCCGGGTGTTATCTTTGTGGTGACAGGTGACGGTGCGATGGAGGAAGGAATTTTCTGGGAGACGCTCATCTTTTCCCGCAGTCACGCGCTTCCGATCGTAATCGTAGTTGAGAATAACGATTATTCTATGTCGTCCACTATTTCCCAGAGGCGATCTAGCGTTGATTTGTCGCAGGTTTGCGCTGGCGTTGGATTTCGGTACTTCAACGCGCCGGGAGCTATCCTTTCGAAGGTTTCGGTTGCACTCGGTGCCGCTCGAGAATCAGCCGCCGCCGGCGTGCCCGCTTGTGTCGAGCTGAATCTTTCTACATTTTGCCAACACGCCGGACCTACCCCGGGCTGGCCCGACGATCCGCGTCGAATCGATATCGAAGATGGGCTCTTGCTCGAAGATACCCCTAAAGATCCCTTGTATCACATTCGAAACACACTGGGAGCAAACGAGTTTAAGCGATTGTCGGAACAAGTTATTGAGGCAGGGCATGGTGAGTAAGACATATATCGGACAGATCATCGAACAGGTAAATCTGAAAACAGAAAATTGCGGGCCCGTGCTCCTTTATGGTGAAAATATTGATACGGGTTCATTTATTTCCGGCCTTGCGCGCGGCTTAAAAGTAAACACCGATGGACGGATTCTGAACGTCGGAAATTGTGAGCTGACGCATATTGGTGTAGGTCTCGGCATGATGATGGATGGTGGAAACTCCGCGGTTTTCATGAAGCAGCTTGATTTTCTGCTGTTGGGGCTGGATCAGATGGTAAACACCTTCAACTTCATCAGAGCGTTCTCCCCAAGAGGCAGTTTTGGAAGCTTCACCATTTTCCCAATCGTCTGTGACCAAGGATATCAGGGGCCCCAATCAAGCATCAGCGCAGCTAGCGACTTTGCCTCGATGGCAAATATCGATGTTTTCTGCCTGAATGGGTCAGAAGATGCGGCGATCGTAGTGCGGGAGCAATTTGTGTGCCCAGGCTTTCGTGTGATGTGCACAAGTCAGCGTCTATTCGGTGCGCCGGCGCTCGATATTCAAGTCGAGTCGCACTCATCAGATCATGCGGTTTTTAAGTATCGATCAGGAAACGACGTTACCCTTGTCTGCTATGGTTTTTCACTTCGAGACGGCGTGGAATTGGCTGAACGCTTAAGTAACGCCGGCGTTCAGAGTGACCTTTTCCATGTCAACTTTGTGCCTGACATGGACATGTCACTACTCGCTGAGTCTTGTGCGCGCACGAGAAGAGTTGTTCTGATCGACGATTCAAAATCAGTAGCCAAGTTCGGCGATATTCTGGTTACAAAGTTGCGATCCCACGCCTTTGAGTTTTCTGTCTTGCCGCTCGGCCGCCGCGGATGCAGTGCTGAGGGCTATGGAGTCGCGGAAGATCGGTTTGTGCCTGATTACGAGGCGGTGCATAGTTTTGTTGGGCGCAGTTAATTAGGGTGAACCGCAATATGAAACGAATATTGGTTACAGGATCGTTGGGTTACTTGGGAAGCGTCTTGACTAAATCCCTTGTCGAAAGCGGCTATGACTGCGTTGGTTATGACACCGGGTTTTTCAAGGACTGTCTTTTATATCCTCCGCCAGCCACTGAAACGATTCTTCGGGATGCTCGGAATATTACCGCGGCAGATTTGAAGAACGTCGATGTTGTTATCCACCTTGCGGGCATTTCGAATGACCCGGTGGGTAAGCTCGAGGCTTCACGCATTTACGATCCGACCCGTGCCTACAGCTTCAGCATCGCAAAATTGTGTAAGAAACTAGGAGTTAGATTTATTTTTGCCTCCAGTTGCTCCGTGTATGGATTGGGTGAGGATGATCTCTTGACCGAATCGTCGCCCACTCACCCGCAAACGCTTTATTCTCTGAATAAGCTGCAAATTGAAGAAGACCTGCGTTCAATAAGTGACAAAGAGTTTTCTCCCATTGCGCTTCGCTTCGCAACGGTTTTCGGACCTTCTCCTCGTATTCGTTTTGACGTGGTCGTAAACATGTTGACGGGGATGGCGGTGGCGAATCGGACCATCGTTCTGAATTCAGACGGAATGTCTTGGCGCCCGAATTTGCACATCTTGGACGCATGTCAGGCGGTACGGCGTGCTATTGAACTTGACTATCGTGGGGGTGAGCTTTTGGTGCTCAATGTCGGCGCTGACGAGAATAACCTGCAAGTGATTCAGATCGCGAAAATCATTCAGCGAGCCATCCCGGGATGTGATCTGAGATTCTTGACAGAAAACCCGGAACTAGACAAAGAAGGCCTTATTCGCGACCGTAAAGTCCGGGGAGGGGGCGATACACGCACCTATAAAGTCTCATTCGAAAAAATTAGAAAAACGCTGCCCAGTTTCAGGTGTGAATGGGATGTCGAGCGAGGCGTAAAAGATATGGCAGATCTGTTCAAACAGTTAGCTTTTAGTATGGAGATATTTAAGCGTAGAGGGTTTTACCGTCTCCAAGAGCTCGAGTATTTGTATGAACGCGGTTATCTGTCCGATGATTTGTATTGGCTGATGAACAGTGCTCCGGTAACCACTGAGAATATGTCATAGGGCCGATAGTGGACGCCGTACCAATCCCACAACTCTCAGAACAGGAACTCAAAGACTGCCTACGTCGAGCCTCCAGTTCGACCAGACGGCGCTACGCTAATGTTTTACATGATCCCGGCGATGAATTTAACAGGGTGGTTAATTTCATCATGCAAGATTCCTACATGCAGCCTCATCTTCATCCGGGAGCCGAAAAGGTAGAAAAAATATACCTCATGCAAGGCAAAATAGCGGTTCTCTTTTTTGATGACCAAGGAGCTGTAAAAAAGTGCGTAATCTTGGAAGAAGGCGGGGTAGGATACGTTGAAGTACCCGCGTTCACGTGGCATACCTATGTCATGCTCTCAGATTATGCAATTTCATACGAAACAATGATGGGCGTATATGAACCGAAGACTTGGAAGGAATTTGCGCCATGGGCGCCACCGGAAAATACCCCCCGAGGCTCGATCTATCTGAAATACCTAAAAGAAGAAGCGGCAAAGGGGACGGTCGGACATTAATCGGCCCAGCATTTAAAAAAAATGACTGCCAAGGGCCTCACTCGGGAGTCACGAAGTAGGACGACAAGAACCGGCGCGACACCTGCATGAAACTGCGGTGCGCTGATTCACAAACCACCGTTTTCTAAGCAGCGCAGTCGACACGCGATTGAAATAGGCACCAGACAGGAACATGACTCAAGCATCTCGTGTCGATAGCCGATCGACACGTTCGCCGGCCAATGTTAGGTCACTCCTGGTAACAGTGCTAAATTCAAAAATGGCAACATTTCTTCAAAGGAAAGTCACTCCGAACCGTCTTCTCCTGTTAATTGGACAACTATGGGCTGTTCCGATTCTGATGATAATCAGGTTAATTCGGCCACTAGTCATCATTAGGATAGATTGCTTACAAAGTGAATATCTAGGGCACTATGCAGGTAACGTCGAGCTTCATTTATGCGAACGCGACCATGGAATTAACAGCTTATCGAAACGGCACATTGATTTATGGTTTAACCTGACGAACGTAGTATCGAATAAACAACTCGAGATAATGTGGAAGCGCGAATTAATAATACTTCCCCGCGTTTTGTTGGCGCCAGTCTATCGACTTAATCGCGTTGTACCGTTCGGACAAGTTCACCAGATAGAGTCCACATACCACGATAGAGATGTCAACAACCTGTTGGGTACTCAACCTCCGCATCTCGCCTTTACGCCGGAAGAGGAAGAGACAGGTCGTCGTTTGCTTTCTGAGATGGGAATCCCGAATGAAGCACCTTTTGTTTGCTTCAATGTCAGAGACGGGGCGTTTCACGGGCAAAAACAATTTACAAATTATCGGAATGCCGATGTTAGACGCTACTTGCTTGCGGCCGAGGAACTAACTAAGCGAGGGTTTTATGTAGTTCGGATGGGTAAGAAAGTCGAGCGTCGACTGGAGTCGAATAATAAGAAAATACTTGACTATGCCTCTAGCGCTTTTAGGAACGACTTTATGGATATATACCTAGGGGCTAAATGCTTCTTCTCGATATCGACAAGCAGTGGTTGGGATAACGTACCCGGAGTCCTCTTTCGGCGCCCGGTGCTTTACACCAACGTCGTGCCTATTTCGCAGGTACAGACTTGGAACAGCAACACCATCGCAATTCTAAAACGTCACTGGCTAACAACTCAAAAACGATTCCTCACGCAGTCGGAAATATTTCATTTGGTCGACAAGGACTTTGTGTCGTCGTGGCCGAAATTCGATGAGTTGGGGATCGTGTTGATTGAAAACACTGAAGAAGAAATCAGAGATGCAGCGATCGAGATGGTGGACACTCTTTTGCTCAATGGCAAAGAGACGACAAAAAAAGAAAATCGGAAGCAGAGCGAATTCTGGAATCTCTACATGCAAAATTTGACACGCTCTAACCTACGTCATTTACATGGGGAGATCAGACTAAGAATGGGCGCGAAATTCTTAGAAACCGCGGTCGAATTAACGCAAGATACGATCGACCCAATAGTGTCCGGTCAGTAGCCCCTGGCGATAGAGGGATTCAACCTCAGCGAAGAGTCGATTCGACACGGTGAGGAGGACCATTAATGTCATGGTTTCAAGCTTCGAGCATGAAACCATGACATGAACCAAAGGAAAAGCGCCATGCATGAAATTACCAGCTGTGAAGTATGTGGTAACGAAAATCTAATTTCTGTCCTGAATTTGGGAAATCATACTCTAGTCGATGACCTGGTTCCGTTGGGAAATAACAGAGTCTGTAAGGAGTATCCAATCGATATTTTGTATTGCGACAAATGCTTTACGGCTCACCAGCGCTTTCAGGTACCGAAGGAAGATCTGTTTCCGAAACTGTACCATTACCGAGCCCGAATGACTGGGAGCGTCTTGTCGGGCATGGCGGACCTGGTTGCTAGTTGTGAAAAAAGATATGGCCCGCTGACTGGGAAGACTGTACTCGACATAGGCTGCAATGATGGAAGCCTGTTGGATGCCTTCAAGGCTAAGGGCTGTAAAACACTAGGCGTTGAGCCTACTGGAGCGGCGGCCGACTCGACACATGACACTATTAATAGTTTCTTTGATGAAAGTGCTTGTAAGCAAATTGTGATAAAAACAAAGTCGATCGATTTTATTACCTTTACAAATGTTTTTGCTCATATTGAGAACCTACCCGAACTAATCAAGAATCTACGACTATTGATCAATCCAAACACGGTGGTGGTTATTGAAAATCATTACCTCGGGGCGATTCTCGATACTGGACAGTTCGACTCCTTCTATCACGAGCACCCGCGAACGTATAGCGTGAAGTCGTTCGAGTTCATCGCCGACAAACTGGGTCTTAAGTTAACCGATTTTCAATTCACGACTCGGTACGGGGGGAATGTCAGAGTTTATATGAGCAACGGCGCCCCCGCCGGTAAACGGATCGATGAAAGCCGTTTCAAGTCGAAGTTTGACGAGTTGGCAATGGATGCCTCAACCTGGAGAGTAGCGACAAAGGCATTGATTGAATCATTGGTGAAGGAGCATGGAAAGCTAAGAGCGAAGGCGTTTCCGGGCCGGGCTGCGGTATTGATAAAGTTGCTCGATGTGAGTGAGGATCAGATCTCTGCGGTGTACGAGATTAAGGGGTCTATAAAAGTGGGCCATTATGTTCCGGGAACGAGAATACCCATTCTGCCGGAGGCAGAATTGTTCGCGCAGCCAGATTTAAGTAAGCCAATAGTAAATTTGGCTTGGCACATTGCGTCCGAGGTAGAGGACAATCTTAGGAAAAATGGTTACTTAGGGGAAATCATAAATATCAAGTCGCCACCCAAGGCGTCGGCGTCCGGAATTTTGTGAGACTCAATTCGACTTTTATTTTCTGCACAACCGTGCTTCTCGCATACTCGTTTGGCATTATTTACGTTTTTGGGGCGGCTCTAGATGAAGGGACTTGGGAACACGTATTCGGATTTACACGAATCATAATTCCTGACACGTTTGTCTACCTTACCGTTGCTAACGCCGAAAATGCGGCGGAGTTCCTTCTATTCGCTACTATAAAGAACTCGATAGGTCCGGGTCTCGTTTGGTTGATCTTTCAAAAGAATTGGTATCTAGTCTCGATTTTCAACACAATGTGTTTTTTGTTTGTACTTATCTATGCGAGGAAGTTGCTTGTTCTGCTTGATCCATTTCAAAGATCAAAATACTGTTCCGTCAGTCTCATTTTGACGTTTGTTTGCATGTACTATTCGGTTGGTTCTTTGAAGGAAATTCCAACGCTGCTCGGCTTTACGGCGTTTGTGTACCATTCGTTGACAAAACAGAAAGCAAAAGCACTGCTGTGGTTCTTGTTTCTAGCATTGTTTCGATTTCAATTCAGTTTCATCATTATTCCCGTGTATTTGCTGTCGAAAATTCGCAGGGATCCTCTTCGTTTAACGCTGATCGGTCTCCTGGTTATTGGATTGATTTTCCCGCTTATCTCTGTGCTCGATGTTTTTACGCCGGATGCAGTTCATTTTTTTCGAACTGGAACTGGTCAAAATGAGGATTCCCTCGGCGCGCAAATCGAGTTTGTTCGAGGCCATGTTTTTGGCCTATCGTTATTTGCAATCCTTATACGTATGCTGCAGACCATTCTTGAACCACTCATATATTTTCTTAAAACTTCGAGTTTTTATGAGGATGGATCGCTCTCGCTATACCAAGTACATTCGGCGCTCGTGCTCCTGTTAATGTTCCGAGCCTGGGTGTTGGTGCTATTTAAACGTCTTCCGCTCATATCTTACAGCGATGGCCGCTACGCCAAATTTGGTGTTCTCTATTCTTTTTTGGCGATTGCCATTTTTACAATTGGAGGAACAGGGCTAGTAAGTCATCGATTCTTGGTCCCCATTTACGGGCTGCTGCTCATAGCCGCCCAAGTCAATCCCTTAGGACATGAGCGTTCGCGGGTCAAAAACGACAGCCGCCTAGCCACTGCGTAGTCTCCGGCAAGTGCACGCGATCGACTGAGCCTCCCATGTTGGTCGCGAACTGTGTGCTTTCGGGATAAACGTTAAAATGTCCGAAAATCCGAAAGTATTTGTACACGTCATGGGAGGGCTTGGAAATCAGATGTTCCAGTATGCCGCGTCTAGAGCGCTGGCGATACGAAATGGTGCGGATCTTCACTTGGATACATGGAGCGGCTTCACAAGAGATAAGGTCTTTAAACGAAGCTACGAGCTAGCCGCTCTGCCTATACGTGCAAGGGTGGCGAGTAGAATAGCTAGGATTCCATTTTGGTATGAGCGATTGAACGAAAAATTCTTTGCTGCGCCGACCGACTTGATATCGCGGCGTTGGTGGGGGACTTACATCCGGGAAGTCGCGCAACAATACTACGATGAGATTGCCGGTTTTAGATCGAGGCGTTCAGTTTGGTTTCACGGGCATTGGCAGTGTGAGTCCTATTTTGAGGAATTCCGAGATCAAATTGCTGAGGAACTACTCCCGCCCAAGCCAATGGAAGCCAACTTTCAGCGGGTCGCAGAATTAGTTGATTCAACGAACTCCGTTGCGGTCGGGATAAGACTCTTCGAGGAAATGCCCGGTAGCTCGAAAGCGGGTGTAGGTGGGCTAACAGAACTGGACTTCTACGCGCGGGCAGCATCCAAACTTTCAACCAATGTTTCTAACCCCGTTTTTTTTGTCTTTTCCAGTAAGATGAGCCCTAGGCTACAAAGCATTGAGTTGCCGGGGCCGGTGCACCATATCACGGCGGACAACGGTTTCGCGGATGCC
>Ga0209322_10001726_pt1 | contig 12632 bp, 8 predicted proteins | sample Rifsed19ft1_FD_184013 | JGI IMG/M metagenome (GOLD analysis project Ga0209322, IMG submission 184013) | Soil microbial communities from Rifle, Colorado, USA - sediment 19ft 1 (version 2) | ecosystem: Environmental > Terrestrial > Deep subsurface > Rock core/Sediment | place: Rifle, Colorado... | reverse complement strand
TTCGTTTTCTTCAATTGTTCCAGGATATCCGCATCATAAGAATTATTACACTTTTTCAACTCATTAAACACTTCAAACATCCTGTCTACTTCTTCTTCTTTCTCCCTAATCAGTACCTGCGTTTCTAAAGAAAGACCCATTTCTGAAAAATTTCGCCCCTGTCTCTCACACTCATCTTTAATCACATTTAACTTCTTCTGAAAACCATCAATTGAACAAGGCATTGAATTAAATATATCTGCATGTTTGACAATGTTACAAACCATTTCAGAATTATTCGCTTCACCCATCCAGATGGGGAGTTTTTTTACAGGTCTGGGACTACAAACAGCATCCTTAACGGTATAGTACTCCCCCTTATAAGAAAACACGCCCTCATTCAACATTCCTTTAATTATAATAAGTCCCTCCTCCATTTGCTGAACTCTATCTTTATCAGTACTGCAGAAATCAATTCCGTATGCATCAAATTCTGCCTTTCTCCATCCATAATCATAAAACAATTCAACACGTCCATTTGATATATGACTAAGCGTTGCAAGCATTTTTGCGACTACAGAGGGTATTCTGAAATTATTGCACAAATGAATGGGAATAATATGCACCTTTGAAGTAATTGCAGCAAGCGCAGACATCAAAGTCATGCACTCCCAGATTTCTCCATCTTGGCCTAGAAATAAATGATCCGCAACAAAAATTGAATCGTATCCCAATCTTTCACAACTTAGAACCGTTTCCCTGAGTGAATCCCAATCCAATTTTGTATAAGCAGGCGTTCTGAAAAATGCCATCCCAGGATTTGCAAAAATTGGAATACAGAACCCGAACTTTATCTTGCTATCTTTCTTCATTTTTCCCAAAATATTCTTGAATTTAATCCATCAGTCTTCTGAACTGAACTTATTACTGCAAATTAATCGACATCCCGCCATCGACAATAAGTGTTGTCCCTGAAATGCACGAGGCTTCATCTGAGGCAAAAAACAAAATAGCATTTGCAACATCTTCTGGTGTTGCCAGGCGGCCAAGAGGGGTACGTCTTATGAAATATTCTTTTAATTCGGGGTTTAACGCTAATTCTTTCCGATTAATATCTGTAATAACTGTACCGGGAAGTACAGCATTAGCTGTAATTCCATGTTTACCAGCCGCAATAGCAATCGACTTCATGAGCTGATTTATAGCTCCCTTTGTAGCACAATAATGGGTTTGTAATTCACCTCCAAAAATTGAACTTATAGAACTGGTAAAAATAATACGTCCCTGAATATGCTTATTTATCATCTCTTTCAAGGCTGCTTGAGCACAAAAAAAAGCCCCTTTCAGGTTGACGCTGATTACATGGTCTAAAAGGGCTTCGTCTATCTCTAAAAATTCCTTAAAGGGGCATATCCCTGCATTGGCAACCATGATATCTACACGACCGTACTCTTTAACGGCAAAATCCACCATCTTATACACCGCATCTTTATCTGTAACATCTGCTTCGTATGCTATTGCTTCTCCAGAACAAGAAATAACCTCGTCGACCACTTTTTTAGCAGAATCAGCAAATTCTTCATCATCAGCCTTATTTGCGTAATTCACGATAACTCTTGCACCCTCACTTGCAAATTTTAAACAGGCCGCTTTACCAATACCGCGGGAACCGCCTGTTATAATTGCAATTTTATCCTTAAGCCTCATATTTTTAAACTGGCACTTTCAATTTTTATCATGCCGGTAAGTATTGAGACTTACTCTTTTCATCAATTTGTACCAATATTCCTTATAGAGGCTTTTAGTATTTTTAAGAATGACCATCTACCCCAAATTACATTAGCCGCTAAGGCACATTCGAATGAACATTTACACTTTGATTTTTTAATCCAATTTATAAGTTCTTTGTTTTTGTTTTGTGAGAGAAGACTCTTCATATCATAATTGTAATCTCTTATATTTCCCATTCCCTGTTTTAAAATTTCACACGGAAACACATCTCCTGTTTCTCCTAATATAATGAGTTTTCTACCAGCTACACAAGGAGATACAAATTCTTCATTAGCTACTGATCTGATTAAATATTCTCTCGATACATCACGAACTCCACGCCATACAGGATAAAGGAATCGCTTTTCCTTAGTTCTTTTCATATTTTTAAGATAATCATTCATTTCCAGATATTTTTTAAAGGACGAATTTTTTAATGATGGATTTTTTATATCTCCACGTGCATAAGTAACTGAAATGTTATCAAAATCAAATTCTTTATTAATTGTTTTTAGCGTCTCTAAAATAGTCTTTTCAGTATTTGAAGTATAAACGGAATTTGAATCTAGAACCAGATTATGATATTTTTTCCTTAATGGATTGACTGCAGCATAAGTATCAAGTAACTTTTTATAAGCACCTGGGTGAGAACGACATAAATCATGTTGCTTCCCAATACCATCGATAGAAAAAGGTATACGAAAATATGTGTTATTGTACTGCGGCAATACTTTATCCAAATAATTTACAATCTTCTCAGGTAAAGAAGCATTCGTCGGAATAGTAATATAACGAACATAATTATTTTTAATAAACAACCCCGTTATTTCAATTAAATCATCTCGAAGAAACGGTTCACCACCCGTAATGGACAATTGGATTATGGGCCCTGAATTTTCTGATATTTTTTTGATTTCTTCTAAGGTAAGTTCATTCGCTTTTCTGCCTTTTTCGACTTCGCTATGATAGAAACAGAAATTGCATCGGAAATTACATCGATTTGTAGCGTAGATAATAAGATAAGAAACCTGATTTTTACTAAAAAAACTCTTTGCCAAGTAAAAATTGCTTAAAAATTTATTAACCATCCTACCTTTCTTAAGCCTGTCATGTATAGCCAAATTATTTTAATGAGACTTATCGTAATAAGTTAAATGAAATTTTCTCTCAATGTAGTTTATATGGATGAGGTAGTATTCGAAGGTAATTAGTTATGATAAACATTGCTATTTGATTTAGATATTTTGAAAAACAGAGTAAATCAACAAATCATGAATCAAGTTTCTGTATTAAAAACTTTTCTAAGTGCATAAAGTAGAACATATGCTTAAATCTCAAGTAGGCGAGAGGTTGATAAGCTTTTAACATTACTTTTAATATTTTATTAGACACTCTATGAATACCGGAAGAAAATGCAAGGTAGCTGGTGCAGTTTATACTTTCCAAAATTTTGTTTTCCTTATCACTCATCCAGTGTTTGTAATATTTGCCCCATCCCGTGGATTCCAGGTGTGCCCATTCTTCAAGCTTCGTTGGTTGAGTAAAACCCATATTAACGGCCTTTTGAAACATTGGTGTTCCAGGAAAAGGAGTAAAGATATTGAAAGGAAACCAGGCATTCTTATTCTTTCTTTGCAGTTCAATAGCTAGTTTTACCGTCTCTTTTATACCGCTTAAAGTTTCCCCAGGAAAACCAATGATCATATTATATTTTACAGCAAATTTTCTTCCCGAAAGTCTTTCATTAGCCAAAAGAACATCTTCTCTTTTAAATTTTTTATCTATCATATCTAAAATTTCTGGATTTGCAGACTCAATTCCTATACTCAATTCAACACAACCACTCTCTTCAATTTTGTCCAGAAATTTAGAAGACATTTTATTTATTGTGTCTATCCGAACTCCTTGTGTTCCCCAATAAATTTTTAGGTTATCCTCTTTCAATGCATCTAGAAATTGCTCAACCCGTTTTAAATCTACCATAAAATTATCATCAACTAAGTAAAATGTTGCTATATTATATTTTTCTTTTAAAAATTTAATATTTTCAATAATCTTTTCAACCGTTACCGCTCGCCAAAGTCTTTGAGAAGTAATGGGAGTGGAACAAAACCCACAATTATATGGACACCCTCTACTAGTGATTATATCGATAGATGGTAAATTGTCGATCGAAAGTGAAGAATATTTTGAAACATCAATAAGGTGATATGGAAATAAAGGAAGAGAATTTAGGTTGTCGATAAGTGGTACAGATTTATTAATTCTTATTTTACCATCGTCCTTATATCCAATACCATTTACTTCTGATAAATCCCTATTTTCAGCAAACACCTTAACTAACTCGAAGAAAACTTTGTCACCTTCATTTATAACAACGACATCAACAAGAGGGTGTTTAAGAGTTTGTTCTGGCATCAAAGTTGGATGGGGTCCACCCCAAACAATAGGAATATTAGGGTTTAATAATCTTACAGTATTTGCAACCTCTAAAGCACTAATAATCATTCTACCGGTAAAACATCTTATACCGACACAGAGCGTATCGGAATCTATCGCCTCTTTTAGTGTTTGTTGCCAATCACTATCAACTCTCAAGTCTATTATTTTAATAGAAAAACCTGTCTTTTCTGGTAATGCAGCAACGGCTAAAAGACCATTGGGAATGCGTATTGCGATTTCATCAAAACGATTACCTTTAGGCTGAACTAATATTACGTTTGCCATACGCCTCCTTGCATTGTTATCTTATTAATCTTCTTCTTAGAATATTCAACAACCCTATACTCATGTTTAATTTTTTCAAAAACTCTTTCCAGCTTCTAACTTTCACAACCTCTCTGAGTATATAGCGCGGGCGGAAATAAAATTTCTTTATAGAAATATCTCTCAATTTTATAAGTTCTTCTTTTGAAATTAAGTTTTCGATTACGTAGGGAATTTTAAAAGATGGACTTGGTTTTATAGCAAATTCTCGCCAATAATCCGTAGGAATTATTCCTTCCGCAAGAGCATTTTTGTACATTTCCGTCCCTGGATAAGGAATTGCTATGGAATATTCTGCATAATCAGGGTCTAATTCAAGGGAGAAATCTAGCGTTTGGCATGCTTCTTCCAGCGTTTCACCTGGCAATCCGTACATGAAATATGCCAAAATAGTAAAGCCGTGTTTCTTTGCCAATTTAAAAGCAAATCTTGACTGGTCAGTTGTAATTACTTTTTTACAAATTTTCAATATCCTGTCGCTGCCACTTTCAATACCAAAATGGATGCGGTAACAGCCAGCCTTTTTTAGCTCCATCAAAGTATCTTCATTGACCTTACTTACCCTGTCACGGATTGCCCATTTTAATTTCAGGTTTCTGTTTATTAGTTCTCTACAAATGTCCTTGGTTCGCTGCTGATTCCAGTTGAAAGTATCGTCATAAACTTCAACCTCTCTGATACCTAAATCATAGATAATCTCAAATTCTCTAATGACATTTTCGGCACTTCTAAAAACAGGCTTCTGAAAATCAAGTTTGCAATATACACATTTGAATGGACATCCTCTGCTGGTTATCATGGAGGTAACGAATTTATTAGAACTCAAGATAGACGAGTATCTCTCCACAGGCAAAAGCGTTCTATCAGGAATGGGTAGACTATCAAGGTCCTGATGGACATAAGGAACATAATCAAGGTATTTATGTCCACGTATATAAACACCAGGAATTTCTTTATCCATTACCCCCTTATCTGCAATTCTGGAGAGGAGATTAACCATAGGGATTTCACCATCACCCATAATTATAGAATCTATAAAATCAAACCCAAGTACTTCTCTTGGAAATATATTTACATGAGGACCACCAATTACCATGTGGGTGTTTGGGTAACGCTCTTTCAGCTTTCTTGCTATATTCAATGCTTGGTACCAAAAGTCCGTCCACGTACTGATACCAATTACGTCATATGAATCTTTGGCAAAATTCAAAATATTTTCATGATGTACATCCTCGATTTGACAATCAAGAATTTTAACATCATGATTAGTCATCTCTCTGATGGCGGTTGCAACATATAATAAACCTATAGGGGGTTTAAAACCTATTCCTTCTTCAGTATTGTAAATGCTGAAAAGGGTCTGAACACAATCTCTATATGAAGGCTGAATTAATAATACCTTTAGTGGAAACATATATTCTTGAAACTGCAAGGGTACTTCAAATTATTTTTTCTTCAATAATACTTTCCAGTAAATAGGCAATTCCATTTTTTCTTGTATAATGATGTAGAATAAAATCGCAAACTAATCCTGTAAGAAATATATTTACTCCTAAAACACAAATCGTTGTTGATAATGGTAATAGCAAACTAATCTTTGCAATATAGTTATCCCCAAAGCCTAAAACAAAAAGAACATGTCTAAATATAAGGTAAAAAATCGTTATAAAACTTGGTATTATAAGTAAAAATCCAACTATTCCAAAAAAATAAAGAGGACTGAACCTATATTTGTGAGTAAAAAGAATGGAAAGAAGATCGAAAAAACCCTGATAGCGGAAAATAGGGTATTTGGAAAATCCATACTTACGCTTACTATGAGAGACCGGCAGTTCTGTAACTTTATACCCCATAAGATGTGCTAGTAACGGAATGAAACGATGATTTTGCCCATAGACAGATATATTTTTTATTACATCAGCTTTATAAATCTTGAGTCCACAATTAAAATCTTGTAGCTTAATACCGCCAAAATAAGAAACTATCCGATTAAATAACCATGAACCCCAAATCCTCATAAAACTATCATGTCTCTTTTGTTTCCAACCTGATACAACATCGTATCCCTTATTCAGCTTCTCAATTAATCTTGGTATTTCTTCCGGGCTGTCCTGCAAATCTCCATCGATAGTAATAATTGCCTTTCCTTTAGCATGCATAAAGCCAGCTGTGAGAGCAATAGCCTTCCCAAAATTCTTGTGGAGAAAAATGCTCTTAATATAAGATCTTTCACCACATAATTTTTTTATAATTTCCTTAGAAGAATCAGTAGAACCATCATCAATAAACAACACCTCAAAGTCACTAGCTTTATTCATCGAGTGGAATACCTTAAAAATTCTATCGCAAAGTTCAGCGATACTTTCAGCTTCACAATATATTGGTACTATAACAGTATATTCTTTATGCATTTATTTATGCTATTAACCCTAATTCTTATTAACACCTAAAAGGGATTCATAGGTTTTTATATTGGAACTGAAAAATGATAGATTCCAATTGTACTTCCAAACAAAAAACCAACCTGATATGAATGTAATCCAGGCGAATATAGATATGTAGATTCCCGGATAATACGGTGAAGTGTCAAAATATAAAGTCAGATCAAATTTCCCTGGAGGAAGTTTAACTCCCTTAAAAATTTCATTTGTTTTTACTACAGGAAGATCTTCCCCCTCAATACGTGCCTTCCAGAAAGGATGCCACGCATCGGCAACAACAAGGAAATTATCTCTATCACCTTCATAGTCGAAGACCATTTTCCCATAGGAAAACTCTCTCAAGTGTATAGAAGAGTTGTCCCATGCCTGCTCCAACGTGAAAAAATCCTTCTCAGATACGTAAGCAGTGCCCTGCCTTACATTCTCAAGGTGTTTTCCATTTTCTTTTATTTCCATATTCTCTGCCAAATAAAAGTAAGGCCAGGCAGAGTTGTTTTTGTAAACATATAGTTGTTTCTTTTCCGTATAGAGCGAGAGATATTCAGGGACACTAATAAGCCTGCGACTTGTATAATAATAGTTCACTGCCGCCATATTTAAAAGTTCATTTGATATTAACGATCCAATTGTAACATCCCTTAAATTTTTTATGTTAGAAATACCATCTTCTTTATTAAACATATGGTAAATAAACGAACCTACTTCTTTTTGGGTAAAAGATTTATACGATGAAAAAGTAAGCCCGGGAGACTCGTTATAGCCGGTAAGAAACTCTCGATGCCCCTCACCATCCACATTTATAAACATATCCTCGAACTCTCTTACAACATCTTTCCCCTTAGACATGTTATACTTAAGAAGATAATTTACAAAATAAAAACGATCTGTTGGTTTAAACTCTGAGGTAAAATTAGTATTTTGCTCCCAAACTAGTCCCTTTTTATTCAAGGGGAATATCGTCCATGAAAATAAAACCACATTAAGAGTTAACATACCAGCAATAAATATGGTTGGTCTGCCTGCAAGACGTGAAAACCATTTATTAGAAACAAAAAATGATACTAACAATGCACTTAGCAAATAGAATGAAAAAGAGTACAAATGCATTACATTCTGCGTGCTTTCGATATTAAAAGAAGATACAATCGACAAAAGTTCCTTCGAATATTGACCAATATTTTCCGGGAAAAACTGATTAATAATAAATCTTGCAAAAGCAGGTAATGCCGTGGGGATTAGTATGGCAAACACACAAAATAGTGCCATACATGAATAAAGTAGAAAGAGCAGTAATGCTATACCAGATTGAATTCTCCTACCCCATGAATAACAGGCAACAAAACCTTCCCTCTTCATTTCAACAATGAATATTGCAAGTAGTCCAATTTGTAAGGGAAAAGTATAGCACTCATTAGGAATATTCAATAATTTAGAACTTCTTTCATGTATGTAGCGATACATTTCACTATACATGGGTACTATCAACATACATATCCCATGTATGATGCATACAAGTAAAAGCCATTTCATTGCATGTTCCCAGAAAGTAGTAGAGCGGCGAAACAAAAAGAAAACAAAGCTAAGAGGAAATATTACTGAAACATTAACGGAGTATGGCAGGGGACGCCATCCAATCCCCGGAAGTTCCAAATTTGCTGGCAACCATTCAACCTGAACAAGACCGGTAAGTGTATTTAAAACATTTCTTAAGTCAGGTATCAAATTTACTTCTTGAGGAAACACAACTACCTTCTCCCGCATATACCCTGTTATACTGTATTCAAGAAAAAAAGAATAAAATATCCAAGCTCCAAGTAAGAATGTCATCAAACCAGCAATAGAAAAAATGAATACATACTGAAAAACAAATTTTCTGATACTGCCTTTAAAATAGATATAATAAATGACAGAAAAAATAAAACCAAAGTTCAAAAATTGAGTAAAACCCGACAGATTTCCAAAAAATGCAACAAACCATGAAAGGAATGATAGTTGAAAGAAATGAACAACCCTTGGGCGTTTATAATAATCATGCAAAAGTAAAATTAATAAAGGTGTGCCTATGAAGACTGTTATCCACTGCCTTTGTTGTAACACACAAAACACAATAAGCGGTGAAAAAAGGCATGCAACTCTACCAAGGGTAGGAACAGTAGACGCTATAAAATAATAAACAACTATTGCCGCTAAAATGTATAAAATAATTTCTGAAGCATTGTATGCAAAAATCCTTGATGGAGCAATTTTCTCCCATAAAGAAAAAATTGACCAGGGATGCCACATCCCCGGATCACCAAAAAAGAACGATATACCTAAACCTTTATCAGGCCTCCATCCATTTCCAAGCCCATTCCCGTAAGAATATCCAGAAACAGTAACATGGTCCTCATACAAGAGAAAACTACCACCAAGGAATATCTCGTAAAAGCCTACAAGTACTATTCCGATAATAGTTATAAGAGGAATGACATTTTTTCTGAAAAAATTTCCTTTATAAACTAATTGATACATGAGGGTATTTCCCCAGCCATTTTTGAAAAACCATGAGATTAAAGAGGATTCTATAATTATTCCTTTTATTCAATATATGCTGTTCTTTCAGCATATTTAAATATGGTTTGTTGATTAAACCATTGTCCCATATTTTTGAAGAAATCATTTCTTCCATTTTTGTTTTAAGCGCCGTCTTTAACCAACGAGCGATTGGGAATGTAAATCCCTGTTTTTTTTGATTGCAAATACCATGCGGAAAACCACGCTTTTGAGCAGCATACCTCAAAATCTTTTTTAATTCACCTTTATGCACTTTAAAGCTATCTGGAAGGCTATTTGCAAATTCAATTATCGGGACAGAAAGAAAAGGCGATCTTACCTCAAGGCTGCATTGCATTGCAGCCCTGTCTGTATGCATACAAACAAATTCGGGAAGAAAGAATTTTTGATAGAAGTATAAGAACCTTTGTGTATAGGATTTTTCCCCCATTTTTGCAAGTACATTGCGAAAATCTTCAAAAAGAGTCCTTTCTTCACCCCTTCGGGAAAAAAATGGTTTATCCTGCCATGGGCATAATTTTTGTAAGTCTTCGGGAGAAACCGCCCCTAACCATAGAGGGAACCTTGTACTTGGATGTGCGGGAAACCCTTGCAAAAATGCCAAAGCTTTAAACTGTAAACCTACGTAACTATCACCTCCAGGAAAAATACTTCGCACCATCTTTTCTAACCATGATATACAATAATCAGGAAAGTTGCGGAAAATCTTTTCTTTCTTCAACGCCAGAAAAGTAATATACCCGCCAAATAATTCGTCCGCACCATCGCCTGAAAGAGCAACCTTAATGTTTGATTGACAATATTTTGCAAGGAAATAAGAATTAATGAAACCAGGGTCCCCGTGAGGTTCATCGGAAAAGGAACAAAACGCATCAATAGTTTCCCGTATTGAATGAAAATCCATAAGGTATGAATAGTGCGAGTTAATTCCTAAGAAATCAGCAATAGATTTTGCCTTTTCCCCCTCATCGAAATCACTCTCCTGCATGGAAACACTAAATGCCGAAATTTTTGGATCGATTCTCCTACAGGATTCAAGCACAAGAGAACTATCGATTCCCCCACTTAAAAAAACACCATACGGGACATCTGATCGCAACGAAATCTGACAAGAGTGATCAAGCATATTTTGAAAAGCACTGGTAGCCTCTTCAAAATCCATGGAAATAGTTTTGTCCCCTGGCAGTGAATCCCAATATTGATGCAAGACAACTTTCCCATTTTTAATTTCCAAAAAATGCCCGGGCAGTAATTTTTTCACATCTTGCAGGGGAGTAGTATTCCACATATAGCAGGAATTTGTGAGAAATTTCAAGAAATTATTTTTATCAAGCTTCCATTGAAACCCCTTCATACTCAGTAATGCTCCTAACTCGGAAGCATATACCAAGCCATCCTGATATAAATAGTAATACAGCGGTTTCTGGCCAAGATGATCCCGAACCAAATAATGCTTCTCTGCAGTCTTATCATAAATCGCAAAGGCAAACATACCATTAAACCTCAAAAATGCCTTTTCCCTAAAAGACTTAAATGCTGCCAACAATACCTCGGTATCTGATGAAGTTTTAAAAAATAGTCCCTGTTTTTTTAGTTCAGCCCTTAGTTCGAGATAATTGTATATTTCACCATTAAACGTAAGTATAATGTCACTGTCTTTATCTATAAAAGGCTGATTGGCCTCTGGACTTAGGTCTATGATACTTAAACGACGATGACCCATATATACTGTGTTGGAAAACCATTCACCTTGAAAGTCTGGCCCTCTATGTTCCATAAAAGAAAGTGCTTCCCGTGAAGCATTTATTTCAGGTTCCGAAAATGTACCTTTCCACTTTATCCAACCAAATATCCCGCACATTTCTTATACCCTATAACATATCTTTTATTTTTTCTTTAACACTGCTTCTGCTCATTAACACCTTAAATAAGCCATAAGAAGCTCCGGAACAAATAACCAAACTAGAGTACAGATTAAGAAAAAAAGCTGTAAGCACGAAAGAAGGTTTTCTCTTGAATACAAAGGAAAGGAATCCAAAATACCCGTACAAATACAAGGAAAAGAAAATGAGAGGAATCAGACTAAAATATGAATTAATAAAGATAAAAGGAACGGTCAGTACAGTCAAGATCAACGCAAATGTACAAAGCCCGGTTTCAGATGAAGTTACACCTCCAAATTCAAATTTTTTTCTGAAGAAAAATATTTCCATCCAAAGTGCAACACGGCAAAAATATGTTTTAGTTAATTTTCTTAAATCGGGAAACATATGCCTTACCACGATGGAAGGATCAAGTAAGATTTTATATGACTTAAATAGACGGTAACCAAGTTCCTCGTTCTCGTAATCCATACCCCATCTAAGATGTTCATTAAATCCACCAATTCTATGAAATACTTCCGTCTTAATACCCGCACGGGCGGCATCAAATACTTCATATTCAATTACTCCCTTCCGGGAAAAGAAATAATTATTTAATAAGGCTTTATAGCTCTGAGCACAGCCTTTGTTTAAAGATTCATAATGGTAAATGCCTACTACTGCGTCAGCATGATTCATACTTGACACAAAATTATCAAATATATCAGGTAGCGCTACGGTATCGCTGTCAAGAAAAAATAAATAATCACCTTTAGCATTAACTGCTCCTACATTTCTGGCTTTTGCAGGACCACTATTTATTTCAAGCCTTATCAATTTTATAATTTCAGGATACTTTTGGCATAAATCCTCAACTAACCGAGGTGATTCATCTGTTGATACATCATCAACAACGATAACTTCCAAAAGTGGATATCCGGTTTGAACAACACTAAGTATGCAATTTTTAATTGTAGTACTTGCGTTATATAAAGGTATAACAACACTTATCTTTTTCATACCTTCATGTTGTAATGGATTGCAAAGAATCGAGGTAATGCAATCTGCCTTTTTTATCTAATAACTCTGAATATGTTCCGGCTTCGCAAATAGTGCCATCTTCAATTACATATATCATGTCTGCTGATTTTACTGTTGATAAACGATGGGCCACAATGATAATAGTCATGCTTTGATTGAGTGCTTTGATGGACTCCTGTATTAGCATTTCAGTTTCTGTATCCAGATCGCTCGTAGCCTC
>Ga0209322_10001718_pt1 | contig 12647 bp, 20 predicted proteins | sample Rifsed19ft1_FD_184013 | JGI IMG/M metagenome (GOLD analysis project Ga0209322, IMG submission 184013) | Soil microbial communities from Rifle, Colorado, USA - sediment 19ft 1 (version 2) | ecosystem: Environmental > Terrestrial > Deep subsurface > Rock core/Sediment | place: Rifle, Colorado... | reverse complement strand
TGGGATGTTTATAAAAGAAATGCCATCCGCCACCACCTGTTTTTGAAATAACTGTTGGAGGCAAATTCTCAGTTTTTCCACCAGCTTCTACATCAACGACTACAATTCCAGAAATTTCTCCAGTAATAATCCCAATGTTGTAATTATCAGAATCTGAAAACCATTTTTCTACTTCTTCTTCAGTTGCTTTTTCTTTCTGATATTTTTCCCACCTTATCAAGGGCTTCTTGTCATTTCCGACTGGGATTACTGAAAATCCGAAATCAAGATATTTCAATGCGTGTTCTAAACAATTTTTATCATTACTTGTAATATTGCTCATGTTTTTAATTCGTTGCTTACAATATAGACTCACAACCCAGCAGGTTTTTATTCTGCTGGGAAAGTGAATCTACATTTTTTGGTGATCTCTACTGTTTAAAATCTGCCAAATATTCATCGTCCATCCGACCCGTATAGACTTCAATAATCTTTAAGGCGTTAAAACCTTTCGTCTGCGCTTTTCTTTCTTCTGTGAATGTCATTTTGATTTTCGTGCCTATCTTAACTCTGCGCATTTGCTGATCGATTCCCGGCCGGCCGCCGACCGTCCAAACGATGCCTTCTTCGACAGTGACAGCAGTACCATCTTTTTCATGGAAGGTACCGCTGTCGGCCTGTAATTCATAAATCTTAACTCTCTTCCCCTCGTTGCCGGGGAATTGAGAGTCAATTTCACGAACATCGATTAGTGTTCCTTCGATATAGTCACCAATCTTTCCCCACTTAATCCAGTAATTTTTTACTTTTTCCCATGTTGTATTTTTTGACATATGTTTTTTTATCCCATTGCAACAATTTATTTACTTGCTACAATGGATTTGTTGTAGAATGAGTTGATAATATTTCTTGATTAACCAACGTTTTCACAAGGCGTTGGTTTTTCTTTTGCTCGAACTTTACTCGAGAAAGATGATTCAATAATCTGTAATATTTCTGTAAAGACCTTGAAATATGTAGATCGTTAATGTTTTTCATAAGTTTGTTAAATTAAGATTACTAATAATTTTGCCTCTTTCGACCACAGGAGGCATTTCTTTTCCGGGCAACACATGTTGTTGCTTTTCTCAATTGTTAAAAATAAAAATCCCCAACTTGCTAGACAAGTACCTGATGTTACCTGCCTAGCAAGTTAGAGACTTTTAATAACATCAGGGCTAACAAAAAAAACGACTGCATTTAGCAGTCGTTTGTATGTAAATTGAAACAAGGACGATAGCTAAATGAAAGGAAAAATTTCCTTTCGTTTAGTCAGCGCCCTTGTAATCGTGCGAGACATCACATAAAACGAACCTTACCAATCTACTTTGTAACTGTTTCAAACAGTACGAAGCATCTTATTATCAAAAGCTTAGGAGCTTTTAACGTTGGTAACGCCTTCTATGGACTTAAACTTGAAACTTATTCTATTTTTAAACAAAAAACTCCTTGAAGCGAGTCCCGACATTTAAGTCAGGAAGCTCTTCAAAGAGTCTGTTGAACTTCCTAACTCGCTTACCAGATTTCTCTCTGGTCTTACAAGTATAGCAAATATATATAGAACTTGTCAATGCCTTACCTACTTAGAACTTTTTGTGGAAAACGATGACTGCAAAATTGATTTTTAATTTACAAAAGTATATAATCAATTCAAATTTAATATGTAACCTAAACCTTAAAATCTATTGAATTTAAGGCATGGTCTAAAAAGCCGATCAAGAGTAGAAAACCCACCATTAGGGACTACCTTGATCGGTCGTGCGAGGAAACTTGCATGGATGGCGAAAGCTGTCACCCTTGTGGTGGGCTTTTTGCTACCAATTATTATTAGTAATATTAAATAAAAATTATATGAAAAAAAGTATTTTAAGTTTTGTTTTAATCTTTAGTTTCTTTAGTTTTGTTTCCAGTGCATATGCTGGGTATGTAAACGGCTACTACAGAAGTAATGGCACTTATGTAAACGGCTATTACCGATCTGATGCTAATAGTAGTCCTTATGATAATTATAGCTATCCAGGAAATTATAATCCCTATACAGGCAAAATTGCCCCAGGAAATCCAGATACGTATTTAAATAATTACTATGGAAACAGTTATTACAACTATGACAAAGATGCTTATAAAGGCACCTATGATGAGGATTTTTGGAAATATTCTAATACAGACACATCTAACTACTCTGGCAGTTATTCATCTTCCTCTTATGATCTGGGAATAAAATATATTGACGGTGGTTATTTTATTGGCTCCGCTCTCTATTGTAACTCCGGTTATTACAAGAAAAACAATAATTGTACTAAAGCTCCCTCTAATTCTACTGCCTTTGGTCTCGAAAACTTTTATTGTAACGATGGTTATGTCAAACAAAATAATGAATGTGTAAAAATTACTCCTGACGAGTTATGTCAAAATTCATTTGGCCAAGAGTCCATATCTTCAAATCAAAGTTTAGAAAACACGCTTTGCATTTGTCAGACAGGATATGAGTGGACAACGGATAAAAAATCTTGCCAACCGTTATTAGTAACAACCTGTCCCACAGGCACTATTAAATGGGATAACAGCCAATGTGTTACTCCAGATCAGGTCTGTCAGTATACGTATGGTTCAAATACTCAATCTTCTAGTGGAATTTTTGATGAGGCAGGTTCAACTAACTGTAACTGCAAAAGTGGTTATCAAGCAAACGGGGGTGGCTGGGTAAAAGGAAAAAATGTTTGCTTTTCAGTACAAGAAGAAACCTTACGTGCTCAAACACTAAAATTAATCACGAAGCCACTTCAAATTAGTTCTAAAGATAGCGAGGTTTCCTTCCTTCAGGAATTTCTTAAACAACAGGGTTTTTACTCCGGTCCTATAACTGGTTATTTTGGCAAGTTAACTCAACAAGCAGTTAAAAGTTTCCAGAAATATTACAAGATTGACCCAACAGGAAAAATTGACTTATTAACTCGTGCAAAGATAAACAGTTTTTCTCTAAAATAAATTAGGCCTATGGCAAAGTATGTAATCTACGCAATATTTTTTGTCACTTTATTGATTCCGGCTAGTTCTTATGCCCACCGTTCCGGTTGTCACCGATGGCACTCTTGTCCCTCTGACACTGGAAGCTATATTTGCGGTGATCTAGGCTATCCATGCAAATATCCCACTTATTCAAATGTAACGGGTCAGTCTTATTCTACGTATAATTTAATTACTCCCATCAGAAAGGGTGGACGGGGTGTTAGAATTATAATGTTGCAACAAACACTTTCTGCTGACCCAAGTATTTATCCCGAAGGATTAGCGACTGGTTATTTTGGTAGCGCTACAAAAAGAGCGGTTGAGAGATTCCAAAGACTATATGGTTTGGCCCCGGATGGTGTAGTTGGATTGAATACTATGGTTAAAATTAAAGAGGTTTATGGTGTAGATTTAAGTCAATAATTATGGAACAAAAATTAGAAAACAAGGCATGGTATCGTTTCGTTAAGGTTACTTTCATAATTTTATTTCTCTCGGGTTTAGCATTAATTATTTTTGTTGCTGTTGATGGAAACTTTCCTCCTTATTTAGATGTTAATTTAGATAAAACAACTATTCAGTGCGATTACGGAAACAAAAGCATGTTTACTGCACAAGAAGCCGGAATCTATTTTCAACCAGATGACATTACTAGTGATGGCGTAAATTTATCAGACTACCAGGTAGAGAGACTACTAAGTAGATGTAATATAACTGCTCAGGGATTTTTAAACATACTAAAAATCGATAAAAATGCGAGACTGACTACAATTAATCCTATAGTAGAAGAAATCGGGGGCTTAAAAGGTTTTGGTAATGATTTTGGTCTCGGCGTACTTATACTAGTGGTAATTGCTGAAATCGTCCGAGGTGTCTTTTTGTATATTTTTTCAGGACACTATCCTGTGCCATTGGTTTTTAAGTTATTAAGCAAATGGTAAATAAACAATAAATTGTATGGCCGTTTTGCACTTTCTTTTAATTTGATTTTTATGGAAATAATTGCTGATGAAATTTTTAAAGCTCTTGGATACCTGCTTATTGCGGGCGTTGTTTTCTTTATTTGGGATAAGGCACGGGACAAAGCAAGAGGCGGAAAAGGGAAAACAGTTTTATGGAAAGGTTTTTTATTTTGTGCGGGTATAGCTTTTTTTGCGAGTCTCACACTTGGCAATCCTTCATGTTTAGAGGTAGACGACCCCTTGCGTGGAGGTTGTATTGTTTATGAAGACGATGGTTATGAACCGACAACCGAGCAAAGGATTGCTAGCTTTGCTTATTTTATGACCTTGTTTTATATTCCTGTTGCATTCGGGGCTTATAAGGGGAATAATGAAAAGGAAGTTTATGAAAAACATTAAATTAAATTTACCAGCGGCAATTTTATTAGCTAGTGTTATTTTGGGCGTTTTTATTTTTGCTAGCCAATTATTAGAATTAAGTTAAATAAAATTATGAAGAAATATGTTGTTTTGTTGCTTATTTTAATCCCCATTTTAGCTTTCGCGGGCGTTACTTTGGTTTTTAACTGGTCTGGCGATGTTCTCTGTAGCGGAGACAGTTCAGGAAAGATGACTATCTGTCGCCGAGGAACAACAATCTTATCTTGCAATGGGATTTCTGTAACAAGCCAATGTACAGGAAATTTTGTCTGCCCGCTAACAGGAGCAGGATATTGTTTAAATTAATAATATGAAATGGCTTATAATTAGTATCGCCGCCCTGATTGCTGTTGTTTTATACATCCCAATTTTCCCAGAGAAAAAAGAAGTAAAAAAGACTTATACAAGCGCAATAGAAGAATATCAAGATAGATATGGTATTAAATCATCTATGTCTTCCTATGAACGTAACGATCCTTATGAAGAAAGAAATGATGAATATGACTGTGATGATTTTTCCTATCAATTGGAAGCACAAGAAGTATTTGGAAAAGCTGGCGGCCCAGACTACGATCCCTACAATCTTGACCGCAATGGGGACGGAGTAGCTTGTGAAAGTTTGCCTTAAAAATTTATATGAATATATATTTTAGATACGTTACTGTGCCACTAATAGTCGGCGGTATAATCATCTCTACTATAGATTTTTCGAAAGAAAGCCAGGTTGGAAAATCAAAACTTTACTTAAGCAATCCAGAATACGAAACAAAAGCTGAGCATACAGAAAATCAACAGTATAGGATGCACCAGGAGGGTTCTCCGATAGCCGGGCGCCAAGTGAGTGCTATGGGGATAGATTCATATGCGAGAAATTATTAAAAATAACTGGCTCAAACGATATAATTAAATTATGGTTGATTTGAGCTATGAAAGAATATATAAAAAACAGAAAATACCCAACTACATTGGCCGCCATTATTTTTCTTGTCATTCGTTTCTGAACACATTGCTCTCGTTGAAAACTTGTCTAAACCGTTGCAAGGAGGATAGGAGAGAAATTAGGTGAAGAATTGAAACACGGCGGAGATAGAAAATCAAAATAATTGGGGAATACTACGAAAATATGTAAAATTGTTTTTTGTTGTCATAATTTAATTTTTACTTTATCTAAAGACCCGCGGTCTTTCTCGTAAAAGTCATTTATCTCTATAAACCACTGATGATGTACTTCTTTGCTTGGCTCGAAATCTTTCCCAAAACCAAGTCGATCGCAGAGAGCGAATAAAAGCAATCCGGCAGTAACACCTTTCTTCCAAGCATCTTCAGAAAATAATCGATTCAAAACTCTTGCTACGCATTTATCATTAAATCCTTCTTTGTGATATTGCTCAAATAAATTCACTCTTGTTGTGTTCACTTTAACAAGATAAACTCTATCAAATGCTTTTTCTGGTGTTCTACCAATGGTAGTGGAACGAGCAATCGCTTGATTATACGGTTCCATGGCTTCCCAAATATCATTTTGGTTTTTCTCTTTTAGGTAATTCTTTGTGAAGACGCTTTGAGAAACTGCTGATTTATCACCGAATTGGTGTAGCCAAGCAAGTGCATATAATTCAAACTGCAAAGCTACAATCTCGTTATTAAATTTTTGAGAATCAATGTTTGCAAAGTTGGAGTCGTTGTCTGCCAAAGCCCTTTTTAAGGCGGCGAAAATTTGGGCGTTAATATCAACTCCGTCCACAACACAATTCAAAATTACATTCTCATAAAAAAGACGACAAAATGATTCGGGTTCGACTTCCTGTTTTTTTGAAAAAATTGACATATGAGTTCCTACTTTATTAAATCCTCTATTGAAACGCCCAACGCTTTGGCAATTTTCGCCATAGTTTGAACGCTCGGCTTATTAACCGTACCACTTTAATTCCGTTCAAACAAACGCACCATTTAAACTAGGTGTAAAATACTCTTAAAACAGCCTCCGACTTCCGATAAGTATAATTGTAGGAAGTAGGATTTTATTTATTTAACTAACTGCTTGGAGTTGTTGCCATCCCTGTAATTCCTTGTTCCATTATATTCTTTCATAATAGGACTGCGTCAATGGGCTTGCTTTACTAAAATATTTCTTCTGTGGAATATTTTCAGAAGGGGTTAAAGGACTTGCTCCGCCAAAAACTCTTGGCGTTAATTTAAAAGAATAGATTGCATACCTATCACAATCTACGAGGTGATCATTAAACTTCTCTGGTAGATCCTTTTCTACCTTACCTTCCTGAGGTTCTGGATAGTGATACATAGATATTTCGTCCAAAGTTTCCCTGCAGTTGTTACCTATAAAGAATCTTTTCTCTCTTATAAGCTGTTGAATATAACTCACGCCGCCCTTAATATCCTTGTTGGTTTCCATTACAGGAAGCCCAGCTCGTCTGCATTCTTCAATTCTATCTGGCTCTGCTGGGTCAGGATAAATCTTTGTAGCCTTATGTTCACTTAATTTATTCTGAAGCACTTGGATTATCTCTGCCGTGGTTCTCTCAGATTGCTTCCATTCGTCCACTTTATACCAAGCATTGTCTTTTAAATACCAAACTCCTATGGCTGCTGGATTCCTAAAACCCCAATCTACTCCTATGATTCTTGCTTCAGTCTTAGTATTTACATCAAGTGGTTCAACAATCTGAGTCTCAGGCAAGTCATATACAAGTCCTACCATTTTGTTAAATTGCCCCTCATATCTTCTTGAAAACTCTTCGGGTCTCAGACGATTCTTCTCTGCGTTATAAAACTCTTTAGAAAAATAAGGATTCTCTATTGATTTCCAAGTAAAGAATGAGAAGTTTTTATCTGCTTGTTCTTTCCATGGAATAAAAAAGTCCATATAAAGCCAGCCCATGTTGTAAGGGGTTGTAGTTATAAGTATCTGCCCTCTTGTCATAGATACACGGCTCCTTAACACCGTCCATGTAAGTTGTGATGTCATTCCTCCTTCGTCTAGCCAAATCCAATTAGCCGTAATGCCTTCGATTCCTAAAGGATTATCTGCCGAGCGAACATAAACTATTCCACCAGTAGGTAGATGTATTTCTCCTTTCTGTTCTTTAAAATGGGATCTTAGTTGGGGGAAAACATCAAAGAACTTTTTTAATGTTGCCGCTCTTAGGATATTATATGTTGGAGCTATGATTGCACCACTGCTTTTAGGAAATTCCGTTATCTTCTTCCCCGCCCAGTATGCGCCTAGGAATGTCTTACCACTTTGTACTCCAGCCACTGCCGCGCCGAACTGAGTCTTAAAATTAAAACAATCATATTGCGGTCCAAAAAATTTGACTGTCTTTTCATTTGTCATCTTTGATAACATTTATTGTAAATGGTAATTCTGGGTTCTGTCCTAGATTAAGATCTTGTGGAGGTTTACCGTCTATCATCTGAAGAAGTAAAGATCTTTCTTTTTCATTGGTTATATAATACTGCACTAATTCATCAAGTTTATTTGGATTATCTTCTAAATATTTCTTTATCTTTGCCATTATAGACAAAGAACCCTTAGGTCTTCCTGGTCCTCCAGCATTACCTTCTGCAAATCTACCCATATTATCCCGTTTTTCTTCATTTTTTATTGCTTCTTCCATAATTTTTAATTAGACTAAAGTTAGTAATTGATTAATTTGTTGGAGAGATACCGACGGATAAGGGAAAACCTTTTCCCATTTAATAGTTCGTAAGTTACCCCTCCAAGCGAGCCAAGTAGGTTGATTTTAATTAAAAACTAAGCTATTATAAATCGTATGAAAAATACTCTGGAAAAAGGACAAATCAGAAGCATTATATTTAAAGAGGGCAAAACTTGGTTTGGCGTTGCTTTGGAATTTAATATTGTCGAATCGGGCGATGATCCCCGCGAGGTAATGCTTATGCTTGATGAAGCAATTCGCGGATATATTGTTTCAGCTAGAAAATCAAAAATCCCTGCCAGTGTTTTGAATCAGAAAGCTGATCTAGAGTATGAAAGACTCTGGCAACAAATCCAATCTCAAAAGCCAATTCCTTCTCCAATAAAAGTTTATAGCTCAAGCCTGTTCCCATTGTCTTCTTTCACTTCTTAATTTCAAAATCATGCCCAAAGGTTTGTTTAACTGGACATTCAAGGATATTGTTGATTTTCTCAAAGATAACGGCTTCAAACACAGCCACACCGAAGGGAGCCATTTTTATTACGTCAAAAAAGATGGAAATAATTTTTTCCAAACCAGTGTTCCCTTTCATGGATCTAAAACAATCAAGCCTAGAACTTTAAAGGGCATAATTTTGCAATCAGGAATTTCAAAAGAAAAATGGTTAGAAAGATAATAAATCTGACTCAATCTTAAAGCGGGTCGGTAAGATTTTTTATTCTAAAATCTTAGAAACATACTCATTTTGCCGTGTTATAATGGTTCTAACATCCTCTAGCCAGCGGAGCCAAATAAAACCTGGTTGAATAGATTAATAAACAAAAAAACGCTATATGGCGTTTTTTTGTTTGATTCTCTTAAATTAAGAATGCTTATCTATCTCCGCTGCCTGGATTTGACCCGCTATTGTCATCACTGTTGTCTTCGTCTGAATCCTCACTCTCATCATCATTATCATCGGAATCAACATCTCCCTCTTCGTCTTCGTCTTGATTTAAATCTCCGTCATTATCAGAATCATCATTGGAATCATCATTGGAATCATCACTGTCATTTTCATTCTTGTCATCAAGAGAGTCATCGTCGGTATCTTCGTCTTCTTCATCTTCGTCATCTTTGCCTTCATCATCATCCTCATCTTCATCTCCCTCTTCATTGTCTTCGAGATCCTCTTCCGCTGTCTCACTCAAAGCTTCATCAAGTTCGGCTTCTGCTTCGGCAAGCTCTTTATCGCAATCAGCCTGGGCTTCCGCAAGCTTTTCGGCAAATTCCGCTTCTATCTCCGCAATCTTTTCTGGATCATCTTCTCCGGCAAGTTCCTCCGTTCGTTCCTCTTGTATTTCTGCAAGCTCTTCGTCGCACTCGGCTTCTACTTCGGCTATTTCTTCTTCTGCTTCTTTGACCTCCTCTGCGGCTAGAGCTACATCCTCAAGTCTTTCCTCTTCGGCTCGAGCAAGATTCTCTGCGAGATCTTCTTCTGCTTCCGCAATATTAGGAGAATTTTCTCCTCTTTCCTCAATTTCAATTTTAATTTCAATTTCGCGTTCTCCGGCAAATTTTATATAAAGTTTAGCCTTAGCCTCATGGCCTCGTGTAAAGGCGATTTGCAATTTCTCAAAGAAAAGATCCAGGAAATGAAACTGGCTTGAAAGGCCAATACCAGCTCCTACTTCTTGATCTACCTCTCCGTTGATAATAGTTACATCTCCATCATTTTGCTGTATCTCCGCGCTAGCAATACTGGCGCTTGAGAAGATAGCAACAAACAGGACTAAAACTGCTATAAGTGTAAATTTTTTCATAATATTTTTCATAATAATGTTAATAATTAACTAATAAAATTTCGACTCCTTGCCATCAATGACGATCCTAGGAACTTTTTGTTACACCCCCAATCATTCTTATTAATCGTCGTCACTGTCACTGTTACTGTTGTTGTTATCATCCTCATTATCATCATTGTTGTCATCTAATTCCTCCTCATCAAGAGGATCGCTGGAGTCATCATCTTCTTCTGCCTCTTTGACCTCTTCCTCTTCTTCTATGGCCTCAATTTCTTTTTCGAAACGCTCTTGCTCTCTCTCTAATATCTCAATAACCTTACTTTGATATTCTTCTTTTTCAAAAATTTTCTTTGCTTCTTCCCGACTGATATTTAGTTTAGCGGTAATTTCTTCCGCAAATTCGCCATTTCTTCCTTTTTCCAATTCTTTTTCTACAATTTGCTCGGCGCTTATTATATGCGTCACCAAGCGTTCTTCCGCGATAGAAAGCCCCTTTAGTTCAATTCCTCGTTCTTCTAAAATATTCTTAATCTCTCCAATTCGTTTTTCTGCCAACCTTGTGTAAAGATAAGCCTTTTTTTGAGAATCGAAAGTAAGAGTTTCCTCTAAATTCTCCGTAAGGGTTTTTATAGGATAAAGAATATCGCCGGGCAAACTTTTTTGGCTCGCAAAAACTGCCCCGCCGCCGCCAAAAGCAAGAATTACAATTAAAGCAAAAGAGGTGACTTTGAAAATCGGTAGGCCAAAAAAAGGTGCTGCTTCTGGCACTTTTACTTTAATTCCTTTTCTAATTGGGAAAAATTCCATGTATTTTTTAAGATCATTTTGGAGCGACGCCAAAAACTCTCTCTTCACCGGAGTTTCTTTTAGTTTTTTCAGGTTTTTAATTAAATCTTTATCTTTCATATTTTTTCTTTAGAACTTGCAGGGCCCGGTGTATTAAAATTCTCACATTGCCTCTTGTTTTATTGGTAACTTGAGAAATTTCTTTAATACTCATATCGTTAATAAAGCGCATGACAAGAACTTGTTTATATTCGTCTTTTAATTCGGAAAGGTATTGCTCTAACTTTTTCTTTTCAATTCCTAAGTCAACCTCATGTTCTTGTTCTGCCTTTACAACTGCTATATTTTCAGCTTCTTCTTCCATTTCCTCTAAAGAAACTTCTTTTTTTTTGCCGCGGTAGTAATCAATAATTAGATTATTGGCAATTTTATAGAAAAAAGCCTTGAAATTACTGATCTCCGCCACTTTTCCTTCGGCCATACTTCTCCAGGCCTTGAAAAAGGTTTCTTGGGTTAAGTCTTCCGCTATCGGCCAATTGCTTATTCGGAAATAAATATGCCGCAAGATACCCTCGGCATATTCTTGGTAAGCTTCTTCAAATTTTTGATGGACCATCTCCATAAGATGACGACAATAAGGCTGTTTTGTTACTTGCCGAGTATACAATATACATATAATATAAGAAAATCTGGTACGTTGTTATTTTTCCTAATGAGGTTAATCTAAACTTGTGGTTTTAAATCAGGAATATAAATATCCTCATTTTGCCGTGCTATAATGGTTCTAACATCCTCTAGCCAGCGGCCAAAGAAAAACTACTATATTAGTGCTATAATCACATAATGAAAAAATTACTCGTTACTTCATCAATGTTGGCAATCTTGGCTGGTATTGTTTTGGTAGCCGGCGGCAGCTGGGGCATTTATTTTACATATAAAAATGTAGCTAATGAGAAAATCGTGACCCCGCAAGATTCCGCTATCCCCGGGAAGCCTGTCCGCGGGCCGCTGACGCTTAAAGCTCAAGCAGATATAATCAGAGAACATACTTTGCAATCTACGGAAGGAAAAACATTTTCCGAAATGCCTCGCCAAATACCGAAGCTAGACGATAGCGGGAATCCCGTCTTGGACGGGGAAGGTAAATCTGTCATGACGGCAAACACGGCTCGTGATATCTGGATAACAGCAACGACTCTCATCACCGCGTTACACTTGGGAATTTTGACTTATGTCTTTTCTGGCATGATTTTATTGTTCGGTTTTATTTCAATATGGACAGGCGCTGTCTTCTGGTTTTTGAGCCGGGAACGATAAAAACGAATATTGTTTTTTTGTTAATTTATGGTATAATCATCAGTAATGAAAAAGTACGGGGAAGAATTGAGAATAGGCCAAAGGCAAACATCTCTCTTGGATTTTTTGGAATCCTACAATAAAAACATGCCTAAAGGCTTCCCTTTAGCTACTGCTCTCCTTTTAAAAAAATTCAAGGATGCCCAACCAGGGCTTTTTAAAAACGGCGACCTATGGTCGCTCGATCAACATCGAAAGAAGCTTATTGACTGGCTACCGCGAAATAATGGAAATTTATAATGGGGGGCTATCTTTATCTTAGAAATAGTGGTATTATGAACATTACAAAAGTTATTGTTTGAAATTAAGTCGATTTTCTTATAGCACTTTTTGTATATTATTAAAAATTAACTAAAAACACATGAAAGGTACCATCAAAAAGATGATTACTGAGAAGGGTTTTGGTTTCATAACAGGAGAAGGCCTCGCGAAAGATTTATTTTTTCACAGCAATTCTCTTGTCGGAGTCGGGTTTACTGACCTCCGTGAAGGTGACGCTGTCACTTTTGAAACAGAAGACTCTCCAAAAGGACCGAGCGCTATAAACGTAAAGCGCGCGTAGTCTCTCAATCAACACAAAGCCACCCTTGAAGGGTGGCTTTGTGTTTACCTTCACTATTTATTTTTTTGTT
>Ga0209322_10001702_pt1 | contig 12741 bp, 7 predicted proteins | sample Rifsed19ft1_FD_184013 | JGI IMG/M metagenome (GOLD analysis project Ga0209322, IMG submission 184013) | Soil microbial communities from Rifle, Colorado, USA - sediment 19ft 1 (version 2) | ecosystem: Environmental > Terrestrial > Deep subsurface > Rock core/Sediment | place: Rifle, Colorado... | reverse complement strand
CGATCTATCGCCGCCGCGTGGACTTCTTCACGAAGAGCCGCGCCTTCGACATCTCGTGCGCGCGCGCCGAGCCCGCCTCTCGAAGGCGTTCCTGCTCGACTCCCAGGGAACTCCGCTCAAGGAGCTCGTGCTCGATCCGCGATGCACGTTGACGCTCGCCGAAGCCACGGGAAGCCTCCCTCACGGGGGACCGGAGGCCGAGGCCAGGGTTTCGGGATACCGGGTCCTCTCGGTCCCCGCGAACAACCTCCGCCTCATCCTCGCCTCACGAGGTCGAATCACTCCGGACCACGTCCACTACGCGAAGTTCCTCATGGTTTCCGTCCAGGATCGGAGCGAGGACGTGCCGATGGTTCCGCACGCTGCGGCCGCCCCCGCTGGCACCATTGCCGATGCACAGGTCGAGGGTCCGGATCCAGCCGAGCTCCAGAGGCTGGAGGAGCACCTCCGTTCCGAAGCGTCGTCCCTCGAGCGGGAGCGAGTCCGGATCCAATCGTGGTCGAAGGATCTGGAGGGGCGCGAGGAGGTGCTCGAGCGGGCTGCATCGGAGGCGGAGGCGCGCACGGTGGCGCTGGTGACGCGGGAGGCGGCCGTTGCCGCCGAGGATGCCAAGCGCCGGGCGGAGGGACGACCGCCGATGGAACCTGCGGCCGAATCCGAGCCCGCGCCGGCCGAGACCTCGGTCCGGATCGAGACAAACCTGGCGGAGCTGGAGGACGAGAGGCGGATTCTCGCCGAGGGCCAGCAGTCGCTGCGGAAGAGGCTCATCGAGGTCGAGTATCGAGAGGAGAAGGTCCGCACCCTCGATCGGGAGCTGCGGGGGCAGGTCCAGGATCTGCGGGCGACGGTCAAAGCCCTGACCGCGGACCGGGACCGCCTCGCCGCCGACCTGGAAACGCGGCAAACAGCGCCGAAGGCGCCACCGTCGCCTGCTGTGCAGGCATCCACGAAGGGTGGCGTGGATTGGGAGCAGGTTGAGAAGGACCGGAAGTTCCTGCAGAAGTGGGCGCTCGATCTGATTGCGCACGAGGAGGCCGTCCGGGACCGGGAGACGGCCCTGGAGAAGGAGGCCGCCAAGCTCAGCGCGTCCCGCAAGAAGCTGGAGGCCGAGCGTTCCCATGCCAAGACCGCGAAGGAGGAGGAGGCGTCGTTCGACATCGAGGCGGCTCGGAAGGACATCGAGAAGCGCATCAAGATCCTCCAGGAGAAGGCGCTGGACCTGCTTCAGCGGGAAGAGAAGCTCCGGAAGCGGAACGAGGAGCTCCAGGCCAAGGAGAAGAAGACCTCGGCGAGGGCCGGTCCTCACTAGGCGGTCATCGCACAGGGCACGGCGCGATCCGGGTCGGCGATAAATACCGGCCGGGCCATCCTCCTTGGATGGTCGTCTCCGGGGGGACGATCGACAACCTCCTGAGGGAGCGGGAGCGGTACCCGCCGCCGGACGGGTTCCGCCGCGAGGCCCACGTGCACGATGAGACGATCTACGGCCGCGCGGCGGAGAATCCCGAGGACTTCTGGGCGGAAGAAGCGACGCGCCTCCGGTGGACGAGGAAATGGGACCGCGTGCTGGAATGGACCCCGCCGCTCGCACGCTGGTTCGTGGGCGGGCGGATCAACGTCGCCGAGAACTGCCTCGACCGCCACGTCGAGACCGCCAACCGCCACCGCGCCGCCATCGTGTGGGAGGGGGAACCGGGCGAGCGGCGGACCGTTACGTACGACGCCCTCTGGCGGGACGTGAACCGGTTCGCGAACGTGCTCCGCGGGCTCGGCGTGCGGCGGGGGGACCGCGTCACGATCTATATGCCGATGGTGCCCGAACTCCCGGCCGCGATGCTCGCGTGTGCGCGGATCGGCGCCGTCCACAGCGTGATCTTCGGCGGCTTCTCTGCGCGGGCGATCCACGATCGGGTGGAGGACGCGGGTTCCGCCGTGCTGATCACCGCGGACGCCGGGTACCGTCGGGGGAACCTCGTGCCGCTCAAGAAGACGGTTGACGAAGGGATTGCCGACCTCCCGATCGTCCGACACGTCGTCGTGCTGAGACGGGCGGGCGTGGAGGTGCCGATGCGCGATGGCCGGGACGTGTGGTGGCACGAGGCCATGCGGGACGCAGACCCCTGGTGCAAGCCGGAGCCGGTGCTGGCCACCGACCCGCTCTTCCTCCTGTACACGTCCGGGACCACGGGGCAGCCGAAAGGCATCCAGCACGCGACGGGCGGCTATCTCGTGGGCGTCACGACCACCGCCAGACTCGTGTTCGACCTCCGGGACACGGACCTGTACTGGTGCACCGCGGACATCGGGTGGGTCACGGGTCACTCGTACATCGTGTACGGGCCGCTTGCGAACGGCGCAACGGTATTCATGTACGAAGGTGCGCCGGACCACCCGGGACCGGACCGGTGGTGGTCCCTCGTCGAGCGGTACGGAATCACGATCCTGTACACGGCGCCGACCGCGATCCGCGCGTTCATGCGGGCGGGAGACGAATGGCCCGCGAAGCACGACCTCTCCTCCCTCCGCCTCCTCGGGACCGTCGGGGAACCGATCAACCCGGAGGCGTGGCGGTGGTACCATCGAGTGATCGGCGGCGGGCGCTGCCCGATCGTGGACACGTGGTGGCAGACGGAGACGGGGATGATCCTGATCACCCCCCTCCCGGGCATCACGACGACGAAGCCGGGATCCGCGACGCGCCCGTTCCCCGGGATCTCCGCGGCGGTCGTCGATGAGGCGGGTCGCCCCGTGCCCCTGAACAAAGGCGGGTACCTCGTCCTCACGAAACCGTGGCCTGCGATGCTCCAGACCTTGTACAAGGACCCGGAGCGGTATGCGGAGGTCTACTGGTCCCGCATCCCCGGGGCGTACTTCACGGGCGACGGTGCCCGCGTGGATGAGGACGGGTACTTCTGGCTGATGGGACGCATCGACGATGTGTTGAACGTCGCGGGGCACCGGATCGGGACGATGGAGGTCGAGTCCGCGCTCGTGAGCCATCCGAAGGTTGCCGAGGCCGCGGTCGTCGGGAGGCCGCACGACGTGAAGGGGCAGGTGTGCGTCGCGTACGTCGTGCTGAGGCGGGGCGAGGAGCCGTCAGAATCCCTCAAGGCGGAACTGAAGGATCACGTGCGGCACGAGATCGGCGCGATCGCGTGCCCAGAGGACGTGTACATCTCGGACAAGCTGCCGAAGACCCGGAGCGGGAAGATCATGCGCCGGGTCATCTGCTCCCTCGTGTCCGGGCAGGAGATCGGGGACGTGACGACGCTCGAGGACCCCGGGGCGATCGAGGAAGTGCGGCGGTGGCTCGCCTCCGTCGAGGGCAAGACCCCGTGAGCCTCGCGCGCGACACGCGAACCTTCATGCGCCGCCACCGTCTTCGTTCCGTTCCATGGGCGACCGGCTCGACCCGATCTTCAACCCGAAGAGTGTGGCTGTGATCGGGGCCAGCCGCCAGAAAGGCAAAGTCGGGTACGCGATCCTCCACAACCTGATCGCGAACGAGTTCCAGGGGACGATCTATCCGGTGAACCCGAACGCCGAGTCCGTCCACTCGATTCGGGCGTATCCGACCGTGCTGGACATCCCCGGGCCCGTGGACCTCGCAATCGTCTGCGTGCCCGCGGACGCCGCGCTCGTGGCGGTGGAACAGTGCGCGAAGAAGAGGGTGAGGGGCCTCGTCGTGATCACCGCCGGGTTTCGCGAGATTGGCGGCATGGGAGAGGAGCGCGAGCGACGTCTCAAGGAAATCGTCCGGTCGAACGGGATGACGATGGTCGGCCCGAACTGCATGGGCGTGATCAACACGCACCCGGACGTGCAACTCGACGCGACGTTTGCGCCCACGCCGCCACCCCGAGGGCCGATCTCGTTCATGTCTCAGTCCGGCGCGCTCGGGGTCGCGATTCTCGACCACGCGAAGAACCTGAACCTCGGGTTCGCGAAGTTCGTCTCCCTGGGGAACAAGACGGACGTGAGCGGCAACGACCTCCTCATGTCGTGGGAGGAGGACCCGGACACGCGCGTGATCCTGATGTACATCGAGAACTTCGGCAACCCCCGGAACTTCGCGCGGCTCGCGCGACGGATCTCCCGGAAGAAGCCGATCATCGCGGTCAAGTCCGGGCGCACGGAGGCGGGCGGTCGGGCGACAGTCTCCCATACGGGCTCGCTCGGCGGCTCGGACGTCGCCGCGGAGGCCGTGTTCCAGCAGACGGGCGTGATCCGCGCCTACAGCATCGACGAGCTGTTCGACTACGCGATGGCGTTCACTCGGATCTCGCCGCCGAAGGGACGACGGGTCGCGATTGTCACGGACGCGGGCGGCCCCGCGATCATGTGCACGGACGCGCTCATCGAGCTGGACCTCGAGATGGCGTTGCTCGCGCCGGAGACCGTCGCGTCCATGCGGCGGTGGGCGCCCCCCGAGGCGTCGCTGCAGAACCCCGTGGACCTGATCGCCTCGGCTGGGCCGGAGGAGTACCGCAAGGGCGTCGAGGCCGTCCTCGCAGACCCGAACGTCGACGCGGTCGTGGCGATCTACGTCCCGCCGGTGGTCGCGCACGAGGTCGACGTGGCCCGCGCGATCTGGCAGGCGGGGGAGACCTCGGACAAGCCGCTGCTCTGCACGTTCCTCGGGAGGAGCGAGGAGTCGCCCGGGTTCGTGGAACTCGTGCAGCACAACGTGCCCTCGTACCTGTACCCGGAGGCGACGGCGCGCACGCTGGCGGCGATGTACCGGTATCATGGATACCTGACGCGGGAGGCCGGCGAATTCCCCGACCTGATGGCGGACTCGCCGAAGGCCGCCGCGATCCTCGATGCCGCCAGATCGGGGGGACGGAACCGGCTCACGGAGGTCGAGTCCCTGGACCTCCTCGCGGCATACGGATTCCCCATCGCCAAGACGCGAGTCGTGAAGGACGCGGACGAAGCAGACGCCGCGGCGAAGGAGATCGGATTCCCCGTGGTGCTGAAGGCGACCGGTCCCGCGCTCGTGCACAAGACGGAACACAATGCGGTGGCGGTGGACCTCCGCGACGCGAAGGAGCTGGGGGGCGAGTTCGCGAAGATGATGAAACGGCTCGCCAGGGCGGGCGTGGCGGTGGACGCCTGGATCGTCCAGGAGTTCGTGAAGGCGGGGAAGGAGACCATCCTCGGCATGACCCGGGACAGGGTGTTCGGTCCGCTCCTCGCGTTCGGGCTCGGGGGCATCTACGTGGAATACCTGAAGGACGTCGCCTTCGGGCTCGCGCCAATCACGGACGAGGACGCGACGCGGATGATTCAGTCCATCAAGACCTATCCGCTCCTCGTAGGTGTCCGCGGAGAGAAGGCCTCGGACGTGGCCGCGCTGCGGGACGCCCTCCTCCGGCTCTCCCAGCTCTCCCATGATTTCGAGGCGATCAAGGAGGTCGACCTGAACCCCGTCCTCGTCTTTGAGAAGGGGAAGGGGTGCAAGGTCGTGGACGCGCGAATCATCCTCTAGCCGCCTGGGGCCCCGTGGGCCTCCCCGGGGCGGTTATCACGGCGCGGAGTCACGGAACCAAGATTATATTCGCCTGCACGAAGTCCGTGGGTCCTAGCGGAGACTTGGTCGTGCCGCTCCCCCACTACAAGCCCGTCAAGGCCACCCTACAGAAGGTGTTCATCCTCGATGCCCACGGCGGCTACGCCGGCGAGTACCTCGTGGACGAGAACTGCCTCGTGGAGTACAGCCAGTTCCTGGCGGCACTGCCCCCGGGCGGGATCGCAGACCAGCAGACGATCTTCCTCGGGGAGTGGCGCGCCACCCCGATCCACGGGGAGAAGGTGAGCCTCGTGTGCATCTCGAAGGGTCCGCTCGGCCCGGAGGAGGTGACGTGGGCGAAGGCCGCCCTCGTGGCGACGGAGACCCAGCTGTCGGCGCCGCCGTCGGAGGACGAGCCCCTGACCACCCCGGGCCCCGACAAAGGGGTCATGGAATCCCTCTCGCGGGCAATCACGGAGCGGGAGGAGCAGCTCGCCTCGCGGGAGGCCGCGTTCCGCGAGGAGCAGGAGAGATCTCGGTCGTTCGCGGACGCGTACCGGAAGGAGGTGGAGGCGAAGATCGCCGACCTTCGGGCGCAGCTCGAGGCGGCGCGGGTGCAGCACGAGGAGATGGTCGCTTCGTTCGCGGGGGAGCGCGTGGCGCTCCGGAGGGAAATGGACGCGCTCGCGGTCCCCTCGAAGCCCGCGGAGGGCGCGAACCCCGCGGAGGGCGCGAACCCCGCGGAGGTGGACCCGGAGACGGACGCGCTTCGCGTCCGACTCGAGGCAGACCGCAAGTTCCTCGAGAAGTACGCGCACGACCTGATCGCGCGCGCGCAGGCCGTGCAGAGCCGGGAGCTCACGCTCGAGGAGGAGACCGCCAAGGTCGCGACGATGCGGGAGGAGCTCGACGCGTTGCGGGCCGAGGTCGAGGCCGCCAAAGCGGCGCCGCCGCCGGGCGACTGGCAGGCCGAGAAGCGGGAGCTGGAGATGCGGATCAAGATCCTGGAGCAGAAGGCGCTCGACCTCCTGGAGAAGGAGGAGAAGCTGCGGGAGCGGGAGAAGAAGCTCTTCGAGACGCTGAAGTCGATCGAGGCGTAGCGCGGAAACGGCTTAAGCCGCACCGGCGTTTCGGCGGGGATGATCCGAGACCGGATCGACCGGCTCCTGCCGCGCCTGGCATCCGAACCGCAGTTCAAGACCCAAGGCCGGACGCTGTTCGTCGACCTCGGGCGGCGGGACGTCCGCTCCGCGTACGCGCCGCGACGGGCCGTGGACTGCTTCCTCGGCGGCCGAGGGGTGAACATGTTCTACCTCGCGAACCTCCTCGACCCGACCCTGGACCCGGAGAGCCCGGAGATCCCGCTGATCTACGGCTCGGGGATGTGCACGGGGGTGATCCCGAGCGCCGCCCGCGGCAACCTCACGTCGTGGTCGCCGGACTCTCGGATCCTGATGGACTCGAACGCGGGGGACTACTTCGCCTCGTTCCTCAAGCTGAACGGGATCGACCACCTCGTGATGCACGGGAAGGCGGCCGACCCGACGCTGATCTACGTCCGGGGTGGCGAGCTCGAGTTCCGGGACGCGGCGCCGTACTGGGGCCTGGACAATCTGGACTTGCGCGCGCGGATCGCTCAGGACCTCGGAGGCCGCTGGGGGGGCGACCTCGCGATGATCAACGTGTGCCGCTCCGGGGAGAACGGCGTGCGCACGTCCGGCGTGATGACGGGCCCGAAGTCGCTGCACGCGCGCGGGGGCACGGGTGCGAAGATGGGGTCCCTGAACCTGAAGTGCATCGTGATCCAGGGGATCGCGAGGCCGGAGTACGCGGCCCCCGAGCTCGTCCCGAAGCGGAACCGCGAGATCGCGGTCCAGTTCATGGGCACGGGCGTTGGCAAGATCCTGCACGAGCGGGGGACCCCGTTCCTGTACAAGCCCTCCCGCCAGCTCTGGGCGATGGGGACGAAGAACCACCAGGAGACGGTGTGGGTCCCGGACCTCGATTCCGAGAACTTCGACGCGTTCCGGCCGTCGATGACGGGGTGCTTCCGGTGCCCGGTGAACTGCCGCCCGATGAACGACATCACGTCCGTGTACCCGTCGGACCCGGACCTGGCGGCGCTCGTGGAGCACGTCACGGCCCTCGGGTACGACGGCCTGCGCTACCTGCGCGGCGACGGCCCGGAATACGTGACCGTGGGCAAGTTCGGGCCGAACCTCGGCGTCACGAAGCCGCAGCACGTGATCTACCTCAACAACATCTGCAACGACCTCGGTCTGGACACCGCAGGCACCGGCGGGTGCATCGCGTGGGCGATGGAGCTGTACCAGCGGGGCATCCTCGCGCGCAAGGACACGGGGGGGCTCGACCTCACGTGGGGCAACCTCCGGGCGATCGCGGAGCTCCTCTTCCTCACCGCCAAGAACCAAGGCTTCGGCACCGTGATCGCGTCCGGGAGCGGCGCGGTCGACGCGGGTCACTACGCGCCGGAGGCGCTGAAGTACCGGATGACCGTGAAGCGCCTGATGCAGTCGGACCCGCACGACGCGCGGATCCTGAAGGCGTTCGCACTCGGGTTGGCGGTGGCGACCCGCGGCTTCGACCACCTGCGGAACCGCGTCACGCTGGAGATCAACGCGCGGGTGAACGACGACGCCGAATACAAGGCCCGGCTGTACGGGGGCCCCGTGAGCGGGAAGCCGACCTCGTACGAGGGCAAGGAGCGCGCGGTGAAGGCGTGCGAGGACATCTACGCGGTCGGGGACTCCGTCGGGATGTGCCGGTTCACGACGAAACTGTTCAACTCCCCGAACCTGCCCGGATACGAGGAGTTCGTGGATCAGATCCGGAACGCGACCGGGGTCGAGTACTCCACGGAACATCTGGCGGCCGTCGGCGCGAACATCCGGGGAATCGAGCGGATGATCAACCACACGCTGGGGATGCGCGCCAAGGATGACTGGTGCCCGGACCGGTGGTACGACGAGCCGATCCGGGGCGGGCCGTACGAGGGGGAGAAGCTCGACCGAGACGAGTACGCGAACCTGCTCGAGCGGTTCTACCGCCTGTGCCGCCTAAATGCGGAGGGCGTCCCGACGCTGGCGTGGCGGGAGCAGCTCAACCGCATCGTGTTCGGGTACAACGTCACCGTGCACCTTCCCCGCGCGTTAGCGGAACTCTCCGATGGCGCAATCACGGTGACCGAGGAGGTGCCGACGGTCGGTCATCTCCTCGACCGTTTGGCGGTGATGTACCCGCAGCTCGCGCGCGCGATGGCGTCAGAGGACTCCCTCGTGAACGTCGCGATCAACGAGGAGATGTTCGTCGAGGGCGTACGGTCCCTCCCGCTGAAGGACGGGGACCGCGTCGAGCTGGTCCAAGCGTTCTCGGGCGGGGCGGACCGCCCTTCGAAGGCGCAAGGCAGATACGTCCCGTTGGCTTCCCCGCCCCGATGCCCATGAAGGAGATCTTCCAGACCCCCATCGGGTCCGTGGCGGTCCAGACCGACGGCGGCGTCGTGCGGGAGGTCCACCTCGGTGCCCGCGGCCGGCCGCAGGCGGTGAGCACCCCCGTCGCGCGGGACCTCGCCCGCTACTTCTCCGGCGAGTCCGTGGACTTCGGCAGGTACGACGTCGACCTCTCCGGGTACACGGAGTTCGAGCGGAAGGTGTACGCGGCGACCCGACGGATCCCGCCGGGCGAGGTGCGGACGTACGGCGACATCGCGCGGGCGATCGGGAAGCCCGGCGCGTCGCGGGCCGTCGGCAACGCCCTGGGGAAGAACCCCGCGTGCATCGTGATCCCGTGCCACCGCGTCGTCGCGTCGGACGGGCTCGGCGGGTTCACGGGAGGGCTCGCGTGGAAGCGGCGGCTGCTCCATCTCGAGGGCAGCCCGTAGGCGGGCGCCGCGGGAGTTGGGCCCGCCCGCCAGCCCGCGGGAGCGCGATCGCATGGAGACCGGTGCCGAGGGCCTGACCGTGGAGGAGCGCGGCCGTGTCGAGCGGACGTTCGCCGCGCTCGAGGCGCGGGGCGTCTCCTGCACATTCGTGAAGGACCGCGTCGCGGCACTCGCGGAACTCCTGGAGCGGATCCCGAAGGGCGCGGCCGTCGCCCACGGGACCTCCACGACGCTGAACGAGATCGGCTTCGTGGACGCAATGAAACGGCCGGACTTCGGGTACCGGTACCTGAACGCGGAGTGGCAGGCGGAGAACGACCCGGCCCGCCGGGCCCGGCTGCGGGCGAGGCTCTCCGTGGACGCGGACGTCTTCCTCGGGAGCGTGCAGGCGATCTGCGAGACAGGTGAGGTCATCGGTGCGGACGCGAGCGGGAGCCGCCAGGCCTTCTACACGTACGGCCCGCCCCGCGTGATCTGGGTGGCGGGTGTCAACAAGCTCGTCCCGACCCTCGGGGACGGGCTGCGGCGGGTCCGGGAGGTCGCGCTCCCCCTCGAGGACCGGAGGATCCGGGCCGCGGGCGGCACCGGGAGCTCCATCGGGAAGCTCGTGATCTACGAGCGCGAGCGTCCCGGCCGAGTCATCCTCGTCCTCGTCGGCGAGGACCTCGGGTTCTGAGGCCGCCGGCGAGCCCAAGGACTCGGACAGTTCCCTCCCTTGTTATCCGGAGAGATAACCAGCGGGCCGCTGTTATATAGAATGGAAAGGGGTCGTTTTTTCGATTCCCGAGCCGGGGCCGCATCCTCCCCGGCGAAGGGGGAGCCAACGGAATGGACCGCGTTTCGGCGCGCGCCCTAGCAGCGAGCCTGCTTCTTCTCACGTCCGCGGTCGCCTTCCTCCCCCCGCGGACCTCCGCGGACCCGTGGCTCACGGACAACCCCGACGGCACGACCACGGCCGTGTGGAACTTCACGAACCCCGCGGATTACGCGCTCAGCGGCACGCAGATCGCGGGAAGCGCAGCCTCTCTCCTGCCGCAGACGACGTGGTGGAACAGCACGACCCAGGCGGATTTCGCGGGCCCCGACGCCGCGACGAACGTCACGTGGACGCAGTTCCCGGGGGAGGTCGCCCTGTCGCCCTCCTCGGGGCCTCTCCAATCGGTCATCCTCCAGCCCGGGGCGGCCGGGGAGGACACGTGGCTCGACCGGGCGAACCCCGCGTTGAACCATGGCGCGGACACGACGCTCGTCCTCGACGGCCGGAACCCGCAGTCCCAGCCCATCCTGCGGTTCGACCTCTCCTCGATCCCTGCGAACGTCGTAATCGAGAACGCGACCCTCGGCCTCTACCAGGGCGCGGGTATCGGGAACAACGTGAACGGTCGCGCCCGCCTCGTAACGAATTCGTGGGTCGAGGGCCAGGCGACCTGGACGGACCGCTCCACGGGGGTGCCGTGGGCCGCGCAAGGCGGGGACTACAACCCGCACCTGGTGGACCAGAGGACGTTGGACAACACCGCGGGCTGGAAGACCTGGAACGTGACCGTCCTCACGGACCTCTGGTACCGGGGCCGTGCGCCGAACTACGGGCTCCTCCTCGAGGCACCGAACCCCGCCGCCGACTCCGACAAGACGTTCTACTCCTCCGACTACAACGTGGATCCGACCCGCCGGCCATGGCTCGAGATCTGGTACCGCGCCCTCGGAGTGGCGGGCGAGTACGTCTCCAAGGTCGGCGGGCCCGGCACGACGGCCGCCTGGCAGACGATCTCCTGGAACGCCTCGGAGCGCTCCCTCGCCTCCGACGAGTTCTCCGGGCCGGCGCTGGACCCGAAGTGGACGTGGACGAACCCGCCCGGATCTTACGACGTGGGCACCTCCACGCCCGGGCACCTCCACGTCGTCTCGAGCACGGGGGTGGATTTCAACGGGGCGGTCTTCACCGGCAACGTCCTCGCGAACGACGTCGTCGGTGACTTCACGGCGACGATGAATTTCAGCTCGAACCCGACCGTGAACGGACAGAAGGCGGGCCTCATGGTCCTTGTGGGCGCCCGAGACTGGTACGCGGTCTGGAAGATGAACGCGGCCGGGGTCGTGAACTGGCGGGTCCGATCGACCGCGGACGCCGTCTCCGCGAACCGCGTGGATGTCGCGAGCGGGAACCCGATCCCCGCGTGGGTCCGGGTCCAGCGGACGGGCACGACGTTCACCGCGTACACGAGCCCGGACGGAGCCGCGTGGACGCTACAGGACACCTACACGCCGACGTTCGAGTACCCGCTCAACGTGCGGCTCGCCCTCACGTTCGCGGATGGCCTGTCGGGAACTGCCCACACCGTCGACGTGGACTACCTCCGCGTGACGCTCGGGAACGACGCCACCGTCTCCGTGTCCACGCGCCTCGGGGACGTGACCCCGGTGGACGGCACCTGGACGGGGTGGTCCGCCGCGTACCCGACCCCTTCCGGCTCCACCATGGCGGGGACCTCCCGCTACGTCGAGTACCGGCTCTCCATGGCGGTGACGTACCCCGACCACGTCCCCGTCGTCGGGGACGTGAATCTCTCCTGGTCCCGCTACACACCCTCGGGGATTGTGGAGACGAACGACCTCGTGCCCGCGGACCTGTCGGCGTGGGGGACCCTCACGACGGTCCACGCCCTGAACGGCCAGACAATCGCGTACGAGTACTCCCTGAACTCCGGCGGGAGCTGGACGCCCGTCTCCCCGCCCTCCGACCTCGGCGCCGCGAGCGTCGCGACAGGCCGGATCCGCTTCCGCGCGACCCTGTCCACCTCGGACACCCTCGTGACGCCGTCCGTGAGCGAGATCCGGCTCACGTACGCGCACCGCCTGGACCACTTCTACGTGACCGCCTCGCCCACCGCGACCGCGGGCGCACCGTTCACGGTGACGGTCACCGCGAAGGATGCGTTGAACGCCACGATCGCTTCGTGGACCGGGGCCGTCACCCTCGCCGCCCGTCTGATGGACGGCGTGACTCCGGGCGGCGGAGTCCTCGGGACGACGAGCCTCACGATCACCGCGGGCGGCACGGCCACGCTGAACACGGAGACGTACACGAAGGCGGAGACGATTCGGATCCACGCGTCCTCCGGCTCCGTGACGGGACTCAGCGACGGCGTCGTCGTCTCCCCTGGGCCCGTGGCCCGCATCACCGTCACCCCGGACAACGTCACGCTCCTGCCGTTCGACACGCAGGTCTTCACGGCCCAGGCGTTCGACGCATACGACAACCCCGTGGCGGGCGTTCCGTATTCGTGGACCGTGCTCGGCGGCGTCGGGAGCCTGAACGTCTCGACGG
>Ga0209322_10001700_pt1 | contig 12743 bp, 10 predicted proteins | sample Rifsed19ft1_FD_184013 | JGI IMG/M metagenome (GOLD analysis project Ga0209322, IMG submission 184013) | Soil microbial communities from Rifle, Colorado, USA - sediment 19ft 1 (version 2) | ecosystem: Environmental > Terrestrial > Deep subsurface > Rock core/Sediment | place: Rifle, Colorado... | reverse complement strand
GGTCATGGTCGAAGCGATCGTCTGCCACTGGTTCGATGCCGGGTCAAGAATATCCACCTCAACAGTCTGCCCGGTGAGTGGTGTTCCGTTCTCACCGACCAAGTTGCCGCTGAGGGATATTTGCTCGCCGTATGTTGCCGTGAAGGGAATCGAGGAGGTCCTTAGGTTACTCCGGAGGATTGCTCCGGTCAATTCCTCCTTTGAGTACAGCATTGCGAATGATTCCTTTCCGCCCAGGAATGCGACAAATACTTGGTGCGAGGGGTCGCGGAACTGGTCCTCATTCTGGAATGTGGCTCCGTTCAAATTTCGTACACGTTCCTGTGCTGGGTAGATTTTCCCGGTTTTCGGATTCACCAGTCTTACAATGCCCTGTCCAGTGTCGAGCCTCTCATCTACATAGTAAATTAGGATTCCAGAGGCTGGCAGGTGTGAGTCTATGCCTGTTGTGGTTCTGTATTCAATGAAGTAGTACGTGCCTGACGAGACTGGGATCAGGATCGCTGTCGGGTTTGATGACTCCAGCGGATTCATCGGAAAGGAGGAAACGACTAGGCTCGTTTCGGTGACGGAGGGTGTGAGCCATCCCAAGAGGGCGTCGCCCCATGCGCCAATATCCGATGGCGTCGTCTGATCCTCGTTGTAGCAACACCAACTCCCCGCGTCCATAAGAGACCAGTAGCCCACCCAAGTGTCGCCGCTATCAACATCATAGAGGTCAGGGAGACCGAAGAAGTGTCCCCATTCATGCGCAAAGGTGCCGACTCCATTGAATTCGGATAGGAACGTATAACTTGTGAACGTTTTAGAATGTCCCGACACGGGTCGGGAGAATTCATAGTTCGGGAAGACCGCGCAGAAACATGAAGACCAGATCTCGTCGGATAGTACGTCGCTCTTGTCCGCAGCCTGATCTTGGCCTGCATGGACTATTACTAGGAATTCGAAGGAGGTCAGATCAGCTGACGCTGGCAGGAGAGAGATGGCGTCTTTGGCCAGTGCTTGGACATTATTGTCATCACCCGGGTCATTGTGATCATGTCCATAGTATGAAATCGGGTGATTCGCCGTATACCAGCCGTACACGTCGCCTGCGATAGTGACCTTGCCTCGGGATACCGTGTTGTAGTATTGGTTCAGTTGATCAACCGCCACCGTTTTGATATCACTCGGACTCTTCGTGTGGCGGACATCCTGGAATTCCACGAGGATAATGAGAGCTCGCTGAACTCCTGAAGCAGCGTGCTTACCTGAGAGAACATGGTAATTGTACGTGGCGCCGAAAACGCTTGGGGTCACTAGGATAAAGGAGAACGCGGCGGAGAGGACAAGTATGACTAGGAAAGTTTCAATACAACGCTTCCAGATTTTCATATGCAGACGCAACCCTCTTATTTCTGCATTTTCCCCAGCCCGCTCACTAACGTAAAAGGACTATTGTGCCAGCGTAGACCAAAGCAAATGCAACGACATCTGCGAGAAAGTTGGCAGAAAGCAACGCTCTCATGGCGGACCCTCGGGCTAGATTTAGACCGTCGTTTAGAACTTTCAACTAAACAGGATTTGGCCTTGATCTCAGCGAAAACGAACCGAAAATGAGCTCAAGTAACGCAGGTCCCGGACTAGGCAGGGATTTCCAGTTTCATCTCTCCTTTCTTTGCGAAATAGTCGGTGAGGTTAGTTATTGTAATCCCTGTGACGTCATGCGTTTGAGGGTCGCGTCGTACTAGTACGTAATCGTCTAGTTCCTCTGTAACGGATGTTTTCGGTTCCCCGAAGCTGAGGTAGAATACGTCCGCTTCTTTGTCGTAACTGACTATCAGCCTGTTCTTTTCCAAAGAACCTTTGTCCCCCGTGTCCTATCTGTAAAGTAGCTAGTGACAATAAAGCCTTCTTGGTTGAGTACCTCTATCACAACTGCAAGATACTTGGAAGTCACCGGCGTGCTCTCATAATACTTGTAGAGGACTTGCATTTTGTGTCCCCCGCCTTTCGTGACTATGTCAGGCATGTCGAGTGTGTCCATTAGCATCTTCTCGTTAACTAACACCTCCGGATGGAAGAATGCGATGTGACGCCTCTGAACATCCGTTAGTCTTACACGTTTGCCATCATACGCCACCTTTTCCCAGACAGTGCTCAGAGTGTTCCTCTCCTCGCCCGACTCGTAGAAGGCATTGTAGGTGCGAGTCCATACAAGTTTCGGCTAAGATTGAAGCCGATCATGACTGGGGACTTCCGATGCACCTGACAGATTCGATACCAAGTGATGGAATGACATGAATCACGCTGCGCTTTGAAAGCCGAAGTTGTTGGGGGAATCTTGGAGCCTCGGGCGGGGTTTGAACCCGCGACCTGCCGCTCTCTTGATTCGTTTACGAGGCGGCCGCTTTCCGCTGCCCTGACTGTTTATGGGATCTACCAGGCTGAGCCACCGAGGCGCCCGCAAATACGCAAAGCTTTCGAGTCTTAAAGTCTATTTGTCAAGTACTTTTCCCGATGGGATTCAGAGAACGAATTCCTCTTTACCCACCGATCGATTCGTCAATCCAACTCGCGATGCAGAAATCCTGCGGCCCCCGAACAATACAGCTTCACTCTCATCCTTGAAGACTGCAGCAGCGACGCGTCCCACCGCGTCCGCTTTCATGATTCCGCTTCCACTCATGCCGGTGGCTAGGATGCAGTTGCTGATGCGATCAATCACCGGTGTGGAGTCGAGCGAGTTGATGTCGTAGAATCCAGCCCAAGAGTTTACAGGTCGCAGGTTTGCGAAACATGGGAGGTACTCGCAAAGGATTGGATAGATGTTGTAGGTGTAGTATGATTCCTCCGCGATCGGTTCTTCCTCAAACCTGAAGGGACGACCGATATCATCAGCAGCGCCAACCCAGAAACTTCTCTCTCCCCGCACAGGGCGGAAGTAGACGCCGCCTTTCGGGAGTATCGTGAAGGGAACCGTGTTTTGTTCGTTGAATCCCTTAGTTGTCATGAGCCTATCCAAGCTGCTCCCGCGAATCTGGAACACCTGCCTCTTCTTGGGTTTCACGAAACAGTCAATGCCGATTGGGTCGAGCAGAAGAGGGGTTCTTGATCCTGCAGCGATCACGAGCGTCTCTGCGGATATGTATCCATGATTCGTTTCGACTCCTCGGAACACCTTATCCTGCCAAACATATGGCTCTCCTGGCAGGTCGAGTCGATTCTTCGCGTCTACACGAATGGATTTGGCTTCTATCCCGAACTGGAATTCGCCACCCATCTTCTTGAATTCGTTCTCGTAGAACTTGGCGATGGATTCCGGCGAAACGGTCCCACAATCCAATCCCTGCACGGCTTTGAATATGCTATCCATGCCGATGATCTTGCTCTGCTCAGATGCTGGATCCAGGACCAAGTCCGGTATTAGTTGAGTGAGTTCTTCTCGCTCGAATGTGCGGAAACGTATTCCCTGTTTTCGCATTCCATCCTCAATCGCCTCAAACCCCTTGAATTGCTTCTCACTGACCAACCAGAGGTAGCCGATCAGTTCCAGGTTGAGATTGAATCCGAGCTCGGACTGGACGTGCTTGTAGAAATCGATCGTACTGCTTGCAAAGAGCCGGTTGACCTCTGAAGTGAAAGTGTCCCGAACGGCCGCCACGCTCTTGGCTGTGTCTCCTTGACCTGGCGCGGAGCTGCGGTCTATGACCAGGATCGAAAGATTGGGGTTGTCCTTCTTGATGTGATAGGCTGAGCAAAGCCCAATGATGCCTGCACCAATGACTAATACGTCATGATGCCCCGTTTCCGTGCTCAACGTCGCGCAACCCGTGTCCTTCAGCAGTGTCGGTGGACTATTCTTTGCGCCTATGTATTAATGACTATAATCACGAGAATCAACACAAACACGGCGCCATTCCGCCCTTGACCAAAGCATTATCTCATTTGCTCATTGTTATCCCGTTCGAATGACTTTGATCGACCATCGAAGAATCGTCGAGTCGATTGTCAAGACGATTGAGAGTGAGGAAAGCGTGCAGGGCGTCTTTCTCTCGGGTTCCCTAATCGACGAGAACAAGGATAAGTTCTCAGACATCGACCTCGGAATCGCCTCAATCAACAACCAAGAAGCCTTCGAGAAATCGTATTCGTTGCGACATCCCATCATGGAAGCCGTTGGTAGGCCGATCAACTTTCTGGAGCGTGGCTGGGAAAACTGCAAGATGATTGCAGCGCTCTATGGCAAGTCACAATTCCCACCTCTTGGACTCGAAGTTGATGTAATCTTCAGTCAACTCCGTCATGTCTCCGAGCAGATGCCTTATGCCGATTATGAGGTCGTATTTGATAGGTCTGGGACGCTAAGACAGGCACTGGCCAAGCTTAGCCGTAGGAAGCCCAAAGAAGAAGTCCAGAAGGAAATCCGACTGCACCTCGCCTGGTGCCCCTTCTATGTTCATGATGCGCTCAAAGCCTGTGAGAGAGGAGATTCACCACCATTCCACACGTTACTAGATGAAATTCGAAAGCAGGTCTTCTTCGCTGCAGCTGCAAGCAGGGACCAGCAGGTGTACGGATCTAAACGTGGGCTGAAATATCTCTCAGCGAGTGAGCGGCTTGCTTTCGAATCGTCATACCATGGTTTCAACAAGGGGACGGTTCAGAAGCTGACCGACCTTTACATGGCGAAGCTCAAGGAGCTAGAGGTACGTTATCAGCTGGGCCCCGACGTGGAACAGTTTCAGAGAACGTTGAAAGAACTCCTTTGAAACTGATAGACGGATAGATGATTACAGCCCAGCTTTGCCCGGGTTCATAATTCCAAAAGGATCCACTGCCCTCTTGAATCTGCGCATGATCTCCAACCCCAACCCATGCTCGCGCTCCATAAGATGAGCGAGCTTGAGTCCGACTCCGTGACAGAATTCCATTGAGCCACCCAAATCCTGAGCACACATTAGAATCTTGTCAGACGCCTGCCACAGTTTCAGACCTGCGTTCTTCGGGTTGCCAGCTTTGGAAGAGAGCACCAGTGAGAAGAGTTCAGGCCCGTGCCAGAGCCCCACCTCAAGAACTTTGACTCCGTGCTCTTTTGCAATGCGAAGTGTCTCGCTCCGAAATTGGAGCACTTTGGAAGCCATGAGCGAGACGTGAATGTAGTCGTATTTCGTGCGTGGCTCTTCCTCATACGTGGTTCTTGAGATTCGTTGACTGAACATTAAGGCAATGTCATGCCTATCATCCCAAAACTCCTGGGCCATTCGATCCTCCAATTTCTCACCTCGAAACTGACTTGAGATTCGATCGGCTTTCGCTACGTGTGCGTTCACTTCGCCCTCCATGCCGTCGAATGCGAGGTTTAGTTGAGCTTCTTCGTTATGCGTGGGATCTTCCTCGCCGTAATCCACCATGCTGGCCCTGATGTCATTGGCTCTCATTGTCAGGATTGCACGGTAGCCATCTTCGAAGCTAGGGAATTTGTAGCTGGCTAATGCGAATCTTTCGGGTTGGGGAAAAGCGCGAATGGTCGCTGATGTTACTATCCCGAATGATCCTTCGGTGCCAATGAAGAGTCGCTTGAGGTCAAGGCCGGTGGACGAGAACTGCGCGGGCCGAGTTCTCAATACTTGTCCATCTGGGAGAACCGCTTCGAGTCCGAGGAGTTGGGTGCCGATGGATCCGTACTTGGCGCCTAGGTAGCCGAGGCTGTTGGTGGAGATGGCGCCTCCGAGCGTGGCGATGGGGCGCGTCCACGGATCATGAGCGAAGAAGAGGCCATCATCTTGCAGCCTATTGTACAGGTCCTCCAGAACCGCGCCCGATTGAGCTCGAACAAACAGGCTCTCCTTAGAGATTTCTTCTACTTGGTTCATCCTGCTTGTGTCGATCATTATTCCGCCGCGAATTGCTATCGCTGCACCCATGAGCCCCGTCCCGGCTCCATAGGGAACTATTGGGATCCTCGAGCGTTTCGCGATGCGGACGATCTCAGAGACCTCAGCGATTGTCTCTGGTCTCACAAGAAAGCTGGGGACATAACCTTTCATTCGAAGTTTCGGATAGGGCCGATATGGCCTCAGCGCGTCGAATTTGTATCTAGCAGGAATTCTTTTCGCAGAAAGCAATCGGTCTTGAGGAATGGCACTCTCAAGTATTTTCTCGAGTCTTCGGTGATCGGACATTCACACGATCTCCATCTGCGTGTGATTCCACGGTCCCGTGACTAAACCTTGCTTCCAAACACCCTTGGGAGTCCAGCGAAAAGCATACCTACCCAGTCCCGGCCCCTATCTGGTCAGGTAGACTCCGCTTGAGAATGAGATACGACAGGAAAACGGACCAGTTGCAGATGCTCGTGCATGACGAGAAGGACACAACAACTAAGAAACTTGACGAGGACGTAAACGTGTCCTATACCAAAAACGGGGACATCGCCAAGATCAGCATCAGCAACGCCCTCACAAGAATCTTCGACGGCCTAGGCATCAAAATGCCTTCCGAGCGCCAAGCACCAGCAGAAGAGGCAGAAGGCGGAATAAGGGTCGAAGTAGATGCGGACAAATGCCTCGGATTCGGAAGCTGCGTGATCGTCTCACCCGACGTCTTCAGACTAGACGAACGACCAGGCCAGGGAGTCTTCCAGAGCCGAGCAAAGCTCGATGTGCTCGACGAAGCAGGCGGGAAAGACTTTGAAAACCTCCAAATCGCCGCCCAATCATGTCCCACGCAGGCAATTACGATAATCGATAGGAAGACTGGGAAGCGGATTTATCCTCCTGAGTGACCTCTCCCTCGTTTCTTGACGTCAAAATCGTTTCGACCTGTAACGCTTATCGCTCATTGAGCGGAGCAAATACCCGAAGTATGGGATCGCCGAGGCGGAAAGATGACCGTTCAGATTCTTCTCACTGCGGACAACCATCTCGATCCGCCCGCCTCATCTTTCGGGTCAAAGCGTTTCGAGCGAAGAAAGGATCATCTCAGATGCTTTGATGAAGTAATCGAGTACGCAAAGAGCAACCGACCCGATTTTCTGCTATTTGCAGGAGATGTGTTCGATACAATCAAGCCTGGGAATTTCATTCGCGCGCGAGTTATGGAGGATCTTAGAGCCGTTCATGATCTGGGCGTTCGAATTCTAGCAGTGAGCGGAGATCATGATACCCCCAAGTCCGCTGAAGAAGGATCATCACCGCTCGCTGTCTACGGAAATTCCGGCTGCGTTGATTTCTTCCAAAACCCCAGCGAATTCAACTCCAAGAAATTCACGGTCGATGGTTTGAATGTTGAAGTTGGCGGGCTAAGTCGAAACCCGCTATTGGGACCACGTGACGATCCGCTAACCACAACCGCCGTCCACTTTGATGGTGACGTGAACATACTCCTCACCCACTATCCGGTGGAAGGTTTCATTGGATACGCACACGATGATCCCGTGATCAGACTAAGTTCGATTCCATCAAATTGCCAACTAGTCTGCGTAGGCCACTTCCATGCCTATCAGACGAAGGAACTTCAGCATTCAACGATAATCTACCCTGGGAGTACCGAGAGGGCTTCTTTTCAAGAGGAGAATGAGGAGAAAGGCTTCGCGTGGATCGAGCTGGGCAAAGATGGTGTAGTGTCGCGAGAACACGTCAAGACCTCTGCACGCCCCTTCAAGACTGTTGAAGCTTTCTTTCCAGACGACCAAGAACCAATGAACATTCTCAAGCAGACGCTCGACGAGTGCAAGAGTCCGGAGACAGTTGTGAGACTACGTCTGAGAGGGCGCGTCCCAGTTGAGCGGTTGTCCCGGTATCGTAGAAGCGAACTTCTCATGCATGGAGAAGGCAAGTTCTTCCATCTCGCTGTAGACGAGAGCGAATTAGAGATAGAGTCGCCCGAACCAATCAAAGCGCTTCCCAGAACAACCCCTCTCGAGGAACTTCGCAGACACTTCGAAGCCGCACTTGCAGGCGCATCCAGCGAAGAGAAGGAGATTCTCGAAGAAGCGCTGAGACTATGTCAAGCAAAGCTAGAGGAGGCTGGAGCTTGGTAAGGCTACTGTCCATTCAAGCTCGCAACTTCAAGAAGCTTCACCTGGATGACCCCGTGCAGTTCAGCGATGGCATAACCCTGATAACAGGACTCAACGAGTCTGGGAAATCCTCGGTTCTGGACGCGATCCTGTACGCTCTCTTCGGCAGAGTAACCCGGCCCCCTAAGGCCAAGAACGAGGATCTCGTCGCATATGGCGCGAAAGAAGCAGCCGTCAGTTTGGATTTCGAAGTCGGAGAGCGAAGATTCAGAGTATCACGCCGCCTAAGCAAGACGAAACCTACTCGGGCGAGCCTAGACGAGCTCAGAATGAAGGGTTCACCCCAAACTTTGGCGAGTGGACAGGAGAAGGTCAACGAAGAGATTGTGCGCTTGCTCGGCGGGATAACCTATCAAGAAATCGTGTCGAGCACGGTTGTGGCGCAGAAAGAGCTGAACAAACTGATCGAACTGAACAAGGACGACAGAAAGAAGATCATCAACGCCTTCCTGAATCTTGAAAGCTTCAACTTTGTCATGACGGATTTGGTGGAAGAGCGCAGAAACCTAGAAGGCTCGAGCTCAAGAGTAGGTAGACTTCACGCAGAAAGAGAAAAGCTGGAGCTGCTCAAACGCGAACTTGATGAATACCAAAAAAGCAGCCAAGAGAAAACGAGACTAGCCGATGAGAGCTCTAAACTCGACGAATCCGCGAAAGAACTTCAAGTGAAGTTCAACGAAAAGGATCAGCTGTACAGTGATTTACGGAAGTACGAGACCGCGGTCAAGACCAGAGAGAGTCTAGCCTCACAACTCAACAGCAAGAAGAAAATCCTCGACGACCAGCGGACCCGAACGGAACGATTGCGCAAGGAAATTGATTCTGTAAGGCGGGAACTTGAGAGATTCACCACGTACGACAAGGCAGAGCCGACGCTAGTGGAACTCAGGAGCCGCTTGGAGAAAGCCAAGTCGTGGTCTCTGGAGCTGTCGGCAGCTGAGCGCTCTTGGAGAACTCTCAACCAAGAGGTCCTAGAGCTAAGTCAGAAGCTGGGATCCAATGATGAGGCTAAGCTTAGAGATACGAGAAGGCAGGTAAGCAAACCGATTCTACCATACGTGCTCCTATCTGCTCTGTTCTTTGTGGTAGCATTTGTTGCATTCACCCTTGGTAGTCTCATCGCAGCTTTCGTCATGATAGCTGCGGCTTTGATACCCGCCATCATCGTTGGACTCAGACTCAATGCGGCAACTTCTCTTGCCAAACACCAATCGGTCCTAGGCGATTTAGGATACCTTGACGCGAAACGCCACGATCTTACGAGCGTAGAGCAGCATCAAACGCAGGCGAGGCAAGAATTCGAATCGTCCCAACGCGAACTCGAAATCATGTGTGCGAAGTTGCAGAGTTACGGCAACATGTTCAGACTTCCAGCCCAAGGCGGGGCTCTGGAAGCAGCGCAAACAATCTTGGACTCCTCAGGCAAAGATTTGCAGGCCAGAGAAGCACTCCGCGTCAAAGTTCAGACGCTTAATGATGAGGCAGGGAAGCTTCCGAGGGAAGCGGAGATGAGCGGGCTTGAGAATGAAATGACGGATCTTGAGCAGCGTATCAATGAGCTAGTTCTTCCAGCCCTGCGAGACGGAATTGTGTTCGTGCCTGAATTGGTGTCCGCTGCGCTCATTGCTCGGGACGAATTATCCCGCCAGCTCACGACAACTCAAAGCAAGATTGAGCAGAATCTTCAACGCGTACGCGAACTCGAGAAGTACCTCTCGGAGCATGCGGGAATTCCTTCATCGGTTCAGTCTCAAGAGCAGGTTGTCGGAGAACTTGACCGCCGGCTGAGAGTCATCAAGCGTGCAATCGAAGGAGTTCAATCTACGGGCGAGTCGCTCAGAAACAGGATCAGGCCGAACGTACAGGGATACATGAGTGCAGTTCTTCCTGCCTTGACCTCCTCAAAATATCGGGCGGCGGTGTTGGACGATGATTACAACTTGCAGGTGTGGGATCCGGAGGCTGGAGAGTATAGACCCAAAGAGGTTTACTCGGGTGGGACGGAGGATCAGTTTCTGCTTGCTATGAGGTTATCATTTGCGCTGGCCCTTCTGCCTGAGGTTAAGGGGCAGAAGCCTGAATTCGTCTTCCTAGACGAGCCATTAGGAAGTTCTGATGAAGTTCGGCGGTCGGGGATCGTTGATTATCTCGCGCAGGATTTGTCGAAGAAGTTCAGGCAGATTTTCATAATCAGCCATGTGGGCGGACTGGAGGAACACGTTCAGAACATAGTCTCGCTAGAAGATGGTAGAGTGGTCTAGGCCAAAACAATTGCATTGAAGGAAAGAGGGAGGTTTAGTCGCCTTGCGGTGAGGCGAGGTTCAAGTACTCGATCTTTGGCGCAGGTACTCTCGCTTCAGGTGGTGGTCGCGATGCTACTCGCATTACGATTAGTCTGTTGGTGGTTCCTGGGACGCTTCCTTTCACCATGATGTAGTCTGAGTTGATAACCCCGTATCGGAGGAATCCACCCTTCGGTGTGACTTCGCTTCCATCGTTGCCTACCTTGATGACTAGCTTGTTGTATTCGGTTCGTTGATGGAAGCCCATCTGTCCCGCACGTGGAACTGAGTACATAACGTAATGCGGTGTCCAAGCCCCAATGCTACCGACCTGTCGAACGGTTTTGCGGGCTTTGTGGAACTTGCGTCTAATTCCCCATCTTTTGACCGGCCCCTGAATTCCCTTGCCCTTAGTTATGCCAATTGTATCCAGAGCTTGGCCTTCCTTGATGAAGTCGGCCAGCTTCACTTCGGTGCCGAGCAGTTTCTTTGCGTACTCGAATCGTTCCTTGATTGCTCCTCCGCCTATCTTGACCTCTATCAGATCGGGTTTCTTCTTGGCGCGTTTTGCTAAACGCGGTTGAGTTGCCAATACCATGCGGAGATCCACGATCTTGTCGAGATTCGATTCAAGCTTCTTGAGCGCGTCCTCTGTTGGGAACTTCTCAGGGGCCGATATTACTCGCTCGAAATCCTTCGGCGTTTTCTCCATCCAAGCCTCGCCAAAAGTCTGCAAGCCCTCGTAGGTCTTTGTGTAGGCTCGCAGAGCGCACGCCAACATTGGGGGTGATTCAAGAACAGTCATCGGGATCACAATCTCCTTTCCGAAATTCAGCGACCCTTGACGATTGTCTATGGCTAGACCGTAAGTCATGCCCGCTTTGAATCCTGCAAAAGCCAGAAGTCTAGGTCCGACTTCAACTTCAGGCCAATACCTAATTCGCCCGATCCAACTTGCGGCACGTCCCTTAGGCAGAAACGCCAACGAGCCCCTTTTCGGAGCATGAACCTTCCTATGGCCCAATCATTACACCAGTTTCAAGCGGGTAGCTTCGAGCCAGTTCCATTCGAGCTCTAAAATACTTTGTGTGAGCTGGGCAGCAGGAACAAGAAGAGGCTAGACAGGACCGTTCTTACTCTTCGTCGTCTTCCTCGTCTTCGTCTGAGTCGTCTTCCACGGCGGCTTCTGCGCCTGCAGTGGTGCGTTGGCTTTCGAAGTTCTTCATGGCCTCTTGGAGTTCTTCCTCTGTGATCTTGCCTGCTAGGAAGAGAAGGTCGTTGATCCATTCAGAAATCAAGGTGTCAATGTTCGCTGGAGGCACAAGCGGATGCTTCTGCAGCACGCCTTGCAGGTCGGTGAACAGGTTGTCGAGTTCGACGCTGTCGACCTTCTGTTTCTTTCCGTATGTGAACTTCAACTAAGCCACTGACTCTGCCCGTCATAATCGCTTGGGGCTTTTTGTAGCTTGGTTCAGTAATCTTTATGACTCTTTGGATAGCGCAACGCATCGCGAACCCCGACGGGTGAAACTTGTACGACTTGGAAAGGCGGGGGTAAGAATCCGCTGAGCGGACTTCTCTCCAAAGCCCAGCCAGGTCAAAGAGGGCGTTTCGTTCGCCCGTGGGAGCGCAGGACTGAACACTCGCAGCGGCGTGTGTGTCCAGAGGCTCCTGTCCCGTAGGGGTTCAGGGGTTCGAATCCCCTCCCCCGCACCATCTAGACATTAGTTTGTAGACATTGGCTGCTGGGTCGATACGGTCCCATTTTGGTTCAAATGAGGTGCTGGCGAATGGAAATCTAAAGCACAAATATTGAGAGTTAGCAGGGGATTACTTGAAATCGGGTCCTCGTCTTGTAGTACCCGTGTCATCTTTAGGGGGGCTTTGACCCTAATCTACTAGTATGAGGTATCCTCGAGAACTCCACGGATCGTGTTGCTTGCGCTGTTCCATAACCTGTAGCTCTATTGTTGATCGAGTGTTTGGCAACCGCAATTCTCTTTAATTGGGGGGGGGCGGATTATTCAGCTAGTACCAATGTTCCTCCCACCCCAGAAGTCGAGTTCACGCAGAAGTGCCGGTCTGCGAGTTCGCTTCCTGAATTGTGAGCGGAGAGAGACGCCAACCACGGCGGTTCGTACGTTTTGAAGGCAAATAAGAAGACGACCCTGAGAGCAATTCGGATAACAAAGGAACTAGATGCGCTTCTCGCCAAGGATTCGGAAGAAAAGAAGGTGAGCGTCAATGCGCTCATCTCCTCGATATTGACGAAGTATGCCGAGTGGGGTAGGTTTGCTGAAAAGCTCGGTTTCATCTCCATTCCGCACAATGACTTCAGAATCATAATAGATGGACTAGATGCGGAGAAACTCGATGGGCTTGGTGACGAGGCGGGTTCA